>Ga0224508_10000268_pt1 | contig 53514 bp, 45 predicted proteins | sample SF_Jan12_sed_USG_4_FD_170157 | JGI IMG/M metagenome (GOLD analysis project Ga0224508, IMG submission 170157) | Sediment microbial communities from San Francisco Bay, California, United States - SF_Jan12_sed_USGS_21 | ecosystem: Environmental > Aquatic > Marine > Sediment | place: USA... | reverse complement strand
GCTCAGGGTTTGCAGTCAGTCGGCGTTAAATCTGGCAGCACCGTCGCCGTGATGGATTGGGACAGTCATCGTTATCTCGAATGTTTCTTTGCCGTGCCCATGATGGGTGCGGTGTTGCACACCATCAACGTGCGTCTTTCACCGGAACAAATTCTTTATACAATTAATCATGCAGAAGATGACATTATTTTTGTGCATACTGACTTCGTTCCCCTTATTGAACAAATCAAAGATCGTTTCGAACGCCCGATAAAGCTGATATTGTTACAAGACGATGCGATAGATTCACAGACCACTCTCGAATTAGTCGCGGAATACGAGGATATGCTGCGACAGCAAAGCGGTGAATTCGAATTTCCGGATTTCAGCGAACAAACTCGGGCGACGACGTTCTATACGACCGGTACGACGGGTAATCCAAAAGGCGTTTACTACAGTCATCGGCAATTAGTCTTGCACACCGTGGCTGTCACTGCCGCATTAGGCGCGTCAACCGGGCAGGGACGTTTTCATCGCAACGATGTGTACATGCCGATCACACCCATGTTTCATGTTCATGCCTGGGGTATTCCGTACGTAGCGACTATGATGGGTGTAAAACAGGTGTATCCCGGACGCTATGCACCGGAGATATTGTTAAAGTTAATACAAGCGGAAAAGGTAACCTTTTCCCATTGTGTTCCCACTATCTTGCACATGTTATTGAGTTCACCGATTATCGATGAAATCGATTTATCGAATTGGTCAGTGATCATTGGCGGCGCTGCGTTACCGCGTGGATTGGCTAAAGCCGCGATGGCCAGAGGTGTCGATATTTATGGTGGATATGGCCTGTCTGAAACCTGTCCGGTGCTAACGTTGGCGCAGCTTGAACCCAAGATGTTGGAGGCCGATATCGATGACCAGTTGGATGTTCGCTGTAAAACCGGGCGACCAATTCCCATGGTTGATATTCGCGTAGTTGATGAAAGTATGAACGACGTCACCCATGACGGTGTGAGTACTGGGGAAGTGGTTGTGCGTTCACCGTGGTTAACCCAGGGCTACTTTAAAAACCCACAGGGTTCAGATGAATTATGGCGTGGCGAATATCTGCATACAGGTGACATCGGTAATATTAATGAACAAGGTTATCTGCAAGTCACGGATCGCATAAAAGACGTGATCAAATCCGGTGGTGAGTGGATTTCATCCCTGGCTCTGGAGGATATTGTTTCACGTTACCCTGGTATCTCAGAGGTGGCCGCCGTCGGTGTTCCTGACGAACGCTGGGGTGAGCGCCCGATGGTGCTTATTGTTTTCGACGAAGGCTCATCTGCGACACGAGATGATATTTGCAGTCACGTTAACCAATACGTTGAATCCGGTGAAATATCAAGATGGGCAGTGCCAGAACACGTTGAGTTTGTAGAGTCAATCCCCAAAACCAGTGTTGGCAAGTTGGATAAGAAGTTAATTCGACGACAATATGCGGAAGCCAAAGCTTAACAATTTACCCAGCGAATCTTATTCAATCATCTTTTAACTTCAAACCAGACGATGGCAAAAGACATAAGTAAGTTTAAAACCGATTTTATAACCGACGCCGATAAAGCCGAATGGCGTGTTTTGTTTGATGGCTACGCAGATTTTTACAAAGTCGAAATGACCGACGACATTGCGAATACAGTTTTCGGTTGGTTGCTTTACCCCGGCCACGTGTTCGAAGGACTGCTAACGCGAGATGAGACAGGAAAAGCCGTTGCCATTGCTCATGTGCGTGCTTGTCCTCGTCCATTAGGTGGCTGTGATATTGGTTTTCTTGACGATATGTTTGTATTACCGACCGCACGTGGCAGCGGTGCATCTGACGCAGTGTTTGCAGCCTTAAAAGAGTTAGCCGCTCACCGTGGTTGGCCAACTATTCGCTGGATAACACAGCATTTCAATGAACGTGGTCGCGCATTTTATGATCGTTATACCGATGGTCCAAGTGATTTCATCATGTATCAATGGGCGCAGTAGCGGAAATGAATCGAATCGAATCAGATTCCTTCTCCTGCCCGGCGGGAGAGGGAGAAGTAATTCCGTTACCCAGCTAAAAGTATTCACCCCCATCCTAACCTTCCCCTTCTATGGGGAAGGAATTAATCTGTATTATGTATCGAGGAGCGAGCTTGCTCGCGAATAGAGATAGCATCTACTTTTGAAAATGCAAAAGATTTAATTACCTTAGCTCGGATGCAGTGAAACGGAATCCGGGATCTCAAACTTCCATTTGCTGAAATCAGCACCTGGTTCGAGTCTTTGAGACTAAAGTGATTCCGTAAATTATCCGTGAGTTTTAAAGCATTTCTCTGGGTGTTATGAACTTTCCTGTGAGTCACGTTTTATGCGTTCATTGATTTGCTTGAAATCATCGATAAGTTTGTCGCATTCCAATTTGGTTGCGTGGCAGAGCGCACTCATCTCGATAAACATCTCCTCGTCTTTTTTGACAATGATTCTGCGCACTACCGCCGGGTGCGAAGCGTGAGTTTCCGGCGTAAAAGACCAAAGTATGTATCTGCCGTCACTCTTCTGGGTGAAGATTGTCCATCCTTCATAGTCGGTTGTTTTCGCTTCCGGGTCGGCCTGCAAGGCAGTAAAAGCTTCATCTATCGAGTTATAGCCTATAGGTGATTCTTTTTCGTCTGCTTGTGCGAACAATGGCGATGCACTCAGTGCTAGAGAAAGCAGAAGGTGTTTGTATTTCATTTGTTCTTATAACGAGAAATTGAATGCGATTATCCAAATCACGTTTCTCTTGCATTCTCGTGCTGTGGTAAATCATCGTTAATCTCATACCACGTTGCTTTTGATCCGACAAAAATATGAGCGTCAGGACGAAGATCGATGTCACTATCAAGTGTTCCAAGAGAAAACTCGATCAATTCGCCGGTGTCATTAGAAGGGGTAAAAGTCATACTCGAACCGCAAATTTTGCAAAATCGACGTATGGTTCCATTATCTGCTTCAAAACTCGCTAATAAATCTTCTCCCTCGATCCAGCGAAAATTTTCGACTTTCGCTTCACCCAGTGTCACGAATGCGGCGCCGTGAAATTTACGACACATTGAACAATGACAGTGTCCTATGCGAGGCTCGATTTCATCAACTTCGTACTTAATCGAACCGCATAAACATTTTCCAGTGTATAGATTATTGCTCATAGTTATATCACTTGGTCTTTGCGGGTTTTATAGTCTTCACGTTTTAACCGATAAACACAACAAGCATCGTCACCAAACAATCGATTTTCTAGGATTTTGAACCCTAGACTCTCGTAGAAACGATGAGCACGAGTATTGCCTTCCAGTGGATCGATTAGGATTGCCGTTACATCAGAATTGCCAAAACAACGATCTAATACAAGTTTCATGATATGAGTACCATAACCCTTGCCCAGGAATCGCGCTTCCCCAATCCAAATATCAACGGCCCGAAGATTCAAGGGTACGTCGCTCCAATAGTGGTTATCCTCACGGGCTGGATCAATGACTTGCACAAAGCCGATAGGCTCGCCGTCGAGTTCTGCAATAAATTGCTCGCGCCAATTCGGATTACGGAGCAATTCTGTTTTCCACTCCCAATCGCTATTCGGATCAGACGCGATGACATGCGGTTGTTCATCCCAGTAACGCAAGATCGCCAGGGCCTCTATTGAGGCAGGTCGCAAATTGATTTCGGAATTTTCCACCTCCAAAAATGTACCGTTACTTCCGTACCGGCAGTTGGTCGGATTAGTCACGTCGCGGCACCATCAGCCGTTCATTTGCGTATAAATCCGTCCTAACATTTGTCACTCCCGCGAAGGTGGGAGTCCAGTAAGACAATGTCGGGCGCAGTCCGCAACTTCTTTATAAAGAATTGTAATCACGCTCTTCGAGTTATTGTTGATAACACTATTGGTCAAAGCTCGACCGGCACGGTTCGTGCCTCATTGAACCCTACACATGTTTGTTGGGTGTTTTATACTCCCAACAACGGCAGTTTCTCAATTTCGTGGTACTTTAATGCCAAGGAAATACAAAGTTTCAATTCTTCAATTGGTAACGCTTCATCCAGCCTGAAGGAAATTTCCCTATTGCCAATATAGTTAAACGTATCAGGATAAATTTCCTTAAATGTACTTATCAACTTGGTATTGCAATTGAAATACATTGAATAATGCTCTGGCGCTTTTTTCTTCCAGCCTATTCGTAGGGTGCTACCTTTTTTTGAAATATAGCTCGGCTCTCCCCATTTTAAGGTTTCTTCAATATCCTCAATCTTTTCTTCCTTCGCAACCGCAAAGATAATTGACCGTAAGTTTTCGAGTTTATCCTTCACATCTGCAGGATAAGAATCGAATTTATCTAAAACGTCTGAATTTTCTATTTTCATCGACATTCTCAACAACTATACATTGCATTGAATAGATGGTCGCGGGTCGTGTTGAAACGCAGTCGGTTACCCAGTTTTACGCGAATATTCCAGTAAACGTAACCTGGATGGAGTGTAACGGAATCCGGAAAATTACTCACCAAAGCCCTTCTCTTCCGTATCAGGGTCACCTGTCCAATTGCCGGGCAATAGTCCGCGTTTAACGAATCGATGAAATGAAGAATAAGGCCACTATGAAACATGATCAACATATCCATGTTTTACCGGGTTTTAGTGAATATAATCCACATGCTTTTGAAAATCCGTGGAATTTCGAATAGTGTGTTCCCAAAAACGTCGTTGCCACACGTCATATTCACCTTTGCTATTGCGATTAAGTCGCCTCCCAGATTTTCTTAGTGCACTCGTGTATGTTGCTTTTATAGCACGCCATCGTCCCGGATAGTCATTGTCATCAGGTGGTAGAGTCCAAATCGTGTGAAGGTGATCCGGCAGGACCACAACCGCGTTAATTTCAAACGGTCGATCATGACGGACATTTTTGGTGGCTTTACGCAATAGATCGATATTTTCGACAAGCAATCCGGATTGTCGGTTTTTCAAATTAACGGTAAAGAAGAATGTGTCACCAGAGATACGATTTCGACGATAATTGACCAATATTATCGGTCCCGGATTCCGTTACACTCCATCCAGGCTACGCTTTCTTTGCTCACCGCGGAAACTTAATAAATTATTTCTCGGCTAAGTCTTTCAATGCTTTATTCATTGAATTTAACATTGGGGGAACACCTTTTTTCATCTGTCCACGAAAAATCGGCGCGAGTAACCCCGAGAACATTTCTTTGTGTGTTAGTCGCGTTCCTGACTCAGTTTCTTCCAATTCGAATACCTTTTCGTTAGTGAAAATAAATCCAGCCAACATGTGAGCACGCCAACTAAAATAATTTGGCTCTTCGAGCTCAGTTATTATTGGATTATATTCTGGTCCATCTTTATCTTTTTCTTTACCCATCATAGTTATAGTGAGTTCGGATCCGACAGAGGCTGTCCCATGAGAAGCCTTAATAATTGGACTCCATTCCTTCCATTTGTCAATGTCTATTATGATGGACCAGACTTTAGATGGTGGCGCTGAAACATCAATCTCAGTTTTAACTTCTTGAAGCTTACTTCCTTGAACCGCCAGGTATATGAAGCCGACCCCGACTAACATTAAAAAAACTACAAAAACCTTCTTCATATTGTTAAGTCGATTCCTATATTAGTATTCGTAAATTGCACATGTTTATGTTGGTTGAATAATCAATCGAGTCTGACCCCATTGATCTTTTTGATCTATGATCCTTGATAACTAGAATTCACCTTAAGGCCATGAAAGTTCGGATGAATACTTATTTCTCCATAACTGATCTTGTACTGAAGCTTTAAGCTTACTTATCTCATTATCTTTTAGTATCTCTTTTACAACTTCTTCAGGCACAAAAACGTTGAGCGAGGTACCTGGTTCCAGGGCTATTGGGCATTTGTCATCAATATCATAGTTGGAAAGACTCGAATAAACCCAACCAACTGAGTACGGTAATCTTCTGTATTTCTTAATACGGCCTATAAGGTTGACTGGTTCAGTTGGATAAAGAATTGAAACGCTTGCCAAGTGAACAGTTTGGGGGGATGGATTTTTTACGGACACGTATACGCCTAACTTGTATTCGTCAGCTTCATCGCCGACCCCGAGTGTCAGATCGACTTTATATCTAGGGATGGCCCTTCCAATATCCCAAATGAACACAACAGTAGAAAGAGCTGCCGCAAATATTGACAATACTTTGGTTATTTCCAATATCGAATTCCCTAGCTATTTCTCAAAGGCTCGCCTTAGTCCATATCAGTGTGTAAACAGCATATTGTTGTGTTTTAACGCGGCAAATTGCAGTCTATCCCGCATCCGATTTAATCCACATCCGGCTACACTTTTTATGCGTTCATTCCCAGCATGCCGCAATACACCCATCCTAAAGTACCCAGCAATGAAATTGCGTGACCCCACCAATGTCGTCTCTTACGAATACCCCATACGATCAACGCGATAAAAGTTGAGATTGCGATTATAAATACTAGTTTGTGAATAGCTCCGAAAACAGGCTCAATTATTACAGAAACCGGACCGAGAATCGCAGTAAGAAGGAATATTATTGCTCCCGTAATGATGAACGATAAACCTTCTTCAAGCTCCCCAGAGAAAAGAATCCAAAGAATCCAGATAACGAAAATACATAAGAAGTGAGTTATGAGTAACACATACGGGTTCTTTAGCATCTTTATCGATTGCCAGATTGAGGGGATGGGTGATTACGGAATATAGGAAAAATCGTCCAAATTCCGCTAACCTAACTCAACGCCGGCGACGGCCTCCCAATGGCCTCGACCTTTACTGTTGCTTCGATGACGCCTTCGTCGCCGCTGGTGCCGGGTAGGTGTAGTTTATCGACCGAAGTTACGAGACGGGGTGAGGCGGCGCCTGCTTTTAATGCTTGCTCCATTGCGATATCGGTCGCGGATTGTTTTGCGTGGTCAAGCGCCTGCAACCAGGAGTTGAATTCTTGTGGTTGATCGATGAGATGAACGCGATAAGCGCCGCCATCAGGGCGGCTAATCCATATTTCGCTTGATTGAATAACCAAGCCCGAAACCGCGCCGACAGCATTGGCGACGGCATAGTGCTTTGGTGTTAACACTTCACAATTCAGGTGTTTGCCCACTTGTGGATAATAAGCCTCAGCGGGTGCACCGACCGCAACGATGGGAATTTCGACTGCTACATTAACAGCGGCAAGACCAATTTTATTTTGTCCTTCGCTCAAGGTTTTTAAAAGCGGATCGATACCTTCGTGATGGTTAATCACTACCGAATCATCGCTGATGTCATCGGCGTGCAGGGATAGTTTGAGAAGAGCCAGGCTGGCGCTATTTTCTACTGCCTGTTTAATCTCGTGACAGAACGGTTTGATTTTTTCTTCGTCCGCGCCACTGACACCAAGCCGCCAGCGCAGCAATAATGCGGCGCCGAGTTTTGCGGCTTCTCGTGACCATGCTGTGTGTGTGCCAAGCACATGCATGGCATCGCTGGGTGTGAACCCCGACAATGCGACCAAACCTTGTCGGCATAATTCATCCAAATGTCTTTTTTGACTCGGTGCGACGATGATTCGATCCAGCGGGCAGGGGCCATCACGTAGCAGTTCCAAAATTTCGAGTTTACGTGTGTGAGTCGCGGGAGTAATGAGGTCGTCAACTTCGCCTTGTGCGACCGCAAACCATCCCGAGAAGGGTGTGTAGTCTTTGCTGGTTAACTGATTGCGCAATTGTTTTTGCACGGCTTCACTTTGGCCGAGTAAACTTATTGGGATAGCACGACGCGGTCCAAGTTCGATTTGATTGTCCTGACCAATGTCCACAAGACTGTCGCCGCCCAAAGCGAAAGTGTGTAAATCAATCGCCTGAATCATGGTGCGTGTGCCGCCAACTTCCGCGCCGTGTGCGTTGAGTTTGACTCGCCCGTCGCGCAATACACCCAAGTCTGTCGTCGTGCCGCCGATGTCGGACATAATAAAGCTGTCTCGATTACACAATGCTTTCGCTCCGATCATGCTGGCCGCCGGGCCGGACAATATTGTTTCTATCGGTCGTGTCTGAATAACATCCGCTGTCACTACCGTGCCATCGCCTTTAACCACCATTAAGGGTGCGTTGATGGAAAAATCGTTCATGCAATGTTCGACTGCATTAATCAACTGCCGAATGCGTGGAATCAGGCTCGCGTTTAATGCGGTGGTCAATGCGCGGCGTGGCGCGTCCAGGGCTGATGTGAGTTCATGCCCACAGGTCACGGGTTTATCGCATAGCTTGTTTATGATTTCGCGTGCTCGAATTTCGTGTACTGGATTGCGCACACCAAAAGTCGAAGAAACCGCGAAGGCCTCGACTTGATCGTTGTATTGCTTGACTGCTTGCTCGACGACGGCTTCATCCAGTTCGTTAGATTCTTGCCCAGTGCCGTCGTGACCACCGTCAATCATGGCAATCGCTGCGTTCGAAAGCTTTTGGCGAATGCTGCTTTTACTGACCATGTTTTGTTCGTAACCAATGAACAACGCGCACACCGGTGAACCGCCACCTTCAACCAGCGCATTTGTCGCAAGCGTGGTGGACACGGACACCATGCGAATAGACGATGTATTGTACGGTGCTGGCAATGCACCGATCACTTTCTCAATGGCCTGGCGCAGGCCGATAGTGAGATCGTGCCGCGTCGTCAGCGCTTTTTCAGAACACAGCACTGTGGAGTCTGACGCAGTAATAATGACGGCGTCAGTATAGGTTCCGCCGGTATCAATACCCAGGTACAGCGGTTCTTGTCCGTTAAGTTTAGTCATGGTGTTTTATTCGCTCATTGCAAGCGCGAGTCAAGTTGTTCCCCAGCAGGATTAGTCAATATTGTGATAAGAGCAAATTGTAACGGCGTCATTCGGTTTAGAGAACATAAAGTGTTGCGCATATGCGCCTATGGTGCTACCTTACGCGCCATGAGTTTAGTTCGTCTGATCAGCACGCCTTGCGCCATGTCTTGTACCTGTTGTCACTGTACAACGGGGAATGCCGTGGTGGCTGCTGTTTGAATCTGAACTTCCTCTTCTAAATAGCCTAAAACTCTACCACGTCTTCCCCGTAACCGGACTCTGAAAGAGTTCTCACCGGTTCGGTGTTCGCGCATGTTAAGCCCGCGAATGAACGATTACATCCAACATCAGGTAGAGAAAAATGAATTCATTTACAGAAATTTCGACAGATTTCGAACGCGAGTGGAGATCCCCGTATTCGCAGGCTAACGAGCCGGAAACACTGGTATTGCCACTTATATTACGCCCGGAAGACTTGCTACTGCATCTTTACAAAGAGGATGTTTTACTTGTCGACGCGCGTGTGCCGGAAACCTGCGTCGATGGCCACATACCCGGTGCGGTATCGTTGCCATTCCAGGAATTGCAGGCAAGTAACGGTGCGGCAAAAGGCTTGTTGCCATCAGTGGAGCGGTTAAAGGAATTGTTTTCCGGCATCGGTTTAACGCCGCAAACCCATGTTGTTGCCTATGACGATGATTCAGGCACCGGAGCGTCACGTTTGTTGTGGACTTTAGAGATGATTGGACATAAATCGTTCTCTTTGCTCAACGGTGGATTCGCCGCATGGGATGAAGCGGAATCACCTTTGGCGCTGGATCTGGTTGAACCTGTGTCGAGCGCACTTCAGGTTGAACGAGTGGGTGATTATCTGGCCGAGTATGACGATGTATTACTCAGCATCGATAATCCCAGTGTTGCCATTGTCGATACCCGAAGTGCAGGTGAATTCGCTGGAACGGATGTACGTGCTGAGCGTGGTGGGCACATTCCCGGTGCGATCAATATCGACTGGATGGACTCAACCGATCCTTACGATAATTTTCAGATTCGAGACGATGATGATTTACGAGCGTTGTTTGCTGGCAATGGCGTGACGCCCGACAAGGAAATTATTGTCTATTGCCAAACGCACCATCGCTCGTCACACACTTACATAATGCTAAAGCATCTGGGTTACCCAAAAGTACGTGCGTATGCGGGCTCGTGGTCAGAATGGGGAAACCGTTCCGATGCGCCTATAGAACGAAACGGTAAATAAGTAAAATTATGGAAGCTAGGTCATCAACATTCCAGATACATCAATGTCCGGAGTGCGATTATTGATCAGGTCAGCTGTTATGCGTGCTGAACCGCAAGCCATAGTCCATCCCAGATGCCCGTGGCCGGTATTGAGAAATAAATTGTTGTAACGACATTGACCAAGGTACGGTGAACCCGTGGGTGTCACCGGTCGAAGACATGCCCAACCACTCGGTTGCGAGTAGTCGGCGGCATTAGGGAAAAGTTTCTTGGCTTTGGTGATTATGCGTTCAATATGTGCAGGTTTATACGATGTATCGTAGCCACCAAATTCGGCGACGGATGTAAATCGCGCCCGATCGCCAATGCGGGCATAAGCCATCAAACCTGTTTCATCGACGCCGGCGATATCAAACGGTTTGTGTTCATTATTGATTGGAGCCGTGACCGAATAGCCTTTCACCGGACAAATTTCCAGAGTAATCCCGAGTGGTTTTACGAGGTGTGTGGAGTAAGGGCCAAGACATACAATGATTGCGTCGGCGTTATATTCTCCGCGGTTGGTTATGATTCCTTTTGTGTTGCTGTTGTCAGCGACAATTGACTGAATTTGAGTGTCGAACAGGAACTGGGCGCCTTGTTCAATGCAATGTTGGGTTAACTTTTGTGTGAAGACGTGACAATCACCCGATTCATCAGTCGGTGCATAAACAGCGCATGCGATTACGTCAGCATCTGCATATCCTGCGTCCATTGCAACAATTTGATCACGATTTAGGATTTCTACCTCGTGTCCGAAATCTTTAAGAACTTCCACATGTGTTGCTGCGTCATCCAGTTCTTGTTGAGTGTGATGCAGATATAGGAGTCCACGATTGATCTGGTGGTAGTCAATATTTGTTTCCTCAGCGACACGTTGCAGTTGCCCTTGCGAATACACACTTAGCGCATATTTTCTTCGTGTGTTGGCACGTTCGCGCTCAGACGTGCATTGCCCAAGAAATTTAGAAACCCAACGCCAAAATGCAAGGTCAGTCTGCAACTTCATACGGATCGCTTGATTGTTACTGACCAGTGCTTTGAGCATGGTGAGCGGCGCTTGAGGTGACGCCCAAGCGCGTGCATCGCCACAAGCAATCAGACTCGCATTGGAAAAACTGGTTTCATTCGCTGCTTGTGGTTGTCGATCAACGACAACCACTTCATGGCCATCTTTTATTAACTCATAGGCAGTGCTGACACCGATGACACCGGACCCGAGTACAAGGACTTTCACGAAGTGTGATTTGTAGAAATTAGCTTACATTTTCTAGTCGAGTGCGGCCTGCAGCATGATCTCAACGGTGAATTCGGGAAATGCGAGTTTTGACTCGACGCAGGCGCGGCAGGGTGCGGTACCGGAAGTTACCCAGGCGTCCCACACAGCATTCATTTCTTCGAAGCCCGCCATGTCTGCTATCCAGATATTGGCGCTCAATAACTTGGTTTTGTCCGTACCAGCTTCGGCTAACAAATTGTCGATTCGATCCAGAATGTTTTGTGTTTGTTTGGTGACGGATTCACCTTTTGCGTCGGCCGCGACCTGACCCGCCAGATAAACCGTATTCCCGTGAATAACTGCTTGGCTCATCCGTGTAGCGGTTTGGATTCGTTTGATGCTCATGTTCTCTCCTGTATAGATTAGTGTTGTCATTGTGTAGGTTGCGCATTTTATACCGAATGTCTGGAAATGGATTCATTTTATCCATGCCCATTCGATTTTTAGCTACAATCAACCCATGATAGATGTAATGTATTTTTAAAATGCGATGGATTTTAATTTAACACCCGAAATAGCAGATTATCGGGATCGCGTTCATGCTTTTGTCGAAACACATCTTATTCCACTGGAGAATAACTCCAATGCGTATGATGAGGGAGAGAACCTAAGCGAATTATTTTTACCGAAGCTGCGTGATCGGGCGCGGGATGAAGGTCTTTGGTGTTTGCAAATGCCCAAAGCGCGCGGAGGGCAGGGGCTTGGGTCGATCGGCATAGCGGTTTGTTATGAGGAAATGAACCGCTCTATTTTTGGCCCCGTCGTGTTCAATAGTGCTGCGCCGGATGATGGCAATATGATGGTGCTGGAAAAGGTTGCCACCGATGCGCAAAAAGAAAAGTGGTTGGAACCGATTGTTGACGGTGATGTTCGTTCGGCCTTTGTCATGACCGAACCGGCGCCGGGTTCCGGTTCCGATCCCGCTCGCATGATGCAGACTACCGCTACACGCGATGGTGATGACTGGATTATTAACGGGCTCAAATGGTTTATTACCGGTGCAGGCGTGGCGGCGCACTTTATTATTGTTGCGCGCACGTCCGATGATACACGCAGGGGACTCACTGCATTTCTTTTTCATCGTGACGATCCGGGTTGGGAGATTGTGCGCCGAATCCCAATCATGGGACCGGAGGAGCATGGTGGTCATTGCGAACTAAAGTTTGACGGTTTGCGTATTCCTGATGAGAACCGACTTATGGAAGTTGGTGATGGTTTAAAACTTACCCAAATACGTTTGGGAACAGCACGGCTTACGCATTGTATGCGCTGGCTGGGATTGGCAAAGCGCGCGATGGAAATAGCATCGTCTTATGTCGATGATCGCGAAGCATTTGGCAGCACCCTCGCCGAGCATGAGAGTGTGCAATGGATGTTGGGTGAGGCGGCAATGGATATTCAGGTCGGACGATTGCTGACCATGCATGCTGCGTGGAAACTGGAGCAGGGTGACTTTGCACGCAAAGAAGTGTCCATGGCGAAAGTGGCCGTGGCGGACGTATTGCATAAAGCTGTCGACACCGCAATTCAACTATGTGGCGCTCGCGGATATTCAAAAGATACGACGCTGGAGTGGATGTATCGTTACGCGCGTCAGGCACGTTTGGTAGATGGTGCATCGGAAGTGCATAAGATGGTTTTGTCACGCTCATTGTTAAAAGAAGGCACCGAATTCTGGCAGTGGGGTTAGACGACGCGTCCCGAAAATGTTTGGAGAAGTTTGTTGTCGATCAAACCCAGGCAAACTCCGTCGCCATTCAATTGATTGGCCGCCTGAGTGGTGGCGCGATTCAGGAGAATTACGCTCTCGATGTAGAAATTCATGGAGGTGAGTGGAGCGGAAACCATACGTGGGTCTTACGCACCGATGCTCCATCGAGTGTGCAAGTGAGTATGAGTCGTGCCCATGAATTTGCTGTGCTGAACGCGGCATACCAGAGTGGTGTGACTGTTCCACAACCACTGTGGTATTGCGAAGATGAAAACGTCATTGGCACATGTTTTTATCTTATGCAGCGTGTAAACGGTGTTGCTGATTCGCGTGCATTGGTGCGTGCGGATTGGAGCAATGCACAACGCAAACATTTTGTGCGGCGTATGGGGCGCGAGTTAGCGACGATTCACGCAATCGATGTATCAAAGTTCAACCTTGATTTTCTGCCGTCACCGCAACCATCGCCTGCGCAAGCTCGTATAAATCAATACCGAGGTTATCTCGATAATTTGCCCGATCCGCATCCAGTATTGGAATGGGGACTGCGATGGCTTGAAATCAATGCGTCCACAGGATCAGATACAGTGTTTTGTCATTGCGACTATCGTACTGGCAATATCATGGTGGATAACGTTGAGTTAACCGGCATACTCGATTGGGAGTTTGCCGGATTAAGCGATCCGCTGGAAGATATTGCCTGGTACTGCGCGCGTTGCTGGCGTTTTGGTCAAAATCACTATCAAGCGGGTGGTATCGGACAACGCGAAGATTTTTATCGGGCTTATGCGGAACGCTCAGGACGAGTTGTTGATAACGAACAAGTTACATATTGGGAAGTGATGGCGGCGGTGCGTTGGGCGGTCATTGCATTACAACAAACGCAACGGCATTTATCCGGCGAACAAGAATCACTTGAATTAGCGCTAACTGGACGCATAGTTCCTGAGATGGAATACGATATTTTGCAAATGACCCAACCCGTATAGCGGTTGAGAATATGAATAATCGTCCACACGCCGCAGAATTACTGAACACCGCACGGGAAACCTTGAAAAGCCTGGTCAATGATTTGCCCAGGGAAAAACAATATGAGGCCTTAATGGTTTTGAATGCGATGGCCATTGCTGCGCGGGAAATGAAAAATGCAGATGAGGCAAATCTGGAATTAGAGAGCCTTAGAGAGCTTTATGAGATCGACGAACACGACGAGTCATCGTTAGTCAAACTTAATCGACGTTTTGTTATAGACATACGTGAACATAATTTTGATGATGATTCAGACGTGTACAATTTTCTTGTTGAAATTGTCAATCGCAAATTGCAGGTCAGTAACCCAAAGTATTTGAAAGGACAAAAATGATTTTTCGACAATTATTTGACGGCGTTTCGAGTACTTACACTTACCTGATTGCCAGCCGCCGCGGTGGCGAGGCGCTTATCATCGATCCGGTATTGGAAAAGGTTGATCGTTATATACAGCTTCTTGAAGAACTGGATTTAAAACTCCTCAAAGCGATTGATACGCATGTTCATGCGGATCACATTACCGGGTTAGGTGCGTTGCGTGATCGAACACATTGTGTGACAGTTATGGGTGAGATGAGCGCCGTGGATGTTGTCTCCGTGCGAGTAACCGAAGGCGATTGTGTATCCGTAGAGGGGGTGAATCTGGATGTGATTTATACGCCTGGGCATACCAACGATTCATATAGTTTTCTTATGCAAGACCGGGTTTTCACCGGCGACACGCTGTTGATACGCGGTACCGGTCGAACGGATTTTCAAAACGGCGATGCCGTGGCGCAATACGACTCAATATTTAATAAATTGTTAAAGCTACCCGAGGAAACCCTGGTTTATCCTGCGCATGATTACAAAGGCGATACCGTCAGTACTATCAAAGAAGAAAAAACGTATAACCCGCGTCTACAGGTGAGTAGCGTGGATGAGTACGTAGAAATTATGAATAACTTAAACCTGCCTGATCCAAAGATGATGGATGTCGCAGTGCCGGCTAACGTCAAGATCGGTTTGTCGCAGGATGAGCTCGAAGCGGGTGGATGGTCGCTGAGTTGTGACGAAGCGATTCCATTGGTTGATTCGAAAAAGATTGTATTAGTCGATCTTCGCGATGAGAGCGAGCGGCAGCGCCACGGTATTATCCCGGCTTCAGTGCATGCGCCTTACACAGAACTGGACACTCATTTAAGACCGGGTGGATTGTTACGTGAGTTGCCTAATGCTACAGACGAGCGCCTGGTTTTCTATTGTGCTTACGGCGAACGTTCCGCGATGGCGGTACAAGCGGCGCAACAAGCAGGGCTAACAAATATTTGCCATATCAAGGGTGGTATCGAGGCATGGAAAAAGTCGAATGGCCCGATAGCGAACTCAGCTTAGCCGTATAGGCGTTGCACTCTACCGCGGTAACTTTTTTACCGTTTTTTCGTCAATTAGTACGAAGATATTCCGCCGGACGGGGGTGGCGTATTTCCCCGAACTCCCGTTTTTTGTTTCATTACGCTCTCAGGTGTGACATGAAACCACACGCATAGTTTACTGAGTGTGTTTACCAGCCCGGTCGTGATTCCATTCGCGATGGTATCTCCTACACGCACTTGAGTAGTCTGGTGCTCTACCCGCGGCGACTGCTCGATATCCGTTTTCATGGCTGAAACTCCGATGATTTGCATCAAGGTTAGCGGTTTTACGAAGTGGTTGCAATTGCGCCTTTTCTGCTCGAAAGTTTGCTTCTTTTACACGCAACTCGAATTGGAGTTTGTACCGATTACAGTCTTACGTACAAAAACAAATGCCGCCCGAAGGCGGCATTTGAATGATAAAATTTCGGGCGGAAACTAGGCCGCTTTCTTGCCGGCCTCGTTAACGCTGTCCTGGAAGATTTTACGTGCTTCGCTGGTGTACACGTTGCCTAATTCGGCTACTTCTTTGGCGTCTTCAGCTAGCTTCTTGGCGGTGTCTTGCATGACTTCGCGTTGCTTTTCGGCGTAGGCTTGCAAGCTCTCAGCATCTTTAACGTCCAAGGCTGCTTTCCAGCTATCCATACCCAGCTTGGAGTAGCTTTGCATATTGGCAATTTGCATTTTCACCAGTTTTTCGGTGTTTTTGATTGCTAATTTGTTAAGCTCGATGGCTGGGGCCATGTATTTCTCTGATTGTGCAAAAAATTGATTGTCGGTCATGGTAGTTACCTCAAAATTGAAGGTTTAAATAATTTGTGCAGTGCAGCATAACAAAAGAAATGTTGCAGTGCAACATTTACTGTAAACATTTTTAATATAATATAATCAACAAGATACAAGATTATTCGTTTTGGCAAACAAAAAAAATAACGACTTTCAGACACTGGAAACAAGGCAAGGCGGGTATACAGCCTACCGCCAGCGGTTGGGACGTTCGCCCACCATTGTGTTTCTTAGCGGCTATAAGTCTTACATGGGTGGAACAAAAGCCGATTTTCTGGACAGTTATTGTGCACAACAGGGCTACGCCTATTTGCGCTTTGATTATTATGGCCATGGGCGCTCCAGCGGCGAATTTGTCGATGGCACCATTGGCCGTTGGTATGAGGACGCCCTGGAGGTTGTGACAAAACTCACCGACGACAAGGTAGTTTTGGTGGGTTCAAGTATGGGAGGTTGGATCATGTCCCTGCTTGCGCGTGCGATTCCTGAACGTATCGCGGGCATGGTGGGTATCGCATCGGCGCCAGATTTTACCGAGCGTTTAATGTGGCCGAGATTCACAAAGCAGCAACGTGCAAAGCTCGAGTCAGGTGACATCCTGTTTGTGCCTTCGGCATACGACGACCAACCGTACCCGGTAACTATGCGCTTTATCGAAGAAGCGCGTGAGCATCTTGTTTTGGACGGGCAGATTGAACTCGATTGTCCGGTTCACTTGTTACATGGCATGAACGACTCCGATGTGCCGTGGGAGACATCGGTAGCGTTAGCTAATGCCTTATTGACGGATAAAGTGACGGTCAGCTTGTTTAAAGCTTCTGAACACCGTTTATCGTCTGATGCGGAGTTAGAAAAAATTGCACAAGCCGTCAAAGACATACTTAACGGGATAGATGGCAAATAATCACGATTTTCAGGTCGCGATTCTTGGTGGTGGCGTGTGCGGCCTGTATACAGCGTTGGTGTTGGCGAGACAAGGCGTAACGGTCATCGTTATCGAACGTGAAGCAATGCCGGGTGGGCTCGGGGCAGGGCGTAAATTTGGCGAAAACTACTACGATTTCGGCGTGCACATGTTGTATGAGCATGACGCCGCAATACTCGCTGACATGCGTGAGTTGATGGGTGAACAACGTATCGAGGTGATTTCCGACGGGAAGATTCGTTGGGCCAATCGTTTTTTTCGTTATCCATTGCGATTCAAGGATATGGTGCGTGGGATCCCGCCTTGGACTCTGGTTCGATGTGTCATTGGGTTATTCGCACAAGAGCTGCTTAACCGGTTATCACCGAAGCAGCCCCATAACGCGGAACAAGCGTTGATTCACCTCTACGGTCGACCACTTTATGACTATTTTTTTAAAGATTTTACTGAACGTTATTGGGGCTTGCCCGCGACGCAACTCTCCGCCACTTTTATAAAACGTAAAATGCCACGCTTGAGCGCGGTGGATGTGATCAAAAACATGCTTTCGTATATCGGGATTAAAGCAAACGAAGATCAATCGGTCGAAAGTGCATTGGTGAAAGAAACACTGCACTATTCACGAACGGGCGCGGAAACGATGCCGCGTATGATAATGCGGCGCATACGCGAACTGGGTAGTACGGTCTTGCTGAACGCCGAAGTTCAGCAAATCCAGTTAACTTCCACAGTGAAAAAGTTTTCCGTTGTATATCGGGAAAATGAAAGCAATGAACCAATAAAAATTAATGCCGACTACTGTATGTCTACTATTGCGTTGCCTGAATTTATGCGGTCATTGACACCACGGCCTCCGGATAACGTCTTACAGGCGGCAACTGCTCTGCGTTATAAGGCGGGGGTTGTGCATGGTTTGTTGGTTAACCGGCCCAAGGTGTTGGATTCTTCCTACGTGTATTACCGTGACCGGTTGTTCCATCGTATCAGTGAACCCAAAAATGCGGGCATGCTCATAAACCCACCAAACCATACGGTGTTAATTGTTGAAATGACTTGTGAAGTAGGTGATGAAAAATGGACGAATATGGACGACATCTGGCAGCGATTGCTTGGAGAATTAAATCAGGAAGGGTTGTGCCATCATGACCAGATAGTTGAGCATCATGTTATTCGAAACCGTCATTCCTATCCGATATTTGATCTGGGTTTCGAAACACGTCTTGATATCTGCATGACTTATCTAAACAGTATTCCGGGTTTAACCTCCGTCGGTCGTCAAGGTAGATTTTGTTATCCGAATATGCACGGCGCCATGCGCATGGGCGCGGATGCGGCCGATGATATTCTTCAGCAGTTATCGAAGGGACAATCACGCACCGATACAGTTGTGATTGAAGAACCGCTGCCCGTGCTCGATGCGGTGGCTGGTCGATAGTCTTTGCGCGTGCCCGCTGCTCAAAACCCGAATAAACCGTTTTCATCAAGTCTTTGTATCGTCGGTTTGGTCGGCGCGACCTTGCTTGTCTATTGGCAAGTCGCGACATTTGACTTCATCAATCTTGACGATGCGTACTATGTCTACAAAAACAACAATGTGCGCACCGGATTGGCGTTGGACAACCTACTTTGGTCGCTGACTGCCACGGACGTAGGTTTATGGCAGCCTTTAGTGTGGATTTCCTATCAGTTTGAAAGCGCTGTATTTGGTCCGGAGAACCCTCAAGCCCGGCATTTAACCAACCTGATATTGCATTGCTGCAATGTGGTGTTGGTGTTCTATATTGTTTGGCGCTTATCCGGCGAGCGTGTTTTTGGATTCCTGGTAGCGTTGTTATTCGCGTTGCATCCTCAGCATGTTCAATCGGTCGCATGGATCTCGCAGCGCAAAGATGTGTTGTCCGCGTTATTTTTCCTGGCATGTTTACTTGCTTACACAAAGACCCAGCGGGTAGACATGGCGCGAATTAATTATTTTGGCTGGTACGCTTTGGCGCTAATTTTGTTTTCAATGGCATTGATGTGCAAACCATCAGTCGTCCCATTACCGATATTGTTGTTGCTGATGGACTTTTGGAATGCAAAACGAGACAGTACATTGTCGGATGTAAGCATTGTGCAGCAATTGACTAATAAAATACCTTTTGTTCTCGTAGCCGTCGTTATTGCAGGAGTTACCCTGCAGTTAAAACATCCGGGGTTTATCAGTAAACCAACATCTGAATTCGAAAACCCGGCGTTCGCATTGTCGGGTTTGCTTTTTTATACGAAGACCTTGGTCCTACCCTGGCCGTTGCCGGTGTTAATTGAGACGCCCGCTACCATTTCGACGCCCGTTTTACTGGCAGCGCTAATTTTACTTGTTGTCCTGGTGATTTTTATATTGCGCGGTCGCCGCACACATCCACTGATTGGTTTTGGTTTGTTATGGTTCCTGGTTATGTGGCTTCCTGTTAGTGGTTTGGTGCCATTGGGACAGTTTTACGTCGCCGATCGTTATACCTATTTGCCACATATAGGTGCGTTTATCGCAGTCGTAGGTTTCCTGAAATTACTTCCAGTAACAAAAATAATGATGAAAAATGATTTTATAATTATTGCAGTGGTTGCTTGTGGCGTGCTGAGCGCGTTTCAAGTGGATTACTGGCGCAACGCCGTGACGTTGTTTGAACGGGAAGTAGAAATAAACCCGGCGAACAAATGGGGGTATTTATATGCCGGCGAGGCGCTGCTCGTCCGAAAACAGACGGAAAAAGCATTCGGTTATTTCAATCGAGCACTAAACATCGACCCGGAAGACTCCATGGCCTATGAATACAAAGGCAAAGCCTTGCGTGCGATGAGTAAAGACGATGAAGCTTATCAAGCCTATCGTCTTGCTATTCGCAACAACCCACGCCGGGGCCACGCTTATGTGGGTCTGGCGCAAATATTGATGGAACGCAACGACCCGGAATTAGCGCGAGCCATATTGGAAGATGGTTTGCAGCATTTTCCCCGCGACAACGGATTGTTAAATCAGCTGGGGTACTTGCACGGGTTTGTTTTGCACGATGAAGCATCAGCCATCGATTACTATGCGCGAGTCTTGAATAACAACCCAAAAGACGTCCATGCACTGCATGGGATTGGAGTATTATCTATCAGGATGGGAAACAATAAGGGCGGAATAGAACGTTTACAAAAGCTGCTAACGATCGATCCTGATAACGAAACAGTCCAGACGATAGTGAGCCAACATGGTTTATAGGTAGGACAATGGCGAAGCATAGAGAAAAATCAATGACGGATATTGATCAACAGGCACTGGATTATCACCGCAAAGACCCGGCCGGCAAGCTGGCAATTACGGCGACCAAGCCGCTGGCGACGCAGAATGATTTGGCGTTAGCGTATTCACCCGGCGTCGCGGCGGCATGTGAGGCCATTCAGGATGACCCCGCCCAGGCGTCTGAGCTGACGGCGCGGGGCAATTTGGTGGGTGTCATTTCCAATGGTACGGCAGTGTTGGGTCTCGGTGCTATTGGCCCTTTAGCTTCCAAGCCGGTGATGGAAGGCAAGGCCGTGTTGTTTAAAAAGTTTGCCGGTATCGATGTATTCGATATTGAAGTTGCGGAAACCGATCCGGAACGTTTTGTAGACGCGGTCGCCGCGCTGGAACCCACTTTTGGCGGCATTAATCTTGAAGATCTAAAAGCACCGGAATGTTTTTTTATTGAAAAAACCTTGCGCGAACGTCTGAATATCCCCGTATTCCATGATGACCAGCATGGCACCGCCATCATCGTGGCGGCTGCCATCGTGAATGGTTTGCGTGTGGTGGATAAAAAAATCGAACAGATAAAGCTGGTCGCCAGTGGGGCGGGTGCCGCGGCATTGGCATGTCTGGATTTATTGGTAGGTCTGGGTCTGCCTAAAAAGAATATTTTTGTAACGGATATTGCCGGCGTGGTTTACACAGGCCGCGAACAGGAAATGGACGAATACAAGTCCCGCTATGCTCAGGATACCAAGTGGCGCACACTCGGTGATGCGATTAACGACGCCGATATTTTCCTGGGTTTGTCCGCGCCTGGTGTATTAAAGCCGGAGATGGTAAAGCGCATGGCCGATCAACCGTTGATTATGGCCTTGGCAAATCCCGATCCAGAAATCTTACCGGAAGAAGCGAAGGCGGCCCGGCCAGATGCCATCATCGCCAGTGGCCGTTCCGATTACCCAAATCAGGTTAACAATGTTTTATGTTTTCCCTATATTTTTCGCGGTGCATTGGATGTTGGGGCGACCACTATCAACGAGGACATGAAACGTGCCTGTGTTTATGCCATTGCCGATTTGGCCAAGGCCGAATTATCCGACATTGTTTTCAAAGCCTATGGCGACGGGTCAAGACGGTTTGGTCCGGAGTCTTTGATCCCCAAACCATTTGATCCGAGGTTGATTACGCAGATTGCGCCTGCCGTCGCCAAAGCGGCGATGGACAGTGGTATCGCTACGCGGCCCATTAAAGACTTTGATGCATACAACGAACGGCTTTCACAGTTCGTTTTTCGTTCTGGGTTTGTAATGAAACCTATTTTTGAGCAGGCCAAAGTGTTACACAAACGTTTAGTGTTGGCCGAAGGGGAGGGGCATCGTGTATTACAGGCGACGCAACAAATTGTCGATGATGGCGTCGCTTCGCCTATTCTGATTGGCCGGCCGGATGTGATTGACAATCGTATTCAACAGTTGGGGTTGCGCATAGAACCCGGTAAGGATTTTGAAATTGTTAATCCTCAACAAGATGATCGCTTTAGAAAATACTGGCATGAATATCATAAAATTATGGGCCGGCAAGGCGTGTCGCCGGAAGAAGCCAAGACTGTTGTGCAATCTTCCAATACGGCGATTGCGTCATTAATGCTTCGTTTGAATGATGCGGATGCAATGTTGTGTGGCACCATAGGGCGATTTCAACATCACTTTGGTTTTGTCAAACGCCTTATCGGCACTGCTGAAGGCGTGTTCGATTTTTCCACCCTGGTGGCTTTGGTTCTGCCCAGTGGAACCTTTTTTGTATGCGATTCCCATATAACACCAAATCCTACGAGTAAAGAGATAGCCGAGATGGCGATTTTCGCCGCCCATGAACTACGTCAATTTGGTATCACACCAAAAGTGGCCTTGTTGTCGCATTCGAACTTTGGCAGTAACGAGAATGAATCGGCAGTGAAAATGAAACATGCCGTCGAGATTATCAAAAATCGTGCACCGGATTTACATATGGATGGAGAAATGCACGCTGATGCCGCGTTATCGGAAACGATTCGTGAACTATTGTTGCCGAAGTCCACTCTAAACGGCGCGGCGAATCTTTTAGTCATGCCTAACATCGATGCAGCACATATTTCATATAACCTGCTAAAAATACTGGGTGGTGGCGTGTCAATCGGGCCGATATTGCTGGGTGCAAAATATACCGCCCACGTGTTAACGAACTCCGTGACGGTGCGCGGCATCGTCAACATGGCGGCTGTCGCCACGGTGGGAGCGGAGAACTCAAAATGAAAGCGCTTTGAGTTGTGATACTTAAAGTCCTTGACTTTTTAGCTTGAGATTGGACTATTGTCACGGAAGAATTATTAGGAGCCACCGAGTCATTTCTGATAAAGTTCGAATCATAAAATTCAAAAACAGGAACCAGATATGAAATTAACCAATGTAGCCAACAAGGCTGCAACAGAAGCCAGTGACGCTATCGGTGCTTCGTTGTCCGAGGACGAGTTAGAAAAAGTTACGTCAATTATTGCTAAGGCCATGGAGAATGCCGTGCTCGAGGCCAGTAATCAGCATTCTACTGCTTGTGTAGGCTGTTTGAGCCACGATCAGGATTTAGCGCATAAAATTCAAAAAGAAATCGAACTCAAGAAAGTGGCGTTGATTTCTAATCTATCCAGTTTGCGTTAAGTCAGTTAATTTAAATTGACTGGATTATTCGTTGCCGATCAGGACGACTAATTAATGCGGATTATCAAGATACTTGTGGGAGCGACGCCCTCGTCGCGATAAATTCGCCTGAATCCTGCACCGACGCTCAGAGTGACATGCCTTTCACTGCTTTCAGGAACCCTCTCAATAATTTACCCACTATTGGTGTTCCTCAATATAGCCATCGCTTGCACTTGCTGTTGCATAATGCTTTACAGCATATAAGGCGACCGGTAGTCACACTACATTAGCGATGGCGAGGTGTTAGTGCAAGCCGATGAAGCGGGCAAAGACGCGCCAGTTCCGCATCGATGGATGCAATGTGTTGATAGTTAAAGGCAGTGTCCATGTTTAGATCCTGCCTAACCCATTTGTTACATCGTGCAACCACTTGTTTGAGCACTTGATGAAGTTTTCCGATTAGCATTATTGTCAATCTGACCATTGATCATACCTCGGTGATGTTGGGCCAGTGCAGCATATCACAGGTAACCAGGTCTTGCAGGGAACCGTTGACTGAGCGTCCCACCATAGCTGCAACTACTTCAAAAACTCTCCAAGTATTTCACTAACCAACTTTGGTTGCTCCGCATGCAACCAGTGCCCGGCATTTTCGACGGTTTCGAATTTCGTGTTTGGAAATAGCTCAAGTATTCGCCGATGGCTTGCAGGTTGCACGTAGTCGGACAGTCCACCGTACAAGAACAATGTGTCATGGGTATAAACCGGTATGTTTTGCAACTCAGGAAAACCAATTAAATCATCCATGGCTCTGAGTGAAACTTCGAGATTAATTCGCCAGGAATACATTCCGTCTTTATAGACCAGATTTTGTAATAGAAATTGTCGTATCGCCGCCTGAGGAATACTGCGTTTCAAAGCGGCGTCCGCATCCGTCCGGCTCTTTAGACTTGCAAGGTCAATGTTTTGCATCGCATCGATATGCGGCGCATGGGTGTGGGAATAAACAACCGGTGCAATATCCAATATTGCCAGCCGGTCAGTGAGTTCAGGAAAACGCAGTGCCGCCGCCATGGCAGTTTTACCACCCATGCTATGACCGATGACTCCGGGTTTCTTTAGCTCATGTTGTTTTATGAAATGACCCAGGTCGTTGGCCATGGCGTCGTAAGTCATTGCATCGCTCCATGGCGATTCACCGTGGTTGCGTGCATCAAGAACGTAAACCTTAAATGAATCGCTCAGTGTTCTGGCGATGCCACGCCAGTTGGTAGATGAACCGAACAGGCCGTGCAGGATAATGAGCGGTTTACCCTGACCGAATTCCTGATAGCTCAGTTCCAGCGGGGTGGACATTAATTATTCAAGAGCCGTTAGTAATGGTGCAGAGATTATTTCTTCTTGGGGATATATAGATCGGTAATCGTACCCTCGAAAGCTTCGGCGGCAAAGCCGACGGTTTCTGACAGGGTCGGGTGCGGATGAATAGTGAGTCCGATGTCTTGTGCGTCGCATCCCATTTCGATGGCTAACGCGGCCTCGGCAATCAAATCACCTGCGTTGGTGCCGACAATCCCCGCGCCGATGATACGTTCACTGTTTTTATCGAATAGTAATTTGGTCATACCCTCGTTACGTCCGATGCTAAGCGAGCGACCACTGGCGGCCCAGGGGAAAACGCCCTTGCCGTAGTCGATTCCTTTTTCCTTTGCTTCCAATTCGGTAACACCCACCCAGGCCACTTCAGGATCAGTGTAGGCGACGGATGGAATGACGCTGGCATCAAAACCGCTCTTTAACCCGGCGGCGACTTCCGCGGCGGTTTTGCCTTCGTGTGTAGCCTTGTGCGCCAGCATGGGTTGTCCCGTAATATCGCCTATGGCAAAAATATGCGGGACATTAGTTCTCTGTTGTTTGTCCGTTGCAATAAGCCCTTGTTGATCGACTTGTACGCCCGCTTTGTCGGCACCAATGTTGCTGCCGTTCGCTTGTCTGCCAACAGCCACCAGAACGCGGTCAAACGTATCACTGGCCGGCGCTTTCTTCCCGTCAAACTCAACCACAATGCCTTCGTCGCGTGCATGCATGGCGGTTACGCGTGTGCCGAGAAAAATATTTTCATATTGTTTTTGGATGCGCTTGTGAAATGGACGCACGATATCCGGGTCAGCGCCGGTCATCAGTGAATCCAGCAATTCGACAACTGTTATTTTGCAACCGAGTTCGTGATACACCGTTGCCATTTCCAGTCCGATAATGCCGCCACCGACAACTAACAAGCGATCAGGAATATCCGTTAGTTCCAGTGCGCCGGTCGAGTCGATAACGCGTGGATCGTCATGTGGAAAAGATGGGATGTGAGTTGCCTGAGAACCCGCCGCGATTATGGCCTGATCGAAGCCAATCGATGTTTGTTTACCATTGCTGTCGACGGCAATTTGATTCGGTGAGGTAAAACGACCAATACCTTGCATCACCTTTACTTTGCGTTGTTTGGCCAGTCCCGCCAGACCACCGGTAAGTTGTTTTACCACTTTTCCCTTCCAACCACGCAGCTTGTCGATGTCGATTTTCGGTTCGCCAAAACGAATACCGTATTCACTCATCTCTTTCGTGTCTGCGATCACTTTGGCTGCGTGCAATAACGCCTTGGAAGGGATACAACCGACATTCAGACACACGCCACCGAGATCCGGATAGCGTTCAATCAGTACCGTATTCAATCCGAGATCGGCTGCACGAAATGCAGCCGTGTAACCACCCGGGCCGGATCCCAATACCACCAGATCAGCAAGAATATCAGCGGTGAGCGACGAGTTTGCCGCTGGTGTCGTTTGTGCCGTTTTGTCCGGCCTTGTATCGGCGGTGGGTGATGGTGGCGATGCGCTCGTTTCCATGGTCGCGATGATCGAATCCTGTGAGACAGAATCGCCCACAGTCACTTTTAACTCTTTAATCGTTCCTGCTTGTGGCGCAGGCACGTCCATGGTGGCCTTGTCACTCTCCAGTGTGATTAACGGGTCTTCCGCTTGCACCGTGTCGCCGGGTGCAACATGAACTTCGATAACCGGAACATCGGTGAAATCGCCGATGTCGGGTACTTTAACTTCAGAGATCTCTGTCATAGGACTGGCGTTAATGTTTTCTTTATCAATTTAATTCCTCTTGTATTGTAGGAGCGAGCTTGCTCGCGAAGGCGAGTTTCATTACGCATCAATCGCGAGACTGCCACTTGCTCCTGCAGTGCCAGCACTTACCATCCCTGGCGGTCGCCACTCGCCACTCGCCACTCGCTAATACTGCTCTATCAAGCTACTCAGACGGCTGCATATACTTCGCAAATACTTCTTCGCCGGTCATATTGTTAGTCTTGTTTGCGAAATCGTAGAACGACGGTTTTTCATCAATGAATATCTGATCTTCGAATTTGAGTCGCTCGTCATCGTCAAATAAACCCACGGGCAGCACATACTGATTGCCTTCTTTTATTCGGTAAAAAAGATGTGTTCCGCATTGTTTACAAAACCCGCGCTCCGCCCAATCGGATGAGTTGAATACAGAAATATTTTCTTCGCCTTCAATTGACACGTCCGTACCACAATCAAATGCCATTAACGGCCCACCGCCCCATTTGCGGCACATACGGCAATGACATGCCCCGACATTGTTACTGGCGCGTTTGGCTGTGACGCGCGTTGCACCGCAAAGACAATTTCCACTGGTTTCAATAGTTTTGTCCGGCATTGTATCCTCCTGTGTGTGGTAACTGTTTCGTTAAAGCACCGCGGTGTCACGTTACGCCTCCCACATTGAGAAGACAAGCTTACAACTAACGCAGGTGCACGCCTGTATGAAATTTTTTTACAATAGAATACGCCGCATATCGGCGAGAGCGTTACGAAGGTATGCAACAAAACGCGCCGCCGCCGCGCCATCGATTACGCGGTGATCGTAAGACAGGTCCAGCGGTAACATCAAACGTGGTTTAAACTTTTCGCCATTCCATACCGGTTGCATACGCGCTCGTGTTACACCCAGGATAGCGACTTCCGGCGCATTGACTATTGGTGTAAATGCTGTGCCACCGATGCCGCCGAGACTGGAAATGCTGATGCAACCACCTTGCATTTCATTTGGTTTTAACTTGCCGTCACGAGCACGCAAACTGACCTCACCCATTTCTTCGGCAAGATCGAAAATACTTTTCTTGTCCACATCGCGGAACACCGGAACGACTAAACCGTTCGGTGTATCCACCGCGATACCGACATGGAAATATTTTTTCAGTATGAGTCTTTGTCCGTCGCTACTGAGTGATGCATTAATGTTGGGAAACTCCTTTAATCCCGCGGTCACGGCTTTCATAACAAAAGCGAGCATAGTGACCCGGACATTCTTTTTCGCCGCTTCGTCTTTTAACGACTGACGAAAGGCTTCCAGTTCGGTAATGTCGGCTTCGTCGTGATGGGTTACGTGGGGCACATTAAGCCAGGCGCGGTGCAGGTGCGGACCTGAGATACGTTTTATACGCGGCAACTCCTGCATTTCCGTTTCGCCAAACTTGGAAAAATCGACTTCCGGCATTGCTGGAATACCCATACCACCGCTGGCGCCGGACGGACTCGCGCTGCCCTCGACAATGGACTTAACAAACGCCTTGACGTCTTCTTTCAGTATGCGGCCTTTAGGCCCGCTGCCGCGAACTTTGGTAATGTTCGCACCCAATTCACGCGCGTAACGGCGTACTCCAGGGCTTGCATGGGGTGGTGCAACACCTGCTTTTTCGGCAGGTGGTGGCAGGGTAGATGGTGGCCGGTGAACCGTTTGGGTCTGGGGGCGTGTATCTTCGTCATCAGCCAGAAGTTTTTGTTCGACGGCGGCAGGTGGTGTAACGGTGGGGGTTTCCGTTTTTTTAGTTTGTGTCGCAGCGGTCTTACTTGCGGAACTCAGAATCGCTATATCCGAACCTTCCGATACCTGATCGCCTGCTTTAACCAGCATTGATTTCACCACACCGTCTGACGACGAAGGAACGTCCATGGTGGCTTTATCGCTTTCCAGCGTGATGAGTGGGTCTTCCGTTTTGACGGTGTCACCAGCCGCGACATGCACTTCAATCACATCGACCTGATCAAAATCGCCTATGTCGGGAACACTGACCGTGATTTCTTCGCTCTCGCTCGCCGGCGGTGCGTTGTCCGTTGTGGTCTCTGGGGTTTTATCCGATGTTAATTGTTCGGGTTGCGGTTCTTCAGATTCCGTTTCCAGTTCCGCAACCAGGGAACCTTCAGATACTTTATCGCCTATCGCCACTTTTATTTCCCGTACGGTACCGGCGGCCGGGGAGGGTATGTCCATAGTGGCCTTGTCGCTCTCCAGTGTGATCAGCGCATCGTCCACCTTGACCGTGTCTCCCGGCGTCACCAAGATTTCAATTATCTCGACATCGGCAAAATCACCAATGTCCGGAACAACAACTTCAATCTTGTTTGTCATGTCGGGCGACTATACTTTGGCCGGGTTCGGTTTGCTGGAATCGATACCGTATTTGGTCAACGCTTCGGTAACGCTTGATTTTGGTATGACACCCTCGTCCGCCAGCGCATTCAATGTCGCCACGGTTATATGTTGGGCATTGACTTCAAAAAACTCACGCAACTTTGTCCGTGTGTCACTGCGTCCAAATCCATCCGTGCCTAATGTGACATAGCGTTTTGGAATAAACGGTCTGATTTGTTCCGAATGCATTGCAATGTAATCGGTTGCCGCGATCACAGGTCCCGGTGCGTCCCGCAGGCATTGTTCGACATAGCATGTTTGCGCTTCGCTTTCGGGATTGAGTAAATTTCGCCGCTCCGCCGCACGGGCGTCACGCGCGAGTTCCGAGAAACTGGTGACACTCCAGATTTGAGAGCTAATATCCCAGTCTTTTGCCAGTAATTCACCGGCCTTGATGACCTCGCGTAGTATCGATCCACAACCCAACAATGACACCTTATGTTTTTCATCTTTTGCGCCATCGATGTCCTGCAGGCGATACATGCCACGCAATATTCCCTGTTCGGCGCCTTCCGGCATAGCGGGGTGGGCGTAATTTTCGTTCTCGCAAGTGATGTAGTAGTAGACGCTTTCACTTTCCTTATACATGCGACGTAATCCATCCTGGATGATGACCGCAAGTTCGTAGCTAAAAGTCGGATCGTACGCGATGCAGTTCGGTATTGTAGCGGCGATGACATGGCTATGGCCGTCTTGATGTTGCAAACCTTCACCAGCTAGCGTCGTGCGGCCGGCAGTGCCGCCAATCAAAAACCCACGTGCCTGAATGTCACCCGCAGCCCAGGCGAGATCGCCCACGCGTTGAAAACCAAACATGGAATAGAAAATATAAAACGGAATCATGTTGACACCATGATTGCTGTAGGCGGTAGCCGCGGCAATCCACGACGACATCGCGCCCGCTTCGTTAATACCTTCTTGCAGCACGTGTCCCTGTTGGTCTTCGCGGTAATACATGAGTTGGTCCGCATCTTCCGGTGTGTACAACTGACCGACCGGGGAATAAATACCGAGTTGCCGAAACATGCCTTCCATACCAAAAGTGCGTGATTCGTCCGGCACAATGGGAACCACGTGTTTCCCTATTTTCTTGTCCCGCGCTAATGCGGCAAGAATGCGTACGAACACCATGGTGGTGGAAACTTCCCGGTTACCACTGCCGCTGAGTTGCGATTCGAAGGCCGATAGGTCGGGAATTTCCAATGGCGGTGCCGCGGTTCGGCGTTGTGGCAGGTAACCGCCAAGAGCAGTGCGTCGTTCTTTTAGATATTGAATTTCCACGCTGTCGTCCGCCGGGCGGTAAAACGGCGCTTTAGTGACTTCCTCGTCTGACAGTGGAATGTTAAAGCGATCACGAAAGGCAAGCATCGCGTCTTCGCCCATCTTCTTTTGCGAATGGGTGATGTTTTGACCTTCACCCGCTTCACCCATACCGTAACCCTTGACCGTTTTCGCAAGAATGACCGTCGGCTGACCCGAATGTTGTGCCGCGGCTGCGTAGGCTGCAAATACTTTGTGAGGGTCGTGTCCGCCACGATTCAAACGCCAGATGTCTTCGTCCGACATATTTGACACCATGGCTTTTAATTCGGGGTATTTGCCAAAGAAATACTCGCGCGTATAAGCGCCGCCTTTGGCTTTGAACGCCTGGTATTCACCGTCCACGGCCTCGTCAAACCGTTGCTTTAGTAAACCAGTGGTGTCGCGCGCAATAAGCGGATCCCAATAAGAACCCCACACAACTTTGATGACATTCCAGCCTGCACCACGAAATTCGGATTCCAGTTCCTGAATGATCTTTCCATTGCCACGCACGGGTCCGTCCAGGCGTTGCAAATTGCAATTGACGACAAAAATAAGATTATCGAGCTTTTCCCGTCCCGCCAGGGAGATAGCGCCCATGGATTCGGGTTCGTCCATTTCGCCATCGCCCATAAACGCCCACACTTTGCGTTTTGTTGAATCAATGATTTCCCGATGATTCAAATACTGCATGAAACGCGCCTGGTAGATCGCCATGATCGGACCCAGGCCCATGGACACAGTGGGGAACTGCCAGAATTCTGGCATCAACCAGGGATGCGGGTAAGACGACAACCCACCGTCATCAACCTCCTGCCGGAAATGACTGAGCTCTTCTTCGCTTAAGCGCCCTTCAAGATAAGCGCGTGCGTATATTCCTGGGGCGGTATGGCCCTGAATAAACACCATGTCGCCACCATGATCTTCGGTTGGTGCATGCCAAAAATGATTAAAACCGACATCGTATAAAGTCGCGGACGATGCAAAGCTCGCGATGTGACCACCAAGTTCCGAACTCTTGCGATTCGCGCGTACCACCATGGCTAATGCATTCCACCGAATTAAGGAACGAATACGCCATTCCAATGCAGCGTCGCCTGGACTGCGTTGTTCCTGGCCCGGTGGGATAGTATTCATATAAGCCGTCGTCGCCCGGTAGGGCATATCCGCACCCGCCCGGCGCGCGCGGTCAATCAGGGCTTCGAGTAGGAAGTGCGCGCGATCCGGGCCTTCGCGGTCGAGCACGGCTTCGAGCGAATCCAGCCATTCCTGGGTTTCGACCTGATCGATGTCTTGCATTGTTACGTCATTCACGTCGATGGACTCCGTAGTCTTGATTGCACATGTTCGATTGGCGGTGCTTGTTGGTCATTTGGAGATTGTCACAGCATTTGCGCGGCAGGTATATCACAAATATGCAATTTATTTCTGTTGTTTTGTGCCATTTTATCACAGGCTGGCGATTACTCTTCGCGCTTGAAACCTGGGTTCGATAAGCGTTGCAAAGCAAACCGAAGCCCGATAACCGGATTTAATTGACGCACATCAATGTGGTGCGTAATGTTGTTGTTAGTGTTATGTATTTATCCAAAACTTAATACTTAAGGAACTCATAAAATGGGCGCAGAAACAGAAGTTGTATTATTAAGTGGCGTGCGAACCGCCGTGGGTACGTTTGGTGGATCTTTAAAAGGCCAACCGCCTTGCGATCTTGCTGCCAACGTGGTTAAAGAAGCAGTCAGCCGCGCCGGTGTCGACGCATCCGATGTCGGGCACTGTGTGTTTGGCAATGTGATTCACACCGAGCCACGCGACATGTATTTAGCCCGTGTTGCGGCGGTCAACGCCGGGTTACCCGTCGAAACACCTGCATTTACTCTAAATCGACTATGTGGCAGCGGATTGCAGGCAGTGGTATCGGCTGCGCAATTCGTTATGCAGGGCGATGCGGATTGCGTGGTCGCCGGGGGCGCCGAATCCATGACCCGCTCACAGTATTGGGTGCCGAATGCACGCTTCGGTCAACGCATGGGTGACGGAAAGTTAGTTGATTCAATGGTCGCGGCGCTACACGATCCATTCGACGATTGTCACATGGGTGTGACCGCGGAGAACATCGCCAAGAAGTGGGAGATCACTCGGGAAGAACAAGATGAATTGGCAGTGGAAAGTCACTTACGTGCGGCCAATGCGATAGAGCAGGGATTTTTCAAAGAGCAGATACTCCCGGTTGAATTAAAAACCCGCAAGGGCACGACCGTGTTTGATACCGATGAACATGTGCGTGCCGATGCAACCATGGAAGGAATGGCAAAGCTGCGCCCTGTGTTTGATAAAGAGGGGTCGGTAACGGCGGGTAACGCATCGGGTATTAACGATGCGGCGGCTGCGGTGATCATGATGAAACAATCAGTAGCTGAAAGCCGTGGGTTACAACCGATGGCGCGATTGGTGGGATATGCTCATGCCGGTGTTGAACCCAAGTACATGGGTATTGGCCCTGTGCCGGCGGTGCAAAAATTACTGGACAAGACCGGCATCAGTGTCGGTGATCTCGATGTTATTGAGCTGAACGAAGCGTTCGCCGCTCAGGCAATCGCCGTGATGCGTGATCTGGAATTGCCGATGGACAAGACTAACCCCAATGGCAGCGGTGTATCGCTGGGTCATCCTATCGGCGCCACCGGTTGTATTTTGACGGTAAAAGCAATGTATGAATTGCAACGCACCGATGGTCGCTATGGACTGATCAGCATGTGTATTGGCGGCGGGCAGGGCATCGCCGCGATTATCGAGCGTATGTAATTCGAGAGCGAGAGAATCAATCGAGTCTGACCCTATTGGTGAAATCGAGTCTGACCCTATTGGTGACGCAAGCTCAATAGAATTTACAACATACAAAGCGGTTGATATAAGTCTTGTGTCAGTTGCAGGTGGAAAATCTTGGTTGTGTGGTCCACCCACCTAACTTCGAGCGTTGCACTTGTCCAGAATTTTGACTCAAGTTACTAACATAGTTGTAAGCTCAATAATTCTAGGTATAGGCGTTGCGATTGCAATAATCGAAGACGGAAGTACTGTGCGCGGCGACGTTTTGGACAGTATTTTCTTCTTGTATTTAACTATAGTTTTCTTCGCGAGTTATTACCGTTCTAGGACATTATATATTTAGTTTCGTTGATTTCTTTATATTAAAGTGTGCGGTGCCTAGACACCGCATTATGTTGTTATTTTACGCTTGTGGGAGTCTATTCGTCGCGATATTAAATGTATTTGCGGCGACAAGTGATTCATTTAAGTCTTTTTTTACGAGTTGTTGTGGCCTGGTTATTTAGTAAAGAACGACCTAAAAGGTCACCCCGTTAGCCGGCCCCGGTCAATGGTTGAAACGAACTCCTGCTTAAAACAGCATAAAAATCTACTCTAATCAATGGGGTCAGACTTAATCAATGGGGTCAGACTCGATTGATTTATTTTTTCCAAAAAAATGCCATTCGGGACAGGCCCTGAGCGGGGGCATTCGGGGGGCATTATAGACCACGTTTTTTATTCTCTTAACGTGGTATTTATTTTGATGTGTTTGAAATGAGATTCTTTCCGCCAGTTTAAGTCGATATTAACCCGGTCTTCCGTCGATCCGGGGTCCGCACAAGATGGGCACGTAGTTAAGAAGAAACAAGGCAAACGCGGCCGTCCAAAGTACCGCGGTATATGGAGGTGGCCGATTTATAGCCGCGGATTACAAATCGAACAAAGGCTTTTCACAACTGTGAAAAATTTCACATCAATTATTTTAGCGATGTTGTAGGTTTCAACTTCCACTAGGTTTAGGTGGGAATTTATAAGTGTACGCGTTTTCTGCCCTTTAATTAATCGGATGCAGGGCAATCACCAACATACAAGGAGAGTTATTATGCTAAATGAAAAGCAAATTCAAGATATCAAAAACCAGGGGCGTTATGTTGCCCCGGCAGTACCAGGTGATGATGACCTCGGCCCCTTAAAACTTTTACCTGGAACCTGGCAGAATTTACCAAGCCTGCCGGGACGCGGATGGAACATGATCGCGCTGCCGTTCGCTACGGGTCCTGACAATCCTACGTTCAACTACAGATTATTGCTCAATCAATACAACGAGACACTCAAGTTTGCTTTTGTGGACAAAGGAATTCCAAATCGTGGTATTCGCACAAACGGTACTACCGTGGACTCTGATCAGCTTTTGGTCGCGTTGGATTACGAGCAGAGTATTAATCAGATTGTTGCGGAGGATTCACCAGAAAGTGGTGCAGCGGGTGCGCCAGATCTGGCGATTCACCATGAACCGGGTCTGTGGCTGCACATGACCAACGAGACCACCAATGGTCTCGATATTGCGCGACTCGCCACGATTCCGCACGGCGACTCTGTTCTGGGATTGGGAACCAGCGAACAAATAAACGGAACACCTGTCATACCCGATATCAACGGCCTGCCCATCGGAGTCAATCAGGATTTGGGGGATTCAAACGACCCTGACAACAACGGCAATCCTTATTTGGCGCCGTACCGGCATTTTCACGAGAATCTGTTTCAAGGATTATTCGATCCGGTGACGCCGAATGATCTGCTCGAAGGCGCGAATCAAGGCGTGGATATTGTCAAGACGACCAAACTCGAGGTGGACACAACTGTCGAGAGCGGTGGCATTGTGAATATTCCTTTCGTCGTAAAACAGGCTAACGCCGCCGAAATGAAATCCACTTTCTGGATTCAGGAGTTGGCGGAAACGGATGACTCAGGAAATCCCAAGCTCCGGTTGCAATACTCACAGGTGATTCTGCTTGATTTCTTCCCACGTAGAGACGGGCAGGGCCTTATACGATGGCCCCATGTGAGCATAAATACAATGGAGAAGGTGGCCGACTTTACATGATTGACCTGATTTGACTGCCAATCACTGCTGGCTGGAGCGCCTCTGTTTGGTGCTCCAGCTTTCATTTTGGGGACACGCCATTCAGGACGGACCCTGAGCAGGGGCATTCGAGACAAGCCACGTTTTCTATTTTCTTAACGCGGCGCTTACTTTTATCTGTTTGAAATTAAATTCTTTCCGCTAGTTTAAATCGGTGTTAACCCGCTCTTCCGTCGATTCGGGGTCCACACAAGATGGGCACGTAGTTAAAAAGAAACAAGGCAAACGCGGATGTCCAGAGTACCGCAGCGACGCTGAGCCACCACAACACGGCGCTCGGGAAAAGCACGGGTGCAAAAACCCGGGCCAGTGCAGCCCCGGTCAGAAGCAGATACGCCAGAGTCACACTGGGCGTGGCAATAATCGGACGACCGGTATGGCCTAATGCAGCCCGGCTCATCACGGCCAGAATCATCGTTGCGAATGCACCCACGGTCAGGGCGTGCAGCCAATTAATACCGGGGGCGAATCCAGCTAGTAACGATGCTGCCTTCAACCCGAGTGCGACGGGTAACCATAAATACCCCAAGTGAAGCACCCAGAGAATGGGGTCACCTATCACACGATAACCTTGCCAACGAGCCAATCGCAGGGCGAGCAGCAGGGCTGCTATCGCCGCGACCATGCCAGCCGTTTTTCCCTCAGGGATAAAAAGATCAACCGCAAAGACAACGATGACGGTAATCAGCGCTGCGTTATCCAGTGTGGGATGGCGCGGAATGGAGATGCTGATACCCGTTTGTTTGAGTCGTGCCGAAGTGAAGGCGGGTATGATACGGCCACCGACTAATGTCACCATGAGCAGAATCGTATTCACAGCAAGATGAAGCGTGGATATGGACAGCATCCCGGACAAGTGAAAACGAAGATTCGCCAACCAGAGTAGGACGAGAAAAACGATGAAAACCATGTTTCGTCGATTACCCGAACGCACAAGGGACGGCATGATTGCAATGATCAGTGCGAGTGGAAAGCTTAGGTCGACGACGGCAATAACCGCAGGGGTGAGGCCGAGAGGTAGCGTCATAGCGAGTCGACCGGCAAGCCACACGAGCACAAGAACAACCAGGCGCATACCGGCAAAGCCGCGTCTGCAGGTCCAACTCGGGATAGCCGTCAACAAAAATCCAGCGATGGCCGCCATCACAAAACCGAAAATCATCTCATGCGCATGCCACGCGAACGGGCTGAGTGGCAACCGGGATCCATCGACGCTATGGAGTAACGCCATCCAACCCGGAATCACTAATGCTGCATGCAGTGAGGCAAATAGAAAGAAGGGGCGGAAGCCATAGCGAAAAAGTGAAAACTCCCGATGCGATTTTTTACTACTCGTTTTGATGTCGCGTGTCATTAAACCGGGCGATGGTGCAGATTCAATCGGTTTCGTCTCTAGGGTGAGGGAGGAAGTGATTATCACTTCGCCCCAACACTATACGCATTGATTCAAGTCAATGCGTATGGTGCATGTCGGCATGATACTCATACAAATAGAAACTGAGAAGCTATCTCATGTGTCGTACCATCCGATCTGATCTGTTATCGAAACATGTTAGTGTTTAAACTTGTGAACCCGTATGCAGGCTGATTGCATGATCGTGTGAACGCGAGAACACGAAGACAGAAATGACATCAATGACGACTAATAAAATCGCAGTTCAGCGAGATGAAGAAGGTTATCTGGTCCATCCAGAGGATTGGACGGTGGAGATAGCCAATGAGTTAGCTCGCGAGGAGGAGTTACTACTTGTCGACGAACATTGGATCGCCATCTCGTTTATGCGCGAGTATTACACTGAACATGGGATTACCCCGGACATCCGGCATGTCGCAAAGCATTTAGCGACACATCTTAACTGCGATAAGAAAGCGGCAAAGAGTCGTTTGTTCGAATTGTTTCCATTCGGTTACGTGAAACAAGCCTGCAAGATCGCCGGAATGAGGCGACCCCGTGCATGGAGCACGGGGTGATTGCGTAACCATCGCGCGTTTATGATTGGAATAGATAGAGAATCAATAGGATAACGAGTATTGAGCAAAGACAAGACGACTTCACATTTTGATCCCGAAGATTTGTCGGTACAGCGTACCGATAGCGGCAAGGTTCGCCGGGAAAAATTCCATCGGCGTATGGAATTGATCGGTTGGTGGATGTTCGTCATCTCCGCGATATTTTTTATCTGGGCAAGTGTCAAGTCAGGCGACATACACGCACTATTGGGTGGTGTTTTTTTCTTGCTGGCTTGTGTCGCGTTTCTGCTGCCTTATTATTTTAAGCCTTAGTCGAATAGTAGCAAGCGCAATGCCCTTGCGGATTCTGTTGGCATAGCAAATATCTGTTCAGGCATCGGGGAGACGAGGGAGCAAGGATGCGCGAATCAATTCTGCCAGCAATTGGATATCGTCATCGCGACTAAAAGAATGGCGCCAGACGATAACAATTTTTCGTCCATAGTGATGTTTACCACCCAGTTCGATGTAACGAATGAGTTTTGTTAGCGGCGGTTTAGCGCCTACAGCCAGGGAAGGCAACAGGGTATAGCCGGAGCCTGTTGCTACCATATGTCTGAGTGTTTCCAGGGTCATGGCGTGCAAACGATTACGATTGCGTCGTTGCTTCACCGGGCAGACATCAAGCGCCTGTCCGGAGAGGCAATGACCGTCTTCCAGCAAAACCATATCATCGCCACGTAACTCTTTAACGTCGACACTATTTCTGTTTGCCATCTCGTGGTCAATTGGCACGGCGAGAACAAATGGTTCATAAAACAGCTTGGTTTGTTTTATTCCTGTCGTATGCAGTGGTGCGGCAGCAATGACCGCATCGAGTGAACCTGCTTGAAGGGCAGCGACAAGCGGGTCTGTCAGACCTTCCTGTAGCACTAATTCAAGGTTAGGGTACTTACGTCGCAGCTGCGGCAATACCAGCGGCATCAGATAAGGACCCAGCGTGGCAATGATGCCGATACGCAAAGGTCCCGCCAGTGGTTCGTTAGCCGAGGACACAATATTGTCAATCTCGTTGGCATCATCCAGTAGTTCCCGTGCCTTGGAAACGAGTCGCTCTCCTACGGACGTCACTTTGAGCGCACGTTTATTACGTTCAAATAGTGTTACACCTAAATTCGTCTCGATACGTTTTATGCGTTCGCTCAATGCAGGTTGCGTAATCGCGCAAGCATCCGCCGCACGGCTAATCGACGCGCACTCAGCAACCGCGACAACGTACTGCAAATCCCGAAAACCAAGGTTTTTTATTGTCATAGGAAAGTCCTATATAAAATCAGGAAAGAATCGATTAGACCTTATGGTATCGATAAATTAAAGTCAATTTCGATATTCACCATTTGGGAGACTACGTCATGACTAAAAAATTGCTTACCACATCGGCCGGAGCGCCGGTAGCGGATGACAACAACAGCATCAGTGCCGGCGCGCGTGGTCCATTGACATTCGACAACTTCCAGTTGATGGAAAAACTCGCGCATTTTAATCGTGAGCGTATTCCGGAGCGCGTCGTGCACGCACGCGGTGCCGGCGCCTATGGCACGTTTACCTTGTCAAAGTCACTGTCTGAATACACACGGGCGGGTTTCCTGAAATCCACAGGGCAGGAAACGGATGTGTTCTTACGCTTTTCAACTGTCGGTGGCGGCCAGGATTCCAGTGACTATGCACGCGATCCACGTGGTTTTGCGGTCAAGTTTTATACCGATGAGGGTAACTATGACATCGTGGGTAACAACACCCCGGTGTTCTTTTTGAACGATCCGCTGAAGTTTCCGGATTTCGTTCACTCACAGAAGAAAAACCCAAGAACAAACCTGCCTGATGCGGCACGTGTATACGAATACTGGGCGAATCATCCTCAATCATTACATCAGATGACTATTCTGATGTCGGATCGCGGAATTCCTCGATCCTGGCGTCACATGAATGGCTACGGCTCACATACATTTGGTTTTTGGAATGCAAACAATGAACGGTGCTGGATCAAATGGCATTTCAAAACCGATCAGGGTGTTGAATGCGTGGCTGATGATGAGGCTCAGTCGTTACCGTCATTCGGTGCACAACAAGATTTGGTTGAAGCCATTGATAAAGGTGACTTTCCCAGTTGGACGGTAAAACTTCAGATCTTGACTGAAGAGCAGGCCAAATCATTTCCAATCAATCCTTTTGATCTGACCAAGGTATGGCCGCACGAACTCGCACCTTTGCAAGACATCGGTAAGTTGACCTTGAACCAGAATGTGAAAAACTATTTTGCCGAAACCGAACAAGCGGCGTTTGCACCGAGTAATTTTGTGCCCGGTATTGGCCCGTCACCGGACAAGATGTTACAAGCCCGTTTATTCGCCTATCAAGATGCGCACCGTTACCGGGTAGGTGTTAATCACAACCAGCTTCCGGTAAATGCGCCGCGTTGCCCCGTGCATCACTACCAACGTGACGGCGCCATGGCCGGTATGCCGTTAGCTAACAGAGCAAGTGAAAACCAAGGTGCTGGTGTTAATTTTTATCCGAACGATCAAAAAGATGAACCGAAACCTGATTCAGACTATGCACCACCGCCACTACCGCTGTTGGAAGAGGCGTGGGTGCAGTCGTACAACCAGGATGACGAGGACTATTACGCTCAGGCTGGTGATTTGTATCGCATTATGTCGAATGACCAACAAGCACGGCTGGCAAAGGCCGTTGCTGGTGGGTTATCTCAGGCAGAAAACACTGTGCAGGAGCGTATGATTAGTTATCTGCACAAAGCGGACCCGGGTTATGCAAGCCGTGTGGCACAAGCACTAGATAGTGAAAGCCAGGTAACGGAATAAACAATGTCAACAATGCTGACATGGGCATTTCGTTGCCGAGTGTGTTTTGCTATGCACGGAATTTGCGGAATCGTCTGACGTCGTTGTGGTCAAACCACTCATGATGCCAGGCATTAGCGTGAGTGTAATCGACCAGCGACGTTAGGCATCTATGCTTTTGATTACGAATACGCTTAATGCAAAAAAATTCTTCGCTATCGCTAGACCCACACCGTGCCTGGCTACTTCTAATAGACTTTGAGAAAGTTGTTTGTAACCAAATTTACAAGGCGAATATCTAAACGAGCGACTCGGGCGTTATAATACCAACTAGGAAGAAGTATGGATCTCATTTCTATATCCGTGATTACCGGCGGACTGCTTTTGTTCTCGCTGGTTTCAGGACGACTTCAAGGGACGGTGATCACACCACCGTTGGTCTTTATCGTGTTTGGTATTCTGATTGGCGGTGATGGCCTGGCTATTGCCAATGTAGATCCCGGACACTCGACGATTCACATACTCGCAGAACTAACGCTGGTGTTGGTGTTGTTTACCGATGCTGCGCGTATTGACCTTGGTCAGGTGCGGCATGATCACAATTTGCCGGTGCGTATGTTAACCATTGGTTTACCGCTGACCATTTTTGCCGGAACACTTATTGCCATACAACTCTTTCCAACGCTCTTTATCTGGGAAGCAGCTTTACTTGCAGCATTGCTGGCACCTACGGACGCCGCGCTGGGTCAATCGGTAGTGTCCGCAAAGGCGGTGCCGGTGAGAATTCGCCAAGCCATCAATGTCGAGAGTGGTCTTAACGATGGCATCGCATTACCGGCTGTCCTGTTATTTGCCGCACTTGCGAGTGCCGAGCACGGTGGAACCGAGGCAAGTAGCTGGATTCGCTTTGGCTTGTTGCAAATCACACTCGGCCCATTGGTGGGTGTTTTAATGGGTTACCTGGGTGCGCGGTTGCTCGACGAAGCTGCGGAACGCGGATGGGCGACCACGTCTTATCAAGGCATCGGTATTCTTGCATTTGCCGTATTAACCTATGTCGTCGCGGAACTCGTCGGTGGCAACGGTTTTATTGCTGCGTTCATCGGTGGGATGGTATTCGGCAACACATTGCGTCATCCCTGTACCTTCTTGTTCGAGTTCATGGAGACCGAGGGACAGTTGCTCATGCTAATTACATTTCTGATATTTGGCGCCGCGTTGTTGCCGGAAGGTTTACAGCATTGGAACTGGAGTGCTCTTTTATATGCCGTTCTGAGTCTGACAGTGATACGCATGATCCCGATCGTTGTGTCGCTGCTCGGCGCCGGTGTGCGCTTGCCGACACAACTGTTTCTCGGCTGGTTCGGTCCGCGTGGTTTGGCCTCGATTCTGTTTGTCTTGTTGATTCTCGAAGAATCCGAATTAGTACACCACGATGACCTGTTAACCACGACCGTGATCACCGTGGCCTTGAGCGCTCTGCTGCATGGTGTGACCGCGGCACCGTTGGCCGAGCTTTATGGCCGCTTTTGTGCCCGTATGGGTGAGTGCCAGGAAAACCAATCTGTTACAGAAATGCCGTTACGGACAGGACACATCGATATTGACAACAACTTTGACAGGTCATAACCGAAATGAAAAAGATCGCGATTGCAAAGTGGGATGAATTGAAAGACCGAACACCGGTGTACGCATTAGTCGGTGGAGTTGACTTGGTCATTGTGCGTTATGACAACAGTGTGACGGTGTTATACGGTCGTTGTGCGCACCGTGGTGCGTTAATGGCTGACGGTCATGTCGACGGTGACAACCTGATTTGCGGTGTGCATGGCTGGGACTATCGGCTGGATACCGGTGTCAGCGAATACAACAACAGCGAAACGTTGCCGAAATTCGATGCCTGGGTGGAAGATGGCAAGGTATTGATAGATGAGGACGAGGTCACTGACTGGGCACAGAAAAATCCACAACCGTATCAACGCGATTCCTATCAAGGCCTGTATCAGGACCCGACGGGAACCGAAGACGAACCTCATGTGAAATTCATTCGCAAACTGGCGAGCGAAGGGTTGACCAAAGTCGGTCATCATGGTCCGGCTGCGGCCATGGGTGTCCCGCGCGATACTTTGCCTAAGTGGGAAGACTTGCAACTTGTTGTTGGGCAATTGCATAAGTTGCCGTTACTGGATGACGAAGCGGTAGGTACAGATATCGTCATTGGCCCCAATGCGAAAAAGCCGTTACACCTGGATATTCCTTTGTTCGTATCCGATATGAGTTTTGGCGCGTTATCCGAAGAAGCCAAGATCGCACTGGCAAAAGGGGCTGAACTCGCTGGCACCGGCATCTGTTCTGGTGAGGGCGGTATGTTGCCCGAAGAACAAGCAGCCAATGCACGTTATTTTTATGAGCTTGCCTCGGCGCGCTTTGGTTTTTCCTGGGACAAGGTGCAGAAGACTCAGGCGTTTCACTTTAAAGGTGGGCAGGGCGCCAAAACCGGTACCGGTGGTCATTTGCCCGGCGCTAAAGTAAAGGGAAAGATTGCCGAAGTGCGTGAGTTACCCGAGGGTCAATCTGCTATTTCACCAGCGCGTTTTCCCGAGTGGACCGACTTGAATCAATTCAGCGACTTCGCCGAACAAGTGCGGGAGAAAACCGGAGGTATTCCGGTGGGTTTTAAACTATCCGCCCAGCATATCGAAAAAGATATCGACGCGGCACTCGAAGTCGGTGTCGATTACATCATTTTAGATGGTCGCGGTGGTGGTACCGGTGCTGCACCACTGATTTTCAGAGACAACATCTCAGTACCCACCATTCCCGCACTGGCCAGGGCAAGACGGCACCTAGATGCATGCGATGCCTCCGATGTAACGCTGATCGCAACCGGTGGTCTTAGACACCCGGCTGATTTTGTCAAAGCCATGGCCTTAGGCGCTGACGGCATTGCTGTATCCAATGCCGCTATCCAAGCGATCGGTTGTTTGGGCATGCGTGCCTGTCACACCAACAACTGTCCCGTCGGTATCGCCACGCAAAAGCCGCATCTGCGCGGGCGTTTACCAGTCGATATTGCGGCGGAACGGTTGGCCCGATTCTTCTCGGCTGCCGTAGAACTCATGATTGTGTTGGCGCGTGCGGCGGGACATCATCATTTGAGTCAATTCAGTATCGATGATTTGACCACGTTTAAAACCGACATGGCGCAATTGACCGGGGTCGCTTACGGCGGTGTAGCGACGTCTTAGTAAGGCTATCGGAGAGAACTATGCATTCACAACATTTTCCCAAGTTAGGTATATCCACCATTACCCCGACCCGAAATGCACTGCACGCGTATTCAAAAGTTTTAGGTGCCTGGTTAAAGGCCTACAACGCAAAACGCAAACATTGGTGGCATGCGAGTTTACGTCCATCGTTGAATGGTCTAACTACGGGTATTGTTCGTGAGGGGATCGATTTCGAGATAGAGTTGAATCTGCGCGAGAGTGTTTTGCAGTTGCGAACCTCAACCGGGGCGGTGTTATCCCAGGCATTAGACGGACAACCGGCACTCGTAGTCGCTGACCGCATTAACGGTTTCCTCGTTGCCGATGGTCTTGACGACAAAGATATCCCGGGGGGCAACCATAATGGTGAAAACACCGATGCGTTTGGCGACTATTCACCGGCCATTGCCGGTACGCTTGGCTGTGTTTTGCATTCAGTCTTCGCTACGTTAACCGAGTTTCGGGCAAGTCTTCGTGAGGAGACCAGTCCAATTCAACTCTGGCCCCATCACTTCGATATATCGATGTTATGGCTCCCCGGCGACAAAATCCCCGATCAGGATCCGGATGACGAGGAGTATGCCGACAAACAAATGAATTTCGGGTTTACCTTTGGTGACGAAGGCATACCGGAACCTTATTTTTATGTAACAGCTTACCCATTACCCGACACATTTCCGCAAACGTCTTTGCCCACCGGTGCAACCTGGCACGCAGACGGATTCAACGGCGTTGTACTTTTATTTCAGACGCTCTGTCAAAGTAGCGATCCTACCGCCTATCTTTTGGACCTGTGGCAGGGACTGCTGGCGGCGGGACGCGAACAAATGCTAACCACCAAACACTGAGGGTATTCTAATGGCCGACAGCAATATTCAATTGGAATGGTATCGAGTCGCCGATGTCGACGAAGTACAATCCGGCCGGGTTAAGACGGTCACCGCGGGCACGCACTCGATGGCACTGACTCATATCGATGGCGAGTATACGGCCATGGACAATCGTTGCCCGCATCAAGGTGGGCCGCTTGGTGAGGGTTCCATCGAAATTGGTAACGATGGTCAGTGTTGGTTGCGTTGTCCCTGGCACGGGTGGGACTTCGATCCGAAGACGGGTTTGCCACCCGGTGGTCACGCGGACACGGGTCAGAAACTCTATCCCGTGGAAGTACGCGAAGACGGTATTTATATAGGTCTCGAAGCCGAGGCGCCGCATGTCACCACGGTCACCGATGTGATGGCCGAAACCATGACCAACTGGGGTGTGAGTACTGTATTTGGCATGGTCGGTCATTCCAATCTTGGACTCGCGGATGCCCTGCGGCTGCAAGAGAAGAAGGGTCGTCTGAACTATTACGGTATTCGTCACGAAGGCGCCGCTGCGTTCGCCTGTTCGGGTTACGCAAAGCTGACGGGAAATCCTGCCGCTTGTTTAACCATTGCAGGACCCGGTGCGACAAATTTGATGACTGGTTTATGGGATGCAAAAGTAGATCGCGCACCGGTGCTGGCGTTGACCGGACAAGTCGACGCCCAGGTGTTGGGTCCCGGTACTTTCCAGGAAATCGACCTGGCTGCCGCGTTCGCACCGGTTGCTCGGTTTAGTCAGACCGTATTGCATACCTCTAAGCATGCCGAGTTGATGACACTCGCATGTAAAAATGCGTTAGTTGAACGCGATGTTGCACATCTGATTTTTCCCGATGATGTGCAAACTTTACCGGCAAGCGAAATGGCAACCGCATCGCTTCCCGATGGCAGAATCGCGGCGCCAGACATCGCACCGGATGAAAATACACTCGACGATGCGGTTGCACAGTTAAAACAATCGAAACGGCCTATTGTTATCGTTGGCTATGGGGCGCGGGATGCGATGGCCGATGTGATAGCACTGGCAGAACGCCTCAACGCACCAGTTTTAACCACGTTTAAAGCCAAAGGCCAGATCGCCGATCATCATCCATTGGCAGCCGGTGTATTGGGGCGGTCCGGAACGCCGGTCGCGAGTTGGTTTATGAACGAGTGCGATCTTATTCTGGCGTTTGGTTCGTCATTTTCAAACCATACCGGCATCACACCCAAACGCCCCATTATCCAGGTCGATTTCGATCGTATGCAGTTAGGAAAATTTCATAGTGTGACGGTACCGGTCTGGGGCGAGATTGGTGTTACTGCAAAACTAATGACGACCGCAGTTGCGGGTGGGACGGATACCGTCGACCAACGACCGGAACTTGCCGAGCGCTGGGCAATTTGGCGAGAAGAAAAACAAAGCCGGGTTGCGGACGACGAGGGTAGGGGCCTGAATTCCGCCGCGTTGTTCGCGGCACTGAGTGACGGCGCGCCAGACGATGCCATTATTGCAGTGGACGTTGGCAACAATACTTATTCATTCGGTCGTTACTTTGAGAGTAAGGGACAACGGATTTTGATGTCGGGTTATTTAGGCTCTATTGGGTTTGGATTTCCGGCCGCGATGGGTGCTTGGGCCGCGACCCAGGATCAAGCCGAGTATCGTGGACGTAAAGTGATTTCAGTCAGTGGTGACGGTGGCTTTGGGCAGTACATGGGTGATTTCAATACCGCGGTCAAATACAACATGGATATCACGCATGTTCTGTTGAACAACTCACAACTCGGCAAGATTTCCAAGGAACAACGTGCCGGTGAATGGCCGGTGTGGCAAACCGACTTACACAATCCGAACTTTGCAACTTACGCCAAACTATGTGGTGGCAAGGGTATTCGGGTTACAAAAGTAGAGCAGATCGAAGCCGCGCTTCATGAAGCATTGAACCACGCGGGTCCAGCCTTGGTCGAAGTGATGACCGACGCCGAATTGATTTAGAAAGCCCCTGCCTTTTACAGAGGTTCCCCAAATGTTAGTGAGAAGAGCGGAGTTGTTGAAGGGTGCAAAGTTTTGTTATTGATTAAAAGACCAAACTGGCCAGTAGTGATATTCTCTATTGGATTAAATTCATATTACTTAACAATGTGCACGTGATTGAATCCGGCGCCATGCCGGACACCCCTACCGATAAGGAAACGGCCTGTGACAGATAACATCCATTGGCTCAAAGACCGAATTCGCGGCAAAGGTAAACCCGTCATAATTGATGGGGGTATGGGCACGCATCTGGAAAAGTCTGGTGTACCCATGGACGGCAAGGTGTGGAGCAGCCGGGCGATTCTTTCCCACCCCGACGCGGTGAGGCAGGCGCACGAGGAATTTATCAAGGCTGGCGCCGAAGTCATTATCACCAACACCTTTTCCGCTGCGCGGCATATGCTGGAACCGGGTGGTCTTGGTGACCGGGTTGAAGAAGTCAATAAAAAAGCCGTCAAGTTGGCGCAACATGCCCGGGATAATGTCGCGGATAAGTCGGTCGCTATCGCGGGTTCAGTGTGCGAATGGACATCGTCAGACGATCTTAAATGGCATACGCCTGAAGTCGTAGGTCAATCTACCAAGGAGCAGGTGGAGCTGTTGGCCGAGGCCGGTGTTGATTTGATAGCGCTTGAGATGTGTGAGCAAATCGAATTTTCAATTGCTGCCACTGAAGCGGCATTGGAGTTTGACTTACCGATTTGGATTGGTGTGAGTGCACGCATGCATAAGGGTTGTGAATCCCTGTCAGTATTTAGCTATGCGGAGATGGATTTTGAAAACGTGGTAAAACGTCTAAGCGGTTATCCAGTCATGATGATTAACGTCATGCACACGGCGGTGCCTGATGTAGACCAGGCGATTGAGGTGGTTCGAAAATATTGGGACGGCCCCGTCGGTGTTTATCCTGAAGCCGGGTATTTCAACATGCCAAATTGGCAGTTTGTTGATGTCATCGAACCTGATGAGTTGGCGCAAGCCGCGCAAACCTGGATCGACGATGGTGTGTATTTGGTAGGTGGTTGTTGCGGTTTAGGACCAGAGCACATTGCTGCATTAAGGCAATCGTTAATTTAGATAGATTGCAGAACGATAGTTTGATTTGGAACGCTCGCTGGACACAATGTCTTCCGGCGTACCTCGAGCAACCAGCTCGCCGCCTTCAGGTCCGAGACCAATAACCCAATCTGTATTTCCTGGGAATACCAAACCCCTTGCACAGTTGGCTCTATTTGTGTGAACTGGCTCACAGACAGTCAATCCCCCGCGGACTATGATATGTGCACATGGTATCAGTTTAACTACAAAGCGAACTCAACAGCGTTATGTACAAAGCGCATGGAGGAGAGGAGTAATGAGCAGTTTCTTTATTAGCTATAGCCGTATTCAAGAGCAGGTAAAAGGTCTTGCCAAGGATCTTGAGGATATGGGTCACAAGGTTTGGGTGGACAAAGAATTGACCGGTGGCCAGCTCTGGTGGGATCAAATTCTGCATCAAATTCGCGCCTGCGACGTTTTTATATACGCTATATCACCGGATACATTGAAATCCGAAGCATGCAAACGTGAGTTCAGTTACGCGGACAGCCTGAACCGGCCCATATTACCGGTGAAACTTGGTGATATTTCTGACAAATTACTTCCGCACAGCGTGTATAAATTACAGCGCGTGGATTACATAAACGCAGAATCCGTTACCCTTAAGTCCTTAGTGAAAGCCATTGGCAAGTTGCCTAAAGCGCCAGGTTTGCCGAAACCTTTACCACAAGCGCCAAAAATTCCGATGTCTTATCTCGGCGATTTGCGCGAGCGTATTGAGCAGCCGGAGTTGAACAGGGATGAGCAGAATTCGATATATGCGGAACTGTCCGCAAAAGCACGTGAAGACAAAGATATTGATGAAATACGAGAATTGTTGAAGCTGTTTCTTGCTAGAAGCTACCTTTTTGCGATAGCGGAGAAAAATGCAACTGCCTTGCTGGAATCGTTGTCTGCCACAACTTTGGCTCAGCCTGCTACTTCTACGGTTAGACAACAAGGGTCAAAAACTAATCCGATTCAAGAAATTTCAAATCGTGTGTCGGAATTACCGGATGTGCCAGAGAATTATTCTGGCGAACTTCGTGAGCGTATTCAACAACCTTTACTGAGTATTGAGGATCAACTTTCAATTTGCGAGGAACTCTCCACGAAAGTAGAAAATGGTGACGTTGCTGACGACATTAAAGACTTAGTGGAGTTATTACAGGCTCGAAATGATAACTATCCAATGACGGAAAAGATATTGATGGAATTGAAGAAATCATTATCGGAGTTGCCAACAGCCCAAACAACTGTTTCCAGAGGCAGGGATTCGGTGACGACGGTAAATTCGGCTCCCACGCCAGAGAGTGATTTATCCTCGATTGTAAGAAAAGATGTGTTAAATATTGATCCTGAAAACTCAGAAAATTCAGTTCAAAGAATTTTAGATTCTGTCGTTAAAAATGGGGAAACGTGGGTAATCGAAAGTGACAAAATTAATAAAATAACCCTGACATCCGACGTTGTTAAGAAGAAACGACATTTGCGCGCACAATTAAAATGCCGCGATAATTTAACTGACGACAAACAAAAGTGCCTAAAAGAGTTAGGATGGAAGACCAAGGAAACGACAGCCAACCTGGCCGGTGGTGCGCTGGCATGTGCAGCTTATGCAACCAGCGGCGCCGCGTTATTAGCGTTGTGTAGCAAGAAAGTACGTGATTACATCATGACATTTGAAGCGACCCATGAATGGACGCTGTCAAGGAGAAACGGAGAGTTATCAAAAATCACCGCGGAACTAACACGTATTCTTGGACATATTACGCAAAACGATTTGCCACTGCTGGCATGGCAAAATGCAGACGTGTAAATGATTGCGTCTAAATACTCGCGCGTTGGTTTTCTTGCATGCCCGGCAATATATTTTTCAAAAATTGACCCGTGTAAGAACGCTCGCTGGACGCAATGTCTTCCGGCGTTCCTTGAGCAACCAGCTCGCCACCGCGTTCGCCGCCTTCGGGGCCGAGATCGATTACCCAATCCGCGGTCTTGATGACATCGAGGTTGTGTTCGATGACGACAACGGTGTTGCCGTGATCGCGCAGACGATGCAGCACGGCGAGAAGTTGTTTTATGTCTTGAAAGTGCAGGCCGGTGGTGGGTTCGTCCAAGACATAAAGCGTGCGCCCGGTATCGCGCTTGGATAATTCGCGTGACAGTTTGATGCGTTGGGCTTCGCCGCCGGAGAGGGTGGTGGCGCTTTGGCCCAGTTGAATGTAACCGAGTCCGACTTCGAGCAGGGTTTCAAGTTTTCGATTAATAGCAGGCACCGCCCGGAAAAACTCGATAGCATCTTCAATGGTCAAGCCAAGCACTTCGCTGATGTTTTTGCCTTTGTATCGAATGTCCAATGTTTCGCGGTTATAACGCGCGCCTTTGCACACGTCGCACGGCACATAAACGTCCGGCAAAAAATGCATTTCCACTTTTACCAGACCGTCGCCCTGGCATGCTTCGCAGCGGCCGCCTTTCACATTAAAAGAGAAGCGGCCCGGCTTGTATCCGCGTGCACGGGCTTCGGGGGTCGCGCTGAATAATTCGCGAATTGTTGTGAATAAACCCGTGTAAGTTGCTGAATTAGAACGTGGTGTTCGACCAATCGGACTCTGGTCGATAGCGATAACCTTGTCGAAATGTTCTATGCCTTCCATTTTCTCGTGCGCTGCGGCCTGGGCACGTGAGCGGTATAACACCCGGGCAACGGCTGGATGCAAAGTGTTGTTAATCAACGTCGATTTGCCGGAGCCGGACACACCGGTCACGCAGGAAAATAGTCCTATGGGTATTTCAACATTGACCTGTTTTAAGTTATGACCACTGGCGCCAAAAATCTTCATTAATCTGTCCGGATTACGTGGCGCGCGTTCCGCTGGAATATCGATGGCTTCGTCACCGGCCAGATACCGACCGGTTAACGACGCCGAGTTCGCGATTACCGCTTCAGGTTCGCCTTGTGCGACGACTTGTCCGCCGTGATTACCCGCACCGGGGCCTAGATCAATAACGTGATCCGCACTGCGAATCGCTTCCTCGTCATGTTCGACCACGATGACGGTATTGCCCAAATCGCGCAGGTGATAAAGCGTGTTGAGTAACCGACTGTTGTCGCGCTGATGTAAACCGATGGAAGGCTCGTCTAAAATATACATGACGCCAACCAGGCCTGAGCCAATCTGTGATGCAAGTCGAATGCGTTGGGCTTCTCCGCCGGACAAGGTTTCTGCGGCGCGATCCAGCGTCAAGTAATCAAGCCCGACATTAACCAGAAAACCGAGCCGTGCATTAATTTCACGGGTAATTTTTTCTGCGATAGCCGCCTGGTGTCCGTCAAGTTTCAGCGTTTCAAAAAAATTTGTGCAGCGGTCGATGGGTAAACCGCTGATGTCATGGATGGCTTGACTAGCGACAAACACGTGTCGCGATTCAGTCCTTAAACGGCTGCCGTTGCAGCTTTCGCATATTTGATTGTTAATGAATTTGGCTAAATCTTCCTTTATGGATACCGAGTCGGCGTTGCGATAACGACGTTCGATATTGGGGATAATGCCTTCGAACGGATGATTGCGCCGTACACTGCCACCGTTGGAACGCAAATAATCGAATGCAATAGTTTTGCCACGGCTGCCGTAAAGAATAATATTCTGAACATCGTCACTTAATTTTTCGAACGGCGCGGTCACGTCAAACTGATAGTGTTTGGCCAAACACTGAATCATGTTGAAATAAAATGCGTTGCGCCGGTCCCAACCTTGCACGGCACCCGCGGCCAGACTGACACTGGGGTCGTGCACGATACGTTGCGGATCGAAGAATTGGCGCAAGCCCAACCCATCGCAATCCGTGCACGCCCCTGCCGGATTATTAAACGAAAACATGCGTGGTTCGAGTTCCGCCAGACTGTAACCGCAGTAGGGGCAGGCGAACTTGGCGGAAAACACGATCTCGCTTTCTTCCTGACTCTCGTGTGGTAACACCCATACCTTGGCGTTGCCGTCGGCGAGACCCAGTGCTGTTTCAAACGACTCCGCCAACCGTTGTTCGTTGCCTGTACGCGCCACGATGCGATCCACTACGACGTCAATAGTGTGTTTTATGGTTTTCTTGAGTTCCGGTGGGTTGTCAAGTTCCGTCACTTCGCCGTCAATGCGGGCGCGAATGAATCCCTGACTATGCAGACCTTCGAGTAGTTGCTGGTATTCGCCTTTGCGGTCTTTGACCACCGGCGCCAGCAACATCAAACGCGTGCCATCGGCCAAAGCCATGACCTGATCGACCATTTGACTGACGGTCTGTGCTTGCAGCGTGACATCGTGGGTAGGGCAGCGTGGTTCGCCGACACGGGCAAATAGCAAACGCAAATAATCGTAAATTTCCGTGACCGTACCGACGGTGGAACGTGGATTGTGCGATGACGATTTTTGTTCGATGCTTATAGACGGGGACAGGCCTTCAATCACATCGACATCGGGTTTTTCCATCAAGGATAGAAATTGCCGTGCGTAAGTCGAAAGCGATTCGACATAACGCCGCTGGCCTTCGGCAAAAATAGTATCGAAAGCGAGTGACGACTTGCCCGAACCAGACAAGCCGGTGATCACCGTCAGCTTGTCACGGGGTATGTCGAGATCAATATTTTTCAGATTATGCGTGCGTGCGCCGCGAATCTGTATGGTGCGCATCTATCGTCGAGGGCGAAAGTCAAACCTGCTACTATACGCCGCCTTGTTTCGCTGACGCAAAGCCTTCTCTTTTTGTCCACAAATTCCATGAATTCCACCGAGCGCCGCGCGGTCATCTCGCTGGCGGGTATTTTCGCGTTGCGTATGCTCGGTTTGTTTTCGATATTACCGGTGTTTGCTTTGTATGCGGTCGATCTTGATGGCGCTACACCGTTTCTAATCGGCCTTGCATTGGGTGCCTACGGCTTGACCCAGGCGATATTTCAAATTCCGTTCGGCATCTGGTCGGACCGTTATGGTCGCAAACCGGTTATAGCTATCGGTTTGATTATTTTCGCCCTTGGCAGCCTGGTGGCGGCAGTGTCGGACAGTATCACCGGCATCATATTTGGCCGGGCCTTACAAGGCAGTGGCGCGATTGCGGCGGCGATTCTGGCGCTGACGGCGGACTTGACCCGAGCCGATCAACGCACCAAGGCCATGGCGGTGATTGGTATCAGTATTGGGGCAATGTTTATTCTAGCGGTAATTTTCGCGCCAGTAGTAGAAGGTTGGGTAGGCGTGCCAGGCCTTTTTTGGCTGACTTTTATATTAACAATACCGGCGCTGGCGGTATTGTGGTGGCTGGTACCGGCTGAACCCCGGGTGGAGCGAAAGCCCGAGACCATGCAATTCGCCGGTGTGCTGAAAAACGCCGCGCTGCTAAAACTCGACACCGGCATCTTTGTTTTGCATTTGGTTATGACAGCCTTGTTCGTGGTGACACCGGGTGTCATAGCCCAGGTCACGGGTTGGCAAACGGCGGATCATTGGAAAATATATGTACCCGTGTTGATCTTGTCGGTTATCGGCATGTTGCCATTGGTCAAACGGCATTCCGGCGTGGCGAGTCCGCAACGAGCATTCTTAATCGCTATTGCGATTCTTGGTGTCAGTCAGGCGGTGTTGGTATTTACTCAACACTCATTACCGCTATTGATAGTGGCATTGTGGTTGTTTTTCGTCGGGTTCAATGCCCTTGAGGCGATGTTACCTTCGCAGGTCTCGCGCCTGGCGCCAACGCAACATCGGGGTGCGGCGCTGGGTGTGTACAGTACCACCGAGTATCTTGGCGTGTTTGTCGGCGGCGCGCTAGGCGGATGGTTGCATGGACAGTATGGCGTCAATGCGGTGTACTTGTTCAGTTTGGTGATGGTTCTGCTATGGTTGTTCGTCGCAGCCGGGTTGCCCGGCAAGTCAGCAGTAAAATCCGGTAATGCGGTAGGCACGGGAAAATAACACTGTAATCGACTCTTGTATCGCAATGCGTACGCAGTCGATAATGCGGCCAGTATAATGATTCAGAACCGCGGGCGGGTCATACCGTCGAATATCCAGTAGCAATATTAAAAAGCAGAGGAAAAGTGAATGGCGAGAGGCGTAAATAAGGCAATTTTAATTGGTCACCTGGGGCAAGATCCGGAAGTAAGGTATTCGGCTAATGGCACGGCGATAGCCAACTGTTCGCTCGCTACGACCGAGAGTTGGAAAGACAAACAATCCGGCGACAAGGTTGAAAAAACGGAATGGCACCGCATCGTGTTTTTTGCGCGCTTGGCGGAAATTGTCGGCGAGTATCTTAAAAAAGGTTCGCAGGTCTATGTAGAAGGCCGTTTGCAAACACGTAAATGGCAGGACAAGGAAGGCCACGATACCTCCACCACCGAGATTGTCGTCAGCGATATGCAAATGTTGGGTTCACGACAGGGTGCTGGTGCGCCGCCATCAGGTA
>Ga0224508_10000267_pt1 | contig 53538 bp, 51 predicted proteins | sample SF_Jan12_sed_USG_4_FD_170157 | JGI IMG/M metagenome (GOLD analysis project Ga0224508, IMG submission 170157) | Sediment microbial communities from San Francisco Bay, California, United States - SF_Jan12_sed_USGS_21 | ecosystem: Environmental > Aquatic > Marine > Sediment | place: USA... | reverse complement strand
GTCTGCGAGCCTGGCATGATGCTGTGCGTCGAGGCCTGCATCCAAACGCAGGGCGGGGAATTCGCGATCAAGCTCGAGGACCAGGTCCTGGTCACCGAGACCGGCTACGAGAATTTGACCAAGTATCCCTTCGACGCCCGGTTGCTGGCCTGAACCCAGTTACTGGCCTGAACGCGGCGGCGCGGACCGTGGGGTCCGCGCGCGCCAATCCCCTATTTGCTGGGAATTCTGTGGTTCAGCCACACCTTGTCTGAATTGTCCTGAAGAAGCGCATCGCCGTTGGCGCACGCGGCCAGCATTGCCGAAAGAAAAAATACGGAAATCGCACGCGTCATAGCCATCTCCTAAATCCTATGCGAACGTTCCTGGACCGACGAAATAGGCGCGTGGCGCGATAAGGAAAGCGGCATGATCAGCGATAAAGTGAATTTTACCGGACATGACGGCAGCGAATTGGCCGCGCGTTTCGACCGGCCGGAAATGCCGGCGAAGTCGGTGGCGCTGTTCGCCCATTGTTTCACCTGCGGCAAGGACATCGCCGCAGCCCGGCGTATCTCGGCGCGTCTGGCTGGGATGGGCATCGCGGTGCTGCGCTTCGATTTCACCGGGCTCGGCCATAGCGGCGGCGAGTTCGCGAACACCCATTTCTCGTCGAATGTTCAGGACCTGGTCGCCGCCGCGCGGCATTTGGAGAATTCCGGCCAGGGGCCCGCACTCTTGATCGGCCACAGCCTGGGCGGTGCCGCGGTTTTGGCGGCGGCGAACGAGATGCCCTCGGTCAAGGCGGTCGTGACCATCGGCGCGCCCGCCGATCCGGGTCACGTGATCCACAATTTCGGCGCCTCGCTGGACGAGATCCGCGAAAAGGGCGAGGCGGAGGTCAGCTTGGCGGGGCGGCCCTTTACCATCCGCCGCGGGTTTCTGGAAGATGTCTCGGCGGTCAAGCTGGACGCCGCGATCTCCGCGCTGAAACGGGCGCTGCTGGTGCTGCACGACCCGCGCGATCAAACCGTCGGCATCGAGAATGCGGGGCATATCTTCGGCGCCGCGAAGCATCCCAAGAGTTTCGTGACACTTGATGACGCTGATCATCTGCTCAGCCGGGCCGCGGATGCGGAATATGCCGCCGACGTGATCGCGGCCTGGGCGCGGCGGTATCTGGATCTGGTCGACGATCCGGCACCAAAGGGCGCGCCCGAAGGGATCGTCCGGATTGCCGAGGCAGATCCCCAGGGATTTCTGCAAGATGTGGCGGCGGGGCCGAAGCACCACCTGCTGGCTGACGAACCTGCCTCCTATGGCGGCACCGATCAGGGACCGACACCCTATCAATTCCTGTCCGCCGGGCTGGGCGCTTGCACCTCGATGACGATCCGCATGTATGCGCGGCGCAAGAAGTGGCCGCTCGAGGCGGTCTCGGTCGATGTCAGCCACGACAAGGCCCACGCCGAGGACTGCGCCGAGTGCGAGGGCAAGGGCGCCAAGATCGATGTCTTCAAGCGGGTGATCCACCTGACCGGAGATCTCGACGATGAACAGCACGCGCGCCTGATGGAGATTGCCGACCGCTGCCCGGTCCACCGGACGCTCGAGGGCACAATTCGGATCGAAACCGAGGCCGCATGAAAGGCCCGCTCGACCCGTCGGTCTACGACACGACGCGCCGGGTCGAGAGCTGGTGGGAGGCCAGCGCGCCTTCTTGGAGAGATCCTGGCCCCCTGAGCGGCGAGATCCAGACCGAGGTCGCGATCATCGGCGGCGGCTATGCGGGGCTCGCCTGCGCGATCCGGCTGGGCGAGCTCGGTATTGGAAGCGTCGTGTTGGACGCCGGTGCGATTGGCTGGGGCGCGTCGGGGCGCAACGGCGGAATCGTCGGCACCCGGTCCGACAAGCTGAGCGAGAGCGCCCTGGTCCGCCGCTATGGCGAGAAGGAATACGGCCGCTATGTCGAAGCGGCCGTCGCCATGAACCATCAAATCCGCACCTTCTGTCTGGAGAATGGGCTCGCCGATTGCATCCAGGGCGACTGTGAGTTCGAACTTGCGCATTCCGCACGGACGGCGATCCGTATGGAGCGGAGCCAATCAGAGTATGGGATCGAACTGACCCGCCTGCCCCCGGACAGCGCGCCGGGGATACGCTGCCACGGCGGACAGATCATCCGCCCGGGTTTCGGCATCCACCCCTTGCGGCTCGTCCGGGCACTGGCGGACCGCGCCCAGGCGCTGGGCGTGCGCGTCCATCCCAGGTCGGAAGTCACTTTGTGGGAGCGTGCGGGCCACGGCCACCGCCTTGTGGCCGCAGGTGGCGCGGCTACGGCCCGAAGCGTGGTTCTAGCCACCAACGACTTCACGCCCGATGGGCTGAACCACCGGTTCGACGGCCGGGCGATCCCGGTCATCTCGAATATCGGCGTGACCCGGGTCCTGACCGAGGAAGAACGCGCCTCGATCGCCTGGCTGGGCGGGAACCCGGGCGCCGATAGCCGGCGCCTGCTCAGCTATTTCCGGCTATTGCCCGAAGGGCGGTTCCTGCTGGGGATGCGCGGCGACGTGCGAGGTTCGGAGGCGGGCGCGGCGCGGATGCGCCGGGCGGTCAGCGCGCGGATCGCCGAACAATTCCCAGCATTGGCTGAGGCCGAGATCACCCATTTCTGGCGCGGCCCGGTCTGCGCGACAGCCAGCATGACCCCCTCGGTCGGTCTTCTGCGAGACGACCCGACGGTCGGCCATGTCTTTGCGTGGCATGGATCGGGCATCACCGGTGCCCAGCTGGGCGGGCGCCTGCTGGCCGAGGTGATCGCGGGCAAGAGCACAGACCACATCCCCGCGCCCCTGCGCGGCCTGGCCCCGCGCCTGCCCCTGCCTGGGCTACGCCCCCTCTATGTGGGCGCCATGCTTGGGCTCTACCGGATCAGCGATGCCCTGAGCTGACCCCGGACAGCAGGGCCGCGGCCGCCCGGTCGTAGATTCCCGGGTCCAATTTACTGCGGGCGAGTACGACGGCGCCCGCGAGTCCAGCGATCAGAGCTTCGGCACGCTCGGTTTCCCCGCCAAGCGCCCGGGCCGCCCAATCGATATTGGCGTCGTAGAACGTACCGACCTCGCCGCGAGTCGCTTCGGGAAGCGCATCCGATTCCGCGGCCAGGAGCCCGCAGAGGCACATCTGATCCCGAGTGCCGACCGCGCTTCGATAGGCGTCGGCCAGCCGACGGGCGGCCCCGGGCTGCAGCGGGTCGCCGAGGCTTTCGAGAAACCGGTCGCGGTAACGCGCGGTTAGCGCGACCACGAGATCCTCTTTGGTCGGAAAGTGATGATGGATGCTTGCGCTTTTCACGCCCACGGCCGCCGCCACATCCCTGAAGCTGAATCCGAAATAGCCACCCCGGCGGGCGAGTTTTTCGGCCGCGTCCAGGATCCTTTCCCGCCGATCCGCCGGGCGGCGGATCACTTCTCGCTCGTCAGTCATCGACGTCACTTTCACTAACCTCATCCTATCATAAGATAGGTTATTGACTCTGGGCATTTCAAGACCATCTCCCATGTCTCTAACCTACCACTTGATAGATAAGGACTGTGACATGACTAAGACCACCCTAATCATCGGCGGCGCCAGCGGCATGGGTCTGGCAACCGCCAAAAGGCGCGCGGCGAAAGGCGACCGGCTGTGGCTGACCGGCCGCTCGGCAAAGAAGCTGCAAACGGCGGCGGCCGAGATCGGAGGCGATGTGCGTGTGACTGCGGCGGATATCACCGAGCGGGACGCCCTGGCTGGCCTGATTGATGAAATCGAGGCCGCCGATACGCATATCGCCCGCCTGGTCAATGCCGCGGGCACGTTCGTCCCAAAAACCTTCCTCGAACACGGCGCCGAGGATTTCGACCATTATCACGGCCTAAACCGCGGCCTGTTCCTCGCGACCCAGGCGGTCACCCGCAACATGGCCGCCCATGGTGCCGGCGCGATCGTGACCATCGGTTCGATGTGGGCGAAACAAGCGGTCCGCGCGACCCCCTCATCGGCCTATTCCATGGCCAAAGCCGGGCTGCACGCCCTGACGCAACACCTGGCGATGGAACTGGGGCCTCACGGGATCCGGGCGAACGCGGTGTCGCCGGCCGTGGTCGAGACGCCGGTCTTCGAGTCCTTCATCGCGCCCGACAAGGTCGCCGAGACCCTCGCAGGCTTCGCGGGTATCCATCCGGTTGGTCGGATCGGTACACCCGGTGACGTCGCGGCTGCGATCGATTTCCTGTTGAGCGACGAGGCATCCTGGATTACCGGCGCGGTCTACGACGTAGATGGCGGAGTGATGGCCGGACTAGCTTAGTCGATTCTCGCTGCGGTCCGGCCCGGTTGCGCTAATCGGGCCGGGCCTGCATAAATTGACGCAACGAGCAGTGACGATTCGGGAGCGAGAAGAGCACATGAGTGCCGGCGACCTTTTCGCCCAGACCGCCGCCGAGAAAGCCTATGACGCCTCGACCATCGAGGTGCTGGAGGGGCTGGAGCCGGTGCGCAAGCGTCCGGGCATGTATGTGGGCGGAACGGATGAGCGCGCCCTCCATCACCTCGTGGCCGAGGTGCTGGACAATGCCATGGACGAAGCCGTCGCTGGTCACGCCAGCCGGATCGAGATGGACTTGAGGGCGGATGGCTCGGTGGCGATCACCGACAACGGCCGCGGCATACCCGTCGACCCGCACCCGAAGTTTCCGAAGAAATCGGCGCTGGAAGTCATCCTGACCACGCTCCATTCTGGCGGCAAGTTCTCGGACAAGGCCTATCAGACCTCGGGCGGCCTGCACGGCGTCGGGGTTTCGGTGGTCAACGCGCTCTCGGACTGGATGCGGATCGAAGTGGCGCGCTCGAAACAGGTCTATGCCCAGGAATTCGCGCGCGGTGCGCCGACCAGCAAGCTGGAGGTGGTCGGCCCGACGCAAAACCGCCGCGGCACGATGGTCGTCTTCCATCCGGACCCCGAGATCTTCGGCCCCAGGCTGGCGTTCAAGCCCGCCCGGCTCTATCGCATGGCACGCTCGAAGGCCTATCTCTTCCGCGGGGTCGAGATCCGCTGGCACTGCGAGCCCGAACTGCTGCGCGAGGGTGACGAGACGCCCGCCGAGGATACGTTCCATTTTCCCGGCGGTCTGGAAGACTACCTGACGCACAGCCTGAACGGGCACGAGTTTTTCGGTGAGCGCCCATTCGCGGGCAAGGTGGAATTCGCCGAGCGCTATGGTAATGGCGCCACTGGCTCGGTGGAATGGGCGATCGTCTGGACCCCGAGCCGTGATGCCGTGGTCTCGTCCTACTGCAACACCATCCCCACCCCCCAGGGCGGCACGCACGAGGCCGGGTTCTGGTCGGCAGTGACCCGGGGCCTACGCGCCCATGGCGAGCTGATCGGCAACAAGCGGACGGCAAACGTCACCCGCGACGACGTGATTGGCACCGCCGCCGCGATGATCTCGGTTTTCATTCGCGAGCCGGAATTCGTCGGCCAGACCAAGGATCGGCTGGCCACTGTTGAGGCCCAGAAGCTGGTCGAGGGCGCGGTGCGCGACCGGATCGACAACTGGCTGGCAGGCGACCCGAAGCTGGCGGGTGCGATCCTGGACTACCTGGTCGAGCGCGCCGACGAACGCATGCGGCGGCGCGCCGAGAAGGAAACCAGCCGGAAGTCCGCCACCAAAAAACTGCGCCTTCCCGGCAAGTTGGCGGATTGTTCCGACGCAACGCGCGAAGGATCGGAGCTGTTCCTGGTCGAGGGCGACAGCGCCGGCGGGTCGGCCAAGCAGGCCCGCGACCGCAAGACCCAAGCCGTATTGCCACTGCGGGGCAAGATCCTGAACGTTCTGGGCGCGGCGGGCTCGAAACTGAGCCAGAACCAGGAACTCAATGATCTGATGCAGGCGCTCGGCGTCCAGCTCGGGTCCCGCTACAACGACGACGATCTGCGCTACGAGAAGGTCATCATCATGACCGACGCCGATGTGGACGGCGCTCATATCGCATCGCTATTGATGACGTTCTTCTTCACCCAGATGCGGCCCTTGATCGACAACGGCCACCTCTATCTGGCGGCCCCCCCGCTCTACCGCCTGACCCAGGGCGCGAAATCGGTCTATGTGAGCGACGAGGCCGAGAAGGACCGGTTGCTGACCGAGGGGCTTGGCGGCAAGGGCAAGATCGACCTTTCGCGCTTCAAGGGCCTGGGTGAAATGATGCCCAAGCAGCTGAAGGAGACCACGATGGACCCCGCCAGCCGCACATTGATCCGCGTCTCGGTGGACGAGGACGATGACGGCGAAACCGGCGGCCTGGTCGAGCGCCTGATGGGCAAGAAGCCGGAACTGCGATTCCAGTATATCCAGGAGAACGCGCGGTTTGCCGAGGATCTGGACGTCTGACGCGCGGCCCATCCCGCGCGGGCCGCCCAGAGGGCGCGCCGCGCGGGATGGGCCTCGCCTCAAAACGCCTTTCTGAGACTCATCAACACCATGTAGTCACGCTCGACCTGCGGGCCGTCCAGGTTCTGAACGAGCGGGACCACGCCCTCGACCGAGAGACGGGTTCCCATTGCAGGTCCCCTCGGGACCAGGAAATTCAATCCCAGACCCAGGCTCAGTACTTTGCCGCCGCGCAGGTCGGGGTCCGCCGTGGGGACAACCAGCGGATTGAGTCTCGGATCCGCACCATCGATGTCCTCGGTGACTTCACCCGAAAGCCGAACCGACGAGCTGACCCAGTCGGTCCAGCGCCGCGCGCCCCAGATCGAGGCGCCGTAAACGTTACCGAAGGCATAGTCGTCGTCATTCTCGCCCAGCCGCAGGGTCGCACCTGCCTGCCCGCCCCAGGACCAGTCGCCGCCTTGGCCCATATAGGTGATGCCGGGCAGCAGATCGAAAGTGCCAGACCCGATCTGCATCGGATAGGGCAGCACCTGGTTGGGCCCGGCCGGCGTATCGTCGCGTTCGTCGGTCGATCCGGTCGGCAGGCTCAAACCGGCCGAGATTTCCAAGCTATGGCCGCCGCCTTTGTAGATGTCGTAGCCCGCGATCACGCGCGCATCGCCGATCCCTTGCGATTTGGTCGTGAACCTCGCGCCCATCCCAGTGACATGGTCCATGGATTTCCAGACATATGGCACCATGGCCATGACCGAGATGTCGTCGGTGACGCCGTACATCAGGCCCGCCATGAGCATGTCCACATCCATGCTGAGAGGCGCGACCGGGAACTGCGCCAGCACCTGCGAGGTGCTTACGCCATCGGTCCCGTCCCGGTTCCCCTCCATGCTCATATGCATGTAGGTGATCGAGGGCATCAGCCGCCCCTTCCTGGGGTTCATGCCGCCGACGATACCCGTCGGCGCGGCGGCGTCAGGGCGCATCATGCCGCCCGTTCCACCCATCCCGTCCATGTTCTCCATCCCCTGTTGCGGCATGGATTGGGCCGCTGCAGGCGAGACGCCCGCAAGTTCGGTCGCAGCGAGAACGAAGAGACCGAGCGCCGTCGTCGCTGCAAATCTATCGACAAGCTTCATTCATGTTCTCCGTGACATATTTTTCATTGTGACGATCCAGTTTCAAATCGACTTTCGGTACTCGTCCAGGTCTCGACCGGCCGAGAGCTTGGACTGTTCGTCTTCGTTGTGAACGAAGGCAACGCGATCGGCCAATTCCCGTCCGCTCGAAACGATGGGCTCACCGGTCATTCTTCCCGCGACAAAAGCATCGCCGGAGCGCAGCGGCGCCTGCGTCCCGCGAATTCAAAGGAATTCATCCGCTTGGACATTCTGTCGCGGCGACGAGGTCCGAGCCGCCCTGCTGGTCGCTATGGTCGGTCATCGCACCGCGCCACCCACTTTCCTGCTTCAAAAACCAGGCGCTCCGTGAAACATGGGTCCCGGAGGGGGCCGCATGAAACCCATACCCAACACGCCGCAGGCAGGCATCGCGATCATGGCAGCGGCGATGGTCGTCGCGCCGTTCATGGACATGTTCGCGAAGCTTCTGACCGACACAATGTCGGCGGGCGCGATCGCTGCCGGACGGTTCGCCGCCCAGTCGGTGATCCTGCTGCCCTTCGTCCTGCTGACAAGACAATGGTGCCGACCTGCCCTTGCCCATCTGCTGGCCGGTATGCTGCTGGGCATCGCGCTGCTCGCGATCATCGAGGCGCTCAAATACATGCCCATCGCCAACGCCCTGGCGATATTCTTCGTCGAGCCGCTGATCCTGACACTGATGTCCGCCTATATCCTTGGCGAGGGGCTTGGCTGGCGCCGTCTGCTGGCCGTCTTGGGCGGGCTGGCCGGCGCGCTGATCGTGATCCGGCCGAATTGGGAGGCTTTCGGCCCGGCGGCCATCTATCCGCTGATAACCGCCTTCTGCTTCGCCAGTTACATGCTGATTACCCGGGTGATGACCCAGCGCGGCGAACGGATCGCGCTGCAATTCTGGATCGGCGTCTTCGCGGCGCTCGGCCTGACCGTGGCGGTCGCGCTCGGCGACCGGCTGGCGGTGCCCGCATTGGCTCTGACCTGGCCCTCGGGCGACGATCTCGGCCTGGTCGTCACGATCGGGCTTTTGGCCGCGATCAGCCACCAGATGATCGCCCATGCGCTGGCCCGGGCCGAGGCCGGCGTGCTGGCGCCGCTGCAGTATCTCGAGATTATCTCAGCGGTGATGATTGGCTGGTTCGCATTCGGTGATTTCCCGGACCGGTTGACCTGGATTGGGACAGCGATCATCGTAGGCGCCGGAGTCTACGTGTTCCATCGCGAACGCCAGCTCGCGCGCGCCGCGAGATCGGTCGCACGGGGAGATGCCAGGGGATAAACCATGCCCCGATCTATTCTGATCGCCACCATGGCCCTGGTCACGGCCCTAACCGCCTGCGAGGAATTTCAGGGCGTCCAGCGCCGCCAATGGATCACGCCGGAATTCCTAATGCAGTACCAGGATGCCGGTGGGCTCTTGGTCGAGCGTCACGGCCTTCCCTGGCCCTCGGCGACGCCCGAGGAAACCGTGGCGACGCTGCGCATGCCAGAGGGCGCCGCGCGCGACCTGCGTTTCCGTGAAATCTCGCCCGGCCAGATCCTGATCGACCGTGGCGAACGACTGGTGCTGCACTTCAACCCCGTCGGACCCATTGACGCGACTGCAAACTGCCAGGCCAACGAACCGTTGGAGACCGGCCAGGGTGGGGACGGCTTCGTCGTTAGCGTCACGTTCTGCAAGGGAGATATCTGGCTGGTGCACGCGACTTTTGACGCCGACGACGTCGCTGAGCGCGACTGGCTGGCCTACTACCTGAGAATGCAGGAACTGTTCGGGATCATGTTTCCGCCGGATTCGAGCTAAGAAAGTTTTGCCTGCCCCGATTCACTCCGCACCCCGGCATTGCCGGGATCGAGGCTGGGCATGACGTGGACCGGAAATCGTGGATTTCAGCCTAGGCCCCGCGCAGGCTTTCCAGTTCCAGCCATTCCTCCTCGGCGGCGGCCAGTTGCGCCTGGCGTTCGGCCAGGCCTTCGCTGGCCTTGGTGAACTTCTCCGGCGCGCGGGAATAGAGGTCGGGATCGCCGAGGAACGCCTCCAGGCGCGCGATCTCGGCCTCGAGCCGTTCGATCTTCGCCGGCAAATCGTCCAGGCGCTTCCGCTGAGTGAAGCTGAGCCCGGCCGCGGCCGGCTTGGCGGGCTTGGCGGGCTCTTCCACGCGCGCGCGGGCGCTGGCATTTGACCCCTTTCGCGCCTGGGGTGCGGCGACCTCACCGCATTGAGAACGGTAATCGGACCAGCCGCCAGCATAGACCGTGGCGCGCCCGTCGCCTTCCATGGCGATCGTCGTTGTCGCCACGCGGTCGAGGAAATCACGGTCATGGCTGACCAGCAGGACCGTGCCCTCGAAGTCGCCAATGAGTTCCTGCAACAGGTCGAGGGTCTCCACATCCAGATCGTTGGTCGGCTCGTCGAGCACCAGCAGGTTCGCGCGGCGCGCCATGATCCGGGCCAGCAGCAGCCGCGCCCGTTCACCCCCTGACAGCGCCGAGACCGGGCCGCGCGCTTGGCGCTCGTCAAACAGGAATTCCTTGAGATAGGCGACCACATGGCGCGGGCGCCCGCGCACCATCACCTGGTCGCCGTTGCCCTTTACGCCCAATTCGGCATCTCCCGTGAGCGTCGACCAAAGGCTGGTGGCGGGATCCAGGGCGGCGCGGTTCTGATCGAAGACCGCCATTTCGATATTGGCGCCAAGGCGGACCGTGCCCTGATCAGGCACGACCTCGCCGGTCAGCACCTTCAGAAGCGTGGTTTTTCCGACGCCGTTCGGGCCGACGAGCGCCACGCACTCACCCCGGGCGATGCGGATCGAGAAATCACGGAACAGCGGCTTGGCCGTGTAGCCTTTGGCGATGCCCTTGGCCTCGATCACCAGCTTGCCGGATTTCGCGCCGGTCTCGAGAGCCATCGCGGCGGTGCCCGCGCGCGCGATCTGCGCACGGCGCTCGGCGCGGAGTGCCGACAAGCGCCGCAGCCGCCCCTGGTTCCGGGTGCGCCGGGCTGAAATCCCCTCGGCGGCCCAGTGCCGCTCGCTGGCGATCAGCCGGTCGAGCTTGTGACGCGCCGCATCCTCCTTGGCATGCACCTCGTCGCGCCAGGCCTCGAACTGCGCGAATCCATGGGGGCTGCGGCGGACCTCGCCCCGGTCGATCCAGATGGTCGCGCGGGTCAGCCGGGTCAGGATCGCGCGGTCGTGGCTGATCATGGCAACGGCGGCCTTGGTCTGGGCCAGGTAGTCCTCGAGCCATTCGATCGCCGCGATGTCCAGATGGTTGGTCGGCTCGTCCAGCAGCATCAGATCGGGCTCGGCCGCGATCAAGCGCGCCAGCGCGGCGCGGCGACGCTCGCCCCCGGATGCGGTGGCCGGCTGGGATGCGCCATCCACCTGCAATCCGGCAAGCGCCGCGTCGGCTCGCCAAACCTCGCCCTCTCCCAGCCCCGCGGCGGCGTAGTCTGACAAAGTCGAATATTCCGACAGATCAGGCTCCTGCGGCAGATAAGCAATTTGCGTCTTCGGCCGGACAAAACGCTCGCCCCGGTCGGGCTCGACAAGCCCGGCGGCGATTTTCAACAGCGTGGACTTGCCAGACCCGTTCCGCCCCACAACGCAAAGCCGTTCTCCCGGATGGATCATCAGATCCACCCCGTCGAACAGCGGTCTTCCCCCGAAGCCGAGCGAGATATCCGTCAGTGTAAGAAGCGGCGGCGCCATGGCGGGCTTCAAGCGGAAGCGGCGCCCTCAGTCAAGGGACTGGCAAGTGACCGGGGATTTCCACGACCGCTGCAATCTCCTAGTCTCCGCAAAAACCGGAGCCCGCGATGCAAGTCCCTGCCAACCCCAACCTTGCGAACGTCCTGGACCCGCCGATCATGGAGGCGCTGAGCTGGGTGCGCGAGGCGGAGTTCCCGGAAGGCCGGCCACTTCTGAACCTCAGCCAGGCGGCGCCCGTGGACCCGCCGCCACGCGCCCTGATCGAGGCGATGGCGGAAGCGGCCCTCAGCGATCCGAGTGCGCATCTATATGGGCCGGTGCTGGGCGACACCGCGCTGAGGGACGAAATCGCCGGGCGCTGGTCGGCGATCTATGGGGCGTCGATCGACGGCGCGGAAGTTTCGGTGACCGCCGGCTGCAACCAGGCCTTCTGCACCGCGGTGATAACGCTTTGCCAACCGGGTGACGCGGTGATGCTGCCGGTGCCCTGGTATTTCAATCACAAAATGTGGCTCGACATGAACGGGCTTGAAGCGGTGCCGGTGCCCTGCGGGCCGGACATGCTGCCCGATCTCGACGCCGCCCGCGAAGCGATCACGCCGAATGTCAAGGCAATCGCGCTGGTGACCCCGAACAATCCCAGCGGCGCCGAGTATCCGCCCGAATTGGTCGACGCATTCTATGGGCTGGCCCGCGAGCATGGTCTCTGCCTGATCGTCGACGAGACCTATCGCGATTTCCACAGCGCCGAGGGGCCGCCACATCGCCTGTTCGGCCAGTCCGATTGGCAAGAGGGGTTCATCCACCTCTACAGTTTCTCGAAGGTCTTCCACCTGACCGGCCACCGGGTCGGCGCCATGGTGACGGGCGCCCCCCGGCTCGCCCAGGCCGAGAAGTTCCTGGACACCGTGACCATCTGCCCGGCAAGGCTGGGGCAGATCGGTGCGTTTTGGGGCCTGCAACACCTCAGCGATTGGGTGGCGGACGAGCGGCGCGAGATCCTGGCCCGGCGCGCGGCCGTGACCCGCATATTCGCCGAGCGGCTGCCCGATTGGCGATTGCGTGGCGCGGGCGCCTATTTCGCGTTTGTGGAACCGCCCTTCAACCTGCCCTCGAACGAACTGGCCCGCCGCCTGGTTTTCGAGCAATCGCTATTGGTCCTACCAGGCACCATGTTCGCCCCGCCTTCGACGCAAGGCCGGGATTGGGGCGGCGAGCGCAGCTTGCGGATTGCTTTTGCCAACGCGGATGCGGACGGGATCGCCGAGATGGGGCGACGGCTGGCGGCTTTCGCTCCCTGACTTGTGGCTTGTGCGCCCGGGGCGCGCGAATTAAGAAGCGCGGGCAATCGCTTCCGAGGACGAGAACGACATGCTGGACGCCCTGCGCAAGAGTGTGAAGACGCTGCCCGCCCGGATCTTTATCGCGGTCCTGGTGATCAGCTTCGCGATCTGGGGCATTGGCGACATCTTTTCGTTCCGCCTGAACGACCGGGTCGCGCAGGTGGGCGACACCGAAGTGCCCGCCCAACGCTTCGCCGATGCGCTGGCGCGCGAGCAATCCCGGCTGACCCGCCAGGCGCGCGAATTCGTTTCTTACGACGCCATGCGCGGCGCCGGCATCGATCAGCGGATCATGGCGGGCCTGGTGCGCGATGCCGCCTTCACGGAAGAGCTGAACGGCCTCGGAATCTCGGCCCCGGACGAGGCGGTGGCCGACGCGGTGAGGGCCAATGACGTGTTCCAGGGACCGGGCGGACAGTTCTCGAACCAAGCCTATCAGTTGTTCCTGGCGCAGCAGAACTTGACCCCGGCTGAATTCGAGGAATTGACCCGGACCCTCCTGACCCAGCAGGTGTTGACCGAGACCGCCGAGGCCGGTATCGCGGCGCCCCCCGGTGCCAGCGCCCGGATCGCCGCCTATCAGGGCGAGCGCCGGGTCCTGACAGCGCTGACGATGACGTTGGAGATGGCCGACGATCCAGGTGAGCCGGATGCCGGCGCGCTGGGTGAATTCTACGACGGGAACGAGCCGCTTTTCACCGAGCCCGAGCGGCGCTTTGGCCAGTTCATTCATGTCGATGCCGAGATGTTGGCCGAGGCGCTGACCCCGGATGAAGAGGCGCTGAGAGCCGCCTACGAGGCTGACATCGCGGCCTATACCGTCGAGGAGACCCGCACCGTCGACCAGATCGCGATCCCGGATCAGGTCGAGGCAGAAGCGGCGGTTGGGCGGCTGGTCGGCGGCACCTTGACCTTCGAGGAGCTCGGCCAGGAATTCGGGCTCGACGCGGATGCCCTGGCGCTCGGCCGGATCGGCCGCGATGACTTGCCCGGGGTGGCCGCGGACTTGATCTTCGCCGAGGCCGAGCCCGGCATCGTCGGCCCGGTCAAGCTGCCGGCGGGCTACGGGATTTTCCGGATCAAAGAAATTCAGCCGGGCGGTACCGCGCCCTTCGAGGACGTACGCGACCAGATCGCTGAGCGCATGGCGGCCGAGGCCGTGCGCGGCGTCGCGCCGGAACTTGCCAACATGATCGACGACCTGCGCAGCGAGGGGCTGTCGATGCCCGAAATCGCCCAGCGGATGCACGGCGAGGAAGGCGGCGCGGCGGTGATCCACGGCACCTTCGAGGGGCTCGCGCGGAATGCGACGCTGACCGGCGGCACGGATGCCGAGGGCATCGTCGCGAACCCGGTCTTCATTGGAGAGACGTTCGAGGCGCTCGATGCCGAGGAACGCGACCTGATCGAGACCCCGGCCGGTGGCTACCTGATGATCCTGGTCGAGCGGATCGAGGAGCGGGCGCTCCAGCCCCTGGATGCCGTACGCGACCGTGCCGTCGCCGCTTGGCAGGATGCCCAGCGGCTGGCGGATCTGGAGGCAAAAGCGGTCGATATCGCCGCGGGGCTGGGGCCCGAGAATTCGATCTGGAAGTCCGGCGAGGCGCTGGGGACGACCGTGCTGCCATTTGGACCGTTCACCCGGCTGACGTCGCCCCCGGCCCTGCCGCCGCTCTTGGTCGAGCGCGCCTTCGAGGCCGAGCAGGACAAGGGCATCTTCGCGCCAACGGATGACGGCCAAGGCGTGATGGTCGCGCAAGTCATCTCGATCACGCCGATGGAGACCGAGATGTTGGCCGCATCGAGCGCCGAGCTTGACCGGGTCATCGAGCAGTCGCTGCGCGGCGATACGGTCGAATATTTCGCCCGTGCGATCGAGGGCAAGCACACGACCTTCGTCGATCCGGAAGTGGTCGACCAGGTGTTCTCGCTGCTCGGCGCCGTGAATGCGCCCAGCCAGTAGGCCGGGCGATGCGGATCAGCCCCGAGAAACCGGCCTTTGCCACCGCTTATGCCGAAGGCCGGAACCAGGCTGTCTGGGCCCAGGTGGTGGCCGACATGGACACACCGGTCTCGCTGATGCTGAAGCTGACGGATGCCGGCCAGAATAGCTTCCTGCTGGAATCGGTGACTGGCGGCGAGATTCGCGGGCGCTATTCGGTCATTGGCTACGATCCGGACCTGATCTGGCGCTGCCACGGCCATGCCGCCGAGATCAACCGCCGCGCGGCCGAGGATGTGGAGCGCTTCGAGCCTGACGCCTTGCCCAGCCTCGAGAGCCTGCGGGCGCTCATTGCCGAAAGCCGGATCGACCTGCCGGACGAGCTGCCACCGATGGCGGCGGGGCTGTTCGGCTATCTCGGCTACGACATGATCCGGCTGGTCGAGCGCCTGCCGGAACCAAACCCCGATCCGTTGGGCCTGCCGGACGCGATCATGCTGCGCCCGGCCCTGGTCGCGATCGTCGACAATGTGCGCGACATGGTCACCCTGGTGGCACCGGTCTGGCATGACGCGGATGTCCCGGCGGAAAAGGCCTACGAGGCCGCAACCGCCAGGCTTACCCGGGCTTTGGAGGCAATCTACCAGGCCCCGGCGCACGGCACGCCCGTCACTGCAGTCACCGAGGCGGCCGCGCGCCGCATCGATCCGGTCTCAAACACCACGCACGGGGAATTCCTCGAAATCGTCGAGCGGGCCAAGGCCTATGTGCGGGCGGGCGATGTGTTCCAGGTGGTTCCCTCACAACGCTGGGCCCTGCCCCTGGACGTGCAGCCCTTCGCGCTTTACCGGGCAGTGCGGCGGATCAATCCCAGCCCCTATCTCTTCTTCTTCAATCTTTCCGACGGCGCCTCCGAAACCGGGGGCGGGTTCCAGATCGTCGGTGCCAGCCCGGAGATCATGGTACGCGTCCGCGACGGCAAGGTGACGATCCGGCCGATCGCCGGCACCCGGCCCCGTGGCGTAACCCCGGCGGAGGACACCGCCTTGGAGGAAGACCTGCTGGCCGATCCCAAGGAGCGCGCCGAGCATCTGATGCTGCTGGATCTCGGCCGCAACGATGTGGGACGGGTGGCCAAGATCGGCACCGTGGACCCGAACGAGCAGTTCACGGTCGAGCGCTACAGCCATGTCATGCACATTGTCTCGAACGTCGATGGCGAGCTAAGCGACGACCATGACGCGTTGTCCGCGCTGCTCGCGGGGTTGCCCGCCGGGACGGTTTCGGGCGCGCCGAAGATCCGCGCAATGGAGATCATCGACGAGCTGGAGAAAGAGAAGCGTGGCGTCTATGCGGGCGCCGTTGGCTATTTCTCGGCCGCCGGCGAAATGGATACCTGCATCGCGCTGAGGACCGGCGTCGTGAAAGACGGCACGCTCTATGTCCAGGCCGGCGGCGGTATTGTCTACGACAGCGATCCGGAATCGGAATTCCAGGAGACCGTGAACAAATCGAAGGCGCTGATGCACGCCGCCGCGGTCGCGCGAAATTTCAACTGAGGAACGATGGCCGCGCCTAACCGCCGATCTGCTTGCGGATCACCGCGGTCAGGGGCGCCAGCTGCGCAAGGCTCCCCTCGCCCTCGCCGGACCAGAGTAACAGCGCCTGGACCAATTCCTCGCTGGGGCTCGCGACCACGACGGCCCAGCCGCGCTCGGCCGCATCCGCCGAGGCTCCCTCCAGCACGGCATGCGCCTCGACCGCGCTCGCGCCCGCCTGGATCGTGTGGCGGCTGACCTCGACCAGCGCGCCCTTCGCCTCGGCAAGACCCGATACTTTCGCTGAGGATTCGCTGTCTGGCGAAACGCTGTGGTCCAGATAAGCGAAGCCCAGGGGACCGACGACACCGGAAATGCCGCCGAGGACCGGTTCATCAGGCGGGATGACCGAGGCGAGCGGCCGGCTGACCGCGACCGCCATATTCATTCGCTGCATCAGGGTGAGCGTGCGCAGCGCCGAATCCGCTTCCGGCAGGGCATATTCCAGCGCGCTGCCACCGGATTCGCCGGGTGGTGCGATCGGAAGCTGCGCGACAACCTCGAAACCGGCATTGCGCGCGGCTTCGGCGGTATCCACGTCTCCCTCGCCGCCGGCCACGACACCGACCGTAATCGGCATGTCGAGCGAAAACAGAAGCTGGTGCAACAGCGGCTGCGCCGATGTATCGTCCAGCACAACGGCGACCAGCGGACCCTGAAGGTCGCCCACGAACTCCGCGGCATTAACCACCATCGCCGGACCTTCCAGAGAGGCTGTGCCCTCGGGTTCCGGCTCGGCCTCGGGCTCGGTTTGGGTGCTCTGGTCGGTATTCGAATAGGCAGGCTCGTCTGAAACGACGATTCCATCGACGATCTCGGGCCCGGTATCCACTTCGGTGACCGGCACTGGGATCACCGGCGGCGGCAAAACGTAGACTGACATGACCCAAAAGACGATCGCGCTGAGAATTAGCGCGCTGAGCATGCCTTTCAGAAAGCGCCAGAATCCGCCCGGGCGCGGTTCGTCATCGTCGTAAGTCTTGGCCATCGTGCTGTTTCCACCCCGAGCCGTGAATTTCGTCCGGAACACCAATGCACGCAAACGAAACACGCCCTCCCCCGCTTGACGCAAGGGCGCCTCTGCGGGCATCTATAGCCGCATCCCGTGGCGGGCGCCAGCATATCCAGGTGATGGCTCGGGTTAGATTGTCGCACGATTGGGGTCCGGCTGGATGCTGCTGCTGATCGATAACTATGACAGCTTTACCTACAACTTGGTCCATTTCCTGGGCGAGTTGGGGGCCGAGACGCGCGTCGTGCGCAACGACGAGGTCTCGGTGCCGCAGGCATTGGACCTGGAGCCCAAGGCGATCGTGCTGTCGCCCGGACCCTGCTATCCGGACCAGGCGGGGATTTGCCTGGATCTGATCCGCCAGGCACCCGCACAGATGCCGATCCTGGGCGTCTGCCTGGGTCACCAGGCCATCGGACAGGCGTTCGGCGGCAAGATCGTCGAGTGCCACGAGATCCTGCACGGAAAGCTCTCGTCGATCACACATTCCGGCACCGGCGTCTTTTCCGGCCTGCCGCAAGGGTTCTCGGTGACCCGCTACCACTCGCTGACCGTCGAGGCGGATACGCTGCCCGACTGCCTCGAGGTGACAGCCCGTTCACAATCCGGCGTCATCATGGGGATCGCCCACAAATCCCGGCCCGTCCACGGGGTCCAGTTCCACCCTGAGTCGATCGCCAGCGAACACGGGCACGCATTGCTGCGGAATTTCCTGGAAATCGCCGGAATGCCAGTAGGCGAGCCAGTGGGAGAGCCTGCATGAGCGACGCCCTGAAACCCCTGATCGCCAAGGCCGCCGACGGTCCGCTCACCCGCTCGGAGGCCGAGGAAGCCTTTGGCATCATCATGGCGGGCGAGGCCACCATGGCCCAGACCGCCGGCCTGTTGATGGCCTTGCGCACGCGCGGCGAGGCGGTCGACGAGATCGCCGGCGCAGCGGCCGCGATGCGCGCCAAGGCGGCGCGTGTCACTGCGCCGGAGGGCGCGATCGACATCGTCGGCACTGGCGGCGACGGACGCGGCACGCTGAACATCTCGACTGCGGCCGCCTTCATCGTCGCGGGCGCCGGCGTGCCGGTCGCCAAGCACGGCAACCGGGCGCTGACCTCGAAATCGGGCACCGCAGATGCGCTGTCGCAGCTGGGTGTCAATGTCATGGCCCCGGCCGACGTGGCCCAGAAGGCTCTCGATGAATGCGGCATCTGCTTCATGATGGCGCCGATGCATCACGCCGCGATGAAGCATGTCATGCCGGCGCGGCTGGAGCTGGGGACGCGGACCGTCTTCAACATCCTGGGGCCGCTGACCAACCCGGCCGGAGTGAAGTATCAGCTGACCGGGGCGTTCTCAGAAGCGCTGCTCAGGCCGATGGCCGAGACACTGAAAGCGCTCGGCACCGAGGGCGCCTGGCTGGTCCACGGCTCGGACGGCACGGATGAGATCTCGATCGCGGGCCCAAGCGCCGTGGTGGCGCTGAAAGACGGCCAGATCACCGAGCGCGAGGTACACCCGGAGGAAGCGGGCCTGCCCGTGCACCCCTTCCGCGAAATCATCGGCGGCCCGCCCGAGGAGAACGCCATGCGCCTGCGCGCGCTGCTGGATGGGGCGGAGGGCGCCTACCGTGACGCCGCCTTGCTGAACTCCGCCGCCGCCCTGATGATCGCGGGCCGGGCGGGCGATTTGAAGGAAGGCGCGGCGATTGCCGCCGAGAGCATCGACTCGGGCGCCGCCAAGGCCAAGGTCGCGGCGCTGGCAAAGGCGACGCAAGTGTAGGGTGCGCATTTTGCGCACCTTTACCTATCGGGATTTGGACAATGGTGCGCAGAATGCGCACCCTACTGCATAACGCGGGGATCAGCTAACAAGCGCCCATGAACGACATTCTTGAGAAGATCAAGGCCTACAAGCTGGAGGAGGTGGCCGCCCGCAATGCCGCCCGTCCGTTGGCAGAGGTCGAGGCGGCGGCCAAGGCCGCGACAGCAGTTCGTCCATTCCGGGAGGCCTTGGCACAGGCCGAGGCCGACGGCCGCTACGGCCTGATCGCCGAGATCAAGAAGGCCAGTCCCTCGAAGGGTTTGATCCGGGTGGATTTCGACCCGCCCGCGCTGGCGCGGGCCTACGAGGCGGGCGGCGCCACTTGTCTGAGCGTCCTGACCGATACGCCCAGCTTCCAGGGCGCGGACGCATACCTGACCCAAGCCCGAGCGGCGACCGCGCTTCCGGCGATCCGCAAGGATTTCCTCTACGACCCCTATCAGGTGGCCGAGGCCCGCGCTTTGGGCGCCGATTGCATCCTGATCATCATGGCCAGCGTCTCGGACGCCCAGGCCGCCGAGCTGGAAGATGCCGCTGTTGGCTGGGGGATGGACGCGCTGGTCGAGGTCCATGACGGGGCCGAGCTTGACCGGGCGCTGCGGCTGAAATCGACGCTGCTTGGCATCAACAACCGGAACCTCAAGACCTTCGAGGTCTCGCTTGCGACCACCGAGGCGCTGGCACCGCGCGTGCCTGACGGCTACCTGCTGGTCGGCGAAAGCGGGCTCTTCGCGCCGGCAGACCTGGCGCGGCTGGCCCGTGCCGGCGCCCGCAGCTTCCTGATCGGCGAAAGCCTGATGCGACAACCGGACGTGGCGGCGGCGACCCGTGCGATCCTGGCCGATCCGCTTCCCCCGGAAAGCTCGCGGGTTGGTGCCGCATGAGCGATTTCACACATTTCGACGATGAGGGCCGCGCCGTGATGGTCGATGTTGGCGACAAGCCCGCAACCGAGCGCACCGCCACCGCCAAGGGCGCGGTGGTTATGGCGCCCGAGACGCTCGACATGATCGTCGAGGGCACGGCCAAGAAGGGCGACGTGCTGGCGGTTGCGCGTCTGGCCGGGATCATGGCGGCAAAGAAGACGCCCGACCTGATCCCGCTCTGCCATCCGCTGATGCTGAGCAAGGTGACGGTTGACCTGATGCCGGCCCATCCTGATCGGATCGAGATCGAGGCCACGGTGAAGCTCACCGGCCAGACCGGCGTCGAGATGGAGGCGCTGACGGCGGTCTCGGTCGCCGCGCTGACCGTCTATGACATGTGCAAGGCGGTCGACCGGGGGATGCGGATCACCGATATCCGCCTGACCCACAAATCCGGCGGCAAGTCCGGCACCTTCGAGGCGGACTAATGCTGCTGCCCGTCGCCGATGCCCTGGCCCGGATTCTGCGCCTGGTCACGGCCGTCAGCACCGAGGAGGTGCCGATCGCCGATGCCGCGGGACGGGTTCTGCGCCAGGACGCGGTGGCCGCACGCAGCCAACCGCCCTTTGCCGCCTCGGCCATGGACGGCTATGCGGTGCGCGCGGGCGAGGCGGTGCCGGGAGCGAAGCTGACGCTGATCGGTGAATCCGCAGCCGGGGCCGGGTTTGACGGTAGCGTTGGCCCAGGCCAGGCGGTACGCATCTTCACTGGGGCCCCGGTGCCGGAAGGCGCGGACGGCCTCTTGATCCAGGAAAATGCCAGGGCCGAGGGCGAGACGGTCGAGGTCATCGAGCCGGTGACCCCCTGGGCCTATATCCGCCCTGCCGGCATGGACTTTGCCGAGGGCTTTCGCCTGACCGCGCCGCGCCGCCTGACCGGCCGCGAAACCGCGCTGATCGCGGCGATGAACATCTCGGAGGTGACGGTCGCAAAGCGCCCCGTGGTCGCCCTGATCCCGACGGGCGACGAGTTGGTCATGCCCGGCGAGGCGCCTGGCCCCGACCAGATCGTCTCGTCCAACGATATCGGCCTCGGCGCCATGCTGCGCACGGCGGGGGCCGAGCCGCTACCCTGCCCGATCGCGCGCGACAACCGCGACAGCCTGCTGGCGGCGTTGGAAGCGGCGAAGGGCGCTGACTTTATCGTGACGCTGGGCGGTGCCTCGGTCGGCGACCACGACCTGGTGGCCGGGGTGTTCGGAGATGCGGGGCTGAAGACAGATTTCTACAAGATCGCTATGCGGCCCGGAAAGCCGCTGATGGCCGGCAAGATCGGCGACCGGGTGATGCTGGGCCTGCCGGGCAATCCGGTCTCGGCGATGGTCTGCGGCGAGATCTTCCTGAAACCCGCCGTCGATGCCGCGCTGGGCCTGCCTGCCGGGCCGCGCCAGCCCCGCTCCGCCTTCACAAGTCACGGCCTGCCCGCCAACGGCCCGCGAGAGCACTACATGCGCGCCTTCGTCAGCATGGCTGCCGACGGGGTGATGCGCGCCGAGGTGGCCGAGAACCAGGATTCGAGCCTGGTCACAACGCTCGCCCGCGCCAATGGGCTGGTGGTGCGCGCGCCCAACGCGCCGGCATTGCCTGCGGGCAGCCAGGTCGCCTACATCCCACTCGATTAATTCACATCCTGTTCGTGGTGTTTTCTCCCTGCTATTGACACAAAGCAGGAACTTTCATAGAACAAACATCGCGATACGGGGGAATTGACCGTGCGGGGGGTCTGCTGATGCTGACCAAGAAGCAATACGATCTGTTGATGTTCATCCACAAACGGGTGCAGCGGGACGGTGTCTCGCCCTCGTTTGACGAGATGAAGGAAGCGCTGGATCTGCGCTCGAAATCCGGGATCCACCGTCTGATCACGGCGCTGGAGGAACGCGGCTTCATCCGACGCCTTGCCCATCGGGCCCGGGCGGTCGAGATCATCCGCCTGCCTGACAATGTGGACGAACAGCTGCCAAGCCGTGGCGGGTTCCGGCCCTCGGTGATTGATGGTGACCTGGCCGGACAAGACCGCTTCAGTAGAAGCGCGGGTCAGTTGGGCATGCAGCCGGTCAGCGGTGGCGACAGCGACGCGGCGAATGTACCGCTGATCGGCCGCATCGCCGCCGGTGCGCCGATTGAGGCATTGGAACAGGGCCCCACCCAGATCGGCGTGCCGTCCACTATGCTCTCGGCCTCGGCCGACCACTATGCGCTCGAGGTCAAAGGCGACTCGATGATCGAGGCCGGGATCTTCGAAGGCGACATCGTGGTGATCAAACGCCAGGACACGGCCGAGAACGGCGACATCGTCGTGGCCTTGATCGAGGACAGCGAGGCGACGCTGAAGAGCCTGAGGCGCAAGGGCGGCGCGATTGCACTGGAAGCGGCTAACCCGGCCTATGGCACCCGGCTCTACCGGACTGATCAGGTCAAGATCCAGGGTAAGATGGTCGGGCTGATCCGCACCTACTGACCACGCGACCAGAGGCGGCGCCTGCGTGGGTCGTTGGCGGGGATGACCCTCAACCCCGCGCCCCCGGCCCGAACCGCGACGGCACCAAGCCGCGCCAGATCGTCTTTTCCCAGATAAATGCACGGGCCTTGATGTCGGGGCCCATAGCGCAGAATGACCAAGGTCCGCGGCTGGCAGAGCGCGACGACGCGGCTCGGCGCAATGCGCCGGCTGTGCACTGCCTCCAGCCGCCATCCGTTGATCAGGGTGGCAGAGAACCAACCCTTGCCACGGGTCAGGCCTGGCCGGGTATAGGCATCCTTTTGGCTGGCGCTATCCCCATCACGCCTGAGCCAGGATTTCGCGGCGAAGGATTGCGCGCGAGGATGGTCGAGGACCCGGCCTTCGGCACCCATCACCCCGATCAGCCTGGCTTCAGGCGCAATCAGCACCTCCGGTCGAGTCGGCGCCCCGGCCCAAAGGATCAGAGCAGCGGCAATAGCTGCGGCTCCCGCCAAGCGCCCGGGCCCGCGCCAGAGGAACAGCCACAGTCCGCCGAGCGCGATCAGCGGCAGAACCAGCGCCGGCGCGACGGCTACCGGCCGAATTGCCCCTGGCAGTGCCGCAATCGAATGGGCCGCCGCCAGCACCCACTCGATCCCCGCCCCCATGACGCGCAACGGCAGATCGGCCAATCCGAACGGAGCGGCCAGGCCCGCCGCCACCGCCGAGGGCGCGATCACCAATCCCATCACCGGCACCGCCGCCAAGTTAGCCGGAAGGCCGTAGGGCGCAATCCGGTTGAAATGATACGCGGCAAAGGGCGCCGTCGCGGCGCCCGCGATGATGCTGGTGAAGACGATGCCCGCCAGATAGAACATCGACCGTCGGCGCAGTTTCTGCCAGCGGCCCTCAGGCGCCCGTGATTTCTCGTCGCGATCGCGTGCCTGGCGCCGGCGGCGCACCTCTTCCCATCCGGCGACCAGGGCGGCGGTTGCGGCGAAGCTCATCTGAAATCCCACATCCATCAGGCTGACCGGCCTGACCGCCAAGACCACCATCGCGGCCAGCGCCAGGCCACGCAGCGTGATCGCCGGGCGGTCGAGCAGCACAGCCGTGAACGCCACCGCCATCATCACGAAAGCGCGCTGGGTCGCGACTGTCGCCCCAGAGATCAGCAGATAGCCGAACCCGGCCAGCAGAGCGATGACCGCCGCCGTCTTCTTGGCCTTGGCCCCGGAGAGGCCAAGGGCGACAAAGACCAGCCGCGCGGCAGCGAAGACGAGGCCGGTCAACAGCCCCATATGCAGCCCCGAGATCGCCAAGAGATGGGCCAGATTAGAGACGCGCAGCGCCTCGGCATCGACCTCGTCGATCCCTGACCGGTCGCCAGCGATGATTGCCGCGGCAAAGGCACCCTGGCGTCCTGGAAGCGCCGTCAGCAACGCGTCCGACAAGGCCGCGCGCCTCCGCGCGATCCAGATTTGGGCGCGCTCGGCCAAGCCCCGGGGCGGGCGGGCTTCCACGATCAACGCCACACCGCGCGCATACCCGACCGCGCCCAACCGGTCGAAATAGGCCCGGAGACCAAAATCGAACGCCCCCGGCTCGACTGGTTCGCCGGGCGGCAACAGCCGGGCAAAGATCCGGATCCGCTGACCCGGCCCCGGCGCCGACTCGCGGTCGGTGGCAAGCAATGTGACCCTCACGCGCGCGGGCGTCTCGACCGGGTCCATCCCATAGACGACCACCCGGTCCAAGAGCGCGCGCGGCGCGCCGGAGGCGGATTTCGAAAGCCCCAGCACCCGCCCTTCAACCGTCTCTTCGATCGGTGCGGCGAGGATTGGCGCATGGGCCCGATGCGCCGCCCAAGAGGCGAAGCCGAATCCCGCACCGAAGGCCGTCAGCGCCAGCGCGACAGCAACGGCGGCAAACCCAGCGCGATGGGTCCTACCGCCCAGCAGCGCCCAGACCGGCAGCAGGATCAACGCGCACCAAAGCGGTGACGGCTCGCGGTCCAGCCAGAAGTAGAGCCAGACCCCCGCCCCCATGGCGACCGGCAGCCACAGGATCGCCCGGCGCGCCTCGCTGCGCCAAATCGCGGCCAGGTCGGGCACGCCCAGTTCCAGGCGGTCCGCCACCTTGTGCCCTGCCCGCTCCTGCCCCATAAAGGCGCCGAAAATCATGCGGGCAGAGAAGCCCGCCACGGTTAAGCGAGTGTTAAGAACGGATGTCCAACCCCGCAGATTCAATTGACCCGGTCGTCACCCGCTTCGCCCCCTCGCCCACAGGATTTCTGCATATCGGTGGCGCGCGCACGGCGCTTTTCAACTGGCTGTTTGCCAAACATCACCAAGAATACGGTGCGGGCGGCAAATTCATGCTGCGGATCGAGGATACCGACCGCGCCCGCTCGACACCCGAGGCGACCGAGGCGATCTTCGCCGGACTCAAATGGCTTGGGCTCGATTGGGACGGCGAGGCGATCAGCCAATTCTCTCGCGTCGCGCGCCACGCAGAGGTCGCCCATCAGATGCTTGAGCGCGGCACCGCCTATAAGTGCTTCGCCACCAAGGACGAGATCGACGCCTTCCGCGCCGAGGCCAAGGCTGCGGGCCGGCCACCCTTGTTTCAAAGTCCCTGGCGTGACGCCGATCCATCAACCCATCAGAAAGACGCGGAATATACGCTGCGCCTGAAGGCACCGCGCGAGGGCAAGGTCACGGTCGAGGATCTGGTCCAGGGTACGGTCACCTGGGACGCCGCCACCTTAGACGACCTGATCCTGCTGCGCTCGGACGGCACGCCGACCTATATGCTGGCGGTGGTGGTGGACGACCACGACATGGGCGTCACCCATGTGATCCGCGGTGACGATCACCTGACCAACGCGGCGCGCCAGACGCTCATCTACCAGGCGATGGACTGGCCCGTGCCCGCCTTCGCCCATATCCCTTTAATCCATGGCCCGGACGGCGCGAAGCTCTCGAAGCGCCACGGCGCGCTCGGCGTCGAGGCCTACCGCGACATGGGATACCTGCCGCAGGCGATGCTCAACTATCTGGCGCGGCTGGGCTGGAGCCACGGCGACGACGAGTTCTTCACGGTGGATCAGGCGGTCGAATGGTTCTCGCTGGATCAGGTCGGAAAATCGGCGGCTCGATTTGACTTTGCGAAGCTCGAGAATCTCAACGGGCAGCACATACGCGCAACCTCGAACCAGGCGCTTGTCGCGGCACTTTTTGACTATTGTGCATCGCAACAAACTGAGCTTCCATCGGAAGATCGCAAGGCGCTGCTGACCCGCGCGATGCCCAGATTGAAAGAGCGTGTAAAGACATTCCCCGAATTGCTTGATATATCGTATTATATCATCACTGAAAGACCACTGAATTTCGACGAAAAAGCGGCTAAAAGCCTGGACGAACAGGCCCGTGAACTGCTCGCTCGTTTGACTGTGCGCCTGCAAAATGCTACGGAGTGGACAGTCGTTTCGCTGGAGGAAATCATTCGCGCCTTTGCCGAGGAAGAACAGCTCAAACTCGGCCGCGTGGCGCAGCCTTTGCGGGCGGCCCTGACCGGTCGGGCGGTCAGTCCAGGCGTGTTTGATGTCATGGCCACATTGGGCCGTGACGAGTGCCTGGCTCGGATCGCCGATGTGACGGCCGAGGGTTAGCCGGCATCCAAGTCGTCGGGCCAATCCCTGGCCATCCAAGCGCGACGACCCATAATCAGTTCCGGCAGGTGGTCCATGCCGGACGAACAGAAGAAGAGGAAACGCTCATGACCGACAGCTCCAACCGCAGCGCGACAATCATCCTCGACAATAAGAGCGTGGAGTTTCCGGTCTACGACGCGGTTCATGGGCCTTCGGTTATCGACATCCGCAAGCTCTACAGCCAAATGGGCGTCTTCACCTATGACCCTGGCTACACGTCGACCGGAAGCTGCGAGTCAAAGATAACCTTCATCGACGGCGACGAGGGCGAGCTTTTGTACCGCGGCTACCCGATCGACCAACTGGCCGAGAACAGCCACTACCTCGAGGTTTGCTATCTGCTGCTCTACGGCGATTTGCCGAATGCCGCCGAGCTCGAGGATTTCGAAGACCGGGTGACGCGGCACACTATGCTGCACGAACAAATGCAGTATTTCTTCCGCGGCTTCCGGCGCGACGCGCATCCGATGGCGATCGTCTGCGGCGTGGTCGGCGCGATGTCGGCATTTTACCACGATTCGACCGACATCAACGATCCCTGGCAGCGCGAGGTCGCCTCGATCCGGATGATCGCCAAGCTGCCGACGATCTGCGCCTGGGCGTTCAAGTATTCGATCGGGCAACCCTTCGTCTATCCGAGGAACGATCTGGATTACGCGGCGAACTTCCTGCACATGTGCTTTGCGGTGCCGTGCGAGGAATACATCGTCGACCCGATCCTGGCCCGCGCCATGGACCGGATCATGACGCTCCACGCCGATCACGAGCAGAACGCCTCGACTTCGACAGTGCGCCTTGCGGGCTCGTCTCATGCCAATCCATTCGCCTGTGTCGCTGCGGGCGTGGCGAGCCTTTGGGGCCCGGCGCATGGGGGCGCGAACCAGGCCTGTCTCGAGATGCTGCGCGAGATCGGGACGGTCGACAGGGTCGGCGAATACGTCAAGAAGGCGCAGGATCCGGATGACGATTTCCGGCTGATGGGCTTCGGCCACCGGGTCTACAAGAACTTCGATCCGCGCGCGAAGGTGATGCAGCAGACCGCACGCGAGGTGCTGGACCTGCTCGGCACCGGCGACAACGAGGTCCTGAAGATCGCCCAGGCGCTGGAGAAGGTTGCGCTGGAGGACGAGTATTTCATCTCGAAAAAGCTCTATCCCAATGTCGACTTCTATTCGGGGATCATCCTCGAAGCGCTGGGATTCCCGACCTCGATGTTCACGCCAATCTTCGCCCTGAGCCGCACAGTGGGCTGGATCGCCCAATGGAAAGAGATGATCGAGGATCCGGTGCAGAAGATCGGCCGGCCCCGGCAGCTTTATACCGGAGCACCGCAGCGCGACTACGTCGACGTCGAGGAACGCTGAGGCAGGTTACCCGCCCCGGCGCTGATCGTCCTTGTCGATGATCATGGCCGAGAATTCGGCCTCGGCGGCGAGCTTGCCGTTGACCTTCGCCTGCCCGGCGAATTTGTAGACCTTGCCCCGGCTGCGCGTCACCTGGACGTGGAGTTGCAGCACGTCGCCGGGCACCACCTTCGCCCGGAACCGACAATTGTCGATGGTCATGAAATAGACCAGCAGTTCCTCGTCGATCATGCCGAGGCTGTCGACGACCAGCACGCCCGCCGTCTGCGCAAGCGCCTCGACGATCAGGACGCCCGGCATCACCGGCTCGGTCGGGAAATGGCCCTGGAAGAACGGCTCGTTGATAGTGACGTTCTTGATGCCGACGGCATTTTCATTCGCCCGGATATCGACGACGCGATCGACTAGAAGGAACGGATAGCGATGCGGGATCATCCGCATGATCTGAGCAAGATCCGCGCTCCTGGTCCCCGCTTCATTCGCGTCGCTGGTCATTCCCCGTCCCACCGGCAAACTACGCCTCTCTTTCGTTGAACACTGCCCGGGCAGTTCAGGTCAACCCTCATTGCTGCGCCTCGTCGAGGGCGGGATCGAACGGTCTCTCGGGCGCCAAGGCATCGAGATTGAGAATCGAGGGCGGTGGCACCTCGGCATTGAAGCGCTCGATTACCTGAGCGGTGACGTCGATCGCCGGATCGGCGGCGAGGAGTTGATCGGTATTGACGATGATCTGCGCGCCCGAATCCACGCGCACCGCCTCCAAGAGCGGGGTCAGCGCTTCGACCAGCTTCAACCGCTCGGCGCGCAGTGCGCTTTGCAGGTTCTTCGCGTGCTGCTGCGCCATGCGCCGTTCGTTGCGGACGCGCTCGTCAAACTCGGCCACCCGGCGCGCGAAATCGCTGCGGTCCAGCGTGCCGCGCAGCCGGGCCAGTTCCTGCTCCTCGGCATTGAGTTCGGCTTTGACCGCATCGACCCGGCTTTGCAGCTCGGCCGTTAGCTCGGTCTCGGCCTGGTTCAGCAACCGCGCGTGAGAGGTGTCGCGCAAGACCCGCTTGCGCGACACGGCCAGGATCAATGCTGATTGAGCCAGCGCTACGGATACCGGTTGCACGACAGTCGTCAGGCCCAGGGCAAAGAGTGCCTGCCGCCGCGACCAGCGGACGGCCATAAATGCCTCAGAACCGCGTGCCAAGCGACAGTCGGAAGATCTCGGTTTCGTCGAAGCCTTCCTTCAAGAGCGGGAACCCGAAGCTCAAGGCCAAGGGACCCAGCGGCGTATCCAGGAACAGCAAGCCACCGGCGGATGCGCGGAACTCGGCATCGTCGGTGATGGTCGTGCCGCCGAAGCTCGTGTCGTCGAGGCCCCAGAGCGTACCCGCATCGATAAACGCACCGCCGAAAATGCCCAACTCTTCGGGCAGGCCCAGCGGGAACGACACCTCGAACCGGGCAACCGTATAGTAGTTGCCGCCCAAGGCATCATCGAAAGGCACGTCGCGCGGGCCCAGACCCTCGTCCGCGAAGCCCCGGAACGTATCGCCGCCCAGGAAGAAGCGCTCGGTGATCCGGGTGTCGCGATCGAACGAGAACAACGCCCCGCCATCCAGTTCAACCTTGGCCACGACCACATCGTCCAAGAGCCCATACCACGTCGTGAACTTGGCCCGGCTCTTGACGAAGCGCGACGCACCGCCCAACCCCGCGATCTGCTGATCAAACTGGGTTAGGAAGCCCCGGGTCGGCTCGACCGGGTCGTTGCGCTGATCATAGGTAAGCAGGTAGCCGACCGAAGAGGTGTAGCGCGATCCCTCGTCAACCAGGATTGCCGGCGACGCGGTGGTCGCCACGTCGATATCGTCGAAAAGGAGGTTGTAGCGCGCAGTGAACCGCACATCATCCGACAGCGGGAACCCGATAGAGGGCGAGACACCGGCACTGTTGACGTTGAAGGACGACGTATCGCTGCGGTCGTCCTGCAGGAAGAACGCCCGGTTGCTCAGCCGCAAATCCCGGTCGAGGAAGCGCGGTTCGGTGAACATGAAGTCATAGATCTGCGTGTCCCCGGTCGCCGAGACCTGTATATTCACGAGCTGCCCTCGGCCCAGGAAGTTGCGCTCGGTAAGCGCCACGTTGCCGATTGGGCCGGCGCTCGACGAAAAGCCCACGCCGAAGGACAGGCTGCCGGTGGATTGCTCGGCCACCTTAACCTTCAGCACCGCTCGGTCATCGGCGCTGCCGGGTTCGGTCTCGATATCAACCCTGCTGAAATAGGTGAGGCCGCGGATATTTGCACGCGAGCGGCGGATCTTGCGGGTATCGAAGGCATCACCCTCGACCAGTTCGAGCTCGCGGCGGATCACCCGGTCGAGCGTCAGCGTATTGCCCTCGATATCGATCCGCTCGACGAAAATCCGGCTACCCTCGATCAGCTCGAAGGTGACCGAGATGACCCGGTCCTCGCTGTTCTTGTTCGCGCGTGGCTGAACCTGAACGAAGGCGAAGCCCTTCTGGCCGGCCAAGTCGGTCAATTCGGTCGCGATGTCGTCGACCTCGGAGGCATCATAGGTCTCGCCTTCCAGATCGTCTGGCAACATCGCCGCGAACTCTTCCTCGTCGAGGCCGCGCGCCGAGATGGCCACATCAAGGGTGCCGAACGTGTAAATCTCGCCTTCATCGACCGTGAACGTGATGAAGAAACCCTCGCGATCAGGCGACAATTCGGCGGTGGCGGAAAGAACGGTGAAATCCGCATAGCCGCGCGAAAGATAGAATTGGCGCAGCAATTCCTTGTCGAGCTCCAGCCGGTCCGGATCGTAGACGTCGCTCGAGATAAAGGCCGAGAACAGGCCGCTCTCGGAGGTCTCGATTACACGGCGCAACCGGCGGTCGCTGAACTGCTCGTTGCCGACGAAGTCGATCGAGTTGACCCCGGTGATCTCGCCTTCGGAGATTTCGAAGACCAGGTCGACGCGGTTGTCCTCGCGCTCGATGATCAACGGCTCGACCTCGGCCCCATAGCGGCCGATACGGCGGTAGATCTCGATGATGGACTGTGCATCCGCCTCGGCGCCGGAGCGGGTAAAGGGAAGGCGCGGCCGCGACTGTACGATTTGTTCCAGATCCTCGTCATTGAGCACATCGTTGCCCTCGAACGAAATCACGTTGATCGACGGGTTCTCCGCCACCTGCACCACCAGGGCGCCGTCCGCGGGCACGATTTGCACATCGCGGAACAATCCTGTGTCGAACAGGCGCTGCACGGCAGCGTTCAGATCACCTGCGGTGACCTCGCGATCCGTCGGAAGCTGCATGTAGGACAGGATGGTCGCCGTCTCGATCCGGCGATTGCCCTGGATGACGACCCCCGACGTCGCCTGCGCCATCGCCTTAAACGATTGATTTCCTGCAATTTTACCAATGGGCCCGGGAAAGCCCGGAGCAACGAAGGCAAATAGAATGGCCAACGCCAATACACGTCGCGTGCAGAGGCGCCCGATCAAAGCGGTCATGCGCATAGCTTCTCCTCGCGGGCTACGGGAACCGGTTGACCCGGTCTCCGCGCTCACGCCCGTCCCTCAGCTGCGAGGCGCTCTTAAAGCCTCACTATGTCATTATACGTCGCGAACACCATCAGCAATAGTACTAGCGACAATCCGATCATAGTGCTGACTTTCATCCACGTCTCGCCCACCGGACGGCCACGGATGAATTCGATGGCGTAGAAGAGCAGATGACCGCCATCGAGGATTGGGATCGGGAAGAGATTGATCAGCCCGATCGAGGTAGAAAGAACGGCAATGAGCCAGACGACCGAGGAGAAACCCTGCTCGGCCGCGTCGCCTGAAATCTCGGCAATCCGGATTGGACCGCCCAACTGGCTGGTATCGGCGCCCTCGAAGATCATGTCGCCGATATAGGAAAGTGTCCCAGAGATCACCCGCCAGGTTTCCTGCACGCCGATCCACAAGGCGCGATGGACTGGCACCGGCTCCTTCGCCGGCTCGATGCCGCCGAAGACCGAGCTGCTGATCCCCATGGTCGGCAGCAGCACCTGCTCGCCCGTGGTCGGATGCTCGCGCCGGATCAGGTCGGGCACGAAGGACATCGCGACGCGTTCGCCCGCGCGGTCGACAACGACCTCCATCTCGGTGCCGTGCGATTTGACCGAGGTCGCGAGCTGAAGGGCGCGGAAGGTCGGAATCGGCTCACCGTCGATCTCGACGATCACGTCGCCGCGCTGCATGCCAGCGCCCTCGGCGGGCATCCCTGGCGTCACGCTCAACACCTCGGCCGGCTGATGGAAGAAAACTGTGATCTGCTGCTCGGCCCCGTCACGCTCGACGGTGGCGGGCAGGTATTCGCTATCGCGCTTGGTCAGGATATCGACCAGATCCTTGAATTCCTCGGTCGGCTCGCCTGCGATCGAGATCACACGGTCACCGGCCTCGAAACCTACCTCTGCGCCAGCTTTCTCGGTGATCTCTCCGATAACGGGCTCGCTGGAACCTTGCTCGAGCGGCAGCACGATCGCCGCGAAGATGACGACCGATAGAAGGAAATTCGCCATAGGCCCCGCAAAAACCGTCAGCGTCCGGGCCAGCAAGCCGGCATTATGAAACGAGGCCGCATGTTCCTCGGGCGTGAGGCTGTCGTCCTCGGCGCGGCCGGCGCTGGCCGGATCCATGTCGCCGACGAACTTAACAAAGCCGCCCAGCGGCAAAACCGCGACCTGCCATTTGGTTCCATGCTTATCCGTGCGGCTGTATAGGGCCCTGCCGAAGCCGACGGAAAAGACCTGAGCGCGGATTCCGCACCACCGGCCAACGATATAGTGGCCGAACTCATGCACGAAGACGACAACGGTCAGAACCACCAAGAACGAGAGAACGGTGGTCACAAGGTTGGCGACTGGCTGGAGTGTTGCAAGCAGATCCATCAGACTTCCTTACCTATATTATCAGGCCGCGAAGCGGCGCACCAGTTCCTGCCCGACGCGCCGTGCGTCTGCATCCACAGCGAGAATTCCCTCTAGGTCACTCGCCTCATCAAGGCCGTCCAGCCGCTCCATGGTCTCCGCGACCAGGTTGGCCATGTCGAGGAAGCCGATCTCGCCGCCGATGAAGGCGTCAAGGGCCACCTCATGCGCACCGTTCATGACACAGGGCGCCACGCCACCCGATGCCATCGCCTCGCGCGCCAGCCGCAGCGCCGGGAACCGATCCGTATCCGGCGCACGGAAGTCCAGCCGCGCCAACCGGGCAAAATCCAGCCGCTCGACCGGCAGATCGCGGCGAGCCGGCCAGTTGAGCGCGTGCCCGATCGCGACCCGCATGTCCGGCGGCCCCAGATGCGCCAGGATCGACCCATCGCAGAATCCCACCATCGAGTGAATGATCGATTGCGGATGGATCAAAACCTCGATCTGGTCCGGCACGACCGGAAACAGATGCGAGGCCTCGACCATCTCCAGCGCCTTGTTGAACATGGTTGCGGAGTCGATGGATATGCGCGCGCCCATCGACCAATTCGGGTGTGCCACCGCCTGAGCCACGGTCACGCCGGCCATCTCGGCCAGGCTGCGGTCGCGGAACGGCCCTCCCGAGGCGGTCAGGATCAGCCGCTCGATCGGGCATTCCCGCTCGGCCGCGGTCAACTGGAAAAGCGCGTTATGCTCACTGTCCACAGGCAACAGACGTGCGCCTGAACGCGCGATTTCGGACAGGAAGACCGGCCCCGCCGCCACCAGGCATTCCTTGTTGGCCAACGCCACGGTCGCGCCGGTGCGCGCCGCGGCCAGGGTCGGAGCCAGACCTGCCGCGCCAACGATCGCGGACATGACCCAATCGGCCGGGCGGCTCGCCGCCTCGACCAGCGCGTTCTCGCCCGCCGCCGCGTCCACGCCTGACCCCGCCAAAGCAGCGCGCAGCGGCGCCAAGCCTTGCGGATCCGCGGTGACCGCGACCTGAGCCCGCAGACGGCGGGCGGCATCGGCCAAGCCCTCCACATTGGCGTTGCCCGTCACCGCGACCACGTCGAACTGATCCGCGCCCAGGCTCTCGATCACCGAAACGGTGCTCGCGCCGATCGAGCCGGTGACCCCAAGGATACTGATGCGTCTGCGATCCATCATCTACCAGAGCAATATGGTGTCCCCATGGAACCAAACCACCGCCGCAACCGCAAGCGCCGCGGTGATCAGTCCGTCGAACCGGTCCAGCGCGCCGCCGTGCCCGGGCATAAGCACGCCTGAATCCTTGACCCCGAAATGCCGTTTCACGGCGGATTCCGCAAGGTCACCCGCCTGAGCGATCACAGCAACGAGAGCGGAGATGGCAACCACCAGCGCCAAATTGCTCCCTTCGATCCCAGCACTAACCGCGGCGCCAAGCAGCGACGCAAGCACGATGCCGCCGAGCGCACCGGACCAGGTCTTGTTGGGGCTGACCCGCGGCCAAAGCTTCGGACCGCCGAAAATTCGCCCCGCGAAATAACCGCCGATATCCGCGCCAATCACCACCAGAAGCACCCAGAGCGCGGTCTCGAAGCCAAGAGTGTCGAGACCACGGAGATAGAGCAGCGCGATCCCGGCCGCACCGATCAGCGTGCCGCCGACCAAACCCCAGCTCATTGCGCGGCGCCGTTTGACGAGGAGATCGGCGAACGCGCCGATCACCAGCGACCACAGCAGCCACCGCGCGCCGACCTGAATGCCATAGAAATGCGACACGATCACCGCACCAATCACCGCCCCGATCAGGATCGGCACATCGGTGCGCCCACTCACGCCGTCCACGGTGAGGGTCATCGCCCGGAATTCCCAGATCATCGCGCCGGTGACGAGGGCGATCAGGGCCATGGCCCAAACGCCACCCAGCCATAGGAGCACGCCGCCCAGAACGGCGGCGGCCACACCGGACAAAACGCGCAGTTTCAGATCGCCGAAGCGCCTCGTGCCGTCGCTTGGAACATCCGCCTGCACAGCGTCGTGTCCCTTCCGTCAGCCCTGACTGGCGACCGCCCCGAAACGGCGCTCGCGCGTGCCATAGCTGGCGATGGTCTCGGCGAACCGCTCGGCCGTGAAATCAGGCCAGCAATCCTCGACGAATGCAAATTCCGCGTAAGCCGCTTGCCACAATAGGAAATTCGAAATCCGCTGCTCACCGGACGTGCGGATCACCAGATCCGGGTCGGCAATGCCGCCGGTATCCAGCGCATCCGAGATCACGTCCTCGTCGATCGCGGCCGGATCCAGCCGGCCCGCCGCGACCTCGGCCGCGAGTTGCTGGGTGGCGCGAGTGATCTCGCGCCGTGCGCCATAGTTCAGCGCCACCTGAACCGTCAGACGCCGATTGCCTGCGGTACGCTCCTCCATCTGGGCCATCACCCTCTGAAGATCGGCGGGCAGCCCCTCACTTTCACCCAGAAACCTGACCCGCACGTCCTGCAGGTCCAGCTCGTCCACCTCGCGGATGATGTAGCGCTTGAAGAGGCGCATAAGCACCGAGACCTCATAGTGAGGCCGGCGCCAATTTTCGGTTGAGAAGGCGAAGAGCGTCAGTGTCTCGACGCCTAGGTCCGGCGCAATGGTGATCACATCGCGCACCCGCTCGACGCCGCGATGATGCCCAACCGTGCGCGGTTGCCCGCGCCGCTCGGCCCAACGCCCGTTCCCGTCCATGATAATCGCCACGTGACGAGGCCCCGCGGGTGTCCCCCTCGCCTGCCCGTCCGGCTTCGATCTGCTCAATTCCTCAGCTCCCGATCCCGCCTGCGCCCGAACCCGAGAGATCTCCCGGGCCCCCTTCGGGCCGTCAGACCTGCATGATTTCTTCCTGTTTCGTCGTCAGTGCCTCGTCAACCCGATTGATGGCGTTGTCGGTCAGTTCCTGTATCTCGTCATGATACAGCTTTTGCTCGTCCTCGGACATGCCTTCCGCGCTTGCCTTCTTAATCTGGTCCATGCCGTCGCGGCGCACGTTGCGAATCGCAACCCGCGCACCTTCAGCATATTGTCCCGCAACTTTGGTCAATTCGCGGCGACGTTCCTCATTTAATTCGGGGATTGGCAGGCGCATGAGTGTACCTTCGACCACCGGGTTGATCCCCAATCCGGAGGTGCGCAGCGCCTTCTCGACCGCGCCGATCAGCCCCTTGTCCCAGACATTCACGGTCAGCATCCGTGACTCGGGCACGTTGATCGTGGCGCATTGATTGAGCGGCATATGTGTCCCATAAGCCTCGACCTGCACCGGGTCCACCATCGCCGCCGAGGCGCGGCCCGTGCGCAAGCTGGCGAATTCGCCCTTCAGCGCATTCAGCGCACCGTCCATGCGGCGCTCAAGATCGTCGAGATCAATCTCAAGGTCTTCAGCCATGACAGTTACCCCGTTCTTGGCTCCGATCGCAGCCACCATTTCGGCCGGGTTCGCGTCAATTCGCGCTAACGACCGTGTAACGCCCCTCGCCATAAAGAACATGCGTCATCGAGTCGTCCTCGCTGAGCGAGAAGACCACAATCGGCAAATTATTGTCCCGCGCGAGCGCGACCGCGGAAGCATCCATCACTTTGAGGTTCTTTGTCAAAACCTCGTCAAAACTCACGCGGTCGTACCGCTTGGCGTCGGGGTTGGTCTTTGGATCACTGTCATAAACACCGTCGACCTGGGTGCCTTTGAAGATGGCATCGCATTCCATCTCCATGGCGCGCAGGGTCGCTGCGGTGTCGGTGGTGAAATACGGATTACCGGTGCCGGCGGCGAAGATCACCACCCGGCCCTTTTCCAGGTGGCGGACCGCACGGCGGCGGATGTAAGGTTCACAGACAGTGTCCATCGGGATCGCCGAGAGAACCCGGGTGTGGATGTCGAGTTCCTCGAGCGCCGATTGCATGCCCAGCGCGTTCATCACGGTCGCCAACATGCCCATATAGTCAGCCTGGGCGCGCTCCATCCCCTGCGCCGCGCCCGAGAGGCCGCGGAAGATGTTTCCCCCGCCGATAACCATGCAGATCTCGATCCCACGCTGATGGGCCTTCTGAACTTCCTTGGCAATGCGCTGAACGGTCGGAGGGTGCAGGCCGAAGCCTTGATCACCCATCAGGGCTTCACCGGATATTTTCAGAAGGACACGGGGATAAAGAGCAGTCTTGAGGGGCTGATCGGGGGCGATCTCGGCTTCCTGCTGCATCGCGCTCTCCCCTCATTGCCACCCTGCCAGCCGGGTTGGGCGCAAAATGTCGGAAAGCAGGTCCGGATGCAAGCCCGTTGGGTGGGCGATTAACCCGCCGGCGGTGGGCCCTGGCGAGCCCACCCTACGGACGCGGGATCGTAGGGTGGGCAAAATTGCCCACCATGCATTTACGCCGCTTTGTAGTCGATCTCCTCGCGATGCTCGGGCCGCCGGGTCCAATCCCAATAGGTCCGGCGCAGGGTGCTCGCGACCGGTCCGGGCGCGCCGTTGGACATGATGCGGTCGTCGATCCGGGTCACCGGCACCGTGCCGCCCCCACTGGTCGAGAGGAAGGCCTCGTCCGCCTCCAAGAGTTCGTTCAGAGGCAGCGCCCGGCATTCGGTCTCGATCCCCTGCTCGGCGCAGATGTCGAGGACCGTCCGGCGGGTGATCCCGTGCAGCACGCCCCGGTCAGGCGTCACCACCTTGCCACCCTTGACCGCAAAGACGTTGAACCCCGGGCCCTCAGTGACATTGCCCTGATGGTCGAGCAACGCGACCGTCTCGAAGCCATTGTCCTTGGCCTCGAACAATCCTTGGGTCAGGTCGCCCCAATGGTAGTTCTTGGCGCGCGGATTGACGCTGTCCTCGGGAATGCGCCGCACCCCCTTGGCGATCCAGAGGCTGGCACCGGCATCGGCGATGTCCTTCGCGATCACATGGATATAGGGCACGCACCAGGCGTAGAAGTGGTTCGCGCAGGTACGCGGGTCGCGGTTGCCTGGGATCATCGGCGTGCCGCGGCTTGCGACCATGGCAACGTAAGCATCGCGCAGCCCCGAGCGCGCGACCATGGCGTGGAGCGCTTTGCGGGTCTCCTCGCGGGTCAGGCCGACATCGAGCCTGAGCGAGGCCATCGAAGCCTCGAACCGGTCGAGATAGCGGTCTAGCCGGAAGAACCCACCGTCGCGCGCCGGCACCACGTCATAGGTGATGTCCGAGCGGGTGACGCCCCAATCGGTCACCCCGATCTTTGCCTCGGCGATGGGCACGATCTCGCCCTCGATCCAGGCAGCGCCTTTTGTCCAGTCGGTCGTCATGGGAAGAACGTCGTATCGCGGTTGATCAATCCATTATAGCAAGCCGCATCGCGCGCGACGCCGCAAAGAGCGAGCCAAACGTCTGCCCGGGTTCCAACCCCACCGGTCTCTCGCAGGCTGGGATAATTCCGGCCCATCGACCAGCGCACCAGATCGCCCGCCGTGGCGATTTCGGCTGGCAGATGCGCAGGGGCGAAGCGGAAAAGCGGCAACGCAAACCAAAGCAATAGCCAGGCAGCGGCGCCGTACCCACTGACCTCCGCCCAGAGCAATGCAAGGACCGGGGGCACGAGAACGGTCAAAAAGCACGCCCAACTGACGACGTTTCCCCAATATGTGAGGTTGAAATCAAAGCCCGACCGATCGCCGATCACCCTACACAAGTCCTGATCGGACGAGCGGTCGCCCCTCAGGTCTTCGATCGGGGTACTTGGCCGTACCCGGCTCGCTGGGAACGCATCCCTAAAGTCCCTGAACGCGCGGGCGCTCAAACAGGCAGAATTCGCATCGAAATCTATCTTTTTGCAAACAATGTCATAAAGTTCCCCGACATTTCTCAGGTCGTTCAACTCGGCATCGCCGAACTCGATCCCAAAAGCCTTCTCGACATCTTGGATCAGTTCGATCTCGTCGCCGTCGCCCACCAGATCAAGCGTGTTCATGGCTGATATCCGTTGCTGCGGTCACCGCATCCTACCACGGCACACCATAACCGGTCACGGCGCCGCCTCGCCCGGATCCATCTCCAAGTGCAGTGTATTGCCTTCATAGGGATGCGCCCGGGCCAGATCCTCATCGAAGGTGATCCCCAGCCCCGGCTCGGTCGGGGGGATGACGTAGCCCTCCTCCCAGTGGATGCCCTTGACGATCTGGCCGTGGAAACCGTCGAACCGCTCGATTGATTCCAAAATCAGGAAGTTCGGGATCGAGGCCGCGAGCTGAATGTTGGCCGCGCCCTCGACCGGGCCGCAATAGAGATGCGGGGCCATCTGGGCGTAGTGCGCCTCGGCCATGGCGGCGATCTTCTTGGCCTCGAGGATGCCGCCGACACGCCCCAGTGCCGGTTGCAGGATCGAGGCGGCGCCCAAGGCGAGCACCCTGGCAAACTCGTATTTGGTGACCAGCCGCTCGCCGGTCGCGATCGGCACGCTTGTCGACCGCGCCACCTCCGCCATCTGCTCGGGCATCTCGGCGGCGACCGGCTCCTCGAACCAGAGGGGCTCGTAGGGTTCCAGCCGCCGGGCCATGCGCTTGGCGCCGGAGGTAGTGAATTGCCCATGGGTGCCAAACAGGAGATCGGCGCGTGTCCCCACCGCCTCGCGCAGCGCCTTGCAAAAGGCTTCCGACCGCTCCAGATCCTCGAGCGTCGGCTGGTGCGGGTCAAAGACCGTGTAGGGCCCCGCCGGGTCGAATTTCAGTGCCGTGAAACCGAGGCTCAGATAGTGGAGCGCCCGCTCGGCGGCGATGTCCTGGTCGTTGTAGACATTGGGCTGCTCCGGGTCCGGGTAGACATCACCATCGGCCGGGTAGAGATAGGTGTAGCTGCGGATGCGCTCGCGGCAGCGGCCACCCAGCAGGTTGTAGACCGGCTGGCCCGCCGCCTTGCCGATGATGTCCCAGCAGGCGATCTCGAGTCCCGAAAGCACGCCGACCAGCGACGCATCGGGCCGCGCCGTGTAGCCCGAGCCATAGGTCAGCCGCCACAACCGCTCGATATCGTGAGGGTCCGCGCCCTCGAAGTGCCGCGCAAAGACATCGCGCACCATGTCGGCCAGCACATGGGGGCCGAAGGTTGCCGCATAGACCTCGCCGATCCCGGTGATCCCATCGTTCGTAGTCAGTTTGACGATGATGAAATACCGCCCGCCCTTGCGGGGCGGTGGGTTGCCGACGACGAAGGTCTCGCAATCGGTCAGCTTCATGGGCCCTACTCCATCACGATGACGTTGCGCAGACCGATCCCCTTCTCGACGTTCTCGATCGCCTGGTTGATTTGGTCGAACGGCAACCGCACGGTGATTAACTCGTCGAGCATCAGGTCGCCGGCCCGATACATCTCGACCAGCCTCGGGATATCAGCCCGGATATCGCTATGGCCCATTTTCGAACCGATGATCCGGCCCGAATTGTCCGAGAGCGCGAGCGGGTTGAAGGTGGACCGCGCGGCCTCATCCGCCATGCCGACCAGGACCGAGCACCCGCCCGGCGCCATCATCGCATAGCTTTGCTTCATCGCGGGGACCGCACCGACCGTCACGAAGATATAGTCGGCGCCGCGCCCGCCCGTGAGGTCACGCACCGCCTGGACCGGGTTCTGGGCCGAGCCATCGACGGTATGCGTTGCACCAAAGGCCTCGGCCGCAGCCAGCTTCTCAGCCGAGAGATCGACGGCGATCAGCCGCTTTGGATTGGTCTGCGCAGCCCCCTGGACCGCGTTCAACCCGACGCCGCCGCATCCGATCACCACCAGATCGCGGCCCGGCAGCGGCGCGGCGGTGTTGATCACCGCTCCCCAGCCGGTGATCACCCCACAGGCCAGAAGCGAGGCCGCGTCGAAGGGCACGTCCCTCGGGATCGCCACCATCTGTGATTGGTGCACCGTGACCTCCTCGGCGAAGGCGGCGGTGCGCAGGCCCTGCTTGACCGGGTTGCCATCCGGGAAGGCCAGCGGCCCGGGATCGTCGAGCGGAAAGCTCGACTCGCACGAACCGCGGTAGTTGCGCGCGCAGCAGGGGCAGGTACCGCAGTTCCGGACTAAGGTAATGACGACATGATCACCGGGCGTGAAATCGGTGACGCCCTCGCCGACCTTGGTCACCACGCCCGCGGCCTCGTGACCATAGACCGCCGGCAATTGCCCGCCCCAGCCACCCGAGGCGTAGAGCACGTCCGAATGGCAGATCGCCACCGCGCGGACCTCGGCGCGGACCTCGCCCGGGTCGGGATCGGCCAGCGTGACCTCGGCAATCTCGAGCGGTTTCCCGAATTCCCTGCAAATGGCTGCGCGCATGACGCCCCCCGAAACCCATTTTGATTCGGTGTTTATTCTTCGACGGTTCTTGGAGCTTTGCACAGCCCCAAAACGCGCTCAGTTGAACGAGGATTTCTCACGCAGGTCGCCTGCCTGCCAGATATAGAAGACGGCCAGCGGTTGATCGCTCGTCCGGAAGCCGTGGGTCAGCATCGAAGGCACGTAGACCACCTCACCCGCGCGGCGCATGACTGGCTCGCCCAGTTCGAATTCGGCGCTGCCCGCGACCACCACATAGACCTCCTCGGCCGCGTGGCGATGGGGCGGGTAGTCAATGTGCGGGCCCCAGACCCCGATCCCTGCGCGGACGCGCTCGCTGACAAAAGGTCCATGCTTGCCGATCACCTCGGCAAAACCATAGCCCGCCAACATGTCGTCGCCGACCACGTTGTCGGCGCTTGTGTAGCTCTGCTCCCAATTCCGGGTCGACTTCTCGGCGTCGAAGGCGGCGGTCAGATCGTGGGTTTCGGGCGCGGTCAGGGCCAGGCAGTCCGTCAGCGTATCCGCCGCCTGCAGATGCCTTGGCGGGGTTTCGACCCATCGATCGCCCCAATCGGCGATGCTGCCGTGGAAGTGCTGGATCGTCGGATCGGGATGATCGGCGACAAAGCTTTGGATCGCGTCCAGCAAGCGGCGGTCGGCGGCTTCGATGCTATCGGTCATTGGCAAAGCCTAGCTCCGGCTCTGGATCCCAAGCAACCGTCTGGCCAATGGCCCAATCACTGGATTAGGCTGGCGGCCATGAGCGACGTCACCACGATCACCCGCGAAGACGGCATCGCCGTTCTGGCCCTGAACCGCCCGGAGCGCCGGAATGCCCTGACCATCGAATTGGCCCGCGCGATCCGGGCCGGGCTGATCGAACTCGACGCCGACCCGGAAGTGCGCGGCATCGTACTGACCGGCGCTGGCGACAAGGCCTTCTGCGCCGGGGTCGATTTGGCCGAGGCGCGCGGCAGGCAGGTGCACGAAATTGAGAACCGGTTCGGCGAGGTCGTCGCGATCTACCGCCAGATCCTGGATACGAAAAAACCGGTGGTCTGCGCCTTGAACGGCGTTGCAGCGGGCGGCGGGTTCCAAATCGCGCTGGTCTGCGACCAGCGGGTGGCGCATCCGGGCATGCGCATGGGGCAGCCGGAGGTCAATGCGGGCATCCCCTCGATCGTCGGCACACACTGGATGCTGCTGCATCTGGGCTGGTCCACCGTCCAGGACCTGAGTTTCACTGGCCGGCTGATGGAGGCCGACGAGGCCCGAGCCCATGGGCTGATCAACCACATGGTCGAGGCGGATCATGTGGTGGCCAAGGCTCGTGAAGTCGCACTCGACTTTGCATCGAAGCCCTCGGTCGCCTGGGCGCGCACCAAGGCCCGGTTCCGGGAATTGGCCTTAGACGGCCTGGACGAGGCCTTCCGCGCCGGCGTGCTGGGCCAGCAGGAGGCCTTTGCCAAGGGCGAACCCCAGGCGATCATGGATGCCTTCCTGGCGGCCCGGGCCGCGAAGAAGGGTTGATCGCGCGAGCATACCAGTTTTTGCATGGGAGACTCTCTTCGGTTAAACTCTCTGTCGGCGAGCACAGAGGGCGGGGGCAATGCGATGAGCACGCGGGCGAGTCTGATCTACATCCTGATCGGCGCACTCCTGGCAGGCTATGTGGGCCTGCATTGGGGGCTGGCACGCGAACTGGACGTGACGGTCGAGCGCAAATGGACCGGCGAGACGAAGCGGCGCTTCGGCAGGGGAACCGCCTATTTCATCGCCACAGATCAGGGTGAGTTTGGCTTCTTCGGCACGCCCTTCACCGCAGATTCGGACGAAATGTTCGCACAGCTGACTGCGGGTGATACCGCAGGGATCACCGTGATCGATTGGCTGCACGGGCCGCTGCTGGCACAGATCATGGAGTGGGAAAGCCGGCCATTGATCGTGGAAGTCCGCTAGTCACGGGTTTGGACCCCAGGGCGCGCCCATCATCAACTGCACCTCCTGACCCTGCAGCAGCGGTCGCACCTGGACCGCGAAGCGCATGAAATTCTCCGATCCGTAGAGCCGCTTCCAGAAGGCGCGGCGGTCGGCGTCGTCCTCGAACCGCCAAAGGTGGATCAACTGGTGCAGCGGCCCGGTATCCGAGATGAAATAGCCGATCAGATAGGGCGCGAAACCCTCGCCCTCCATGACCGGCCAGGCGATCTCCTGGTAGAGCTTGATCACCTCGGGCATCTTGCCGGTGGTGACGGAATAGGTGCGTTTCTCGTAAAGGGGCATGGGCCTCGGTCCTTTTCAAAGTGGGTCGGATAAGATTGGGATGAGGGCGTCGGTGCGTGCAAGCACGCAGCCTAGGGGAGCGCACGATGTATGCCGAGGACTCTTTCTACACGCTCGACTGGTTGCGCGGCGCCGGGCTGCTGGTGGTCACTGGGGTCCTGGTCTGGCTGACCTGGAAGGCCGCGAAGCGGGTCTGCCGAGGCGGGCTCGCGCGCCGGCTGGTCTGGGCGCTTGGGCTGTTCTGGGCGTTCCTCTGGCTCTCGCCCCAGATCTATTACGCCTATTACTGGCTGATCTTTCCAGACCTTCCCGTGCAATGGGTGATCCGCTGGCCGCCGGGGCCGGCATGGGTGGGGCGTCTGTTGGCCTTCCAGGGGCCGGCGACCCTGTCGGCCCATGGGCAGGGGGCGCTGGGGTGGGCGCTGATCATCGGTGCCGCGCGGCGCTTCCGAGGGGTGTGAGAACGGTGTCTCAGACGTGGTGGCTGAAGCTCTCCTGCCGCGCGCCCTGCATCAGACGCTCGAAATCAGCGCCACTGACGTTGACCAAGGTGCGGTGGTCGCCGCCCTCGAACCAGATTGCGGAGCGGCCCCTCAGGCTGGCGTCCAGCACGGTCGGCAACCCGTAGGCCGAGCCGACCGGCGGGATCGCGCCGCTGTCGCAGTCGTCAAACAGCTTGTCGATCTCGCGCTCGGAGGCAAGGCCGAGGCGGCGGTCCAAGAGCTCCTGCAGCGTGGTCAGGTCGACCCGGTGGCTGGATGGCACGACAGCGAGCACGTAGCCGTCCTCGAGATGGATCACCACGGTCTTGGCGACGCTGTCGCCGGGGACATGGGCGGCCTCCGCGCTCTCCATGGCCGAGATGGTGCGCGGATGGGCGACGGTATTGTAGGGCACCCCGGCGTCCTCGAGGTGTTGTTTCAGCTTGGTGGCGATGGTCATGGCGTCCTCCCTGCCTGTGCGGCGGCGGGCGGCGAGCCGGGCGGGGCGGGGCCGGAGAGGGCGCCCTGCGCCCGGGGTGCTCCGCCGGTGTTGAGTAGTGTGCCCGAGGGGGGAGAGTCGGGCAAGCCGGTGCGATGTCGCGGGGGTGTGGCGGGAGAGGCGGGCGGGCACAAGAGAAGGTAGGGTGCGGGGATGTAGGGTGGGTCGTTTCGACCCACCATGTTTGCAGCGTCCTCGGTCGATGGTGGGTTCGCAGAACCCACCCAACCCCCTCAGTTCTTCGCCTTATCCACCAGCGCGCCGGCCTTGATCCAGGGCATCATGCCGCGCAGTTTCTCGCCGATCTGTTCGATCTCGTGGGCGTCGTTGTTGCGGCGGATCGCCTTGAAGCTGGGCTGGCCGGCCTTGCACTCGGTCATCCAGTCGCGCACGAAACGGCCCTGCTGGATATCGTCCAACACCGCCTTCATCCGGGCCTTGGTCTCAGCGCGCGGCAGGATGCGGGGGCCCGAGACGTATTCGCCATACTCGGCGGTGTTCGAGACCGAGTAGTTCATATTGGCGATGCCGCCCTCATAGATCAGATCGACGATCAGCTTCACTTCGTGCAGGCACTCGAAATAGGCCATCTCGGGGGCGTAGCCCGCCTCGACCAGGGTCTCGTAGCCCATGCGGATCAGCTCGACGAGCCCGCCGCAGAGCACCGCCTGCTCGCCGAAAAGGTCGGTCTCGCACTCCTCCTTGAAGGTGGTCTCGATGATGCCCGAGCGCCCGCCGCCGATGGCCGAGCAGTAGGAAAGCCCGATCTCGAGCGCCCGGCCGGAGGCGTCGTTGTCGACCGCAACCAGGCAGGGCACACCGCCGCCCTTGACGAACTCGCCGCGCACCGTGTGGCCCGGACCCTTGGGCGCCATCATCAAGACGTCGACCCCGGGCTTCGGCTCGATCAGGCTGAAGTGGATGTTCAGCCCGTGGGCGAAAGCGATCGCGGCGCCGTCCTGGAGGTTGTCGTGGATGTGATCGCGATAAGTGTCGGCCTGTAGCTCGTCCGGCATGCACATCATGATAAGATCCGCCCAGGCCGCCGCGTCGGGGATGGACTTTACCTCCAGCCCCTCGGCCTCGGCCTTGGCCGCGCTAGCCGAACCGGGGCGCAGCGCGACGCAAAGGTTCTGGGCGCCGGAGTCGCGCAGGTTCAGCGCGTGCGCATGGCCCTGGCTGCCATAGCCGACGATGGCCACCTTCTTGTCCTTGATCAGGTTGATGTCGCAGTCGCGATCGTAATAGACGCGCATGGCTGTCCCTCGTTATTTGCCCTTCGGGCGTTTCCTTATGTTTCCCGGCGGGGTGGTTAGACCAAGGCCCCCTTATTGTCCAGCAGGGGGCAGGTTCCCGGCCGAGACCAGTTGCTGCCACAGCTTGCGGGTGCAGATATTCATGGCCCGCGTGTCCTCCTTAGTCCCGACAAGCCCGGCCTCCAGCATCCGCTCGGTGACGACCACCGCCATCACGGATGGCAGGGTAGCGGCGGTCAATCCGCGCTCGCGGTCGGCCTGGGTGACCGCCGGGCGGTCAGCATCGGCCTCGGGGAAATTGTAGCTGGTCATCGATTGCGGATTGCAGAGCCCGTCCTCGGGGGTCAGCCGGATCGCGGGGTCATCGGACGGGGTCGCGTCGCGGGCCGCGTCAATGGCGAAGATCGCCGAGACTGGCCTACCGGCGCCCTGGCTTTGGAGCGAGAGGTAGACGTGCGGCACGGGCGTCCTATCGCCCGGAAGGCCTTGGGGCTGCGGTGCTGCGCCAGGCAGGGGCAACGCCGCCGCGGCGGCCTGGGTTTCGGGCGACGCCTCGGCGGTCGTCGTCTCGGGTGTCGTTTCCGGCACGCTCTCTGCCGACTGTTCGCTGGCTTCGGCCGGTGCCTCGCCGGTGGCCTCCACAGCGGCGTCCGCAGCGGCCTCGGGTGCATCGGAGCCCGGCTTGGTGGCGGGCGGCGGCGCGATATCGACCGGGCTAAAGACGGTCTCATCCTCGGCCAGGATCGCGATCTGCGCATCGGCGGGATCGGCGGACGAGGTCTGTTCCGCATCCGATCCGCCGCCGAACGTCGAGCCGAGTTTCGGAATGCAGCCAGCGAGGCCGAGGCTCAGGAGCGCGCCTGCCGCCAGGGGCCATCCAGCGAACCGGCTCAGGCTCATTCCGCCGCTCCCGCCCCGCGCATCATCGCGCAAACGCCGGTGCGCGTGACCTCGGCGAGCCCCAGGGGGCGCATCAGGTCGATGAACCGGTCGACCTCGCTCGAGGTCTGGGCCAGCTCGAAGACGAAGCTTTCATGTGTCACATCGACCACCCGGGCGCCCAGCAGATCGGCCATGCGCAGCGCCTCGACCCGGTGCTCGTCGGTCGCCACCACCTTGACCAGCGCAAGTTCGCGCTCCAGGTGGTCGCCCTCGACCGTCAAGTCGTGGACATCATGCACCGGCACCAAGCGGCCAAGCTGGGACTTGATCTGCTCGATCACCGCGGGCGTGCCAGTGGTGACGATCGTGATCTTCGAGAGATGGCCCAATTGGTCGGTCTCGGCGACGGTCAGGCTTTCGATATTGTAGCCGCGGCCCGAGAAGAGGCCGATTACCCGGGCGAGCACGCCCGGTTCGTTGTCGACCAGCACGCCCAGTGTGTGACGCTCCTCGACCTCCGCATGGACGTCACGCAGATTATAGGCCGAGTGGCTGGACGAGCCGGGTTTGATGACGAGGGAATTCATGCTGTGTCTCCCCGGCGCGCACGGCGCCGAAAAAGCGGTCGATCCCCCGGACCTGATCCGGGGACTCTTGGCGATCTCTTAAGGCCATCCAGGCCCCGGCTCAAGGCCGGGACATCGGCGGTGAGGTTCGAATACATCAAACCAGCACCGCGCCGCTGTCGCCGATCGCGCCCTCGGTCGAGGCCTCGCCCAGCAGCATCTCGTTATGGGGCTTGCCGGACGGGATCATCGGGTAGCAGTTCTCGTGCTTCTCGACCAGGCAGTCGAAGATGACCGGGCCGTCATAGGCCAGCATTTCCTTGACCGCCTCGTCCAGATCCGCTGGGTCATGGCAGTGGATGCCTTTGCATCCGAACGCCTCGGCCAGTTTAACGAAATCCGGCAAGGCTTCGGAATAGCTGTGGGAATAGCGTTCGCCATGCAGCAGCTCCTGCCATTGCCGGACCATGCCCAGACGCTCGTTGTTCATGATGAACTGCTTGACCGGCAGGCGGTATTGGACGGCCGTGCACATCTCCTGCATGGTCATCAGCCAGGACGCCTCGCCGGCGACGTTGATAACCAGGCTCTCGGGATGCGCGATCTGGACGCCGATCGAGGCCGGCACGCCGTAGCCCATGGTGCCCAAGCCCCCAGAGGTCATCCAGCGGTTCGGTTCGTTGAAGCCCATGAACTGCGCCGCCCACATCTGGTGCTGTCCGACCTCGGTGCAGACATAGCGGTCATGGTCTTTCGTCAGCGCTTCCAGCCGCTGCAGCGCGTATTGCGGCTTGATCGACTTCTCGGAATTTGCGTAGCGCAGGCAGTCGACGCTGCGCCAATCCTCGATCTGCCGCCACCACTTCGCGACGCCCTCGGCGCGGGTCTTGGCGCCACGGGATTTCCAGAGCTCGATTATCTGGTCGAGCACCGTACCCACGTCGCCGATGATCGGGACATCCACATGAATGTTCTTGTTGATCGACGAGGGGTCGATGTCGATATGCACCTTGCGCGAGCCGGGTGAAAAGGCGTCCAGCCGCCCAGTGATCCGGTCGTCGAACCGCGCACCGATGCACAACATGAAATCGCAATCGTGCATGGCCATGTTGGCCTCGTAGGTGCCGTGCATTCCCAGCATCCCGACCCACGACTTGCCGGTGGCGGGATAGGCACCCAGCCCCATCAGGGTCGAGGTGACAGGAAAACTGCTGGCATCGGCCAGATCGCGCAACCGCTGGCTGGCCTTTGGTCCCGAGTTAATGACCCCACCGCCGGTATAGAGGACCGGGCGCTCGGCCTGTTCCAGCAACTCGACGGTGGCCTGGATCGCATCCGGATCGCCCTCGGTCCGGGGCGCATAGCTGCGGGTGCGAGCGTCCTTCGGCGGCACGTATGTGCCGGCCGCGAATTGGACGTCCTTTGGGATGTCGACCAGGACCGGTCCGGGCCGGCCATTGGTCGCCACATGAAAGGCGCGGTGGATCGTATCGGCCAGCGCATCGGTCTCTTTGACCAGCCAATTGTGCTTGGTGCAGGGGCGCGTGATGCCGACAGTGTCCGCTTCCTGGAAGGCGTCGTTGCCAATCATGAAGGTGGGCACCTGGCCGGTCAGAACAACGATGGGGATTGAATCCATCAGCGCGTCGGTCATGCCGGTGACAGCGTTGGTGGCACCCGGGCCGGAAGTGACCAGGACGACGCCGGGCTTGCCGGTCGACCGCGCATAGCCCTCGGCTGCATGGGCCGCGCCCTGTTCATGGCGCACCAGGATGTGGCGGATCTCGTTCTGCTGGAATATCTCGTCATAGATCGGAAGCACGGCGCCGCCCGGGTATCCGAAGACCACCTCGACGCCCTGGTCCTTCAGGGCTTTGACGACGATTTCGGCACCGGTCATCGAATGGCTCTGATCGGGGCCGGACTTCTCACCAGACATGTTTCTTCTCCATCCATCGCGGTTCCGCCTGCGGGCATAAAAAAAGCCCCGTCCGGGGCCCATGCGCGCTTTGTCCGGGAAGGGTTTACCCCATCCGGTTCCAGCGCGCCTTCGTTACGAGAATCTGCCGCATTCGCCGCGTTCCTTTGCTTCGAGGGCGCAGATATACCTCAGCGAACGGTCGGGTCAACCCGGTTTTGCCGCCAAATCTGTCGCGATGGCCAGATTTTCCGCAGGATCGTGTCCCGAAAGCACGGTCCATTGAAACATTTGATTGCGGATCCAGGTGGATTGCCGCTTGGCATAGCGCCGGGTGGCGGTCTTCGCACGCGCGACCGCCTCGCCGAGGTTGAGCGTACCATCGAGATATGAACGGAGTTCCGGCGCGCCGACGGCCTTCATGCCTGGCAGATCGGTGTCGAGGCCCAGGTCGCGCACGCGGCGCACCTCGTCCATCACGCCAGTCCGGATCATCGCGTCGAAGCGGGCATCGCAGCGCGCATGCAGCCAATCCCGAGGCGGATCGAGGACCAGCGCGACGCAATTCCGAAGCGGCAGGAGCGGCGGCGGCGTGCGCCGGCGCCACCCGGCGAGGCCCATGCCCGTGGCTTCCAAAACCTCCCACGCGCGCAGCAGGCGCATCGGATTGGCCCGGTCGATTGTGGCCATGGTTTCGCCGTCGCGCGCATCAAGCGCATCGGCGAAGGCTGTCAGGCCCATGCGTTCCAGGCTTTCCTCGGCCTCGGCTCGGACATCCGGAGGGATCTGCGGGATCGGTGCCAGGCCCTCGGTCAGGGCCTTGAAGTAGAGGCCGGTGCCCCCAGTGATGATGGGCCTGAGGCCCTGCGCCCGGCACGCATTCAGGATCCCCTCGACCTCCGCCAACCATGTGCCGACCGAATACTCGGCATCGAGGGACACATGTCCGTAGAGGAAGTGAGGCGCGCGCGCCACGTCCCCGGGACCCGGCCGCGCGGTCAGGATGCGCCAGTCGCGATAGACCTGCTGGCTGTCGGCGTTGATCACGGCACCACCGAACCGCTCGGCCAGCGCCAGGGCCAATTCAGACTTTCCGCTGGCGGTCGGCCCAGCGAGAAGGATGGGGCGGTTCATGCCGGCTGGCGCGGGACGCCGGCCGCAGTGGCGCGCACTAGGCAGATCGTCATGGTCACCAACAGCATCACCGGCGCGGTGCTGGCGATTGTCATGTAATCCGGCAAGTAGAGCGGGAACACCGGGCCGAACCAGATCACCAAGAGCCACAGCCCCGAAAGCCATCGGCGGCCGAAGCCATCGCGCATCAGATACATCCCGGCAGCAAGCGTCAGGACCATTTCATAGTAATAGGCATAGGGTGACGCGAGCGGAATCGCGGCGCAAAGTGCCGCGCATTTCAGGTCGTAGCGAATATGCGGGCGGCTCCAGACCCAGAGGATCGCCGCCAGCATGGCCAGGGTGACGACCGCTTGCACGACGATCGCGGTTTCGTGCGCAGCGCCATTGATCCGGAAGAACCCGTAGACCGACACGAAGGGCGGCAGGATAAAGCCCTCCGACATCAACTGTACCCGCCCCTGGATCTCGGTCGCGAAAGCTTCCCAGTAGGCGAGACCGAACGGCAAGGTCGAGACGACGGCAATCGCGACCGAGAAGACCGTCGCCCAGAGGATCACCCGCCATTGGCCCGCCGCGATCAAGGCAAATGGAATCAAAAGCCCAAGCTGCGGCTTCAGCGTCAGAAGCGCGATCCAGAATCCGGCCTGAACGCTCCTGCCCTGCCCCATCGCCCAGAGTGCGGCGACAAGCCCCGCGGTCCACAGAACGCTGGTCTGTCCGATCGCCAGACACCCGACCAGGACGACCGGCGCGGCGGCGAAGATGCGCCACCCCCCCGGCAAGGCCGCAGTTGGCCCCCGCAGCGCCAGCCAGAAGCCGACCAGCGAGGCGATCGCGAAGACGGTCCAGGCCGCCCAAAAGGGCAGCAGACCCAGCGGGCCGACCAGGATCATCATCGCAGGCGGGTAATGCCACAGGACACTGCCCGCCTCGTCGGCGGGGAACCCGGCAGCGGCAATCAATGCGTCTTGATCGAACGCGGCCATCCCGTTGCCTGCAACGAACAGCTTTGCCGCGGCCCAGAAGGCGACGAAGTCGATCCGGTTCACCTCGATCAGTCCCGTCGCATTCGCCAGCTCGTAGTCCTTGGCGAAGAGATAGATGACGCCCAGGTAGATCGCGATCCAGAAGATGACATTGGTCCGGCGTTCGGTCAGGATGCCGAAACGATTTGGCTGGGTCATGTCGATCCGCCTCTCGCCGCCCTGGGCGCGTCAGTTCGGAAGAGCGGCGGTGGGCGCCGGCACGCCGTCCTCGGCCCGCCTGGCGCGCCAAACGCAGATCACAAGCGTCACCGTCATAAGCGGCGCGGCGTAGAGAACCGGCGGCACCTGTCCGAGCAGCGCAAGCCCAGGCACCGGCCCCAGCCACAGCGCCAAAAGCAATAGCTTCTCGCCACGGCTCGCGCCAAATCCGTCGCGCGCCAGGAACATTGCCGCGACAAGCGCCAGTGTCATCTCGTAATGAAAGGCATAGGGCGTCGCCATTGGCGCCGCAGTACAAAGCGCCGCCGCCTTCAGATCGAGCGTGGCGCCTCGCCGGCTCCAGACCCACGAGACAGCCGCGGCGCAGGCAAGCATCACGAGGAGCTGGATCGGATAGGCGATGTCATGCCCGGCACCGGTCAACCGTGCGAAGGCATACCAGGTCATCATCCGGTCGAAACGGACCAGGTCGCCCCGCATCGCTTCGGACATGAAGGCGGTCGATTGCAGAAACGCACGCCAGTAGTCCAAACCCATGACCGAGGTGGAGAGGACCAGCACGATCGCCGTGCCGATCATCGCCCAAAGGATCGTCCGCCAGTAACCGCCAAAAGCCAGCGCGAACGGAATCATCAAGCCGAGTTGGGGCTTCACGGTCATCAGCGCCAGGATCGCGCCTGCGAGCATGGCCTGACCGCGGCCCAAAGTGGCAATCACCGCGGCCAGGCCGGCGGTCAGGTATAAGCTGTTGTTTCCCAACGTCAGGATGATCAGCACGGCTGGCCCCGCCAAAACGAGGCCGATCCCACCCGGAAGCGGCTTCGCGAGCGGCATCATCACCAGACAATAGAGGGTCAACCCGACGAGACTGTAGACGATATAGGCGGCTGAGAACGGCAAGTATCCAAGCGGCGTCACCACCATGTGCCAGAACGGCGGATAGAGCCACAGAAGGTCGCCGGGCTCGCTCGATGGTTGGACCGCCATGGCCTCGCGCAGCACATTTGGGTCGAAGGCCGCGATCGCCCTGCCCTCGACCGCGAGACGCGCGCCAGCCCAAAAGGCGGTGAAGTCTATCTTCACCGCCTCACCGGCGAAATCAGGCGCATTGACGTCGATGACCATCTTGGCGGTGTTCAGGATGAAGGCGAAGGCCATAAGCGCCGCCGCCATTATGGCGAAGCGCCTCAGCATCGGTGCTTCGCCGAAAGTCCGGCGAATTCTGTCCGCAAGTGGCTGGTCAGCTCGCGTCATGGGTCACCTGCAAGGGCCGTGGCATATTCACCAGCAGCGCGATCAATGAAAGGGTCAGGACCGGCGCGCCGAGGAAAGCGAATCCGTGGACCAGCCCCACCTCGCGCAAACCATGGCCGAGCGTCGGCAGGGCCCAAATCGCGATAACCGCAACCAGCCGCAGGGGATCGCGGGGCCCCGGCATGGCAAGAAGCAGGCCCGCCCCCAAAACCGGCAGCACCAGGTCGTAGAAATAGGCGTAGGGTGTAACCAGCGGGATCGCGAAGGTGAGGATAGCGGCCTTTCGCTCGAAGGTCAGATCCTCCCGGTGCCAGGCCCAGACGACAAGCACGGCAACCGCGAGTGCGGCGCCCATTTGCAGCCATTTCGCCTGGTCCGGGCCGAGGCCGCTCGCCAAGCCAAACGCATACCAGGTGACCATCAGGTGGCGGGGCAGCCAGCCCGTGCGGATCCATTCATCGGTGATGCGGATGCCGTCGAGGAAGGCCACCCAGTAATCGGCGCCGACCCACAGGAAGCTAGCGACGAAAAGCGCGGCCACGGTGACGATGGCCCAGCCAATGATGCGCCAGGCGCCACTGACGATCAGAACCAGGGGCAAAAGCGGCCCAAACTGCGGCTTTACGGTCAAGAGCCCAAGCATCACGCCGGCCAGGACAACATTCTGCGCGCGCAGCGCTGCCAGGAACCCTGCCAACAGCGCGCCGACGATCAGGGTGTTCTGGCCCTGGATCAGGCACATGAGTACCGCCGGAGAGGCAATCGCGATCATCGCCGCCGGTCCGGACGGTATGAGCTGGCGCGCGGCAACCGCGAAAGCCGTGAGACCCGCCAGCGAAAACAGCAACCAGGCGGTCATGAACGGCATCAGCCCAAACGGCGTAACCAGTGCATGAAAATGCGCCGGATATAGCCAGCCCATGCGGTAGCCGGCATCGCCGGTCCATGGCGGCAAATTGCGCGTCTGGTTCAGCAGTTCGACATCGAACGCCTCGACCGCCCTGCCCTGCAGTGCCAACTTGCCCGCCGCCCACATGACCGAGAAATCGTTTGGCACGCTAAGTCCGGCGATATCGCGATTAGCGACTTGGTAGATCGCATAGCCGAAATAGCCGACGCAGCCGATCACGAACGCCACCGAGACTACCCAGGCGATATTGCGCAACCGCTCGGCCGGCGCAATGCCGCGCCTGTCCGAGCCCGGTTCCGCCGCCGCCGCCGCTGCGCTGGAATTCCCCGTCATTTCCGCCGTCTTCGTGCTCTGGCCTCTTAAAAAAGTCTAGCAGAGCATTGAGCAAATTGCACTTTAAAAGATCGAACACGACAAGGGGCGCA
>Ga0224508_10000266_pt1 | contig 53637 bp, 57 predicted proteins | sample SF_Jan12_sed_USG_4_FD_170157 | JGI IMG/M metagenome (GOLD analysis project Ga0224508, IMG submission 170157) | Sediment microbial communities from San Francisco Bay, California, United States - SF_Jan12_sed_USGS_21 | ecosystem: Environmental > Aquatic > Marine > Sediment | place: USA... | reverse complement strand
CCCTGCCGCCAGCGCTTAAGGGTTTAAGTGCATTCCACGGCAGGCATCGACCGGACAGTTGAGCGGTTGCTGCAACGTGACCGCCAGGTCGTACTGGCTGGCCTGTTTCTGATTACAGGCCTGGCATGGTTGTATCTCTACTACCTCACCGTGCAAATGGGTATGGGCCCGATGGAAATGGGTCAAGCCAACGCAATGCCGATGTCCGACATGGTGAAGCTTGCCCCGTGGACTCCGACCGACGCGGTGTTCATGTTCTTGATGTGGGCGATCATGATGGCCGGGATGATGATACCGAGCGTAACGCCCATGGTGCTGCTGTATGCGCGTGTGGTGAGACACAATACAAAGGACGCTGAGCCGTTGGTGCACACAGGCGCGTTCTTCTCCGGTTACATAATCGTTTGGACTTTTTTCAGTGCCGCCGCTACCGGGTTGCAGTGGGGTCTTGAGCAGGCTGCATTACTCTCGCCAATGATGGTAAGCAATAGTTCGATATTTGCCGGTCTTGTATTGCTGCTGACAGCGGTCTACCAGTGGACACCATACAAGGACGCGTGCCTCGCCCGCTGTCGTTCTCCCGTCTGGTTTCTGTCGACCTACTGGCGCGACGGAGCCGACGGTGCATTTCGTATGGGAGTCTCGCATGGAGGTTATTGCCTAGGCTGTTGCTGGTCTTTAATGTTGTTACTGTTCGTGGGTGGCGTCATGAATCTACTATGCGTCGCAGCCATTACCATCTTTGTGCTGATCGAAAAAGTAACTCCGTGGGGGCGTGGTATCGGACGCGCTGGATCCATACTGCTGGGACTGGCAGGAATTGTTCTACTGATGGACCATTAACCAATGTTTTTTTGACTTGTAACCTTACGGTAAAAGAAGGCATAGAGCTTTTCAGCCTAAATACATTTTCCACAAATTACATACAGGAGAAATCCAGATGACTGATGTGAAATGGCATATCGAAGGCGAGTATGTAGAGTTTTGTAGTTGTGACCACGGCTGTCCTTGCGAAGGGATGGCAAATCCGACCCAGGGCCACTGTGATGGCGTTGTGGCATTCAAGGTGAATCACGGAAATTATGGTGATGTCTCCATGGATGGCCTCATATTCGCAGCGACCTATTTCTTCCCCAGAGCAATTCATCACGGGGGCGGACATATGCAACCAATCATTCATGAGAGTGCTAGCGAAGCCCAACGTGAAGCATTGTTCGCGATTATGTCGGGTGAAGGCCAACCCGTTGGAACCCTGTTCAATATTTTCAGCATCATTGTTGAACACATTCACGAACCACTGTTCGAACCGCTCGAGTTTGAATGGGATGTGAAAAAAAGAACCTGCCTGGTGAACGTACCCGGAGTAGTTCGCGCCGAAACAGTACCGATTCGAAATCCGGTGACGGATTCGGATGTCCAAATTCGTACAGTACTTCCCGATGGCTGGGTGTTCTACGAAGCGGAAATGGGTTCAGGCACGGCCAAGGGCGTCGGCGACATCAAGTTCGACTATTCCCAGCGTCACAGCTCACTGGCACATTTCGCGTTTAACAACGATGGAATGGCTTACACTTACGAAGAGGCAAAGGAACGCTACGGGCTGGACAACGTCGCGTAAGTTTCTCTTTTGATGGCCTTAGCGGGTTGTCCGAATGAGCTATTTTTAGACGATAAACCTTTTGCCCATGGTCTGGGGGATTTTGCCTGGCTGCTGTCCCCATAATATGCGTCATTCCCTCTTAAGCGGCGGTCCGATGTATCGGAATCTTATAACGGGTTGTCTTTAATAGATTCCCGCTTGCGTGGCGCTTACCCCGGTAGACTATGCTACTGCGATTGCAGCGATTCCTGTTCCAGCGAAAGGTAAATTCCGTAGGCATTGCGTCGATTGGCCTCGAGGAAGGCGGGGTACTCGATGAAATCACCCCAGTCGACCTCCTCGTAAGCCTGGTCGAACGGAATCCAGTCGTCGACCGCCTGTTTCATGGCCTCACGTACGTAAGACAGGTATTTTTTCGTTAATGATACGATTTGCTGGGGGCTTTTGGCTGATTTACCATGTCCCGGAACAATGACCTTGACGTCCGCTTTTTCCATCTCAATCAATACCTCCAGCCAGTCATCAGAATTTGAAGTGCCGAGAAAGGGAATGCGGCCCTCGAAAATGATGTCGCCCGAAAACAACACGCCGTCATCCTCGACAAACAGAATCAGGTCCCCCTCCGAATGGGCGCTTCCCACATCGACCACGCGAATGTTCACCCCACCGAGCGTGAATCGCTCTTCACCTTGCACATACCGGTCTGGTTCGACAATGCGAGTGTTGCTATCTACCCAGGGGCTCAAGCTGACCCGACGTTCTGCCAGACGCCGCTCTGCGACCTCTCCCTCGAGGTATCGTTTAGCACCGTCCGGTGCAACGACTTCGGCACCGCTTTCAGAGAATGCCTGGGTGCCATACATATGATCGGCGTGGTAATGGCTGATATAAATAGTCGTGACTGGAGCATCCGTCACGGTCCGAATGGCCTTGAGAAGTTCCGCTCCCAGCGCCGGCGTTCCCAGCGTGTCAAATACAATCACGCCCTCGTCGGTCACGACGAAGGCCGAATTCGAGACAAATCCGTAGTTATCGGTTGCGATCCCGGTTCCACCAGGAACATAGTAGGCATGCTGCGATACCTGGACCGGTTTCATGTCGACCGGCACCGATGCATATTCTGCAGCGACTGTATTAGCGCTCGGGACTAGTGACGTGGCAATAACCAGTAGCCATAAAAAATTTCGCATTGCTACTGAGTCGTCGCGGTATTAGCTGCAATAAATTGCTCGATTAAATCGGTAGAGACCGCTCCGGCCTGTTTTGCCATCAATACCCCATCGGGCCCAAATATCATGAAACTGGGCGTTCCAATCCACTGGCTACCGGTCGTAATCTGGTAATAAGCAGTTACCACTTCGGGTTCCGCAATCAGGTTTTCGAAATTCAGCTGGTGACGTGTGACAAAATCAACTGCGGCCTGCTTGCGTTCGTCACCGTCCAGGGTAATCCCGAGCACGCTGGCATCATTGCCGGTATGCTTTTGGTGGAAGCGTTGATAATCATCAACTTCGCGCTCGCAAATCTCGCAATCATGGGCCCATATCATCACGATCAACCACTTTCCCTGCTGGCTGTGGTTATCGATGGTTTCAAAAGCGTCAGATTTCAGGTTCTGAAAAAAGGGGGAACTGGCGATGGCAGCTGATAAGATGCCAGGTATAAAAAAAATCGAAACAATCGAAGCTATTCTAAACATTCTCAAACCGCCCTATTGAGTCATTCTCCGAGCTGACATGTCTAAAGGCAAAATTCCAACAGTCGGTGGGGCTATTCGACCCACCGACTGTTGGATGTCTTCGACCCGAGAAATGATCCTAAGGCTTGATGTACGAGTATCCCATGGCCTGTAGCTTGGCTACCTCGGCCACACCACTGGGAACTATATCCTCACTGGAAACATCATAGAGATCGGATTCGTAATCAACCTTGCGGCCGCGGACCGTGTTGGCGCAGACATGGAAATCCACGCCCTGCCCCTTCAGGTCAGTAACTTTCGCGGTCATCTTGTCATCGGCATTGGCATGCTTGAACTTCTTCAACTTGTCGAGCGAATCAGGCTCCAGCAACAATGCCAACCCATTACCGTGCAGTACAACCTTAAGATCGAGATTTTCAGCACCGACGGCATTGATATGGTTCTGGATGTTGCGCAATGCCCCTGCCTGCTGCTTTGGATTATCATAATTGATGTGATAGACCACTTTCTGCTTACCGTAACCCTCTCCGGCTACCACTTGCCCTGCTACCCAGTAGCTGGAAACCAGCAGCGTTGCTATCACCAGTTTTGTAATCGCTTTCATATTTCCTCCTCAATTTAAGCCATTAAAACGCGCCCAAGCTTATGCCAACCACCAAAAAATTATAATCAGGGAATTCCCCTATGCCACGAAGTTCAAAGTTTATCCTTTAATATCAAGCAGATACGGACCAGTTCGGACAACGACCTGGCGGCGGTCTTCTCCATAACCCGGGCGCGGTGTATTTCCACGGTCTTTGCGGAGATTCCAAGCTGAGCCGCCACAACCTTGTTGGTATTGCCTTCCACCACCAGGCACATGACTTCACGTTCACGTTCGGTGAGATTTTCAAGCGCGCCAGCCACCCTGTTTTTCTCACTCTCGGCATCACTGATTTCACGACCCAGCTCGAGCGCGGTTTTGACACAGGTCAGCAATTCCTCGTCGGCATAAGGCTTTTCCAGGAAATCGTACGCCCCCTGTTTCATTGCCCTGATCGCAACCGGAACATCGGCATGGCCGGTCAACATGATAACAGGCATCAGGTTATGCCTGGCATTGAGTTCTTCCTGGAGCTGCAGTCCGCTTTTACCGGGCATGCGAATATCGACCATAATGCAGCCGTTGCAGTCGCTGCTCCAGTATTCGAGAAACGCCTGGGCCGAAGCGAAAGCCTGTGACGCGATACCCTCGGTGCCGAGCAACCAGCACAGGGATTCGCGCGCGGAGGGGTCGTCATCGACCACGTAGACCACTTCGTTTTGATCTTCCGCTTTCATGTTATCGGCAGCGTGAAGCGGAAGGTCGGACGTTGTGCTTCGTCGACCAGGTATTCGATCGTGCCGCCATGCGCTTCGACGATCGAGCGACTGATCGAAAGCCCCATACCCATGCCCTCGGACTTGGTTGTAAAAAACGGATCGAACAGATGCTCTATCACGTTTGCGGGCAATCCCGCGCCGTTATCGCTCACCGCCACGGCCACTGCCCCGGAGTCGGTGCTGACGATGTCGATCCCGATTTCCTTTGCCGGCTGATCTGCGGCCCCGACGGCGTCGACAGCGTTAACCAACAAGTTTACGACGACCTGCTCGATCTGCACCCGGTCAGCGACGATATCGGTAACATCGTCAGTACAGTTAATCCTGACTTCGATGTCATACTGATCCAGTCGGGGGTGCAGCAGGTCAACCGCGGAATCGATGCAATTGCGCAGATTAAAGTGCTCATGTTTGTGCTCGCCGCGTTTGATGAACTCGCGCAGGCCTTTAATGATGTCCGCGGCCCGGCGCGCATCGTTACCGATGTTAACGATGGCCTCGTGCAACTCGGAATCGCCATTGCCCCGCTTTTGCAGCAAGCGCAGGCTGCCGTTGCTGTAGTTCAGTATCGCGGTCAGCGGCTGGTTAAGTTCATGCGCAATCCCGGTAGCCATTTCGCCCATGGTATTGAGCCGGGAAATATGCGCCAGCTGTGCCTGGTTTTCCTGCGCCAGCCGATTACTCTCGGCCAGTTCCGCCGTACGTTCCGCGACCCTTGCCTCGAGTTCGTCCTTATGTTTTGCCAGCAGTTCCTGGGCCTGCCTGCGCTGGTTGGCTTCCTCGCGGAACTTCAGTTCGGACTGAGAAATGCGCCGGTTGGCGCGGCCTATCAGAGCCAGCATCATCATTAACAGCAACATCATTGCCAGGCTGAAACTGATCCAGCCCTTGTATTCCCGCCAGACCGAGGTAAGACTCGGCTTACCCAGGTATACATAGGGGGCGATTTCGAGCTGGCGAAACAGTTCGTGCACCGGGCCGTAATCGAGCGGAATGGTCCAGCCCGCGGCGAAGGCGCTGGCGGCGGCAGTGCTATCCGGTTCTAACTGCAGCAGCGCGATCGCGACGCGCTGCGCGAGCTCTTCAGACGTTTTGCGCGCCTTGGCGAATGGCCACTCGGGATAAAGCCGGGTACTGTGCAGGAATGGGAAAGCATCGCTATCCTTCGCACCGAGCACCTTGATACTACCGATATCGATCAGCCCCTCAGCGGCCATGCGTTCCAGCGTACCGCTACGCACGGTGCCAGCATCGACCCTGCGCTCGAGCACCGAGTAGACAATTTCGTCCTGTGGAAAGCCGATAAACCTGAGACGCTCGAGATCCGCAAAAGGATCGACCCCGACCTCGATCATTTCGCGCCAGGCCATCTGGAATCCGCCAAATGCGTTCCGACTAACTGCCATCATGGTATGGTCCGCGATATCCGCGATTCGATTCAGTGCCGGGTGATCGCGACGAGTGAAAATTACCGCACCGAACTGGGTGAAATCCTGGCCCAGGTGACGCACCTTCAGGGTAGCCAGACGCGATATGCCGAACGCGTCCTCGAGTACCACGTAATTCCCGGTGTTGGTCAGCACAAAATCGAGTTTGTCCTGCTCGACATGAGAGCGCATGCCCTCGAGGGTCAAAGGTACGATTTTAAAGCCGTGATCATCTATACGTTGGCTGAGATATTTTGCCGTTGGTGACCATCGTTCGAGTGCATCCTGCTTGCCGCGAAATGCGAGTACACCGATTTGCATTTCCGCCTGTGCCTTCAGGGCAGCCGGCCAAACACTTACCAGCACCAGGCACACCAAACCGAGGCAAACGGAAAATCGGCGCCCCCTGCAGCAATAACTCATTTGTCCCGCGTATCGGATCCAGCCACCTGTTGGATGCACATCAAGGCTTGTATTTTGCAACGATCAGGTCGTAGGTTCCACTCCCATGGGAACCAGGCGATTTACAGGAGGGAGATTAATCGAAGGAAGCCAAGAGAAGCGGAGGATACTCTCAGGAAAGTATCCTCCACCATTTTTTAATTGTTATTGATTGGCGAACTGTCGCATCAGGCTGCTGAAGAGGTTACCGCGTGAATCCTGCTTGTTGGCAAGGCGCTGCAGGCGATCTGATTCCTGGTAATCGCTTTGAGACGGATGATACATCGGATCGCTGATCAGGCTTTCAACGCCCTGGGCAAACATAAGGGCCGGGTTGCTTACGCTGATGTTGTTTTTGACTTTTCTCATTTCGGGTGCCTCGTTACGGGTTTGTTGTTGCGACGGTGATCATTCTCGTCATGCCCCGTTAAATCCCTTGCCGAATCGCGTTAAATAACCCAAAATAATCATTAAATAATCATTAAATTTTATAACTAACTGATTTTAAACGTATTTTAGTCAATTAATAATCTGAAATTCGCTTCCGGGGAAACCAGATGTCGAAGTTGGAACTCATACTACTGGGCCAATTCGAATGTTTGCTGCCATCAGGCACGCGAATTTCGCTGTCGATGCGCAAGGCTGAAGTCCTGCTGGCCTATCTCGCCCTGACCCCTGGATTACGTCACCCGCGCGAACGCCTGATCAACCTGCTGTGGAGCGATCGCAGCGAAGAACAGGCACGCAACTCGCTGCGCCAATGCCTGAGTGCGATCAGAAAATCGCTCGGCGACGTGGCCGACATGGTGCTGCAGGTCGATCGCACCACGGTCTGCCTGATACCGGAATTGATCGATATCGACGTGCACGAGTTCGAACGTCTCGCCGCCGAGGGCGACTACGAATCCCTGATCACCGCGGCTGATCTCTACCAAGGGGAGTTTCTCGAGGGCATTTCAATCCGCGATGCGTCATGCCAGGAATGGCTCGATGGCGAACGTGGCCGCTTCAAGCGCCAGTTCATCGAAATACTGTCGGAGCTGGCCGAAACCCAACTGCTCAGTCACGATTTCAGAAACGCAATCAAATCCACCGAGCGCCTGGTCAAACAGGACCCGCTCGGCGAATCAGGCTGGCGTCTGCTGATGTGCGCTTACTTCGACAACGGCGATCGCAGCCACGCACTACAGGCTTTCAAACGCTGCCAGCAGGCTTTGCGAGAAGAACTCGACGTCGAACCTGAATCGGCAACAATCGAACTGCGAGACCGGATCGTTGCCGGAGAGAACAAACCCGCACAGGCACCTGCTTCTGGGACTGGGAAACCCTCCTTCGATGCGTCTGCGACAACCGATTACCGCAATGAAGAGTCTTCTCTCGTTCCCCAGTCGTCAACCGACCACAGTATCGCGGTGCTGCCGTTCGACAACCTGTCGGGCGACCCGGAACAAGAGTATTTCAGTGACGGCATTACCGACAGCATTATCCTTAACCTGTCGGCTTTTCCTGACTTGCAGGTCAAGTCACGCAATTCGAGCTTCGCTTTCAAACAACAGATTAAGAGCATCGGCGAGATTTCGGATGAGCTCGGCGTCGATTACGTAGTCGAGGGTAGCATTCGCAAGTCCGGGCAGCGCATTCGCATCACCGTGCAATTGATCGAAGCACAAAGCGGGAATCAAATCTGGGGTAAACGCTACGATGCCGAACTCGCGGATCTGTTCGATCTCGAAGAAGATCTCAGCCGCACGATTGCCGCGACGGTGACTGGACAGATCGAATCCGATTTGCAAAGAATTGCACTAGCCAAGGGTGCTGCAGATCAGCAGGCCTACGATTTGTTGTTAAGCGGCACCTACCATTACCGAAAATTTACCGGGCCGGACATTGTGATTGCAATCGACGAGCTCAACCGATGCCTCGAGCTCGACCCGAACAACGTGCTGGCGCACTCGTGGCTTTATTACTGTCATTCAATGAACTGGATGGAGCGATGGGTCGAAGATTACAAACCCTCCCTCGAGCTCGCGAGAAAACATGCGCGCAAGGCATTCGAGCTCGGCCCCGAAGTGAGCGCTGCACTAATCGCCTATGCAGAGCAACTGATATTTAGACGCGAAAACGGCAAGGCGATGATATACATCGACAAAGCATTGGCAATCAATCCGAACGATCCCGATGCGCTGGCAATGAAATCACTCAATTTGACTACACAGGCCAGATATGAGGAAGCCCTGCAAGCGGCCGAACTGGGATTTCAATTGGATCCCTATCACCACTGGTGCGACTGGTGTCTGGCCGAGGCCCAGTTCTTTTGTGGTCAATATGAAAAGGCATTGGAAACCATTGCCATTTCCACTAATGCACCCGGCTTTATCCGTATTTATACGATTGCCGCCAACCTCAAACTCGACCGTCCGGGGCAGGCGCGTAAAGAATTGCAAGAATTTTTGTCCGCTGCCCGTAACGAAATGCTGGCAATGCCGCAGAGCCGTGATGAGTGGCTCGCCTACACAGTCGACAACGCACCCTACGAAGACTCCCGAATTAATGAAAAGTTGATCGAGTACCTATACGAGGCAGGACTCGAAGAAGTGTTATCGTCTCAGCAGTCGCAAAATGTCCATGAAGATTTACCTTCAATTCTTGTTTTACCGTTCAATAATTTATCGGGCGACCCGGAACAGGAATATTTCAGCGACGGTATCACTGAAAGCATTATTCTCAGACTCAGTTCTTTCGGCGGGCTAGACATCAAATCGCGTCATGCCAGTTTCGCCTATAAGAACAGTAGCAGAAGCATGGAGGAGATCGCCGCTGACCTCAACGTGAAATACGTCGTCGAAGGCAGCGTTCGTAAGCTCGGAGAACGAATCCGAATCACAGTAGGTCTGGGAGATATAGCAAGCGGCAACCAGCTTTGGGGTAAACGCTTCGATTCCGATATCGACGATTTGTTTTCACTCGAAGAAGAGCTCAGCCTGACGATTGCCGGTACCATCAGCACCAGGGTTGACAAGGAAGCCCGCTTGATTGCGCTGCAAAAACCAGCTAAGGATTTGCAAAGCTACGACTATTACATGCGCGGCTGCTATCACCTCGAACTGTTTACCGGTAACGATATCAACATCGCGATCGAGCAACTCGAGAAATGCCTGGCGTTCGATCCCGACAATTCTCTCGCACATGCCAAGCTCGGCATCGCCTACATGATGGCGCTCTATGAAAACTGCACCCCGGATCGCAAACGCTCCACCGAACTGATGGACAAACATATGAGTCGCGCGCTCGAACTCAATCCTGACAATGCCGAAGCCCACGCATTTAGGGCTGAACGCCTTTTGTACACCAGGGGGTTTGATCGTGCGTTGGTACATGCACGCAAGGCGGTTCAGCTTAATCCAACACTTGCGGACGGCTACTCGATGCTGGCATGGCATGCCGGCGCGACCGGAGAAATCGACAAGGCCCTGAAATATGCCGAAAAGAGCATGCAGATGGATATCCACCATCCTTACGCGGGCTGGAACGCCGGTGAAATTTATCGCCTCAATGGCGACTACGAAAAGGCCATCGAAACTTTTCGTTCGATGGCGCATATTTCCGCCAGTGTGCAAGCCCAGATCGCAGCCTGCCTCGCGGGCCTGAATCGAACAGACGAAGCCCATACAGAAATGCACCGTTTCCTGGAATTAGCGCGCGAGCAGATGGCATTGATGCCGGCCAGCCGAGAAGAATGGTACGACTTCTGGCGGGAAACCATGCCTTACAAGCACGATGAAGACAGTGATAAGTTCTTCGAACTGCTGCTGCAGGCAGGGCTTTGCGATGACCTGATCGAAGACACCGACGAGATGCCGTCAATCGCGGTGTTACCGTTCGAAAACATGAGCGGCGATCCGGAGCAGGAATACTTCGCCGACGGCATTACTAATGACATCGTCACGATGTTGTCGCATATCAGGCGCCTGCGCGTGGTCGCGCGGCATTCGACGATGGTCTATAAGGATCACAAACCGCCGATATCCGAAATCGCCGACGAACAGGGAGTTCGCTATATCCTCGATGGCAGTGTGCGCAAAAGCGGCAAACGAATTCGCGTCAATGTGCAGCTGATCGATTCGCATAGCGGCGAAAACTGCTGGACGGAGAATTTCGACCGCAAATTGAAGGATATATTTTCGGTGCAGGATGAAATCACCCGTAACATCGCGGTCGAATTACAGGTTCACCTGATTTCGGGCGACTCCGCGCGCGAAACTTCGATGGGTACCAAAAATATCAGGGCCTGGGAATTGGTCTCCATGGCCTGGGATTTGCAAGATAGTTACGTCAAGGACAACATGCTCAAATCCCGGCGTTTGATCGACGAAGCCCTGCAGCTCGACCCGGATTATTGCGCGGCCTGGGTGGTGCTCGGCTGGACCTATTGGCAGAGTGCAAACGTAGGATTTAGCGAGTCGATTGACGACTCTATTAACGAGGCCATGATCGCCGCGGATAAGGCGCTTGCCCTCGATCCGAACTTTAGCGAAGCATTGATGCTCAAGAGTTGCTGCCATGTCTCCCGTGACGAACCCGAACTCGCGATCGAAGCTTGCAGCAAGGCAGTCGAGATATCTCCCGGCAATGCCGAGGTCCAGGCACTGACGGCATATGCCTACAACTATATCGGCGCTTATGATAAATCCCTGCCCCATCATGAAGCGTCACTGCGGCTTAGTCCTATTTGTCCGAACTGGTTCCTGCTGGTCGGCGGAACCATTTACCAGCACACTGGTGATCTGGAAAAAGCGATAGAGACCTATCGTAAGGGAGTCGAGGTTGAACCCGAATCGCCGCTATGCCGCTTCTATTTAATCGACGCGTTGATGGAGGCCGGCCGTGAAAAGGAAGCCCGGGGCTACGCCGACGAGATTCGTGCTCTGGATAACTCGTTCAAAGTAACCGGCATGCTGCTTAGCCATAGTCACGATGAAAATGTTCGTGCAAGATATCGGGCGAACCTGGAAAAAGTCGGGTTCAAGGTTTAACCGGAATTATCCCCGGTATTCTCGACCTGGTTTAACCCTCGTGCACCGGGCCCATGGGTTCGAGGCGTATCCCGGAGCGTAAATTCCTGTATTCCATGTCAGTCAGTTTGCAGTAATTCGCTCCTGGCGATAAAACTACCAGGGTCTCGGCCGCGATCGGGTCGAAGTCAGCGCGGAAATGTACCGTGCTCTTGACCGCGACGATTTTCTGTTCGGTCGGTTCGATACCCAGATGCCGGATCATCGCCAGATCGAGGCATTGCGAACGCGCACTGCCGACGACGACACGCACTTCGGAATCGTCATCGATTACCCGCAGCAGCGCCATGTTGCCCAGTTCGGCATGTGAATTCAGATTCATCGCACCGGTGAAAACAAAGCGGCCATCGCCCAGGGATTCGACGGCGAATTGCCCCCGGTAAGGCTCCGCTCCCGGGAAACCACTCTTTGCACCAAGCTCTACCTCTAGTACCGCGCCAACGCCCGCGGCATGCGCCATGTCCGCAACCTCGGGATCGTACAAAATAGCCAGCACCGCCTGCCTTGCGCCGTTACGAACCATCGCTTCGAGCAATCCCGTGGTATCGGAGGTGCCACCGGCACCGGGATTGTCCTGCGCGTCGGCAAGCACCACTGGCTTGTCAGAGTCATTGTCCATTGCACGCAATACAGCCTGGTCGGCTGAAAACTTTTCAAAGGTAAAATTCGCCTCGGCATCGAGCACCTGCTGGTACAACTGGTCGACGGTTGCCTCGACCGTATCCTCATCGACGCCATAAGCGACCACCGCGGCACCACATTCGGCGATATCCGCCGGTGGAAACCCGGTCGCAAAATCGACGTCACTCATCCCCGGCCTCAGGCTCATCGCGTCCAGCACGCCATAGAGCGAACGGCAGGGTTCGAAATCCGTGCATTGCGAGGTGAGCGGGAACAGGAAGGGAATTTTGCGCATGGCCTTGTGCAGCCTGTGGCCGGCAAGTAAAAACTCGAGCAATTCGAAGGCACGGGCACCGGTAGCGGCCATATCGAGATGTGGATAGGTTCGATAAATGGTCATTGCATTACTGTGTTCCACCATGCCCTCGGTAACATTGGCATGCAGGTCAAGACTAATCACGACTGGAATCGCGGGGCCGACGATTTCACGCACGCGGCGCAGCAGTTCGCCTTCACCGTCCTGGTAATGCTCGGTGACCATCGCCCCGTGTAAATCGAGGTAAACCGCTTCCAGTGAAGCGCCCGCGCGTAACCCGGAGCAGATGATATCCGCGACACGTTCAAACGCGTCACGCGTGACGTAGCTGCTGGGCTCAGCCGAGCACCAACACAGTGGATGCAGTTGATGTCCTGCCTGCCGGGCGCAGTCGATAAATCCGGATAACGGGATATTGAGTCCTGCCATGGTATCGAACAGGGCCTCGCCAGATGTCAAACCCGGCCAGCTGTCGGTGCGCTCGAACGCCTCGAATGGCGCCAGGTGAGGCGCAAAAGTATTGGTTTCGTGTTGAAAGCCGCCAACGGCGATGGGTTTGTGATCAGACATGGGAACCCTGTAACCGGAATCGGTTACAGGGTAATGTTTTCAGAATAAATTGAAAGTCTAAGCTGCCTGGGAGCTAGCCAGATAGGATTCCAGCGCTTCGGACCCACCGACCAGGTTACCATTGATAAAAACCTGCGGAACCGTCGAACGGCCCGATACCGCGCGGATCGTGGATTCGGCGAAGTCGCGGTTCAGCACCAGTTCGTCGAATTCGATCCCGGCATCACGCAACAATCCCTTGGCCTTGACGCAGAAAGGACAGCCCTCGCGGCTGAATACGGTTACGTCGAGCGGCAGCTCGGCTTGCGGGGCAATATAGTGCAGCATGGTTTCGGCATCGGAAACCTCGAAAGGGTCGCCCGGCAAATCAGGCTCGATGAACATTTTTTCAACAATGCCGTTTTTGACCAGCATCGAGTAACGCCAGGAACGTTCGCCAAAGCCAAGCTCCTGCTTCTCGACCAGCATACCCATGCCGCGGGTGAAATCAGCATTGCCGTCCGGGATAAAGGTGATTTGGTCAGCATGCTGTTCTTGCTGCCACTGGTTCATGACGAAAGCATCGTTAACCGAAATGCAAACGACTTCATCGACACCCTGCTGCTTCAGCACCGGCGTCAACTGGTTGTATCTCGGAACGTGCGAAGAAGAACAGGTCGGGGTGAACGCACCCGGCAAAGAGAATACGACCACGGTCCTGTCTTTGAATAATTCGTCACTGCTGACATCGATCCATTCAGAACCCTGGCGGGTTTTGAAAACTACCTGCGGAACTTTTTGACCTTCGATATTCTGTAACATGGGTTTCTCCTGTGTGATTGTTAAGTCTGAACAGGAGCGACTATAGGGAGAAATTATTTATTTGTATATTTTATTGTTTTTATGTATTTAATATATTTAAACTATTACTATATCTAATTTCTCACCCGTGACAGTAATGTCTCGGCATTACGAAACGCTATATTATCCGCCACTTCGCGCGGCAGTTGCGGTAGCCAGCCCCGCGACCAGTCGGCGTATTCGCCAACATAAAACCAGCGCTCCGGCGTATAGGTATCGGAACCGAGCAAAAAACGGGTTGGGAAGCGCTCAAACATCTCTCGCCACTCGTCTTCTATCTCGCCCCGAAATGCGAACTCTTCCCGAAACGACAGGTCAGCCCACAGGTTGGAGTATTTCTGCAGGGTTGCTGAAATCACTTCGGGTGATTCGAAGCCCGCATGCGCCCACAGCACCAGTGCATCGGGATCGGCTTCGAATATGCGATGCACGGCATCCACGTCGACATGCGCGTGCAGGAAGATATTGTATTGCTTTGCTAGCGCAATCACGTGCTGCATGACCGGCAATTCAATCTGCTCGCCATCAGCATGAAACTCGCCGATCCCGGCATAGACACCATTTGCCAGCTTGGCCGACAACATCGACTTCACCGATTCATCATGGATCCAGCTGGAATGCTCACCGCGTTTTCGGTAGGGGCGTAATACAGGCACCACCAGGTCCGGTGCGATGCGATAAAGTTTTTGCGTTCCCTCGTCACTGGAACTCGAAACCAGGGCCTTTTTCAATCCTGCCGCACGCAGCAATTCTACGGCCTTTTCAGGAGATAGCACCTGCCAGGCATCCTGGCTGTAGTGGATATGCGCATCGACCAGCGGTAACTCGTCGGCGTTTACCGAGGCACCAAAGCCCAGTAGTAACGCTGTGACCAGGCGCTTCCAGTTAGATCTGTTTCGCATGCGAGCTGTCCTCCCCTGTTTTTCGCACCCCGATCAAATACAACAAGGCGGAAATACAAAACTGTGCGCTAGCCTACATCAGCTCGGACTGGTTTGACACCCGTCACAGTTTGTTGAACCGGCGATCAATCTTCAGCTTAACTTCAGTTTGTTTTTCTAGGCTAACTATTATTAGGGAAATGCTGCCCCTGGCAAAATACATGGATGCGATCAGGGGAGTATACTGAACAGGAGTTGTAAACTGCTTATGAAATTATTACTGGTAGAAGACTCGGAGCGATTGCAACGCTCGCTCTCCACAGGGCTTAAGAAAAACGGCTTCGCCGTGGACCAGGCCTTCGATGGTGAGCAGGCGCTATCCTATATCGCCATCAATCAATACGACGCGATTATTCTCGACCTGATGTTGCCCAAAATCGATGGTTTGACTGTACTCAGCAAACTGCGTAGCGAGGGCAAAGACTGTCACGTATTGATCCTGTCGGCCAACGACCAGACCGAGGACCGCGTGCGAGGTCTCGACCTGGGGGCAGACGATTACCTGGTGAAACCGTTTGCGTTCGATGAGCTCGTATCACGCCTGCGCGCACTCAATCGGCGCCGCTCCGGGGTCAAGAACCCGGTTATTGAAATCGACGGTATCAAGGTCGATTCGGTGGCGCGACAGGTGCTTTTCGACGACAAGCAAATCTCCCTGACCCCTCATGAGTACCAGCTGCTGGAATTCCTGGCTCGGCGCAGAGGGCGAGTATTTTCGCATGATCAGCTGATCGATCAACTCTATGATGCCGGCAGCTACGTCACCCGAAATGCCGTCGAAGCGCATGTCAGCGCATTACGTAAACGCTTGAATTCAGCGGGCGCACCCAAACTGGTCCAGACCCGTCGCGGCTTTGGTTACCTGATCGAGTAGCGTTCATGTATTCTATTCGTAACAAGCTCAATTATACCATCATGGCCAGCATGATCCTGGTGTTGTCGTTAACCGCGTTATTTCTTTACTCGCGGGTTGCCGGTCACGTCGAGCATGTCTTTGACGGTGCGTTATTCGACAAAGCGCATGCATTGATATCGCTGACCGAATTGGACGAAGAAGGACTCGAATTCGATTTCGCTGAAGAAGGTGTGATGCTCGAATTCGAGGAAGGCGACAACTTGCAGTACTACCAGCTTTGGGAACACGGTGAAGAGCTTCTGATTAAATCACCATCGTTGGGCGAGCAGGATTTACCCAAAATCGGCACCGAATTGGGTCAACATCAATTTGCTGATCTACCATTGGTCGATGGACGCGCTGGACGGCTGATCGAGATTAATTTCATGCCGCGCGTCGAGGATGAAGATGAGGAAGACGAGGAAGATGAGGAAGACGAGGAAGGCGAAGAAGGCTGGGAATTAGAAATTCCCCCACCGAAACCAATTACGATGGTCTATGCGCGAGAACGTGAATCACTGGACGATACCTTGTTCGTTATCGGCCTGACCATCTTCGGCGTCATTGTCGTGGTGTTATTACTATCTGGATTTTTGATCTGGAAGATGGTCGGTAGTGGATTATCGCCACTGTCCAACCTTGCCAAACAAGTCAGCCAAATCGACGAATCCCGACTTGATGCCCGGCTCCGTCACGCGGGAGCACAAAGCATCGAAATCGCACCGATCGAAAACCAGGTCAACCATTTGCTGGAGCGCCTGCAATCCGCGTTCGAGCGCGAAAAGCGCTTCTCAGCCAACGTCGCGCACGAGTTACGCACGCCACTTTCCGAATTGAGAACGCTGACCGAAGTGGCACAAATAGTGCCTGACGACCGGGAACAGGTGGATCAATTCTTCATCGACGTACGCGATATTTCTGCGCAAATGGAAAAGATCGTGGTCACCCTGCTGGAATTGGCGCGTTCGGAAGCCGGCCTGTTGAGCAGTGACCCGGAAGATATCGAGTTATCGAAGTACTGTGACGAAGTCTGGCATCAAGCGGTCAACGGCCAGACTACCTGCAAGCGTCTGTTCAAGGATATTCCGCAGGACCTCGTCATCAATACCGATCGCGAAAAGCTTGGTATGATATTGACCAACCTGTTCGTCAATGCGATCAGCTACAGTCCGCAGGATGCCGAGATTCAAATTGCCTCGGCGATCAGAAACGATACGGTCGTGCTCGAAGTCAAAAACGCCTCGATGGATTTGAAACCCGAAGACATATTGCATATGAAGGATCGTTTTTGGCGCAAGCAGAAAGCACGCGGCACACTGGGCCATTCAGGTCTGGGCTTGACCCTGGTCGATGCGCTGGCCAAGATCATGAAACTGGACGTCAGCTTGCAACTCGACAACCAACAAATCTTCATGGTCAGGATATCAGGATTGAATTCATCCCTGCAGCGGTGATTCCGCCACCCATTAAAATATGTACTCCAGTTCGATTTTCCAGAAGTCACTGGTTTCGTCGCTGAATTCGCCATAGGCGCGGCCGGCATCGAACTCCGCCGCGATCAAAATTATTTCGAGGCGCTCGATGATATTGAAGGTTACCACCAGGTCGAGCTCGCGACCGAGATCCCGGCTGATCAACTCGTCGTCTTCGCGATCCAGTTCGATAGAGGTGTCGCGTGTTTCGCCGGCCAATTTATCCTGTTCATAATCAAAACTCAGCAACGCGATTTCAATTCCATCCCAGGCCTCCCATTCGATTCCAATCACATCGACGATCAGGTTGGAAATCTCCGGTTGATAGAGTTCACCGAATACTTCGCTGTCGCCCTGTAACCCGGTCTGGCGAAAATCGCGCTCGCCCTGCGCACGGCCGATGACAAGTGACCAGTCATCGGCGAAGGTCGGCGACCAGTTAAGCATGAAGCTATGCGCATCCCCGCTAACTCTGCTTTTCTCGGGATCACCGTCGACCTCGGAGCGTCCTTTGGGTAGATCTTCGTCTTCAAATTCAGTTACGGTTTCGTCACCGCTGACGTGCGCATAATGCAATTCGATATCGAACTCACCGAGCGTGTCGCTATCGAATTCGCCTAGGTAACCAAACCCGGTCCAGGTCAGGTCGGCATCTTCTTCATCTTCCTTGTCCGTATCCAGGGTTTGGCCATCAACGAATACCGACGAATCGTCCTGCTGGTCGAGATAGTAAAAATGCAGCGACTGGTTGTCGGCAAACTCCCAGCCCAGACTCGCGAGCAGGCGCTGGACATCCTCGACTTCGGGATCGATAAAATCTTCATCGGTATTTTCGCGGGCCTGCTCCTCGGTAAGGCCCAGCATAAGTTCGAAATTGCCGTAGTAGGATTGCAGTCGAACGCCGTCAAGCTCTTCATCCCACCATAACCACCATTCACTAGCACTGGCAAACTCCATGCGGCCGAGGTTGAGATCAGTTTCGATTTCGTTGCCAAAAAAATATCCGACCCCCATTTCAACCCGTTCCAGCGCTGATACGTCTTCCTCTTTGATACCGGCAGGTTCGATGGTTTCCATCTCATCGATTAATGCACCCGCGAAAAAGGCGTACCATTGATCGTTGATTTGATAGTAAAGGTCGAATTCGAACTCAATTTCATCGATTTCAAGGCGATCTTCGTCGGGTTCGTCACCGAGCGTCAGGTTGTCGAGTTCCGAGCTTTCAATCGAGATCGAGAATTCATAGTCCAGTGCATTGCCGTCATCGGCAAATACCGGGTTCAGGCTGATAACTGCCCAAAGGATGAAAATTTTAAATAGATTTTGCATGGATCGATCCTCAGCTTATCTTCAGACTACCGAAATAAAATAATCGTTGTAGTTTGAGTTTCGTGAGAACGATTTTCCAACTGTCGCTGGATACGAAGATAAGAGTTTGAGCCAGCGGTGTGGAAACTTTTAACGCTTAGGAGTTTTACCAAACCTGAAAATAGCATAGCAAATGCATTAGCGATTGCAAATTAAACCCGATATGCCTTTAGGTAAAAGCAGCTTGCAATGGGGTCGGGTGCCCCATTGCATTTTTTTCCGTGTTTATCCATTAATCGTCAATTTCGATGTGAACAATCTCGCCCTCGAGACTGATGATGGCTTCCAGTGCTTCGCCTTCATGCCTGAAATCGACTTCGTAAATTCGCTTGCCCTTGTAGCGCTCCCTCTCGATTTCGGTAATCTCAGCACCCGGGTAGGCTTCCAAGATTATGGCGCGGACCTCATCCCTGCTCAGTGCTTTAGCCGATCCAATTACCAAGCTCAAACAGATCAGTAATCCGCTTATCTTTTTCATGTTTGTCGTCCCTAGTTAAATTGAATAAATCCCGCCCCAATCAGACCCCGAGTCAACCGGTTTAGGCACTTAGACTGGCTACCATGGGATCGGAAAACACGGTGATTTCACCGGTTTCTCGATCGTAGAGGTTTATATTGTCCAGGTACGGAGAATAGACGTGCAGCGTGACCAGGTTGACGTCACCGTTGTTTCGAATTTCGTGAATATCGTCGTCAAAAGAACCACAGACTTCGCCGGCTTTCATCGTGGTGACCGATTTCTCGACTAACTGACCGTTGCGTCGATCAAAACTGGTTTCGGTGGCGATCCCCTCGATCACCCTGACCCCGCAGGATGCGCCCTTGTGGTCATGAATCGGACTTGCCTGGCCTGGTTTCCAGCACAACACCAGTGCGTAAAACTGAGGTCCGTATGCCACCAGGTTACGGCTATAGCGTTCGTCGGAAAAATGTATATGGTCTGCCAGCAAGTCAGCCGATATAGAATCGTCGTCCAGGCGATCGGTTAATTCATCCAGTGAAATTCTGTGCTCGAACGAATCCAGCCAGTTAACAAATTCTTCAATACTGTGCATATTAATATCCCAGTTGCGGACGTACCACGTTCAGCAGCGGCTCCCCCGACAGGTAACGTTGCAAGTTGTTAAAAAACAGTTCCAGTGTAATCGGTACATAATTGTCGCCATCATCGGCCGAAACGTGCGGCGTGACAACAAAATTCGGTGCCACCCATAATGGCGAATCATGCGGCAACGGCTCTTCATCAAAAACATCGATGATCGCGCCCGACAAGTGGCCACTCGCCAGCAAATTGGCGAGCGCATCGTAATCAAATGTCGAACCACGACCTACATTGATAATGCCGGCGCCGGCCTTTAACGATTGCAACCTCTGGTGATCAAACAAACCGAGGGTTTCGGGCGTCGATGGCAGGGACACGAATACATAATCCATCCTCGGTAACACCGCGTCCAATTGATCCATCGCCACCATTTCATGCACATGCGGATGAGGCTTGCCGTGCCGACTCACACCAATGATATGCACCGGCATCTTGTCGAGCTGCGCGGCCGCACCGCCGCCGATACTGCCGACGCCGACCAGGCCGACCGTCTTACCCTCGATTGGGGTTGAAAACAGCGAATTCCATGTCGCGCTGCGCTGGTTGCTTAGTATCGCGGGCATTTTGTTGTGCAGCATTAATATCGCCATCAGCGCGTACTCGCCAGCCTTGTCGGCATGCGCGCCCTTGTTATTGGTTATCGTCACACCCGCGGGCACCCAGTCCATCGGGCACAGATGTTCGACGCCGGCGCCTATGCAGTGAATCCATTTTAACTTCGGCGCTACCTCGGCCAGGTTATCGGTAGGCAAATTCCAGGTCAGTAATACCTCGGCGGTTTGCATCGACTCGGCCCAATGATCGGTATCCCAGTCTACAAATACATCGAGTTGCGCGGCAAGGTCTGGGTAACGTTGGGCGACCTGTTGATACCTGTCCATCGATATCGTAAACACCGGTTCGCTTTCAGGTGTCGACGGAAAGGTATCCGCTCCCGCATGATTATTCTTGATGTGCAATTTGATGCTCATGTGCAAAATTCGGCCTCAAGCGACTTCAGTGTATCAATCACTGTCTCTACTCGCTCCAACCCGATCAAGGCTTCAGCGTCGAACTGGGCATGCATGACTTTTTCACCAATTTCAATCAGCCGACGGCCATCATCGGTCGCATCTTCGTCTATTTTCAGCACGGTATCACCACCATAGGTCGCTACCGGGTTGGGTAAAGAATCGGTGACATGGGCGGGGGCATTTCCGCTTTCGAGATTGCGGCAAAGCTTACGCAATTTCTTGCGATACTGGATAATACCCTTGTCGCTCGGCACCAGGTGTTCCATTTTCTGATCCGCAATACGGCCCATGCCCTCTACAGCTTCGGCATCGCCCGGAAAACGCTGGCGCTGGGCATAGCTGCGGTCCATGAGCTCACCCTGCTCGATCAGCTCGGGACCCTCGGGCGTATTGTATTCCTCCGGATCGGCACGGTCACCGAAGATTGCCCACGCAAACGCGGTACTGTTTTCATCGTCAATCGGCACCACCCAGCGTGAAAAGGCGGTTCGACCGTAATAGATCACGCGGGTGCCATCCGCTGAAAATGCGGCCCCTGCCTGAGTGTAATTGGGCAGTACCAGTTCGTTGACCCGCACCCAGATATGCTCATCGACACGGCGCACATTGGCGCCGAGAAAACTCATTTCGCGTTCGTAAAATAACAGCTCGCCGATTTCACCCATGCCTTCGGAAAATTGCGCACGGCTCATGCGCGAATGCAGGAAACTGGTGTGAATCGGATCGAGGATGGCATCCAGTACCTGCAACCAGTTGCAGCGATAGTCGGCGCGGTAAGGCACCAGGGTCTGCCCCTCGATTTCGAGCGTGTCGTAAATTGGAAATTCCGGTATCTGCTCGATCGGCCCCAGGTAGGCAAAAATCAACCCGCGGTATTCCCTGACTGGATAGGCACCAAGCCGGGTTTGTTGCTTGACCAGGTCGGCAATCTTCTGCGGCTGGCCGGGAATCTCGATAATGCTGCCGTCGACGTCGAACAGCCAGCCGTGATAACAGCAACGAATTCCATCCTCTTCGCAGACTCCAAACTCCATTGACGCGCGTCGATGCGGGCATTGCTTGTGAACCAGGCCATAACGCCCGGCCTTGTCGCAAAACAAAACCAGTTCCTCACCGAGCACTTTAATGACCCGCGGGACGTCTTCGACTTCGCGAGTCAGGGCAACCGGTTGCCAGTAGCGACGCAGGTATTCCCCGCAGGCACTGCCTTTCGAAGTCCTGACCAGCAGCTCGTCGCTTTCACCGCGCTGAATCTCGGTGTAACCCTGGTAATTCGGGTTGTCAGCCAATGTTATGGTGCTCCTCGTGCCAAACAAAAAACTTACCGCATGCGTCAGCAGGGTGCAACCGCCAGTTTGGTTTGTCCAGGCGAAGTTCCTGACTAAGGTCGATAGACCTCATTGGCTACACGCCGAAGCAAACTTACAAAGAATTCGATATCGTCGGGTTGCAGTGCTCTATGGCTTTCCATAAATCCGTGTACGGATTGTTTCAACTTGCGACTCACCAAATCGCCGCTTTCAATTTTCATCGATCGACGCACGAAAGCTGCGGCATCACCGTGGCAGTTACCACATTCTTGTCTAAATCTTGGTCTCGTGCTTGCCTGTGCAAGCAACATCTCGTAAACCGCGTCGATCTCACTCGTTAACAAATAATGGTTGCCCAGGAATAATCGCAGACCCTGGACATGGTGTCGGCCTTGAAGTTGTTTACCATCAACCTGCAGAAACCGGCGCGCAAACTCACCTGAATGACCATGACATTCTGCACAACGATTATCCCAGAGCCAATGGAGGTCCAGTCCGGCTGCTTCAACTTCGCTGCCGAGCAGTAGCAACATCAGCAAGAAGCGACCGATTAAATTACAGGTTCGTGATGGCAGATACATGCTATTGAGCGGATTCTGAATCGGATATACCAATGCTTTGTTTTACCTCGTCGGTTAACCGATTGCGACTCTCTTCCGAAGCAAAGAACCAGATCAGGATCCAGCCGACCAGGACTAATACGGCTATCAACTTGAGGAACGCGGCAACTTTCGGATTGGATTTGAGGGATTCGACACGCGCTCGATTAGCCGTGTAAACACGGTAAAAAAATCCAATCACCTTGAAAAAAGGTCCGTAGAGAAAGTCTATCCACTTGGCGTAAGGTTTGTGCACGATATGATTGACGTCTATTCACGCGCCGCAGGTTGGCGAGACGGTATATTACATTCTGCAAAGTTCCATTGATAGAAAAGTCGGTTAGTTACGTAATTCGAGCCTTTTGGTATTGATAGCCGATACATTCAATAAAAAGTATTGATATACGTCCTTTGATAGCTATGCTTCTGACAACTTATGCCAGCTAACCAGCAGGATCTTTCAATGACCAATAAATCGCCTTCAGCTTCTGCAATATAGTTGCGCAAACCTACTATAATCAAAAGCTTATATGGACTTCTTCGGTTTTATCATCACCGCCATCGTGCTGTTAGCCATAGGGCTACCGGTCGCAATCATCGTGATGTTCTGGGTCACGCGCAACAAGACAAACCAGTTGCAGCAACAGCTGGATGAACTGCGTGTCCAGGTCGTTGCGCTCGCGGCAGGGCCGGCAGTGGCTGTTAAAGACACACAAAGCGAAGTTGTAGACCCGATTTCTGCCAGCGGCACCGTCAGCAGCGAACAACCGCCCGAAGCGGAATCGCCCGAGGTTCCCCCCGAAAATCAGTGGGGACCGCCACCGGTCGTGGCTTCGAGTATTCCGCCAGCGGCTGCCAGCGTTACGCATGATCCGGGGCCGCGCACCAAAAACCCCGTCGATCATTTTGAAGACCTGCTACGACGCATCGGTAACGCGGTGACTTCCTATTTTACCGATGGCAATGTTTTTGTACGCATCGGACTGCTGGTTCTGTTTTTTGGTGTCGCGTTTCTGCTCAAGTACGCGGCAGAAAATTCCAGTATCCCGCTTGAGTTCCGTTTCATGGGCGCCGCCGTTGGAGGCCTGGTCCTGCTGGTGTTCGGCTGGAGGTTACGCCTCAGCAAAGCAATCTACGGACTGCTATTACAGGGTGGCGGCATCGGGGTCATCTATATCACGATATTCGCCGCGTTCAAGCTCGCTGATCTGCTGCCACCATCGCTGACCTTCGTGCTACTGGTTTTCTTTTCGGCTTTTACCGTCGCCCTGGCCATTCTGCAGGACTCGAAAGCGCTTGCGATTTATGCAGTACTGGGCGGTTTCCTGGCACCATTCCTGGCGTCTACCGGCAGTGGCAACTACATCGGTCTGTTCAGTTACTATAGCGTTTTAAATGCAGCGGTATTTGCGGTCGCGTGGTTTCGCGCCTGGCGCTCACTCAACCTGCTGGGCTTTATTTTCACCTTCGGCGTTTTTGTTTTGTGGGTGGCGTTCGACTACCGCGCCGAACACCTGTATCCAACCAGCGGGTTCCTGTTGCTGTTCTTCCTGATGTACAGCCTGATCGGCGTGCTGTACGCGCTGCGCCAACCCGAACACTTGACCGGGCTGGTCGACGGTACGCTGGTATTCGGCACCCCGGTCATCGTCTCCGGATTACTCATGATTATGCTGCGCGATTACGCCTACGGCATCGCCGGAGCCTCGGCAGCGATGGGCTTTTACTATATTGTGTTGGCACGCTATGCGTGGAAACATGTCGGCGAAGAGTTTCGCCTGCTGGCCGAGGCGATGCTCGCCATCGGCGTGGTGTTCGCGACACTGGCGATACCTTACGCACTCGATGGGCACTGGAGCAGCGCTGCCTGGGCGCTTGAAGCCGCAGGAATCCTGTGGGTGTCAATTCGCCAGAATCGCTTTTACGCTCAATGCTTCGCGATCGCGCTACAGGTTGGATCAGGGGTGTTGTTTTTCATGCGCAACATCGACGACGTCGGCAACACGGCATGGCTCAATCCGGCTTTTCTCGGCGGGGTTTTCATCGCACTCGGTGCTTTCATTTCCGCGCGCATGCTTTACCTGCAGGCGCCTGGTTTCAAGTTGCGACTGCTACACGTTCCGTTTTACATCTGGGCAATGGCCTGGTGGTTGATCAGCGCACTGGTACAGATCGATGAATACGCAGAACACCAACTCAGCGCCTGGTTATTATTGTTCGGCGCAACTGCAGCATTACTGGCCTACCTTGACCGCCTGCGCGAATGGAACTGGATGCCGGCAGCGATAAACGCCGCGTTGTTGTTGCCGGTATTGATGCTGATTGCACTTTATTCGCTGTTTGACAACGACCATATCCTGGTCATACCCGATCTATATTTCTGGATTGCGGTACTGGGGACTAGTTACTGGATAATCGAGAAACTCGAAACCGTGTCCTGGCCCTCCTGGATCAATATTGCGGCGCATACCGGCCTGGTAGTATTTACTGCACTGATTCTGTCATTCGAACTGGTGTGGATTTTTGAGTCCAAACTGGGCCTTCCCGGCCAGGGATACTACGCGGTATTTGCAGTGATGCCGTTAATCGCAATGCGGGTTGCCCAAATCGAGGTTTTGCCGGCGATCAAACGCATCGGCCCTGCCCTGCAGCTGAGTCTGATCGGCACTTTGTCGGGCCTGCTGCTGTTGTGGAACCTGGTCATCAACCTGACCAATTGTGGCGATCCGGCACCGCTTCCCTATATCCCGTTTATCAATCCGGTCGATCTAACGCAGATAGCTTTCTTTGTGCTGGTGCTGGACAGTTTGAAGCTGGTAAAACCTTCGATGAAAATCCAGCGTGATCACATCATAATCATCCTCGCTGGTTTGTGCTTCGTCTGGTTGACCGCTGTATTGATCCGCAGCATGCACCACTATCTCGACATTGGTTTCGACCTGTCGGCTATGTCAGTCGACACCCGGGTACAGTCCGCGATCTCGATCCTGTGGACCGTTATCGGCATGGGCGCGATGCTGTTCGCTTCGCGCAACAAGCTGCGACCGCTATGGATTGTCGGCGCAGCATTAGTGGGTGTGGTGTTAGTAAAAATGTTCTTTATCGATCTCGGCGCCAGCGGAACCGTCGAGCGCATTGTCTCCTTCCTCGTAGTTGGCAGCCTGCTGGTCGCTACCGGATACTTCTCACCGATCCCAGAAAAATACGCGGATCCGGACGAGAAGATGGTAGAGTCATCCCATGCATAAAATTCTGTTTCCGATAGTATTGCTAACGCTGACCAGCACGGTAATGGCAGAAATCAGTCCAGAGGATTACGCTTACCGGGCAAGGCTCAGCGAAGCTGAACAAGCGTTACAGCGTGTCGTGTTGCCAATGGATGTCATTATCAACCTGACACATTCCGATCTAAGCGACCTGGCTGTTTTTAATATTAGCGGTAAACAGCTGCCGCATGCGATTACGCGCACTCCGAGAAAAGTTATCGAACAAAACCCGCAACTTGCGTTTCATGAATTTGACAGTTTCCTGCAACAAAATTCAATAACCGTAACAACGCGCGAGCAAACCCAACAGGTGGATTCACTGTCGGAATCGCAGACTACTGAAACCATTGCGGTGCAGTCATTGCGCAAGGACTACCTGATTGAATTATCGGTAGGCGATAAAATCCCCTTCTTCGACCGCATCGAACTGACATGGGAACACGAACCCGCAGGTCAAATACTTGAAGTCAGGGTCGAGGTCGGCAATGAACTCGACAGGCTGCGCGTGATCAAGTCACGTAAGAGCCTGACCAACCAGGAATCGAAAGATCCCAACTGGCGCAGCATCAATGGTATTCCACGTAACCAGAAATACCTGCGCCTGACCCCGCTCAACGATGTAACCAGCTTCGAATTGCAAAGCGTTACAGGACATTACCGCGACATTGAAAACGCACCGGTACAGACTTATCAACTGAGCCCCGAAACAAGCGAACAGGATGGAGTGCTATTTTATACTTTTGAGTTTCCATCGGTAGTCAAGGCCGAGGCAATACGCATTGTTCCAACTGATGCAAACCGGGTGATAAATGGCGATCTTTTTGCGATCTGGGGTAAAGATGAAACCAGGAAACCGATCCGCACCGACTACCGGCAGCATAATATCAGCGCGGATGACGTCAGACCCAGCAAACCAATCGGGCTGCCTCGCAGATCCTACCAGAGCATCTGGTTCACCTCTCGCGCAGAGCTTATCGAGCCCCCCGGCGTGGAGTTGATTTACCCGCAATACGAACTTATCTTTCTCGGTGATGACATCGGGCCCTATACCCTTGCCTGGGGTAATTACGAAGGTAATGGTGAGAAAACCGATTTAAACGGAATATTAAAAGGCGATCTGAAACAGGCCCAGCAACGGGGAGCATTGGTAACGCTTGGTACAATTCGCGAAGCCGGTGGGCCCGCACGCCTGTCAGCGCAACCTGAAACACCCTGGAAAAAATGGCTGCTATGGACAGTGCTGATTATGGCCGCTATCGTAACAGGACGCATGGCAATCAGGCTTTACCGGGAATTAAATAGCGCCTGATCAACAAAAACGGCAAGGGGGAATACGAATGGCGGCTAAACCGGTCATTCTGGTAACGCGCAAGTTACCTGATTCAGTCGAACAAAAACTGGCGCAACATTTCACCACCATCCTCAATCCCGATGACAGGCTTTACGGCACCGCGGAAATGCTGCAGCTGGCCGAAAATGCGGATGCGATCCTGCCCTGTCATACTGAAAAATTTAGCGCGGGAACCATCGCACAATTACCAGCACGGGTAAAAGCGATCGCCAACTTTTCGGTCGGCGTCGATCATGTCGATCTCGATGCAGCCAGGCAAAAGCAGGTTGTCGTCACCAATACACCCGACGTGCTTTCCGATGCCACGGCCGAAATCGCGATGTTATTGATGCTGGGTGCTGCACGACGCGCCAGCGAGGGCGAACGCCTGGTACGCAATCAACAATGGAAAGACTGGAGTCCTGCGTTCATGGTCGGTCACCAGGTTACCGGTAAGCGCCTTGGTATCCTGGGCCTGGGCCGGGTCGGACAGGTCGTGGCCCGGCGTGGACGCGGCTTTGAAATGAAGATCCACTACCACAATCGTAATCCGCTGAACCCGGAGCAAGCCGGGGATGCGATCTATCATGACAGCGTCGAAGCATTGCTGGCAAGTATCGACGTATTGTCGATTCACTGCCCCGCGTCGGAGGCAACCCGTGGATTGCTCAACCGCGAGCGAATTGCATTGATGCATCGCGACGCAATTCTGGTGAACACCTCGCGCGGCGGGGTTATCGACGACGATGCCCTGGTTGCAGCACTGCAGTCGGATGTGATTGCAGCCGCGGGGCTCGATGTATTCAATGGCGAGCCCAATTCGATTCATCCCGGCTACCGCGAACTCGATAACGTATTCCTGTTGCCGCATATCGGTAGCGCCACCCGTGAAACGCGTGACGCAATGGGCTTCAGGGCGATCGACAACCTGGTTGCGATATTCAACGGCGAAGAACCTGGTGATCGCGTCGCCTAGTACGACCGGGCCAGCCTAAAGCATTCACCCCTGCGGATGAGAAAGTGCTGTTACTCGGGCGATTGTCACAATATACTCTCCCCACGCATTTAGCCTGATTATGTGGTTCGGGAACGGGCGTAAAACCAGGAATATTATCTGGTATACAATATACCGCTCAATATGATTTAATGCTGTATCCAGTCATCCGCATAACGATAACAAGGCAATGGCGATTCGATAATTGTTCTTAAGAACAAGGTTTCATGCGTAAATGACTTAAAAATAATAATCGCCAACTTAAAATTACTACTAATAATGAGGGCACCAGCTATGACCGATAAAACGACATCTCGTCGCAAATTTCTAACCACCGGGGCCGCAACCATTGCGGGCGGAGCGGCGGCAGCCGCGTTTCCCAACATTTCGGTTGGGCAAAGTCCTACCGTATTGAAAGTACAGGCGGCCTGGGGCGGCGGTATCTTTCTCGAGTTCGCCCAGGACTACGTTAAACGGGTCAACGAAATGTCGGGTGGTTCGTTAAAGATCGACTTACTCGGCGTGGGTGCGGTTGTCAAAACCGCCGAAATGCAAACCGCGGTTCACAAGGGCGTGCTCGATGGTGCGCACCTGGTAACTGCATACTGGTATTCAAAAAGCCCGGTTGCATCACTGTTCGGCACCGGCCCCTGTTTCGGCTGGTCAGCCAACGAACTGATGGGCTGGATTCAGCACGGTGGCGGCAAAGACCTGTATTACGAACTAATGCATGACAAGCTGAGACTCGACCTGGTCGGTTTCTTCTCCGGTCCAATGCCCGCGCAACCACTAGGCTGGTTCAAGGAACACATCACCAAGAGCAGCCAGATGAAAGGCCTGAAGTATCGTACCGTGGGGCTCGCGGCTGACGTGCTGCAGGAAATGGGCATGTCGGTAGTGCAGCTGCCCGGCGGCGAAATCCAGCCAGCGATGAAGAGTGGCCTGATCGATGCGGCCGAATTCAACAATCCGACTTCTGACAAGGACTTCGGCATGCAGGATGTTTCCAAGCATTACCACCTGGGTAGTTTCCACCAGTCGCAGGAATGTTTCGAAATTATCTTCAACCAGACGCGTTTCAAGAAGCTCGCCAAGGAACACCAGGCGATTCTGGAATACGCTTCCGAAGCGGCATCGGCGGATATGGCCTGGAAAGCGATGGAGCGCTACTCGCAGGACCTGGTAGTGCTGAAAGAGAAGCACGGCGTCAACGTTTACAAGACTCCCGATGCGGTCATGAATGACCAGCTCAAAGCCTGGGATATAATTGTCGCAAAATTCAATAAATCAGATCCGTTCTTCAAGAAGGTCATCGACTCGCAAATGGCCTGGGCGAAGCGTCACGGCGCCTATGCATTGAATAATTCACCCAACTATCAAGGTGCCTACGAGCATTACTTTGGCAAGCTGTAACAGCCAGAAAGGCTAGTCAGCAGGGCGGTATTTCACGATACCGCCCTCGCTTTTTCTATTTCAACCTGCTCGTTAGATACCCCGGTGACCTGCAATGATGACTCGCATTCTTCACTTCATCGATAGCCTCAGCGCCTGGACCGGGAAGGCTTTTGCGTGGTGTATCGTGATCCTGACGTTCTCCACCTGTTACGAAGTGTTCATGCGCTACGTGCTCAATGCGCCGACGGTATGGGCCTTCGATATGAGCGTGCAAATGTACGGGGCGCTTTTTATGATGAGTGGCGCCTATGCCCTGTCACAGGACGCCCACGTGCGCGGCGACGTGGTGTATCGACTGTTAAAAATAAAAACCCAGGCCAAGATTGACCTGACGCTTTATATCCTGTTCCTGATGCCCGGCGCCCTGGCTTTGATTTACTACGGATATGGTTTTGCCGCCGATTCCTGGTTTTACAAGGAAGTCAGCTGGAGCAGCCCGTCGCGCATTCAAATCTATTTCTTCAAAACCTTGATACCCGTTTCCGGCACGCTGGTTTTACTGCAGGGTATCGCAGAGGCCGTACGCTGTGTGATCTGTATCAAAACCGGGGCCTGGCCACCGCGCCTGCACGATGTACAGGAAACCGAAACCATGCTGATGAATGAACAGGAAGATTTGCGCAAGCTGAAGGAAGAAGGACATGTCTGATCCAGTTGTCGCGGTCTTCATGCTCGGCCTGTTTATCTTCATGGTGATGCTGGGTTTTCCGATCGCCTTCACGCTGATCGCGATGGGCCTCGGCTTCGGCTACTACGCCTATTACGACGTCGAGCGCATGCAAACCATATTCGACAATCGGATATTCGATTTATTCGTGCAGAATACCTTTTCGGTCATGTCCAACGACGTACTGGTGGCCGTCCCACTCTTCTTGTTTATGGGCTATGTGGTCGAACGGGCCAACATAGTCAATCGCCTGTTTTTCAGTATTCAACTGGCCGCGCGTCACTTACCGGGGTCCATGGCGGTTGCAGCGCTGTTTACCTGCGCCATATTCGCAACCGCTTCGGGCATCATCGGAGCGGTGGTTACGTTGATGGGAATGCTTGCGTTCCCGGCAATGTTGAAGGCAAATTACGACGAGAGTTTCGCCGCCGGCGTCATCTGCGCCGGGGGTTGTCTTGGCATCCTGATTCCACCGTCGATCATGCTGATCGTCTACTCGGCAATTGCCGAAATATCACCGCTGCGCCTCTACGCCGCAGCCATGTTCCCGGGGTTGCTGCTGGCCGGACTGTACATGGTTTACGTGGTTGGGCGAGCGACCCTCAATCCAGGTTTAGCGCCAAAGCCCAGTGAGGAGGAAGTCCCGTCCTTCGGCAGGATTGCCTGGGAATTGATCACCTCGTTTGTACCCCTGGCACTGTTGATCATGAGCGTGCTCGGGGCTATTTTAATGGGTCTTGCGACACCGGCCGAAGCCGCGGGTGTCGGCGCATTCGGCGGACTGTTTCTGGCAGTTTGCTATCGCGCACTCAGCTGGGAACGATTAAAGCAGGCAGTTTACCTGACCGCCAAGACTTCGGCGATGGTGTGTTGGCTGTTCGTGGGCTCGTGGACTTTCGCCTCGGTGTTCTCCTACCTCGGTGGTCACGAACTGATTAACGAATGGGTATTGTCACTGGACCTGGGAACGGTAGGATTCCTGATACTCGCGCAATCCATTATTTTCCTGCTCGGGTGGCCGCTGGAGTGGACCGAAATTATCATTATTTTCGTGCCAATCTTTCTGCCGATGCTGGAAACCTTCAATGTTGAACCTCTGTTTTTCGGCATCCTCGTAGCCTTGAACCTGCAAACCTCGTTCCTGACACCACCGATGGCGATGGCGGCCTATTACCTGAAAGGCGTGGCGCCACCGCATATTCAGTTACTGGATATTTTCCGCGGCATTATGCCTTACCTGGTGATCATCATTTTCTCGATGGTACTGCTGTATAACTTCCCCGGAATCGCGCTGTGGCTGCCGGTCTACCTGTTTGGTCCCGGATAGTCTGCAAACACGGCGTACAAGGCATGGATAAATTCGACCCGGCCGTGGCAAACCTGCTCAGCGCCAGCGACGCCCGCAAGGCAATCGAAAGCGGGCTGCTGGACTCGCAGGAACTGGTTGCAGCCTGTTTCACGCGTATCGACGAACTCGAGGATTCGATCGCGGCCTGGGCGCACCTCGACCGGGACCAGGCGATGGCACAGGCACGCGCGGCCGACGAATTTCGCCGCAGTGGCCTGCAGATAGGCCCTCTTCACGGGCTGCCAATCGGAATCAAGGACATTATCGATACCGCCGACTACCCCACCGAGCGTGGCACGGTACTGCATCAAGGACGCCAGCCAACACGGGACGCGACCCTGGTGTCGCTGCTGAAAGAGGCCGGTGCCATCATACTCGGTAAAACCGTGTCGACTGAAATGGCCGTTTACTCGCCCGGTAAAACCCGTAATCCACACAATCCCGAACATACCCCGGGTGGCTCGTCGAGCGGCTCCGCGGCGGCGGTATCAGCGGCCATGATCGCGCTCTCTGTCGGCACTCAGACCAATGGATCGGTCATCCGACCGGCTTCCTACTGCGGCGTCTATGGTTTCAAGCCCAGTTTTGCACGCATTTCCTGCCATGGCGTGCTGCAACAATCGCCGCCACTGGATACCGTTGGCGTGTTTGCACGCAACCTCGAAGACCTGGCACTAATCGCCGATGTATTGATGCGCTTCGACGGACAGGATCCCGCGATGGCTCCGATCGCCCCGCCCTGCATCGGCAAGGTCCTGAACCAGCAGGTCCCGGCCGAGCAGCACTTCGCATTCGTGCGCAGCCCGGTATGGGAACAGGTCGAACAGGAAACCAAGGACGGGCTGCGCGAATTGATCGACGCGGTTAATGAACGCCGGCAAAAGACGGTCGATATTGTCGATCTGCCAGCCCCTTTCGCCGAATTACACGAGGATCATCGCAAGGTGATGGAAGCCGACCTGGCGCGCAATTTTGCCGATGAATATGAACGTGGTAAAGCGGAATTGAGCGAGGTACTGCGCGAAATGATCGAGCGCGGGCAACAGGTTAGTGCGGGTGACTACGACAACGCGCTTGCCAAAATGCTGGATTACGATGCTTTTCTCGAGGAAATTTTCGACGAATACGACGCCATCCTGACACCCGCCACTCCGGGCCCGGCCCCGGTCGGTCTTGATGCGACCGGCAGCCCGGTGATGAATACGATCTGGACATTCTGCGGCACACCCGCAATCAATGTCCCCCTGTTGCAAAGCGCCGAAGGTTTGCCGATCGGAGTCCAGGTGGTTGGCGCGAAAAATGACGATGCGCGGTTGTTTCGCTGCACGCGCTGGTTGCTGGATATACTGAACGACTAATTTTCCTTATACTATATCGCTTAACTGAGAGAAAACGACATGGACAACATTATCACCGGAGCAATCGGCGTCGCCATGTTCCTCGCTTTTACCCTCGGGTTGGCTGAATCGATCGGTACGATTCCGTTTGCGATTATCGTGATTTCGGTTTGTCTAATGCTGGTAACCGATTTTTTTCAGTCCGCAAAAGCTGGCCTCGAAGAAGAGCGCCAGAAGAAATCCAACAGCTCGCAGTAGTTACAGCTGCTTTGCGGCAATCATACTAGAAAATGGTCATCAGGCCTGGCTAAGTCAAACTGAGTTGTTTCAACATTTGTTGCGAATACCAGTAGGCAAACTTGCCGACGCTCGGCTCCAGCGCCCCAAACCGACCCTGTAGTGCAAACTTCGAATTCAACCCAAGTTGCTGTCTCAGCAGAAACGGCAGATCTTCATCGAGTGCCGCATCGATGCGCTGATAATAATATTCGGCACGTTCGGAAAAATCGTCGAGTGCCACCGACTCTGTCGGAAAGCAAATCGTCTGTATCGCCCGGCAGCGATTAGCTGATAACGGAAACGCCTGGTACATCCACATCGAGTCCTGCGACAACGCAAATGTCAGGTTGGGATAAATCCAGGTATAGCGCGTGCCCCTGGCTTCGCGACCCTGCAGCCCTCGTGCGGTTGGCAAAGCGTACTGCTGGGTATCTTGCATCAGCGCCGCAGCACCTTCGGTTGCTCCGAACTGGGTCGCATACTGGCCGCTTACGGCATCTACGGCATCCGGCTCCGGATACAACCAGTTGATGGATTCAGGATGCACCATTGGGAGATGGTAATACTCGTTAAACACTTCAATGAAAGTTTTCCAGTTGCAGTCGACTTCGAATTCGCGCACTCGTGTCGTCTTCCAGTGATTTATTCCCCAGGGTTGATGAAACCTGTCAAAGTCGCCCAACCATTCAGCAATCGCCGGGGGTTGATCCTCAAAACTGGTAAACACAAATCCATGTTCGACCGCCACCGCAAACTCGACCAGGCCAAATTTATCGGGATCGAAATCCACCGCGTTTTCCATGCGCGGATAAACCTTGAGCCGACCGTCGAGATCGTAAGTCCACCAGTGAAACGGGCACTTGATCTTTTTACAGTTGCCGTCACCGCTGAGCAACTGACTGCCGCGATGCCGGCAGGAGTTGGCAAATACTTTCAACGCACCCGACTTGCTACGCATCACGATGAGCGGGACACCACCGATATCGATGGCAGAATAATCCCCGGTATCGGCCCAGCGATCTGCCCGACCTAGACCGACCCAACCGTGATGAAAAACAGCGTTCTGTTCGAGGGCCAGTAATTCATCGTCTGCATAACAGGCCGGTGGAATACCGAGCGACCGATTTTCATCCGGTAGAACCGCAGACAGTTGCAGCCGTAATTCATGCCACGACACTAATCCAGGTCTGGTTGTCACCTAAATCTCCTCAAGTCATCGTTGTTGCGAGTATCCGGATAATCCAGGCAGGCCGCAAATGATAAGTATTGCAAATCTGTCCGCACAGTCAGTATGCTGAGAACCAAATTTGACGGAGGTGCCCATGCAGCCAGAAGTGAAACCGGCCAGCGCGGCTGTTGAATTCGAAACCAACGAGCGCTGCCATATTACCGAAGTTGCAAACGACCCGGGCGACGAGTTGGTTTCAATTGCACGCGCCAGGGTTGAACCAGGCGTGACCACTGCCTGGCATAAACTGGAACACATATCGGAACGCTATATAATCGTCTCCGGACAGGGGCGGGTTGAAGTCGATGACCTGGAACCAATCGATGTGTTACCGGGCGACGTGGTTCGCATACCGGCTGACGTCGCGCAAAGAATTACCAACACCGGCAAAGGGGATCTAATATTCTACGCCGTATGTGCTCCACCGTTTCGAAAAGACTGTTATATCAGCCTCGAACAAGGTACAGAATCGCTAGTGTAACCAACCCGGAAATTTGATCAATCAGGTGTTTAACGAATGGCATTCAAATGAAACATAACCAGGTCTGGATCTGACATGGCTGTCATCACCGACATCGGCCTGTGGGAGCTCATCAAGCACCTCAAGCAATGGCTTACCAACCTGAATCGTGCCAACAGCGCACGTCAACGCCGGTCGATAGAAGCATTGCGCGCCGTCGTCATCGCCGCCCGGCACACGCAAGCCTACGTGCGACTGCTGAATGACACCAAGAATCAAGATCACAAGCAGGAAGCAGCACTGAGCGAAATGTGGACCGAACTGAGTTTCAAGCTGACCGATCTCGGATTATTGAAACTTGCCAAGCGCTGTGACATCAAGGGTCGATACTGGGCCGATCCAGACGGCTTCGACATCGAGTTCCTGCAAAAGGCCGACGTCGGGCTCGAACGCATGGAACAGTTAGCCCGGCAATTGCTGGCTCAAATCGATCGTGCTTGACCTTAAGCCATATCTCTTATATCCAACATGACCTATCGATGACTGATTCAACCCGGAGATTCTCGGACCGCGTCGAAGCCTATCAAAAGTATCGCCCCGGATATCCCCCGGCGTTGGTCTCAACGCTGCTTGAGAAGACCGGGCTTGATAAGGACGCTATAGTTGCCGACGTCGGCTCGGGCACCGGTATATTTACGCGGCTACTGCTCGATCATGGTCTTCGGGTATTAGGCGTCGAGCCCAACACCAACATGCGCCTTGCCGCGGAAGCCGCGCTTGCAGATTATTCACTGTTTACCAGTATTGATGGAGCGGCTGAACAAACCGGCCTGGAAGACGACTCAGTCAACCTGGTAACCTCGGCACAGGCATTGCACTGGTTTTGTAACGCGGCAGCAAAGGCCGAGTTCCAGAGAATTCTCAAGCCCAGTGGCAGGCTTGCACTGATCTGGAACAAGCGTGCAGTCAGCGAACCGTTTCAACAGGCTTACGATGCCATTCTGCGCGAATACGCACCCGAATACGACCAGGTAAATCATATGAACCTCGATGCAAACGACATTGCAGGCTTTTTTAAGGCTGGAAGCATGGAGTTATTGCACTTCGACAATAGCCAGTCGCTTGACTTTGCCGGGCTGATCGGCCGATTAAAATCATCGTCCTACTGCCCCGCTGAAGATTCACCACAATACATTCCGCTGGTTACCGAACTGGTTAACCTGTTTGACCAGTTTGCGCTCAACGGCAGGATCGATTTCGAGTACGATACGCAGCTCTATCTCGGAATCGTCGATAGCGCGGAAAAATACAATCCATGAGGAGGAACTAATGCCAGGACCTTACCAGGGCAGTTGTTTATGCAATGCGATCCGATTCGAGGTCGATGAATTCGAGCCGCAGACCGGCAGCTGCCATTGCTCGATGTGCCGCAAGTTTCACGGCGCTGCCTTTGCGACCCTTGCCGAAGCGCGCCGTGCAAATTTTCGCTGGATTGCCGGGGAGGAATTACTCAAGGGCTATACCGCCGACAATGGAACCACGCGCTCGTTCTGCTCAAACTGCGGATCAAGCCTTATGTTTGCCAGCCCCAACGCGGATCCGGATCTGGTCGAAATTTCGCTAGGCTGCTTCGACGATGAGGTTCCGGTACGCCCCGACGCGCATATCTACGTTGCCTCCGGCGCTAAATGGGCGCATCCCGAAGACAACCTGCCCCAGTACGAGGCCGGGCGTGATAGCGCCAGACTCAAGTAATTGGGGTTAACATGAAAATCTGGGTTGATGCCGACGCCTGCCCGAATCCAATCAAGGAAATCCTGTTCCGCGCCGCCGAACGCACCGGAATCGCGCTGACATTGATCGCGAATCACGATATACCGGTCAAGCCATCGCGCCACATCAGTTTCCTCCGGGTAAAATCAGGATTCGATGTCGCAGACAATGAAATCGTCAATCGCCTTGCTGCAGGCGACCTGGTGATCACCAGCGATATTCCACTGGCCGCCGAAATCATCGAAAATAAAGGGCAGGCTCTGAGCCCGCGTGGCGAGCTGTTTACCGCCGATAACATTAAGGCACGGCTGACGATGCGGGATTTGATGGAATCGTTACGTTCCAGCGGCATCGATTCGGGTGGCCAGGCACCTTTAAACCATAGTGACCGCAAAGCCTTTGCCGATCAGCTGGATAAAATTATCACGCGGCATGGCTGATCTCGAGGGATCAATAATTTCCAATTCGAAATTCTCCGCGAAGCAGCGGTAATCGATGGTATGAACTGGTAAACTCTAACACTCAAAACTACGGGGGGAAAAACAATGGCAGTCTATAAATGTGAAGCCTGCGGCATGACTATCGGTACCATGACTTGCGGTAGCTGCGACAAGGAACTCGAACACGGCAGTATTACTGCCGATAGCGGTGATGAAATACAGGTATCAAAGTGTCCTGACGGGCATGGCATGATCAAATCCCCGATGTGTTGTGGGCAGGATATGACCCGCCTCGACTAGGGACAAACCCGGGACGAGTGCCCATAAAACAACTTGTACAGGAGTATCGAGCTGGAATCGACCCTTTCGCTGGCCAGCATTAGCGCTTTGCTCGGAGCACTGATCGTGCTGGCTATTATTCCAAGCGTCAGCGTGCTCGCCGTAACCGCACGCTCCGCGGCATTTGGCTTCACTCATGGCGTACTCACCGCGCTTGGCATCGTCGCGGCGGATATTCTGTTTATACTGGTTGCGGTTTACGGCCTGGCCATCGTCGCCGAACTGATGGGCGCGCAATTCAAGCTGGTTCAATACCTCGGGGGTGCTTACCTGGTCTGGCTGGGGATATCGCTTTGGCGCGCAGACGCTAAAGCGCATAAACCTGATGAAATTAAACAATCTTCGCGCAGCTCGAGTTTTTTAACCGGATTTCTAATCACGCTGGGTGATCAGAAAGCAATCCTGTTTTACCTCGGATTTTTCCCCGCTTTTATCGACCTCACGCGCATGACCATGGCCGACACGCTGATCATAATCGTGATCGCGACAATCGGGGTCGGTGGCGCCAAAATTTTTTACGCCTACCTCGCCGACCGGGCGCGGACGGTTTTCAAAAACACGCGCGCGATTCGCGCAATCAATATCCTCGCGGCTTGCGTGATGATTACGGTCGGGCTTACGCTGCTGCTGAAAACCCAGGAGTGGATATGAGCGTGCAAATTAATGACCTGGAACTGCTCGATGCAGTCTGCGATTTTGCACTATTGCATCCGCATCCTGCCGTGCAAAAGTTCAGGGATTCAGTGCAAAACTGGGGCGACGACTGGATCTCGATCGAACCCGCCTATTTGCCCGCCGCCGATTTCCTGGTTGAAGCTATCGCCAACACAGACCAGCAGACCCGCGAACTGGTGGAAACCTTCGAGCAGCATAAAAACCGCCTGCACTGGGAGCAAAGCTATAAAAAAGAGGATGACGTGGTTCCGGACTCGATGCTCGAAGGCTATGCTTTCGCCGAAATTATCGGCAAGCGGGGTCCGTTCATCAGCGACCGTATTCGCGCCGGGATTGGCATCTGGGGGCCAGGTATCCTGTACCCCCGCCATCAGCACCAGGCCGAAGAGATTTACATCGTTGTTGCAGGAGCAGCGGAGTTCAAAATTGGCGCTGCCGAAGAAGCCTGGCTTGGTGTGGGCGACGTGGTATATGTCGAATCGAATTCGCCACACGGTTTTCGCACCACTGATCAAAGTCTCGTTGTTTACTACCTGTGGCAGGCGGGCGACCTGCGCCAGACCTCGAGCTTCGGGTAATTGCTGGTGCCCCGCTCCGGAATAAAAGTCTTAGCGGATACGCCAGGTGACGGTGCAGCGGTCGAACGTCAGCATGTTTACCAGGTTCGTTTAAAAATGTGGCTGAATAAAGGTGAACCGATTCGCTGGGAACGTCCCTGGGGCCTGATCGATCGCGCTCGACTCGAAGACGACGGTGAAACGCTGTTGACTGATTTACGCATCGATCGTGAAAACCTGTTTGCGGGCTTGTTCCAGGGCATCGAGGGCATGCGCATCGGCGGCAAGCGCAAATTGAAAATTTCACCGCACCTGGCTTACGGCGAAACCGGGATTCCCGGCAGGGTTCCGGCACAGGCGACGATTATTGCCGAAATCGAGTTTATAGAAGAAAGAAAATGGGACCACAATTGATGAGTGATATTGCTGCTAAGGTTAAAGTCATTGCCTTTGATGTCTTCGGTACCGTGGTCGACTGGCACGGTTCGGTTTCACGTGAGGTAGCCGACATGAACCTGGGTGTGGATCCCGGTAAATTCGCGCTCGCCTGGCGTGCCGGTTACAAGCCTGCGATGCGCGAGGTCATGGATAAGGGTGAATGGGTAATCCTGGATGCTTTGCATCGCCGCATTCTCGATAAAGTATTGACTGATTTCGGACTTGATTCATTGCCCGAACAGGAACGCCAACATCTGAACCTGGTATGGCATCGGCTCGACCCCTGGGCCGATTCGGTCGAGGGGCTTACGCGCCTGAAATCGCGCTTTATCATCTGCTCGCTGTCCAACGGCAACATCGGGCTGCTGACCGAGATGGCCAAACATGCTGGCATTCCCTGGGACTGCATTTTAAGCGCCGAGAATTTTAATAAGTACAAACCGCATCCCGACACCTACCACGGCGTGGTACGCACATTTGCCGCCGAACCGGGCCAGGTCATGTTCGCCGCAGCTCATCACAGTGATCTCGAAGCTGCTCGTTGCTGCGGGCTTGAAACCGCCTACATCGAACGCCCCTTCGAATACGGCCACAACAAGCCCAAGAATGTCGCACCGTGGTCCGCGAATACATTGCACGCGACCAGCATCGTGCAGCTGGCTGAATTACTGGATTGTTAGTCCCTTACCTAGCGGAACCATCATGACCCTGATTGCCAATACTCCCGAACCACCCTACTACGCGGTAATTTTTTCATCGCTGCGCAACGACGATATCGAAGGCTATGCCGAAACCGCCGCCCGCATGGTCGAACTGGCAGCTCTGCAACCCGGTTTTCTCGGCGTCGAATCGGCGCGCGAAGAGCTGGGCATTACGATTTCTTACTGGTCCGACCTCGAGTCGATTAAAAAATGGAAGGCTCATGCGGAACATCTCGAGGCGCAAAAACTGGGTATGGATAAATGGTATTCGACCTATATGACGCGCATTGCGCTGGTAGAACGCGACTACAGCAAATAAAAAATCACCGAATTAAGCCCCATAAACGGGTTGACATTGCTCTATTTGCGTATATATTCCAGTTCTGCTTGAATCTATGTCTAAAATTTATTCCCTCTCTTCGAAGTAATTCCGTGTTCTCTCGTTCTGTAGTCAATAAAGTTATAGCCTGGTTTCCGGCGACATCGCCTTGCACAAAGGTTTTTTATTATTATTTTTAAATAGGTACACATTATGTCTGACAAGACAACCGGTAAAGTAAAATGGTTCAACGAAGCTAAAGGTTTTGGTTTTATTGAGCGTGAATCAGGCCCCGACGTTTTCGCACATTTCAGTGCTATTCAGGGCACGGGCTTCAAGACCCTGACAGAAGGACAGCAAGTTGAATTCACAGTCACCGACGGCCAGAAAGGTCCTCAAGCTGAGAATATCACTCCTATCTAGTTGAATTGCCGAGCTACTCGGTAAATCAGTTTTGATTAAAAGCCAGGCTTTCTGCCTGGCTTTTTTTATTCCTGCGCAAAATGACTTGCCCTGGTCGCAACCCGAGGATATAAATCATCCGGTTGACAGATCATAGGTGCCTATGCGATGAAACCGGAACGCTGGAAAATTCTCAAAAACAAGCTTTTCACCTACCAGGTGGGCTTTACCTCGCCGCCGCATGACTTCGATGCAGCGCCGAGTGATTTTCTGCGCATCAGTGCCGACAATGTCGGTGCCCATGGTCGCATGCTGCACGTCCCCGAATACGAACACCAACTAACGCAACGCGTCGATAACTTTCACCTGCTCGAAGAATTCGTGCACTGCATGTCGAACAATGGTGCCGATGTCTGCGGCCAGGTCGGAACCAACTGGGTGCATTGCCAGGGAACAACCCCGGATGAAATCAACGATATCTGCAACCGTATCGGCGACAGCTACGAAACCCCGTTTCACATGGCGGGCTATTGCGTGGTCGAGGCATTGCGTGACATGGGCGCACAACGAATAGCCCTGAACTCGGTTTATTACTGGCCTGACTGGCGCGACGGTTACGCCCGCTTTTTGAAGGAAGCCGGGTTCGACCTGGTTTATTACGCCAATTTCGCCGACATGGGCTTCTTCAAAACCCAGCAGGAATGCAACGACTGCATCTGGATCTTCGACGGTGACCTGGCGCAAAGGTCGATGGAATATGTCGTCGAACAGGCGCCCGATATCGACGCAATCGTGGTTAACGGTATGCCCAACTTTCGCCGGGCCGACGGCTTGCCGCAGCGCATCGTCTCGTTGGACCGTGATCTCGAGGCCGCAGTCGGCATACCGATCGTGTCGTCCGATACCGCGCTTTACTGGCGCATTTATAAATCGCTCGGCACGGCTCCGATTGGTCGTCACGGGCAATTGCTCTCCTCCCTGCAATAGGTCCCCGTCCATGCACAAGATACTGGCACTCTGGGCCACGCCGCGTTCCACCTCGACCGCGTTCGAATGGATGATGCGTATGCGCGGCGATATGACCTGCTTCCACGAACCCTTTGGCGAAGCCTGGTACCAGGGTGAAGATGCACGCTGGCCGCGCATCAAGCCGGATACTCCACGCACGCAAGGCCTCACTTTCGATAGCGTGTGGCAGGAATTAAAATCGGCTGCCGAAAAAGGTCCGACTTTCTCGAAGGACTTCCCGCACTACATCGAACACCTGTGGAGCAACGAATTTCTGGGTCACTTCAATCACAGTTTTCTGATCCGCGACCCGGCCAAGGTCGCCACCTCGATGTACAAGCACTGGCCCGATTTCGTGCTGAAGGAAATTGCTATTGTCGAGCAGCGCGCGCTATTCGATCGGCTCACCGATATGCTCGGCCATACGCCACCGGTTATCGACAGTGATGATCTGCTCGAAAACCCGCATGGAATCGTCGCGGCCTACTGCAATGCAGTAGGCATCCCTTACATCAAGTCCGCGCTCAGCTGGGACCCTGGTGCACGCGACGAGGTAAGCTGGTATGACGGTGGCTCGTGGCATGCCAACCTGCGTGGCTCCGACGGGCTGAAGGCGCAGCCCAGGCAATACATCGATATCTCCGAAGCGCCGGATCGAGTCAGGGAAATTTACGATACCGTACTGCCACACTACCAGCATCTTCACCAGCATCGATTAACCGCCTGATGACGCCCCAGAGCGGCCAAATATCAAGCGTCGAATTGCTTGAGTTGATAATACTCCCGATTAATTTTGCGCTACCATTAAAAAGCAATACCCGATTTCTTAAACTATAATTTGAATTAGTCGTTAATCGAATTAATCACATGGTGCTTACTCAAATGAAATCTTCCCTCAACATCCTGGCTATTGCAGCTTTGGCATTGCAATTCTCAATCCCGGCTCACGCAGATTTTGTCGGGTTTAGTATTGGAGCAGCCTACTGGGCGCCAAGCCTGTCCGGCGACTTTAACAGTGATGGCGAATCTGATATTGACCTGTCTGACGACCTGGATATTGATGACCCTTCACAATCATCGTTGGTTTTAAGCCTGGAGCATCCAATTCCCATTCTACCGAATATCAGGTATCAAAACATCGATCTTGATAGCGATGGTAGGAGCGCGCTGAGTGGTGATATTACCTTCGAGGGAGAAACCTATACTGCAGGCGAAACGGTTCGCTCGACCTTCGATTTATCGCATGACGACATCGTTTTGTACTACGAAGTACTGGATAACTGGGTAAACCTCGATGTTGGTCTCGACCTGAAACGTTTTGACGGAAAGGTATCGATGGTCGGGAGCACCAATACTGCTACCAGCAGCATTGACATCGACGAAACCTTGCCGTTACTTTACCTGTCTGCCAGGTTTGACTTGCCGTTTAGCGGGTTCTACGTCGGTGCCGATATCAGCAGTTTTAGTATCGATGATAGTAGCGCCGATGACCTGACCCTTAAACTGGGTTATGAGTCAGATAGTGGACTAGGTATCGAAGGAGGCGTGAAGACTTTTTCGCTGGAACTGGACGACGCCGATGACCTCGACACCGATATCGAGTACGACGGTGCATATGTCAACGGGTACTTTCACTTTTAGGCATAACCCAAAGTGCCAACTCGGCAACGACCCGTATGACAGTTGCCTTACTTCAAACCCGATAGCACGCCGCTAACGCCTGCGCCAACAGCAATCAGCGCCAGGGCGGCGAGATCGAGTCGGGGTAGCGGTCCCCCGCCAAAGCCAAACAATGCCAGCAGTGCTACCCCCAGGCAGATCATCATGGCACCGGTTACCTGGCGTAACGGCGAAGTGTTGGATAAATTGGGGCTGCGTGAAATCCGCTCCAGCGGCGATAGCAGCAAGGTCAGTGGCAACAACAATACAAGCAGAACCGCCATCCATAGAGGACGCGAAAGCCACCAGCTTGTCGTGCCCGGCTCTAAACCCAGTCCCGCTCCACCCGCCAGGTAAAGCAGTCCGATGAAAACAATCATTACCGTTATGTGCCACAGGTATACGGTCATGATCATGCTGTTTACCAGCACGGTCGCAGTCCATAAACGCAAATTCATCAAGGCCTGCCGCATGGGTTTCTCGACCGCCAGCAACAGACCAAACTGAAATATCCCAAGCGCCAACAGGATAACTTTAGGCGGTGTAGTATTGGACAGGGTTTGATCCGGAGAACCAACCATTGCCAGCGGGTATGGACCAGGAAAAACCAGGACCCATATCGTCGCAATTGCAAGCAGCGACATTATCAGCAGTTGGCCGGGTTTACCCATGCGCCCATCCCGCCACGCATAACCCAGGTTGTGTATCGCGAGCCAGACCCAGAAGTAATTACTCCAGCCTGGCCAGCGCAGCCCGGCGCCAAAAAAAGCGATGTCCATGAGAACCGCGAGCGCTACCAGGATCCAGAATGAAGCAAAGCCCAGGCGTTGCCATAAGCGGTAGGTGAGCGGAGCGAGTATGACCACCATAATATATATTGCGAGAAACCAGGTCGGGATCAGGGAAGCCCGCGAAGCCAGCTGAATAAGCTTCGGACTGACCTCGAAATAACTCATGATTACTGCAATAGCGGCCCATACGACAAGCAAGACGAGAAGTGGCGTGACCAGCCGTTGCAGGCGTCCGGCCAGCCAGCCTCCATATTTAATGCCCTTACGCTGCGCACTCTCGAGAGAAACGGCGTTCGAGTAACCACCGACAATAAAAAAAATCGGCATAACCTGGAATATCCAGGTAAGCCACTGTGTTTGGGGTTGAATTTTAAACAGGTGCTCGCTTGTCAATTCGCCATCGACGAAATAAGCGGTCGTAATCAACCAGTGACCGAGAATAACGATCAGGATCGAGACCGCCCTCAGGAAATCAACATATCGATTCCGCTGATGCGGCGTCTGCGCCGCCATTTCACTAGCTTGAGTCCAGATTTGCATCGGTCCGCCCTGTTGATCTGAGACCTGTGGGTAAGGCTTACGCTTAATGATACTCCAGTATCCCCTGCCAGTAAGCATACCTTTACCGGGAAGCAACAAGACTTTAAACACCAGCATGCTGGCTCACTAAAGCCGTTCTAAACTGGTTAAATGGCAGCTTTGTCGGATACTATTGCCCGTGCACCCGGTTGAATAAAGTTTGAAATGGCCAGTATCTGGAAACTGTTACTAATCGGCGTTTGTATTTATGCCGTACTGACAGCGTTTATTTATTTCAGGCAGTCGAGCCTGATTTATTACCCGAACATGCCGGGCAGGACACTCGATGTTACGCCCAGGGAGATCGGTCTCGCCTACCAGGATGTTGAATTATTGACCGAGGATAATATTAAATTGCACGGCTGGTTCATTCCAAATGAAACCGCAAAAGGGACCCTGCTGTTTTTTCATGGCAATGCAGGCAATATATCTCACCGATTAGAGTCGATAAATGTATTTCATAAGCTCGGGCTAAACGTTTTTATTATTGATTATCGGGGTTACGGGCAAAGCGAGGGAAAAGTTTCGGAACAAGGTACTTACCGCGATGCGAAGGCCGCCTGGAAATACCTGACCGAGATCCGCGGCATCAGCACCAAACAAATCATCATCTTTGGTCGATCATTAGGCGCATCAATTGCTACCTGGCTGGCCGCCAAGCACACCCCGGCGGCATTGATTATAGAATCCGGTTTCACCTCGGTACCGTCCATGGCAAAACGGCTTTACCCTTTTTTACCGGTGCGTTGGCTGGCTGTTTTCAGCTATGACACGAAGGAAAATGTGAAAAACATTTCCTGTCCAGTTCTGGTCGCACACAGCAGCAATGATGACATCATTCCTTTCGACGAAGGCCTTGAAATTTTCGATGCTGCGCCTGAAAACAAACAGTTTTTAGAAATGCGTGGCGGGCATAATGACGGATTTATTGTCAGTGGAATGACTTACATTCAAGGACTTAGATCATTTATCTACGAAAATCTTGAATAGATTAGGTATCCATCGTCTCATACCGGGTAAATGGAGTTTCAGGTTTACCTGGTCTGGATCATGCCGGCTTGCGCCCCCGGATATGGCCTGGCCGCAGTTGACCCTGTGCCGACACAACCGCTCTTGCCTTTGCCCGGGACAACCAGTCATCTGCGCCCTCCTGTCCCAGAGTGGCGACCACGTAACTGTAGGCCGGTCCGCCCATTTGACTAACCAATTTCGTTGAAAAATCTGCAAACCACTCGTTTCGGTCCAGTATAGCGGTCTCCAAAAATCCCACCTTCTCAAGTAACGAACCGTCATTTCCAATCGGTGTCATCGCAAAACTTAATCCAGTTCTCTCCACCCAGCTTGACATCTCTTCCGTGAACGGGGCTTCGCTGCAGTACCAGTCACTCATTACCAGCCATCCACCGGGCCTGAGCACACGAAAAACTTCGCTGAAAAGTGCCTCTTTGTCCGGAATATGAATAATCGAATCCTTGCTGAATACAATGTCAAAGCGAGCATCACCAAAGGGTAGCGGGCCGGGTGTTACCAGTTGCAGTTCGATCTGATGTTGCAGATTCTGGGCAGAAACCGTTGCCTGTGCTTCCTCGAGTACCGGTTCCTCCACGTCTATGCCCGTCACTTTCCCGGCGCCGTGATGGGTTACCAGGAGACAGGCTGGACCCCCTATTCCCACGCCTATGTCGAGCACCTCTTTACCGCCCAGGTCAATACCTTCCAGTATCTTGGCGACCTCCTCCATTCCGCCGGGAGACAGAAACCCCTTCCCAAAGGCAACCTGTAACTTGGTAATAAACTCGGCCGTATACTCGATGTCCTTATTGCCAGACATTCCCGACTCCCGATATTTTTGTTCTGGAGCGGTATTATAACAATTTGATATCGAACGTGTTTTTACCGATAGCGGACGCTCAAATACCGGAATTCAGGATGAAACAAGGAAATAAGCCAACACTTGAATTTCGCTTTAATCCAAATGCATTCAATACGGCCGATAGTCAAAATAATGACTTTTTAAGAAGGTTTTTGTTCCTAATCCTTACTAATTTTGGTACATTTATCCCAAATTAATCTTTTTTAGTCGAGAGTTTTCATGATTCAATTCATTCAACGCATCGCAGTATTCTTTCTAGGCGCGGGCCTAGTTTTATCCCTGGTTTCTTGCGGGGGCGGGAATGGAGATTCAATTGATACCTCCATCCAGGGTAAAGGTACCGTTGGCATCTTGTTAACCGATATGCCCGCTGACCCAGCGCTGTTTGATTCAATTAATGCTTCGATTGTGAAGGTGGAACTGCTGGATTCAGATGACAATGGACGCGTAACCCTTTATTCAGGGGCACCCCAGGTATTTGATTTACTCAGACTCAGGAATGAGGCAATCCCCCTGGCTTTCAAGGACGATGTGCCTGCCGGAAAATACTGCAAGATAAGGCTGATTCTTAGTGATCTTGAATTGGTCCTGGCTGATGACGGCAGCTCTTACCACCCCAACCTGCCGGGTAATGGCAAGCTGGACCTGCTGGCACGTGATTGCTTCAACGTCATGGCCGACGAGGTGCTAACCCTGCAACTGGATATCGATGCAGGTAAATCCATCCATGTGGTCGGCAATAATAACGGCTACAAATTCCGTCCGGTCATTTTCGTCGATGTCGTCGACCAGAGTTTCGATAGTAAGCTGGTTCGCCTGACCGGAGAAATCGCTAAAATCAATACCGGGCAGCGATCGCTGTTACTTTGCGATGCTATCCCCAGTGAAAACATGGATAACCAGGGTTGTGTCAAGGTCCATTTCGGTGATGACGCGGCATTTTTCGATAATCAACAACACAGCGGCGCACCTCGTTCGATTGATGATGAATTGTTATCTTTTGAAAAGCTGGGCCTCGAGATTACCGTCGTGGGGTGGCCCAGGTTTTGGGACGATTCAGATATCGATGAAGACAAAAATAGTGAGCATTACCCCCTGATGCAACTGGATGCCCTGGTCGCCGAATTAGGCGGTTTTCTGCAAGTCGAGGGGACAGTGTCTGTGGATTCAGATTCAAACCAGTTTTCTATGACGGTTTCATCGGGCAGTCCGATTATTACCAGTGACGCACTCACTGTAGTGTTCCAGCAAACTATGGGTGATGTTAACGGCACCCGGGTCGTATCCAAATCCGGTGAATTACTGGATCCCCTCGATGTTAAAATACCTTTGCCGGTACAGGTGGATGGTGTCCTGCTACTGAGTAACGCCGAATTGAATGCCGCATTAGTCATCGTCGATAAGAGCGCACTCGGTACTGAGCAGATAACAGGTATAATATCGTCGGTTGAGGTTAATTCTCTGACTTTAGATCTCGAAGAAGCTGTTTCGGTGTGTGGCGAGCCGCCAACCAGTCAACTCGTGGTTGGCCTGGCAGCAAGCCTGGATATCTTAACGGTAACCATAACTGAAGGCGGCAGTGTCATTTCATTCGGTGGATCGCCGGCTATCGGCCAGTCAGTCGGCATGAATGGCAGTTGCGAACCCGACGGCTACGAAACCGACAACCTTGTCATCATTGATGATCTAAGAGTCTAGCCTGGGTATGAAACGACAATTCCGATCTTGATAAAGCCGTTTGTGGGGAGCGACTTGTTGATTTCTGTATGCGAGATTTCATTCAGGCTTTACCCAAGATAGAACTCCATCTTCATATCGAAGGAACCCTCGAGCCGGAACTCCTGTTCGAGTTGGCGCGACGCAATAACGTTAGCATTCCGTTCGAGTCCGAGGCTGAAGTTGGTGAGGCTTACGAGTTTACCGACCTACAGTCCTTTCTGGATATTTACTACCAGGGCGCCAATGTACTGATACACGAACAGGACTTTTTTGATCTCACCTGGGCCTATTTATTACGTTGCCAGCAAGACAACGTGGTTCATACCGAGATTTTTTTCGATCCTCAAACACACACCGAGCGCGGAATCGAATTTGACACGATTATAAACGGCATCCACCGGGCACTGGCTCAGGCGGAAGTCGATCTTCAAATTACCAGTCGACTAATTATGTGTTTCCTGCGTCACCTGGATGAAGCCGCTGCCTTCACTACCCTGGAACAGGCGCTGCCACATCGGGATAAAATTATCGCGGTCGGCCTGGATTCGTCGGAAAAAGGTAATCCCCCGGAAAAATTTCAGCGCGTGTTCGAAGGTGCGCTGGCAGAAGGTTTTTTAACGGTCGCCCATGCCGGGGAGGAAGGTCCTGCCAGTTATATCAGTAACTCCCTGTCATTATTGAAAGTCTCGCGTATCGATCACGGCGTTCGCTGCGTCGAAGACCCGGCACTGGTGGAGCGGTTAATTGCAGACCGCGTGCCACTCACCGTGTGCCCGCTCTCCAATATCAAACTGCGCGTGTTTGATTCCATGGCGCAACATAATATTGTCGAATTGCTGCGCAAGGGTCTCTGTGTAACGATTAATTCGGATGACCCGGCTTATTTTGGCGGATACATGAATGATAATTTCCTGGCGGTAGCCGCAGCACATTCAATGAATCCCCGGGAAATTGCCCAATTCACCTTTAATGCGATTGAGGCCAGCTTTACCAGCACGCATGAAAAACAACGACTTGAAGCAATCGTTAACGATGAGCTAAGCCTATTGCTCAGGCAAGCAGACTAACCTGTCCGATTAATTTAGGTTCCAGCACTCTCTGTGAAGCAGCAATGAACCATCGTCCTGGCGTTGAATCACGTCAATCCAGTTTCCTTTTTCATCCTCGGTTTCGTAGGTGCCGACTGCGTAGGCCGTATCTCCCAGATCCTGGAAATCTAGCTCCCTGATCATCAATTTAAAGCCGCCACCCAATTCTTCTTGCCAGAATTCCCGGATAGCTTGCTGTCCTTTGATTGGGTCATTTCCAGGTGTCAGAAGAATCGCATCCTCGGTGTACACGCGGGATAAAGCCTCCGCGTCTCCTGCCTCAACGGCACCAGCATATGCATTGCAGAGCCCGTCAAACTGTTCGTGCATAGACATGAATTTCTCCTCTATCAGGTTACAGGGGGTGTAACCGGAGTTCCAATGAGGAGCGGTTTCGCAAGGTACCTGTCCCCATTGGGTACCGGCACACTTGAACAGATAAGTATACGCCCGGCAGTTCTTACCAACAAAGTAAATAGGCTTATTGCCGTGTTAGCAGATAAAAGGAATTTATCAGTGATATCGATGATGGTGATGGTGGTAAGGCCCGGGATGGTAAAACCAGAGATCATAATACCAGTAGGGATGCGGGTAGTAGGGATCACGGTATTTAGCAGCGGCCTTCCATAAAAACGAGCCTTCCACGGTAACTATCGGGAATAAATAGTCATAGTCACCGATAGGCCGCTCGGTTTTTGCTTCGATAGTGCCGACCACGGTCAGTGGCCGGCCAACCTCGTACACAACCGGATCTACAAAACCTTCAAAACTCGCGATGAAGCGACCGTCACTCCTGTCGTCTGTCCTTGGTCTGCCATTTTCACGCAGCTTTTGACGAACCAGCTGTATCCAGGTATGACTGGCCCTGTTCTCTACCTTGCTGATCACCCCGCCCCAGCGCACCTCCGTGCCGATGAAGCTATCTATGTCCATTCGCACTCTCGTCAGCGATGGATTTTCGGGTGGAATCTTGCTGATGGCCGCGGGTGGCTTACTCGCACAACCACCCAGTAACGCCATTACAATTATGACCAGGTTAAATTTTCGAATTTGTCGCAGCATTATGAAATCAAATCATGAGCGCCGATATAAAATGGTGACTCAAATCAATTTTCTCCTTGAATAGCAGTTTCCCGGCAAGGATTACAGATTACTGTCTGACATCATGCTTCCATCTTTGGTTCAGAGAACATCTGCCAGTCAGGTTAGATCGCTAAAAAACACCTTGGTCACATGTTCATGAATATCCCAGATAACACGTTCCCCTTTTTGGGTAAAGATGCTGTCCCCCGGACCACATGAGATTGACTCACCGCCCACCCGGGTCAGGGTCAACTGCCCGCGAATAATGGTTTGCAGTTCGTCGCCGAGCTCGGTGCATTCGAATGCGCCCTCGGTACAGGACCAGATTCCAAGGCGATGTGGACCTTGATTGGCACCGTGATCGAGCCGACCCGACGCATGCGGAGCCCCGCGCAGGATCTTGTAATTCGACGCCGGATTATCGAACGGCCAGGGTTCCAGCCCGCCTGGCAAATCATCTTTGTCGTATTTATGCATCCCCGGTTCTCCTTAGTTTTCTGCTCGATTGACGATGCCGCAGTATATCTAATTTGGCCCTTTAACCGACGCAAAATAAGTTCACTAAAATTGGCAACGACTGTGGTATCGTCGCTGCAGAAAAACAGTCAACAACAACGAGACTCCCGATTTGAGCAGCCAGCCCACAACATCGAACCTGATGTCGCGCAACCCTGTTGGCGTGGCGTTCCTCCCGCTTCTGATTGAAATCCCGGTGCGCGCCGACTGATGTCTACCTGGCAAAGCGCGTTACTCGGCATTCGCACATCGGGGGATTATTTCATCTCGACCTTTTTGTTTGGCGTAATGTTCGGTATTGCCGCGGCCGCCATCGGCATCGAAAACTGGCAGGCGATGTTAATGAGCGCTTCGGTTTTCACCGCCTCGGGTCAATTCGCGGCGCTGGAATTCTGGCAGGCGCCCTTGCCGTTGGGCACGATCGCGCTTTCGGTAACCCTGGTCAGCTCACGTAACCTGCTGCTGGGTATGGCGATGACACATCATTTCGACGGTCATAGCCTGCGTCGACGCCTGGTATTGTTGTTCCTGCTAAACGATCCCGGTGTCGTCAACAGTTTTCGCATGGACGACGAAGTCGACCGCCTGGGGTATGTTACCGGTTACGGTGTGTCAATGATGACGAGCTGGCTGTGTTCGACCTTCCTGGGATTAAACGCCGCCCACCTGTTCGCCACTCTCGATCTCGGTGCAGTCGACTTCGCCGGTCCGCTGGTGTTGGCGACCATGATGATGCTGTTTTTCAAGAACTCGAAAACGAAACCCACACCCTGGATCGTGGCCGGCATTGTTGCATTAATCCTGTTTGAATTCGGGATGGCAGACTACCTGGTCTTACTCGGCTCGGTCGTTGCAGGCATGATCGTCGCAATCATCCAGGTGCGCCGCGCTTATGGTTGAAACCAACGCCACTTTAATCGCGATCGCAATGATGGCGTCGATTTTATACCTGACCCGGATAACGGGTTACTTCATCGGCCTGCAGTTGCGCCATATTCGCGGCATACAACCCGTGCTGGAAGCGCTTCCCGGCTGCGCCTTCATGGCGATTTTGGCGCCAGCCGTCAGACAGGGCAGCATCAGCGAGATGATTGCGATGACCTGCGTGGTGTTAATTATGTGGCGTTCTAACAACGTGGTGCTGGCAACGGGTACCGGCATGGCGGTTTTACTGCTCGGTGGGCCTTACCTCGACGCCGGCTGACTGCCAAACTCCTTGGCCAGCGAGTCGACGACGCCCCTGATAATATCGATGAACAGGTCCGTTCCCGCTTGATCATTGGCCCGACGACAGGCATTTAAACCTGAGAGGGCAATATTATAGGCGGCGTGGTAATTTCCCTTATCGACAAAATCCTGAATTCTTTTAGTCTCTGATTCGATATTCACGATTAAACCTGAAAATTTTCCAAAATGTCCGGGATTGAACATAAGCAAATCGGGGAACAGTATACCTGTTTACCGAAACCAGCTTAAACCCAGGTTTTTTCGAAACCGGCGTCAAGCGGAAAATCACGACCGGTTATGTCGGCTTGCCTGGTAGAAACAGGGTACTTATACTTTTTATACTTGATCGCGATCCAATTTGACGAACCAACCAGATACGGTAGAGTGGATTGTTAAGAATCTCATGCTCTGTTGGAGTCGCTTAATCCAGAGAAGGCCAGCTCATGAAGAATAAAACAATAGTTCTTTGCACCGCATTACTTTGTACCCTGCTCATCTCCACGCCCCGGGCCGCCCATGCCGACGTCGACAATCTGCTCAGCGACACTAGCTTCGAGCTCAAACTGCCGCCCGATCAAGGCGGCTGGATACTGTTTGACGAAAGTATGTTTTCGCCGGATGAAGCGCATAGTGGCAGCCAGTCTATGTTCAACTGGGGTTTCAGTCGGAGCGTACCGTATCCTCCGTATTTCGTTGGAACCGTGTCCGGCAGCTTCCAGGAGTTTCCGGCCGGCCCGGGCTCGCGGTGGCAGTTGACCGGGTATGGAGTAACGCCCACTGGACTCAAGGGGGCGCCAGCTTTCGGTATTGTTCAAGTGTCGTTCTTCGACGCTCTTGGCAATGACCTGGGAACGGTTGAGACTGCCGGCAGCTCTACCCCCCTGGCCAGGACTTCGAATAAAGTGAACAGCCAGACACCCGCTGGCGAATGGATTTTCCTGGATACCGGCATCGCGACCGCTCCTAAGGGCACCGCGACCGTTCAGGCCTTTACGCTTTACGTCGACTTCTCCGGCTCCGACACCTCCCAGGGGGTTTATTTTGACGACCTGAACCTGTGTGCCCTCAAGGATGATTCGACGTGTGAATCGATTTAGCAATTCCCTGACAAGGCAACATTATCACGACCTGGCGCAACGAATTCTCCAAAGCGGTCCCCCCACGAAACTGAGCTAGACGTCGACCTTTGGCAAATTTCAGACTTTGAGAACGTCATCCCTGCGAAAGCGGCGGTCCGACGTATCGGGATCTTGCAATGACGGCGCGATATAAGATTCCCGCTTACGCGGCGGTCCGACGTATCAGAATGACGCACATTTTGATGAGGCCAGCGTCCCAATTGGGTCGATCTCAGCCCCTGACAAATCGCATTTGAGTGTCTGTTTTCTGCAAAGCGGAAGCTGCCAAACTCCTTACCGGTGGCAACCTTCGTACACGC
>Ga0224508_10000265_pt1 | contig 53748 bp, 56 predicted proteins | sample SF_Jan12_sed_USG_4_FD_170157 | JGI IMG/M metagenome (GOLD analysis project Ga0224508, IMG submission 170157) | Sediment microbial communities from San Francisco Bay, California, United States - SF_Jan12_sed_USGS_21 | ecosystem: Environmental > Aquatic > Marine > Sediment | place: USA... | reverse complement strand
TCATTTCGGCCGGGGGGGCGATCGGCAGCGCGGCGCGCTGCAGTAAGGCCACGCTGCGCTCGCGCACGCGCTCTTCGATCCAGCCCTGTCGGATCGACAGGTCGATCGCCATCACCATGCCGGCGGAGACGGCTTCGCCATGCAGCCAGTTACCGTATCCCATGACGGCCTCGATGGCGTGACCGAAGGTATGGCCGAGGTTGAGAATCGCGCGCAATCCCGATTCACGCTCGTCCTGCTCGACCACGCGCGCCTTGATCTGGCAGGAAACCAGCACCGCCTGCGCCAGCAGGTCGGCGTCGGCGGCCATCAGGCCGTCGATATTCTGTTCCAGCCAGTCGAAAAATTCGGCGTCGTAAATCAGGCCGTACTTGATGACCTCGGCCAGGCCGGCGGAGAGCTCGCGCGCGGGCAGGGTGTCGAAGCTGGTGATATCGGCGACTACACACTGCGGCTGGTAAAACGCGCCGATCATGTTTTTACCCAGCGGATGGTTGACCCCGGTCTTGCCGCCGACCGAGGAATCGACCTGCGATAGCAGCGTGGTCGGCATCTGGATGAAGTTGACCCCGCGCTGATAAATGCTGGCGGCGAAGCCGGCGATATCGCCGACCACGCCACCGCCGAGCGCGATTATGGTGCTACGTCGGTCGTGACGCTGTTTCAACAGCAGGTCGATTATGCCCTCGGTAGAGGCCAGGGTCTTGTACTGCTCGCCGTCCTCGAGAATCACCTGGTCCTGGCGAATACCGCAGCTGTCGAGCGCCTGCCGCACCCGCTCCAGGTAGAGCGGGGCAACCGTGGTATTGGAAACGACCAGGGCTGAACTGCCGTGGATGTGCTTGTCGATCAGCTCGGGCTGACCCAGCAGGTCGCTGCCGATGTAAATCGGATAGCTGCGTTCGCCGAGGTCGACCTCGAGCTGGTGTTTGATTTGCATGTTTACTTCAGATTATCGGGTAACTGGTTGATGATATCAGCCGCCAGCCGTCGCGCCACCCGTTTGTCGGTCTTGATCGCGAGGTCGGCCAGGTCGAGGTAAATCGGATGGCGCTCGGTAAACAGGGCCTCGAGGCGCTCGCGTGGATTTTCAGTCTGCAGCAGCGGCCGCTTCTTGTCTCTCGCCAGCCGTCGCATTTGCTGATTTACCGAGGTGTCGAGAAAAACGATATAGCCTTTTTGCTTGAGCAAGCGCTGGTTTTCCTCGCGCATGACCGAGCCGCCGCCGGTCGCAATGACGCGATTGTTCTCGCTCAACAGTTCATTGAGCGCGTTGGATTCGCGATCGCGAAAACCCTGTTCACCTTCGATATCGAAAATCCGCGCAATATCGACACCGGTGCGGTCTTCGATAAAGTGGTCGCTGTCCCGGAATTCTCGGTGCAGTCGTTTGGCAATGAGGTTGCCGATGGTCGACTTGCCGGAGCCCATGGGACCGATCAAAATGATGTTGCGGTGACTCATGCGGTAATGATAACTCAAACCCCGGGTCGCGCACTCGGCCGGGTAAAAAAAAGGACAGCCGTCGGGCTGTCCTTTTCAGTTTTGTCGAATCGGTATCTAACGGATATCGATATTCGCCCCCTGCAGGATCTTCGGTGTGACGAAGATCAGTAGCTCGGTACGATCGTCAATTTCGTTAGTCGACTTGAACAGATTGCCGATCAGGGGCAAATCGCTGAAGAAGGGTACCCGCGTGATCTGGGTTCTTGTTTCAGTCTCGTAGATGCCACCGAGGACCACGGTCTGGCCGTTATCGACCAGCAGTTGCGATTGCACTTCGCGGGTATCGATGGACGGCGCGTCGAGTCCTATGCCGAATGATACGTCTTCACCGCGGGAATCCTTGTGTACGTCGAGATCCATGATCACGCGGTCGTCCGGGGTGATTTGCGGCGTTACCTCAAGCGACAATACCGCCTTCCTGAACTTCAGTGTCGCGTCGCCGTCATCCAGTTCGAGGTAGGGGATTTCCACACCCTGCTCGATACGGGCGGTGTGCGAATCCGCGGTAATGACCCGCGGGCTCGAGACGACTTCACCGCGGCCTTCGATTTGCGCCGCGGACAGCTCCATTTCCAGCAGGGTGCCGAGCGGCAGCTTGGCCAGCGCCAGCGCAAAGCTACCGGCGGGATTCTGTACCGGCAGGTTGACGTTGAGCGCGTCGCCCGAATTGATCGAGTTGGAGGTACCGTTAATCAGGTTCTGGGTTGCGAAAACGCTGCTGCCAAATGCGGCGCCGTTACCCTGTGTCGATGTACCAAAGCTATCGTTGGCGACACCGAAACGTACACCCAGTTCCTTGCTGAAATCATCGTTGGCGATGACCACGCGGGATTCGATCAGTACCTGGCGTACCGGGATATCAAGTTCGGCAAGCAGGATACGGACGTTGGCCAGACTCGAGTTGGTGTCCTTGATCAGCAGGGTATTAGTGCGTTCGTCGACGCTGACTGAGCCGCGCGGCGACAGGATCGCGTTATCCTCCAGCTTGAGCAGGTCGGCCATATCCGACGCCTTGGCGTAATTGACCTTGATGAACTCGGTACGCAGGCGTTCCAGTTCTTCGACCTGCTTGCGTGCTTCGAGCTCGAGCTTTTCACGGGCCGCGATTTCGTCGGTGGGCGCGATCAGGATGACGTTACCCGCCTTGCGCTGGTCCAGGCCCTTGGTCTTGAGAATGATATCCATCGCCTGGTCCCAGGGGACGTTTTTCAGTCGCAGCGTCAGGTTTCCCTCGACCGAGTCGGAAACCACCAGGTTGAGGCCGGTGAAGTCGGCCAGCAGCTGCAGTACAGAGCGCACCTCGATATCCTGGAAGTTAAGCGACAGACGCTCGCCGGTAAAGCCGAACTTCGCTTTCTTTTTCTTTTCCTCTTCTTCCTTGGAAATCGGCGCGACTTCGATCGTGTAGATGCGATCGGTCTGGTAGGCGAGATGTTCGAAATCGGTGTTGGAGACGATGCTCATGCGAATGTTGGAGCCTTCCTGGATCGAATCGATATAGTCGATCGGCGTGGCGAAATCGCTGACATCCATGCGGCGCTGCAGTTCACGCGGCAATTGCGATCCGATCAGTTCGACATAGACAACGTTGTTTTCACGCCATACGTCGGTGCTGATCGAAGTGCTGGTCAAATCGATAACGACGCGACCTTCTCCGTTGGGGCCGCGTTTGAAATCCACGTTGGTCACACCCTTGGCGACGGTGGAAACGACGGGGGTGCTGACGCTGGCTTCTCCACCGCTGCTGGCGGCAGCCTGGGTTGCAGTGACTTCGGGCAGCGCTGTCTGATCGCCGCCGGAGAGGGTCAGGGTGACCTGGTTACCGCTGACGCTAGTGGTGTAGTTCGTTTTTTGCGACAGGTTCAACACCACGCGGGTGCGATTCTTCGAAGCCGCCGAAATGATGCTTTGCACTGCGCCGATGCCAACCTGCATGTTGCGTTGCTCGAGCTTGTTCTCGGTTTCGCCGAAATCGAGCGCGACGCGTGCCGGTTCGTCGATAGTAAAGGTGCGCGGCGTGACCGCGTTCTCGTCGAAAGTAAACACGACCTGTACCGTGTTGCCCGTCATAACCGAGTAATCGAGCCCGATCAGGGCGCGTGCCGAAGCGTCACCGAAGGCGAGCAGGCAAATCGCCGTTAGCGAAGCCTTGAGTGTTCTGGTTATGTTCATCTTATTACTAACACTGTTCATGGGTGTTTCCTCTCGTTACTCGATCAGCGCGACCGCTGAGGAGCGTTCGATATAATTTCCCAGTCCGTCTGGGACAATTTCAGTCAATTCAATAGTCTGGTCGGATACCGAAATAATGCGACCGTGGTTCTGGCCCATGTAGTTACCTTCGAGTACACGGTGTATGGTGTTGTCCGGAGCGAATATCAGGCCCCACTTGACCCCGTCCTTGTCATCGATGGTGCCCTTCAGGCGCAGGGTATCTAGCGGGAAGTCTTCCAGCGGTTCCTTGACGCGGTCGTGGTCGGGCCTGAGGCCGCTGCCGAGTTCGGCAATTTCTTCGGGCACCTCTTCCGGCCGGCGGAAATCGACCAGCTTGAAAGGATCGCGCAGGTCGTGCGAGGTGTATTCGAAGTTCTGGTAAGGCGTGAACTCGGGGATAGGCTCGATACGGCCAGGGGGTTTCGCCCGGATCTGCTGGACGAATTGGCGCAGGTCACCCAGTCCTTCGCCACAGCCCGCGAGACCGGCGACAAGCCCGCTCAGCAGTAATATTTTCAGCAGTGTGCGCAATTTTTCTGTCATTGCTCATCCTCCTGCAGATACCGGTAAGTCTTTGCCGTGGCTGACATTTTCAGCTTGGCGGAACTGGTCTCTTCCTTGTCGAAGGGCTCCAGTTTCATGTCGCTGATGGTGACGATTCGCGGCAGTGCCGCGATCCCGCTGATGAAGGTGGCGAGCTGGTGATAAGAGCCGGATACCTCGAGTGCAATCGGCAATTCGGCGTAGAATCCCTTTTTCTCTTCCGCGCTGGGCTTGAATTTTTTGATTTCCAGACCCGCCGCGAGGCCGGTTTGCGAAACATCCACCAGCAGTGACTCTACCTCGGTGGTTTCGGGCAGCTGCCGCAGCAGGGCGCCGAAGGAAGCTTCCATTTCGGCCAGCTGTTCCTTGTAGAGTTCGAGCTTGGCGGCTCTTTCCGCCTTGACGCTGAACTCGTTCTTGAGCTCGACTTCTTTCTTTTCGTGCTTTTCCAGTACCTTCAACTGCTTGGTGGTATCGAAGTAGATGCCGGCAGCGATGATCGCGACGAAGAGGAAGGCGAATACGCCGAACTTGATCGACATCGGCGCGGTGCCGATGTTGTCCGGTTCGAGGTGGTGTTGGAGTTCTTCCCAATTCATTACTTCAGACCTCCATCATCCTGTTCTTCCTCGGTGGCGTTAGGCGAGGTTTGTTTTACAGTCAGGGTAAAGGTGCTGATTCGGTTAACCGTGATGTCTTCGATCTCGATGACCGACAGGTTGGGGTCCTTGAGCCAGTCCGAAGCGGACAGGTTGCGCATATAGGTAGAAACCCGCGCGTTCGATTCGGCTTCGCCGTTGACCAGCAGGTTGTTGCCGGTCTGCGTCAGCGTCTGCAGGTATACACCGTTGGGCACGGTGGATACGATCTCGGTAAACAGGTGTACGATCGACGGGCGGCTACCCTGCAGGTCCTGGATAACCTCCATACGCTCGATCAGACTGCGGCGAACCTTCTGCAGTTCACTGATTTCCTTGATCTCTTCGTCGACCTTGGCGATCTCCTGGGTCAGGAAGCGGTTACGAGACAGCTGGTAGTCTATCTTGGCCTGCATCTGGAAATGAATCAGGCCGACGATGGCAACCGCCAGCACACAACTCATCGCGGCCATCACCGCAAATTGTTTTTTCTGCTCCTGACGCATTTCTTCGCGCCAGGGCAGCAGGTTGATCCGCGTCATGATCATGAGAATTCAGCTCCTCGGATGGCTAGTCCCGCAGCAATCAGGAAGGAGGGTGCGTCTGCTTCCAGGTTGGCCTTGTTGACACGGCTCGACGAAGACATATCGGCAAACGGATTGGCGATAGTCGTCGGTACTCCGATGTGAGATTCGGTCAATTCGGCCAGGTTGGGCAAGGAGGCGGTACCGCCGGCCAGCACCAGGTGATCGATGTCGCCGATCGGGCCGCCGGCCGAGTAAAAGAACTGCAGAAAGCGGCTAACCTGCTGCGCCGTGGTTTCCTTGAAAGGCTCGAGCACCTCGGGTTCGTAGTTATCGGGCAATCCACCCTGGCGCTTGGCCAAACCCGCCTCTTCGTAAGACAGGCCGTAACGGCGCATGATTTCCTCGGTCAATTGCTTGCCGCCGAAGTTCTGTTCGCGCGTGTAAATCAGGTGGTGATTGTGAATTACGCTCAAACTGGTCATGGTGGCGCCGATGTCGACGATGGCGATGGTCTTATCCATGCCTTCGTCCGGCATCTGCGAGGCCATCACCGAAAATACCGTTTCCACCGTATAAGCTTCGATATCGACGATTTTGGGGGTCAGTCCGGCAAGTTGGGCCGCTTCCACGCGATCGTAGACGTTTTCGCTGCGGCAGGCCGCCAGCAGTACGTCAACCGTGTCCGGGTTGTTCTCGGTTTCGCCGATGATATGGAAATCAAGGTTAACCTCTTCGAGGGGATAGGGGATATACTGATCGGCCTCGAGCTGGATATTACCTTCCATTTCGTCTTCGCTGAGACTGGATGGCATGGTGATTTTCTTGGTAATTACCGATGAACCGGATACCGCGATAGCGCAATTTTTTGATTTTATTTTTGACTTGGCGAGCGCACGCTTTACACTCTCGCCTACTGATTCGACTTCAGCGACGTTTTTTTCGACGACCGCGTTAGCGGGCAGGGGTTCGACTCCAATACCTTCAATTCGGTAACTGGAACCGGTCTTGCTCAATTCCATCAGCTTGACCGATGTTGAACTGATGTCTAGCCCAATAAGCGGCGGTTTTTTGCGCGATAAAAACACCGGTATCCCTCGTCAAAGTGCCTGTGATACTCAATCTTATAATGCGAAATTACATTAAGATCTAGTCGTAAGTATATAAAATGTTAAATTATTCTAATTAATCAAAAAAGAGTCTAGTGCAAGAATCCACACTTGTCGATACTTTTGAAGTAATTGTTCATGTATATAGCCTAAGCTGATGAAAAAGCTAGTAAAAATTGCATCCTGGCTGTTTGCGGCCGGATCTATCGTGTTGATTGGCGGTTTATTTTATGTATACGCCGTAATGGTGCCCACATTGCCATCAATCGAGCATTTGGAAGACACCCAGTATCAGGTGCCGTTACGCATTTATGACCAGAACGAAATCCTGCTTGCCGAGTTCGGCGAGCACCGTCGCATTCCGGTCGAATTCGACAAGATTCCGCGATACCTGATCGACGCCGTGGTGGCCGTCGAGGACGACCAGTTCTGGAATCATGTGGGCGTCGATTTTTACGCTCTGATGGCGGCCGTTTACGAGGTCGTGACCACCGGCCGCAAAACCCGGGGTGGCAGCACCATTACGATGCAGGTTGCGCGTAACTTCTTTTTGAGCCCCGAGCAGACCTACACGCGTAAATTCAATGAAATTCTGCTGGCGCTCAAAATCGAGAGCGAGCTTTCCAAGGAAAAGATCATGGAGCTGTATCTCAACAAGATCTTCCTTGGTCACCGATCCTACGGTATCAGTGCCGCGTCGCAGGTTTACTACGACAAACAGCTGGTGGACCTGACCCTGGCGCAGTCGGCGATGATTGCGGGCCTGCCGAAGGCGCCATCCAAGTACAACCCGATCTCCAATCCGGAGCGCGCATTGATTCGCCGCAACTACATTCTCGGACGTATGCGTATTCTTAATTATATAGATGAAGATGCGTTTCAACTGGCGCTCGCCGAACCGATATCCGCAGAACTGCACCGCAAGCGAACCATCGCCGATGCGCAATACGTCTCCGAACTGGTGCGTGCCGAACTGTTCGAGCAATACGGCGAGGAAATCTACAAGGCGGGGCTCAAGGTTTATACCAGCATCGACGGTGAAATGCAGGCCGTTGCCAACCGCGCGCTGCGGCGCTCCCTGCTCGACTACAACCGGCGGCATGGCTACCGCGGGGTTATCGGCAACATCGATCTGAGCACGATCGTCGAAGATCCGTTCGACGAGGACCTGGTCGTCGACAACCGCGTCGGCGGGCTGCGCAAGGGCATAGTGATCTCGCTCAACGAGGCGGTGCCGATCGCCGGCGAAACCGACGACGAAGGCGAAGCCAAGATGACCCCCGCCAGCGCGACGGTGCTGATTTCCAACTACGAACAGGTCGAAGTACCGTTCGAGGGCGGTATCGACTGGGCGGCTGCCTACATCGACGAGGACAACCAGGGACCGAAACCCGAAAAAGTCGGCGATGTGCTGGCGGAGGGAGATGTCATCTGGCTGGAGAATCGCGATTCGCTGTGGTTACTGGCCAATGTGCCGTGGATCGAGGGTGCGCTGGTGTCGATCGATCCGTCGAATGGCGGCATCCGGGCCATGGTCGGCGGCTTCGATTATTTCAAGAACAAGTTCAACCGCGCGACCCAGGCGCGGCGTCAGCCGGGCTCCAACTTCAAGCCCTTCATCTATTCGGCGGCGCTGGAAAAGGGATTTACGGCGGCCAGCATCATTAACGATGCGCCGGTGGTGTTCGACGATGATTCGCTCGAAGCGACCTGGCGGCCGGAGAATTATTCGGGAAAGTTTTACGGGCCGACACGCCTGCGCGAGGCGCTGGTCAAGTCGCGCAACCTGGTATCGATCCGGATCCTGCAGGCCATCGGCCTGCGATACGCCACCAACTATATCCAGCGTTTCGGCTTCGAGCGCGAACAAATGCCTTACGACCTGTCGCTGGCGCTCGGCAGCGCCAGCTTTTCGCCGCTGCAGATGGCTCGAGGTTATGCCGTGTTCTCCAACGGCGGTTACCTGATCGAGCCTTACATTATTAATCGTGTCGAACTGGGTAACGGTGACGTGATTTACCAGAATCAGCCGTCGACGGTATGCCAGGGCTGCGAGGTCGAAGACCTGCAGGCGCTGTCCGAGGCTGAAGCGGCGGCGGCCGCGCAACAGGAACTTGAAGAGCAGCAGGCAGTCGATCAGGCGGCCGAACAGGAAGCGGAGCAGGCGGCTGAACAGGTGGCCGAGGCCACTGCGCTCAGCGCAGAAGCGCAGCCGGAGGCGGCTGCACTCGAGGTGCCCGAGGGCGAGGCGGTTGTTGAACCGGTTTTCAAGGTGATCGACGAAGTGCCCGCGCCGCGCTATGCGCCTCGCGTCATTTCGGCGCAAAATGCCCATATCATGCGATCTATCATGCGCGAGGTGGTGCAGCGCGGTACGGCGGTGCGCGCCAAGGCGCTGGGACGCAAGGATATCGCCGGTAAAACCGGCACCACCAACGACCAGGTCGACGCCTGGTTCAGCGGTTTCAACGACCAGGTGGTGACGACCACCTGGGTCGGATTCGACAACCAGCGCAAGATGGGGAGAAGGGAAACCGGGGGGCGTGCGGCATTGCCGATGTGGATCGATTTCATGAAGGTCGCGCTCGAGGGGCGACCGGAGAATCTGCAGGAACAGCCGCGGGGACTGGTCACCATACGTATCGACGCCGAGACCGGCGATCGCGCCGGACTTGATACCCAACAAAGCCTGTTTGAAATATTCCGCGAAGAAAACGCGCCCAGGGAACAGGTGGTTAAGTCGAATACCGGCGATTCCAGAGGCGTCGTCGTCAATGCGCCCGAGACCGAAGACGAAATCGTCGAAGACATCTTTTAACTCAACTTTCCTGGCCGCGAAAGCAACTCCTACCCGCAATCACGACACATTTTCGAGATCCCGGATATTTGCTGCGCAAATTCCGGGACGACCTGCGGTCGTTTTTCACGCTGGCGGCGTTGGAAGCGTGCTCGCTCGGTAATTTACCGGAATGTAAACGCCCTCGCTGCGTGCGCAGTTTCTGTATCTCTCAACAAGCTAATTCTCTGTCATCCCACGGCTTGACCGCGGGATCCAGGGTTTGTGGACAGAACCTGTGAACTGGATACAGCGTTTTTCAAGCCCTGCGGGTCCAGGCACGGTATGACGGAAAGGTGGTGCGTGCTGCGCACGTGATTACTGGTCTGGATCACGCGGTCCGAGGTATCGGCTTTCGCCGGGATGACCTGCTACGCGGTCACTTGCGGATATCGAAGCCGAATTCGTGCACGGCGTCAACCAGCACGCCGAGGTGGTCGGGGTTGACGGTCTGGTGAATGCCGTGACCGAGATTGAACACGTGGCCCGGATTGTTGCCGAAGCGGGTAATGATATCTTTGACCTTGTCGCGGATCTTGTCGGGGCTGGCGTAGAGTACGCAGGGATCGAGATTGCCCTGTAACGCAACCTGCTCGCCGATGCGGCTACGCGCTTCGTCGATATCGATGGTCCAGTCGAGCCCGACAGCGTTGCAGCCGGTGCCGGCGATCGCTTCCAGCCATTGCGCCCCGCCCTTGGTGAACAGCGTGACCGGGATTGTCTGCCCGTCATGTTCGCGCTTCAGCCCGTCGACGATCTGCTGCATGTAATTGAGTGAAAAGTCGCGATAGGTCTGTGGCGTCAGCACGCCGCCCCAGGTATCGAAAACCATCACCGCCTGGGCGCCGGCCTCGATTTGGGCGTTGAGATAAGCGGTGACCGATTGCGCCAGCTTGTCGAGCAACAGGTGTAGCGCCGCCGGGTCGTCGTACATCATTCCCTTGATATGGCGATACTCCTTGGAGCTGCCGCCTTCGACCATGTAGGTCGATAGCGTCCACGGGCTGCCGCTGAATCCGATCAACGGAACCTGGCCGTCGAGCTCCTGCCGAATCAGGCTGACCGCGTCGGTGACGTAACGCAGCTCCGCCGACGGATCGGGCACGCCCAGCCGCTGGATCGCGTCCGCGTTGCGTAACGGATGCTCGAACTTCGGCCCTTCGCCCTCGGCGAAATAAAGCCCGAGCCCCATCGCGTCGGGAATCGTCAGAATGTCGGAAAACAGGATGGCGGCGTCCAGCGCGAAACGGCGCAATGGCTGCAGCGTTACCTCGCAGGCTAGCTCCTTGTTCTTGCATAGGTCGAGAAAGCTGCCTGCCTGCTTGCGGGTTTCGCGATACTCCGGTAAGTAACGTCCCGCCTGGCGCATGATCCAGACCGGCGTGGTATCGGTAGGCTGACGCAGCAGCGCCCGGATAAAGCGATCGTTCTTGAGTGTAGGAAATCGCATTAAACTAATGGTAGCTTCGATAACTCTTGCATTGAAGGGTGTCGCTTCCCTAGTCGGAAAGCCGCGTTTTTATCGTTTGACTGACCTGGCCCATGTCCGCGCGTCCCTGCAGCTGGGGTTTGAGCATGCCCATGACCTTGCCCATGTCCTTGATCGAGGTTGCGCCGGTGGCGGCGATGGATTGTTCGACCAGTTCGTTGATCTCCGACTCGGACAGGGCTTCGGGCAGGTATTGCTGGATAATTTCGAGCTCGGCCTGTTCGATCGCGGTCAGGTCGTCGCGGCCTGCCTTGTCGAATTGCGTAATCGATTCCCGGCGCTGTTTGGTCATTTTGTCGAGCACCGCGATGATGCGGGCATCGTCGAGTTCGATGCGTTCGTCGACTTCGATTTGCTTGATCGCGGCCAGCATCAGCCGGATGACGCCCAAACGGTCCTTGTCACCGCCTTTCATCGATGACTTCATATCAGTCTGGAGTTGAGTTTTGAGGGTTTCCGACATCTTGCGACTAGTAGAGGCGTCTGCGAGTGCCGAAGTCCTTGGAGATGCGTTTGAAATTGCGTTTTACGGCGGCGGCGGATTTGCGCTTGCGTACGGCGGTCGGCTTTTCGTAATGCTGACGGCGACGCGTTTCGGTGAGCACACCCGCTTTTTCGCATGAGCGCTTGAAACGACGCAGTGCGAAATCAAATGGCTCGTTGTCCTTTACTTTGACTGATGGCATATTTGATGGTCCAGTTTGTTAACTATGGCGCCGCCCCTGGCAGCCCCGGCTTTAAGAGCCGGACAATTATAAGGAGGCGGCACCAAATATCAATCTCATTCGGTAAATAAATACCTGTTTTTTATGAAAGTATTGGGAATCGAAACTTCCTGCGACGAGACCGGTATCGCGGTTTACGACAGCGAAAGCGGCCAGATCTGGCAGCGACTGTATTCACAAATCGAAAAACACCGTGAATACGGTGGCGTGGTGCCTGAGCTTGCGTCTCGCGATCACGTGGTCAAGGCGGCGCCGATGCTCGGCGAAATCCTCGATGAAATCGGTTCGATCGACGATATCGACGCCATCGCCTATACCCGCGGGCCTGGGCTGATCGGCGCACTGATGGTCGGCGCCAACCTGGCGCGCGGGCTGGCCTGGGCGCTCGACAGGCCGCTGCTCGGCGTGCATCACATGGAGGGGCATCTGCTGGCGCCGATGCTGGCCGAGGAAAAGCCCGAGCTGCCGCTGGTCGCGCTGCTGGTGTCGGGCGGGCATACCATGCTGGTGGATGTCAGGGCCATCGGCGATTACCGCATCCTCGGCGAAACCCTCGACGACGCCGTCGGCGAGGCCTTCGACAAGACCGCCAAATTGCTCGGCTTGCCCTATCCGGGCGGGCCTGAGCTGGCGCAGCTCGCCGATTCGGTAACGCGGTCGCGCTTCGATTTTCCGCGACCGATGACCAATCGTCCCGGGCTCGCGTTCAGCTTTTCCGGCCTGAAGACCGCCGCGCTCAATATTGTCAGGCAGCATGAACCGTTGAGCGACAAATTACGCGCCGAGATCGCGTTCGCCTTTCAGCAGGCGGTAGTCGACACCCTGCGCATCAAGTGCGGGCGCGCACTGGCGGAGACGGGTTATCAGAGCCTCGTGATCGCTGGCGGTGTCGGCGCCAATCGCCGCCTGCGAGCAGTACTCGACAAATCGACCCGTGAACAGCATGCGCGTCTGTATTTTCCGGCACTCGAATACTGCACCGACAACGGGGCGATGATCGCCTACGCCGGCGCGTTACGCCTGTTGCAGGGCCAGCGCGATGAGGGCGTAAGCGACGTGCTGCCGCGCTGGTCGCTGGAATCGCTGCCGCTGTTGTAAAGGAAACATTGCCGGAGTTGCCGGTTAAGTATTTTGTCCCCGAAATCACGCATGGTCATCTCGCAGCCTGGACCCACAGGCCTTAGGCCGAGGGGTTCAGGTTGATGGTACGGTCCCCGTGACTCTGAATCCCGCGGTCGAGCCGCGGGATGACAGGTTTGGGATTGAGGCTCGAAATGACCGATTTGAGGTTGAGCCGCGGGACGGGGTCAGGACTCGGTGCCGCCGATCAGGCGCTGGATATTGCTCTTGTGGCGCCAGATCAGAATGGCAGACAGCACGACGAAGACACTGGCGATTCTCGCATCGCGGGTTAGCCAGAAGATCACCAGCGGTACCACGCTGAAGGATACGATTGCGGCCAGTGACGAGATTTTGAACACCTTGGCGAACAGCAGCCAGACCGCGATCAGCGCTGCGCCGGCAATCCAGTTGAATGCCAGTGTCGCCGCCATTGCCGTTGCTACGCCCTTGCCGCCCTGGAAGCGGAAAAACAGGGGGTAGCAATGACCGATGAAAGCGGCGAATCCGGTTAGCGCGAGCAGCAGCGGATCGATTTCCAGCAGACGCCCGATCGCAACCGGGATCAATCCCTTGAGAAAGTCCCCAACCAGCGTGAAAAACGCGGCCTTCTTGCCGGCGATGCGCAGTACGTTGGTGGCGCCCGGATTGTTGGAGCCTTCGGTTCGCGGATCGTCGAAGCCCATGATTTTGCTGAGCACGATAGCCGATGAAATCGACCCGAGCAGGTAGGCGAAACATACCAGGATGAGAGCTTCGAGCATTCTTGTCGTGAAATGTTTGTCAGTCCGCACTCTAACAGATAAGGCTGGCGCTTACAGCCACCCGGATCGATTACAATGGCGGGACCAACGCTGATAATTACTTTTATCGCGTGGCAACATAACCCGCGGAGCGCACTTTACCGGCGCCGATCGGAATCGGGCAACAAATCGCTGATGTTGGCAGTGGGATTCAGGTAGAATTCTTCGCCGTCGCCGCCGTGCAGGCGTCGTTTTGCCGCATCTGACGCGCGTGGCCGCATTTTTTTAATCGTGCCCGTGAAGCAAATGTCATCATCGACCCAGGAGAGGTTTTGGACCTGCTCAACCCGCCCCGGCTGGATAAACGAACTGTAAAAAAATGCTTCAATCGTGCAGCTAAAAGTTACGATAGTGCATCTATCTTGCAGGAAGAGGTGTTAAACAGGCTATTGCAGAGACTTCAATACATGCGTCACCGGCCAGCGACAGTCATCGATATCGGCTGCGCCACCGGCAGCGCCATTCGCGGCTTGCAAAGGCATTATCCACGGGCGCGGGTTTACGCCACCGAAATCGCCTTCCAAAGGCTGCTGGCGGCACGTTCCAGGTATCGCAGGTTTTCCAGGAAACGACTGGTAAACGCCGATATGGAGCAGTTGCCATTCGCCGGGCAAAGCTTTGACCTGCTGTTCTCCTCACTGGCCTTGCCCTGGTCCAACGACCTGCGTGCCACCCTGGCCGAGTTTGAGCGCATCTGCAGGCCCGGCGCGCTGTTGCTGTTTTCCAGTTTCGGGCCGTCGACGCTGCAGGAGCTCGAGCTCAGCTGGGCAGCGCTCGATAGCTATCCGCATGTGCACCGATTTATCGACATGCATGATGTCGGTGACGCCATGCTTGCCAGCGGATTTGCGCAACCGGTGGTGGACGCGGAGATCATCCGTATGGAGTATCGCGACTTTGCCGCCTTACTGGCTGACCTGAAAAACGTTGGCGCAAGCAATGCCGATGTCGGCCGACGGCGCGGATTGACGACTCCGCGCCAGCTGCGCCGGCTGGAGCATAGCTATCGAGAGCACGGTTTCGAGGATGGCAAGTTTATCGCAAGCTACGAAGTGGTTTATGGTCACGCCTGGTGCGACCGGGCAATGTCTCAGGAGCCCGGCGGTAGTACACCGTGAGGCTGAATCCAGCCCATGTAAAACGAGACGGCAATGAAAATGAAGGTCACGATGGAAAGCACGATACGGAAGGTCAGGAATTTGGCCGTGCGGCTGGATTCACCGCGCTCTTTGACCAGACTGAACATGCCGGCGCCGAGGCTGAGCACGATTAACCCGAGTAATACGAGAATAATGATTTTTACCGCTAACATGACTGGTTTCAGGTTTACGCAGCGCCCCAGTTTACTGGATCGGGGGTTATTGTCGATATGAAATTTGGCGGCCGCATTTTTCGCCCGCGCGGGTGGTCGATTTTGCTGACTGCCGTCGGCGTGGGGCTATTCGCGGCCCTTGGCATGTGGCAACTGGAGCGCGCGGCGTTCAAGGATTCGGTGCAGCTGAAATTTGAACAACGCCTGGCGCAGGATTACCAGGCCCTCGGCCGCGACGATGACCTGGCCGATGTGCAGTACCGCAAGCTGAAATTCATGGGGCGATACGAGCAAGCGCATCATTTTCTGCTGGATAACCAGGTGCACCAGGGCAGGGCGGGTTACCAGGTCATCACGCCGTTGTATCTGGCCGATAGTGACTATATCCTGCTGGTCAATCGCGGCTGGGCGGCCTGGGGTGATTCGCGCGAATCGTTACCGCCGATTCTTCCGCCGCAGACTGGCGGTGAGGTGAGCGGCATTGCTTTCATTCCCGGTGAACCGGCATTATCGCTGGGCGGGGTGGAATTAAACGGGGAATGGCCCCAGCTGATTCCCTATGTCGATATTGCGGCTTTGCAACAACAGTATTCGAAGCAGCTTTTGCCGATGGTGCTGTGGATGGCGCCGGAGCAACCCGGTGCCTACCTGCGCGACTGGGATCCGATCTGGTTGCCGCCGGAAAAAAGCCGCGCCTACGCGGTGCAGTGGTTTTGCTTTGCCGCTTTGGCGCTGGTCCTGTTTGTGATACTTAATTTACGGAAAACTGAATGAATTCGGAACAACCCAGGTCTCTGTTTTGGTATCGAGTCAAATTCCTGGCCCTGATCGCCGTATTCCTGTCGCCGTTCATTATTGGCTGGCTTGCGCTTTATGTTTTCGATATCCGTCCCGAAAGCGGTAACTACGGCAGCCTGGTGCAGCCGGTGCAAAAAGTTGACTGGCCACCACTGGTCAGCGTAGACGGCCGCCAGTTCGAAGATGGCTTCGGCCGTCGCTGGACCTTTGTGATTTTTTCCGGTCAGGAATGTGGTGAGCGCTGTTTCTCCAACCTGTTTTACATGCGCCAGATCCGCACTTTGTTGGGTAAAGACACCATGCGCCTGCAAAACCTGCTGATCACGTCGGCCCCGCTGAGTGACAAATTAAAAACCTACTTGCTCGATTTCCCCAACCTGATCGTGATCGAGGACAATCAGCAGCGGCAGCTTTCCACCCAGTTCTACCTCGATGGTCTCGGCGACGTTGGCGCCGAGGCGAGGATGTATCTGGTCGACCCCGATCAGAACCTGATGATGTACTATGCGCCAGAAAGCGATCAAAACCGGGTGCTCGAGGATATCAAGAAATTGATGAAGTTATCGCGGATCGGATGAGTCTGGTATTATCTCGCGATTGAACCGCGGCCTGAATGCCTGTATAAAGCCGGCTTTCGCGATGCCCATAAGAATTTCGATTATCCGATGACCACGCTGACGCTAGCTTCCTGGACCCATTACTACAACCTGACCAAGCCCAAGGTTGTGCTGCTGATCGTGTTCACCGCTATGGTCGGCATGCTGCTGGCCGCCGACGGCGCGGTAGCGCTCGATATATTCGTCTTCGGTCTGCTCGGCATCGGTTTTGCCGCGGCTTCGGGGGCGGCGATCAACCACGTGGTCGACGAACACATCGACCGCATCATGGAGCGCACTCGCAATCGGCCGCTGGTCAGCGGCGGGCTCGATCAGAAATCGGCGTTGATTTTCGCGCTTGGCCTGGGCGCGCTCGGGATCGGCATGCTGGTTGTCTTCGTCAATCTGCTGACCGCGGTGCTGACTTTTTTCTCGCTGGTGGGCTATGCGTTGATTTACACCATGTACCTGAAGCGCGCTACGCCGCAAAATATCGTGCTCGGCGGCGCTGCCGGCGCCGCACCACCGCTGCTGGGCTGGACCGCGGTTACCGGCACCGTCGATACCGAGGCCCTGCTGCTGTTTCTGATTATCTTCGTCTGGACCCCGCCGCATTTCTGGGCGCTGGCGATTCGTCGCCGCGAGGAATACGCCAGGGCCGACATCCCGATGTTGCCGGTGACTCACGGCGTGCTGTTTACCAAGATCCAGATTTTGCTGTATACGATACTGCTGTTCGTGGTGACGATGATGCCCTTTATCGTGCAGATGAGCGGGTTGATTTATCTCGCCGGTGCGATCGCTCTGGGGGTCGGGTTTCTGTACTACGCGATCAAGCTTTACCGTGATGAACAGCCCAACGTCATAGCAATGAAAACCTTCGGTTATTCAATATTTTATCTTAGCCTGCTGTTCGCATTCCTGCTTGCGGACCACTATGCGCGTGTGTTTATTCGCGGCTGGTTTTTGTAAGGCTTGCTGCAGGTAACCCCGTTTTTGAAGACAGTTCGCTAATTGCCGGTAAAGTGCAGCACCAGTTGCACGACGCCCACCAGCGTCAATACGAAGGTCAGTCCGAACAGTAGCCCCATCCAGATGAAGTGAGAAACCTTGCCGTGTTTGAAGTCGCGTTCCCGATTGGCGTTGCTCTGCACACCGATAAAAGCCGACATCGTGCTCTTGAGTAATTGCCAGAAGCTCAGGTAAGTCTGCTCTTCGGCGGCGTTGTCATCAGGTTTATCCAAGGTTGAAATCCCGTTTTGATTGGCCTAGATTGGTCATTTTGACGGTTGGGTAAGATACCCGCAATATCCTATCGCGAGTAGATTGTAATCGATCATGGTCAGCATCCATAAGGTTAAATCCGGCGAATCATTCCGCTTCGTGCTGTCTCCCAATTGCTCGATTAGCTGGCGCGAGCTGGTCCTGTTTTATGTTTTTACCTGTGTGGTCGCGCTGGCGATCGGCGTGTTTTTCACGCTGCAGGGATTGTGGCTGGTGCTGCCTTTTTCCGGTCTCGAAATGCTGGCCCTCGGCTTCTGTCTCTACCTGACCTCGCGCAAAGTCTATCGTCGGGAAGTCATCACCCTCGATCAGCAGCATACTCGAATCGAAAAAGGGGTGCGCCAGATCGATCAGAGTTGGGAGTTCGAGACGCCGTGGATTCGATTGATCGACGAGCCGTCAGGGACGCGAAAGCGCGGTCGCAGGCTCGCTATCGGTTCGCACGGAAACTACGTGGAAGTGGGTGAATTTCTTGATAATTCTGAAAAGGATCGGCTAGCGTTTCAATTGAAAGACTGTATAATTCGCGTTTGATTTCAAGGGCTGTCCGAACAAAGAATTTCGGGCGGTGTTTTTATATTACATACCGGCATACTCTCCCACGCTTTGCGCAAAGCGGTGGATGTATGGTTTAGGGAGTTGAGAATGAGATTTTTGAAGTTGTCCAGACCTGGTTTGTTGATGCTGACCGGCCTGATTTCGATGTTGATGGCATCGGTTGCGCAGGCGGAATACGGGCTTAACATGACCGAGAGCGTGACCCCGATCGGCCGTGAACTATATAGTCTACATATGCTGGTATTCTGGATCTGCGTCGCTATTGGCGTTGTCGTATTCGGCGCGATGGCCTGGTCCATCATTCATCACCGCAAATCGAAAGGCGCCGTGGCCGCCAATTTCCATGAAAGCACCACCGTGGAAATCGTCTGGACGGTAGTGCCCTTGCTGATCCTGATCGGCATTGCGATTCCCGCGACCGGCACCCTGCTGGATCTCGAGGACGCCAAGACCGATGCCGAAATCACCGTGCAGGTCACCGGTATCCAGTGGAAGTGGAAATACACTTACGTCGACGATGATGTCAGCTTCATCAGCAGCCTGGCGCAGTCCAGCCGTGACGTGATCAAGGACCCGATCGGCCATGAAAACTACCTGCTCGAAGTCGACCAACCGCTGGTTCTGCCGGTGAATAAGAAAATTCGTTTCCTGTTTCACGCGGACGACGTCATTCACGCCTGGTGGGTGCCCGAACTTGCTGTCAAGCAGGACGCCATCCCCGGCTTCATCAATGATTCCTGGGCGCTGATCGAAGAACCCGGCACCTATCGCGGCCAGTGCGCAGAGCTTTGCGGCAAGGACCACGGCTTCATGCCGATCGTGGTTGAAGCGGTTTCGGAAGCCGACTACCTGGCCTGGCTCGATAGCAAGAAATCGGAAGCCGCCGCTGCGGCAGCATCTGCCGAGCAGGAATGGTCGATGCAGGATCTGCTGGCGAAGGGCGAAACCGTGTACCAGGCCAATTGTGCCGCCTGCCACGGTCCCACCGGCGCGGGCATCCCGGGCGCGTTCCCGGCAATGACCGGCAGCCCGGTCGTTACCGGCGATGTCGCGGGGCACGTAGACATCGTCGTCAACGGCAAGGCCGGCACCGCGATGGCTGCTTTCAAGGGGCAGCTCAATGACGTCGACCTCGCGGCAGTCATTACATACGAGCGTAACGCTTTAGGTAACAGCGTGGGTGACATGGTTCAGCCTTCCGCGATCAAGAATGCAAGATAAGGGGTTTTAGATGTCTACTGAAATTACACACGACGGCGCTCACGACGAGCACGATCATCACGATCACGGCCCTGACAAGGGCCTGATGCGCTGGGTAACCACCACCAACCACAAGGACATCGGTACGCTTTACCTGTGGCTGTCGTTCATCATGCTGCTTTACGGCGGTTCGATGGCGATGATAATCCGCCTGGAGCTGTTCCAGCCCGGGTTGCAGTGGGTTGAGCCTCACTTCTTCAACCAGATGACCACCATGCACGGCCTGGTGATGGTATTCGGCGCGATCATGCCGGCCTTCGTCGGCCTTGCCAACTGGCTGGTGCCGATGATGATCGGCGCGCCCGACATGGCGCTGCCGCGCCTGAATAACTGGAGCTTCTGGATTCTGCCGTTTGCCTTCACCATGCTGGCATCTACTACTTTCATGGAAGGTGGCGCGCCTGCCTTCGGCTGGACCTTCTACGCGCCGCTGTCGACGACATTCGCACCGGACACCACCGACTTCTTTATCTTCGCGGTGCACCTGATGGGTATTTCGTCGGTGATGGGTTCGATCAATATCATCGCCACCATTCTCAACATGCGCGCACCCGGCATGACGTTGATGAAAATGCCGCTGTTCGTCTGGACCTGGCTGATTACCGCCTACCTGCTGATCGCGGTTATGCCGGTACTCGCCGGTGCGGTTACCATGATGCTGACCGACCGTCATTTCGGCACCTCGTTCTTCGACGCGGCCGGTGGCGGCGACCCGGTCATGTTCCAGCACATCTTCTGGTTCTTCGGGCATCCCGAAGTTTACATCATGATTCTGCCGGCCTTCGGTATCATCTCGGCGATCGTGCCGACCTTCGCGCGCAAGCCGTTGTTCGGCTATAGCTCTATGGTTTACGCCTCTGCGTCGATCGCGATCCTGTCGTTCATGGTATGGGCACATCACATGTTCACCACCGGTATGCCGGTCGCGGGCGAGCTTTATTTCATGTACGCAACGGTCCTGATTTCAGTGCCGACAGGGGTCAAGGTGTTCAACTGGGTAACCACCATGTGGAAAGGGTCGATGACCTTCGAAACTCCGATGCTGTTCGCCCTCGGGTTCATCGTCATGTTTACCATCGGCGGTTTCTCCGGCCTGATGCTGGGCGTCGCTCCGGTTGATACGCAGTACCACGACACTTATTTCGTGGTCGCGCACTTCCACTATGTACTCGTTACCGGCGCGCTGTATTCAATTATTGCCGCGTTTTACTACTGGGTGCCAAAGTGGACCGGACACATGTACGACGAAACCCTCGGCAAGATCCACTTCTGGTGGTCGACGATCGCGGTCAACGTCCTGTTCTTCCCGCAGCATTTCATTGGTCTGGCGGGCATGCCGCGCCGGATTCCGGATTACTCGCTGCAGTTCGCCGAGTTCAACGCGATTTCGAGTATCGGCGGTTTTGCTTTCGGTCTGGCGCAGGTGTTCTTCCTGTATATCGTCATCAAGACGATCAAGGGCGGCGTGAAAGCCACCGACAAGGTATGGGAAGGCGCTACCGGTCTGGAATTTGAAGAACTGCCGTCGCCGCCACCCTACCACAGCTTTACCCAGGCCCCGCAGGTCAAGTAAGTTAGGCGAGAACGGTTAGTGACTTTGGCACAGAAACAACAGCGCGAGCAGGATGATTTCACATCCGCTGAACGACGTAAGCGCACCTGGCGAATCGTCGTCGCGCACGTGCTAATCGTGGCTACCTTTTTCATCGCCACCTTTTTCTGGGGTAAGTTTTAGTGAAAACGAATCCCTGGAAACTGGCGCTGATTCCGCTAATGATGTTTGGTTTCGGCTTTGCCATGGTGCCGCTGTACGACGTGATTTGCGATATCACCGGCCTTAATGGTAAAACCGGCCGTATCGAAGCTTCCGAAATCAACATGGACCGGGTCGATCGTTCTCGGACGATCCAGGTGCATTTCCTGGCGAACACCAGTACGGGTTTGCCGTGGAGCTTCGAGCCGCTGGTGAAAAAGATGGAGATTCATCCGGGGCAGGTCTACGAGGCAATGTATCGGGTGCGCAGCACCAGCTCGGAAAAAACCCTGGGGCAGGCAATCCCCAGCGTGGCGCCGGGACTTGCCGCCGCGCATTTCAACAAGACCGAATGTTTCTGCTTTACCCAGCAGGCGCTCGAGGGCTACGAGACACGCGATATGCCGCTTCGCTTCGTTGTCGGCAAAGACATTTCCAAAACGATTGATCAAATTACCCTGTCCTATACCTTTTTCAGCCAGGACCAGGGTTAAACCCACGTATTCAGGATAAAGAGAGAGACGATCCATGAGTAGTAGTACTAACGAAGAATATTATGTACCGCATGGCACCCATTGGCCGATTATCGGTTCTATCGGATTAACCCTGACAGTGGTTGGCATCGCCAACTTCCTGCATGGCACCTGGAGCGCGACGCCGATTTTTGTCGGCCTGGCGATTCTGTTTTTCATGATGTACGGCTGGTTCGGCCAGGTGATCACCGAATCGCTGAATGGCTTTTACAACAAACAGGTAGATACGACTTTCCGCTGGAGCATGAGCTGGTTCATCTTCTCCGAGGTCATGTTCTTCGCTGCCTTCTTCGGTGCGCTGTTTTATGCGCGCCAATACTCGATTCCGTGGCTCGACGGTGGCTCCAACAACGATGCGACTGCGCAGTACCTGTGGCCCGACTTCGAAGCGGCCTGGCCCTTGCTGGCGGTACCGGTAGCGGAGAAGTTCGAAGTTGCCAGGCAAGCCATGGGAGCCTGGGGATTGCCCGCGATCAATACCGCTATCCTGCTGTCGTCCGGATTGACCGTAACCTTTGCTCACTGGGCGCTCAAACGTGGTGACAACGACAAGCTGGTTTACTGGCTGTTTGCTACCGTCGCTCTCGGTTTCGGATTTGTCATCCTGCAGGGCGTCGAGTACGTTCATGCCTACGAGGAATTGAACCTGCGTCTCGACTCGGGCATTTACGGCAGTACATTTTTCATGCTGACCGGTTTTCACGGTTTCCACGTGACGATGGGCGCGACCATGCTGTTGATCATCATGATTCGTGCAGCCAAGGGGCATTTCACCTCGGAAAACCATTTCGCTTTCGAAGCCGTTGCCTGGTACTGGCACTTCGTGGACGTGGTCTGGCTAGGACTGTTTATTTTCGTCTACTGGATGTAAGCAACAGCTGCCGATACGAAAAAAAGCCCGGCAACTCCGGGCTTTTTTTTTTTGCTCGCCATGTTTGGCTCAGAGTAAAATTAATTCTACCGTAAGCCAGCGTCTGTAGACTGCTGTATTGTTACTCTGATCCAGAATTAGAAACTGACGGGGTTTTGCCGAACCCGGGACGGTTATTTGTTCCACTGCTCGAGCCAGTCTTCGAATTCCTCGGCCGGTATCGGCCGCGAGTACAGGTAGCCCTGCCCGAATTCGCAGCCGAATTCCTTTAACAGGCGGTTCTGATTCTCGGTTTCCACACCTTCGGCAACCACCTTGATTCCGAGTTTCTTCGCCATTGCAATCGTGGCCTCGCATAGCGCCAGGTCGCTTTGATCGTGGTCGAGGTTACGCACAAATGACTGATCGATCTTCAGATAATCGATATCGAACTGTTTCAGGCTGGAGAGCGAGGAATAGCCGGTGCCAAAATCGTCGATGGAAATCTGAATTTCAGCTTCGCTGAAATCGAGTAGCCGGTTGGTAACCTTGTCGCGCGCATCGACCAGCAAGCCTTCGATTATTTCGACACAAATGGCATGACCGCTGATGCCCTGCTGTTTGAGGTGCTCGAACCACTGGCTCATGGCGGCGGCCTCATCGATCCATTGCAAAGGCGATGTATTGATGCTGATCTGGAAATCCGCGTCGAAACGCTGACGCCAATTTTCAGCCTGCTCGATTGCCCGGTAGAATACCCAGCTGCCGATCTCGGCGATCAGGCCGCTTTCCTCGGCAATCGGAATGAAAACCACGGGACTAACCAGTCCCGTTTCGGGATGATGCCAGCGTAGCAGCGCCTCGGCCCGGTTCGACTGCCCGCTTTGCAGATCGACGATGGGTTGGTAATACAGCTCCAGCTGATTGCCCTTAATGGCCTTGCGCAAGTCGCCGATCATCTTTCGCCTGCGTAAGGCCCTTTGTTGCAGTTCGGGTTTGAAGAAGATATAACGATTGCTGCCCTCCGCCTTGGCGGCGTACATTGCCTGGTCGGCGTTGCGCTGCAGGTCTTCTATTTTCTTCGAATCCTGCGGATAAAACGTGACGCCGATACTGGCGGTGAGGAATACTTTTTCGTTTTCCAGCTGAAAGGGTTCGGCCAGCGCTTCGAGCAATTCCTGGCACACTGGTTGCACCGACAGCTGATCGTCGATATTGCCCAGAATGATGGTGAACTCGTCTCCGCCGAGACGGGAAACCGTGTCGATTTCGCGCACCACTTTTTGCAGCCGATCGGAGATCTCGATTAACAGCATGTCGCCCATGTCGTGCCCCAGCGAATCGTTGACATCGCGGAAGCGGTCGACGTCCATGTAAATCAGGGCAAGGGACTGGTTGCTGCGATCGCAGGAGCGGATTTCATGCTCAAGTTTCTGTAAGAACAGGTTACGGTTCGGCAGGCTGGTGAGCGAATCGAAATTGGCCTGGTTCCAGATGACGGTTTCGGCATGTTTGCGTTCCGAGATATCACGGATATAGGCATTGAATTCCTGCAGGTCGGGTGAGTCGATCACCGATACCGATATCTCGACCGGGAATTCGTGCCCGTCGCGATGCAGGGCATGAATCTCGATCAGGGTGTCCATAACCGAGGTTTCGCCGTTTTCCAGAAACCGCTTCATGCCCTTGGCGTGCGCGGCGCGGTAGCGTGGTGGAATTATGGTATCTTCGATCCTCAGATCGACGATATCGTCAGCGGCCCAGCCAAAGATTTTCTCCGCCTGCTTGTTCCAGCCGGTGATATGGCCATCGAAATCCATTTGCACTAGCGCATCGATCGAAGACCCGGAAAATGCCTCGAGCTGGGTATGCTGGGCCAGGATGATTTCTTTTTTCTGGCGCAGATCGATCTCGAGCGCGTGTACCCTGTCCTCTAGCAGGGTCTTCTCATCGTTCTCGTCCGCGGGAGAATCGGTGTCCGGCATATTTACAAACTCGATGGATAACAGCTTTGATTATAGTATTTATTTATAAGGTCAACCGGCACAAAAAAAGCCCGGCATGGCCGGGCTTTTATTTTAACGATTGTTCGAGTTTCAGGCGACGAACGAAGACTTGATCGTCTTGAATGCATTACTCTCGATCTGGCGTATGCGTTCGGCAGAGACGCCGTACTCATCGGCGAGTTCATGCAGGGTCGCCTTGGGTTCGATTAACCAGCGGCGAGTCACGATAGCCTTGCTGCGGTCATCGAGCTTTTCCAGCGCCGATCCGAGCATTTGCATATTGTTTTGCTCGGTATCCTGGGCCTCGAGGAACAGCTCGGGCGAAGGCGTTTTCGACGCCAGCGAATAAGCCGGCGCCTTGTAGGCTGAATCTTCATCATCGTCGGCGGATAAATCAAACGCGATATCGTAATTGTTCAGACGATTTTCCATTTCGATCACGTTTTCCCGGGTCACGCCCAGGGTTTCGGCCACGTGATCGATTTCTTCCGACTTGAACCAGCCGAGACGGGTTTTCTGACTGCGAAGCTTGAAGAACAGCTTGCGCTGCGCCTTGGTCGTGGCGACTTTGACGATACGCCAGTTTTTCAGGATGTACTCGTGTATTTCCGCTTTAATCCAGTGCACCGCGAAGGAAACCAGGCGCACGCCGACTTCGGGGCGGAAACGCTTGACGGCCTTCATCAGGCCGATGCTGCCTTCCTGAATCAGGTCGGGGATCGGCAAGCCGTAGCCGGCATAGTTATTGGCGACCTTAATGACAAAGCGCAGGTGTGGCAGGACCAGTTTCTGGGCCGATGCGATGTTGCCAGTCTCCTGTAAATCTTTTGCCAGAGAATACTCTTCTTCAGCGCTCAATACAGGCACGCTTCTGGCGGCCTGAATATAGGCGTCCAGATTAGAGCTGCCCATTAATACGGGCATTGTTTGACTTGTATTGACCAGTTCTGTGCTCATAAATGACCTCGACTTATCTATTATTTAGCACTCATGCTGTTCGAGTGCTAGCTATTAGAGCATAAACATTGATAAAAGTTCAAGTGTATTAGCAAATATTAATATACGCTCTAAATGCATGGATATTAAGGAAAAATCTATCCTGTATACGGCTCGATATCGGTACTGGATCAGTTTGCACTACTGATTTGCAGCGATTGCCCGAGTGAGGACTGACAACCTATATTCGGCTAATATCCAGTCGCTGGTCTTGGTATACTCACAATTCGTAGGGTCGGGGCAGCGAAATGTTATTAACCGCCTTTGCGTTAATTGCCTCCAGGTTTCTTCGCACAAATGATTGCGGGTTTCGTGGAATTCTCAATCATTTTCCCCGCCGGGGACACACATTCTGGAATTAATCTATGACTATTGCTCAACACAAGGTTGTCACCATTCATTACAAGGTAATGGATGTCGACAGCGAGGAAGTTATCGACTCGTCGGAAAATAGCGATCCGATGACCTATCTTCACGGTGCACGGAATATTATTCCGGGTCTTGAGCAGGCGCTGGAAGGTAAATCGGTCGGTGACGAAGTGGAAGTCACGGTACAACCTGCCGAGGCCTATGGCGAGCATAGTGAGGACCGTGTCCAGCAAGTGCCGATAGAAGCCTTTCAGGAAATGGAAAAAATCGAACCTGGCATGGCGGTCACGGCTCAAACCGACGAGGGACAGATAAGCCTGATTGTCACCGAGGTCGATGAAACCACGGTAACGGTCGATGCCAACCACCCGCTAGCCGGCAAGCAGTTGAAATTTGAAGTCAGGATCGAGGCAGTGCGCGATGCCAGCGAGGAAGAAATGGCGCATGGGCATGTACATGGACCCGACGGTCACGAGCACTAGCAAATCGGAGTTTAACGCGCGCGGAATCAGGGATTTAACGCTTCGCTCTGGCGCTTGATGTTGACCAGGGTCTGCAGGCGTGTCAGTAAATCGTCTTCGTCGACCGGCTTGGTAATGAAATCATTGGTGCCGGCGCCGAATATAGCGGTGAAATCGGTGCGCTCGTCTTCCCCCGGTTCTATTGTCATCAGCAGGATCGGCAGCGTCAGATAGTCCAGTTCGAGATCGTTACGCACCGCCTGGATGAGTTCGTATCCATTCATTTTGCTGGTTAGCATCAGGTCGGTAATCATCAGGTCGAAGCTGCAACTGGCGTCGGCCGCAAAGTCTTTTTTCAGGCAATCGAGCGCTTCGGCGGCATCGCGAAAATGGAAATACTCGATGTTGTGCTTGTTCAGTATGCCGGTGGTGATCGCGGTAGAGGTGGCGCTCTTGTCGACGTAGAGAATCCTGACCGGCATTTCATTGTGGCTGCCGAGATAATTCAGAATGAAGTTGACCAGCGATCTGTGGCCTTCCGCCTTGTCGAAGTAGGCGGTAACCGCGTCGGTGTTTTCCATGCCGGCACCCGTGATCCGCGTATCGGTATCGCCCGAGACCACGAAAATCGCCGTATCCTTGTTTTTCGGGGTTTGGCGAATCTCTTCGATCAGCTGATAGCCGTCGGTATCGGGCAGGCTGATGCCGGTGGTGATGATCTCGAACTCGAAGCGCTTAACCGCCGTCATTGCTTCCTTGCCGGAGCCACAGGCAATGATATCCAGGTCGGGCGCACGATTCGAAATTTCCTTGAAAAGAATGGTGCGCGCTGAGTCCGACGAATCAATCAGTAATAATCGGCGTTTTGCAGGCATTCGTTGTTTATTCAGGTTGGAATGAATCGATTATAGTCGACGTTTGCCTGAATTTTCAGTCTGGTTTTGTTTTAACTTGGTTCTATCTGGTTCAGGTGCCGGGCGACCGCAATCCAGGAGCCGGCAAGGCCAAGTAGCGTACTCGATGCTATCAGAACGACAAAGTCGTGAAACGAGAAGGTGATCAGCGTCATTTCGGATTGATACAGAAGGTTAAGGCGTTCCAGCGGCCCTGAAATGACGAGATAGCCGATCTCGACGATCAACCAGGAAACGACGCCGCCCATCAGGCCGTACCAGACGCCGCCATATAGAAATGGGCGGCGTATAAAGGCGTCGGTAGCACCGATTAGTTTAGTGACGATGATTTCCTGGTAGCGATTCTGGATATCGAGGCGAATGGTGTTGCCAATGATCAGCAGCACCGCGCAGGCAAACAGAATGGTAACGATCGTAACCGAACGTTTTGCGATCTCGATAATCGTGTACAGCCGTTCCAGCCACTCGGTATCGAGCTTGGCGATTTTAACTTCAGGCATGGCCTGCAGCTGGTTGACCAGGTTGCGAATTTCGAAGCTGTCGGCCGCAACCGGCTCGACAACGATGGTATGCGGCAGGGGGTTGCTGCTCAGGGTATCGATGCTCTTACCAAAGCCGGAATTCTGTCGAAATTCTTCCAGCGACTGCTCTCGCGAAATGAAACGGGTCGACTCCACCTTCTCCATGCCGCCAATATCCTTATCTACCGCTCGAGCTTGCTTTTCACTGACGTCCAGATCGAGATAGAGGCTGATTTGCGTGCTCGAGCGAAAATCGCCCGACATGGCGTCGATGTTTTTCAGAAACAGGTAAAATCCGCCCGGCAGCGACAGGGTAATGCCGATCACCGCGACCGTCATGATGGTGGTGGCCGGCGCCTGGTATATCTTACCGAGGCTGAATACCAGCGACTGCAGGTGGTGTAGAAAATAAGCGGATATTTTGTTGGTGGTCGCCGGCTTGTGGCGGCGCAGGTTACTTCCAGCCATCGCCAGGCTCCCGTTTATCGCCGATAAGGTCGTTCAGGATCAATTGGCCCTGGTTGAGTGTAATGCGCGGCTTGTCCAGTTCATCGATCAGCCCGAGATCGTGGCTGGCGACCAGTACGGTAACCCCGACCTGGTTGAACTCGACGAATATCTGCATGATTTCGCGCGACAGCATCGGATCGAGGTTACCGGTCGGTTCGTCGGCGAGCAGCAACAACGGTTTATGCACCACCGCGCGCGCGATGCCGACGCGTTGTTGTTCGCCTCCCGACAGCGTAATCGGCATGGATTTCTCTTTTTTTAGCAGCCCTACCTTATCGAGCGCTGCGCGGGTGCGCTTGGCAATTTCCTGCGGACGATAACCCTGGATCTGCAGCGGCAGCGCCACGTTGTCGAACACGGGACGGTCGAACAATAGCTGGTGGTCCTGGAAGATGATGCCGATATTACGTCGAATATAAGGTATGCGATGGCGTGACACCGTGTTCAGGTTTATGCGGTTGAGCAAGGCCTGACCACGGGTCGGTTTTTCGATCAGCGCGATGATTTTCAGCAAGGTGCTCTTGCCGGCGCCGGAATGCCCGGTGAGGAAAGCCATTTCACCGTCACCGAGCTGCAGCGAAACGTTTGACAGTGCTTCGTAACCACCCTCGTAACGCTTGGTTACATTGTGAAATTCGATCATATTCGAGTCTGGCTCAGGTCTCGGACAGCAGGGCGTCGACAAATTCCTCGTGGTCGAACGGCCGCAGGTCTTCCACCGATTCGCCAACGCCGATGTAGCGAATCGGGGTTTGCAGCTGTTCGGCGACGTTGAAGATCATGCCGCCCTTGGCGGTGCCGTCGAGTTTGGTCAGGATGATTCCTGAAATACCGACGGCATCCCTGAAGTTGCTGGCCTGGGCGAGCGCGTTCTGACCGGTAACCGCATCCAGCACCAGCAGCGTTTCATGCGGCGCATCGGGGTCAAGTTTGCTCATCACGCGCTTTATTTTCTCCAGTTCGTCCATCAGGCTGACCTGGGTGTGCAGGCGCCCGGCGGTATCGGCAATCAGCACGTCGACGTCGCGCGCCTGCGCGGACTGCAGGGCGTCGAAAATGACCGATGCGGAATCGGCCCCCTGGCCCTGCTTGATGACTGGTACTTCGAGTCTATCGCCCCAGCTCTGCAGCTGCTCCACGGCCGCGGCACGGAAGGTGTCGCCGGCGGCCAGCATTACCTTGAGTCCCTGGCTTTTGAACTGCTGCGCAAGCTTGCCCACGGTAGTGGTCTTGCCGGCGCCGTTGACGCCGACCATGAGAATGACGAAGGGTTTTTTAGCGGGTTCGATGCTGAGCGGGATCGCGCAGGGTGCGAGTATCTCCGCCATGGTCTTTTTGAGCGTTCCGATTAGCGATTCGCTATCGCCCAGTTGGCTGCGCTTTACCGATTCGGTAAGCGTGGCGGTGATTTTCCGGGTCGCCTGCATGCCGACATCGGCCATCAGCAACTGATCCTCGAGCTGCTCCAGCAAATCGTCGTCGATCTGTTTCTTGCCAAGCAGTAAATCGGCCAGTCCGCCAGACAGATTTTCCCTGGTCTTCGACAGGCGCTGACGCAGGGATGCAAACAGCCCGGAGGGCTTTTCCGCGTCGTCTTTGGCTGCAGATTTTAATCCGAACATCGTTTTTCCGAGTAACAGAATTCAGGCACAATATGCTAACAGAAAGCGATTCCGTCTGTGCACTTCTAACCCACATAATGCGTGATTATGGCGAACCCCCGAAAATCCAGAATCAGAATCATCGGCGGTAAATGGCGTGGCCGAAAAATCGAGGTCATCGAGGCCGAAGGCTTGCGGCCGACGCCGGACCGAATTCGTGAAACGCTGTTCAACTGGCTGGCGCCAGTCTGCCCGGGCGCGATGGTGCTGGACTGCTTTGCCGGCAGCGGCGCCCTGGGTCTGGAGGCGTTGTCACGCGGCGCGAAAATGCTGGTGGCGCTGGAGCAGCACCCGTCGGCGCTGGAAAATCTGCGCCTGCAGGCGCAAAAGCTGGAGGTCGCGGCGATCGATGTAATCGGCGGCGACGCGCTCGCCTCGATTGCGCGGCTGCAGCAGAAATTCGACCTGGTTTTCATCGATCCGCCTTATGCCCGGCCCGAGCTACGCCATCAGGTTTTACGGCAGCTGGAAGCGCAGGGCAGTCTGCAGGCTGGCGCGCGCCTGTACTTCGAATGGCCGAGCCCGGAGGTATTCGAGTTGCCCGGTGCGGACTTTCACTGGCTGAAACAGAAAGTCGCAGGCCAGGTGAATTACGCTATTGCCGAGTGGCGGCCAGGCGATGAGGCCGATTAATACCCGCCGCGCGGAATACGCGTATCAAAAATCGGTTTATCTTCGACGCTTAATTACCTATAGAATGGGTGAAGTATCAGATTTCCGCTGCATGCGTTCCCTTCATGCAACAGGCAGGTTAGAATCTGGCGTTTATTTTGCCCGGCAGCGAGTGCTGGAAAACGAGAGGTAATTAATGACGGGAATCGCGATTTATCCTGGAACCTTCGACCCGGTTACCCGCGGGCATATCGATATTTGCCGGCGCGCGCTGAAGATGTTCGACAAGGTCGTCATCGGGGTTGCCGACAGCCTGGCGAAGGAGCCGTTTTTCGATATCCATGAGCGTTTCGATATGCTGGAAACGGTTTTCGCCGACAATGACCGTATCTCGGTCAAGCCTTTCTCCGGTTTGTTGATCGACTTCGCGCGTGAATGCGATGCGGAAGTGATCATTCGCGGGTTGCGCGCCATTTCAGACTTCGAATACGAGGTGCAGCTGGCGGGAATGAATCGATCGCTGGCGCCAGAAATTGAAACGGTTTTTCTCACCGCGGCGCAGCGTTTTGCGTTCGTTTCGTCCAGCCTGGTGCGTGAAATCGCTCGCCTCGACGGCGATGTCTCGGAGTTTCTGCATCCGGATATCCTGGCGCGCCTGACGGCCAAGCTGCAGACCAGCAAGTAGCCACCCCGACGGAGTTGACCGATGGCTTTGATGATCACCGACGAGTGCATTAATTGCGATGTTTGCGAGCCCGAGTGCCCGAACGACGCGATTTCCCCGGGTGAGGAGTTCTACGAAATCGATCCGCTGCTGTGCACCGAATGCGTCGGCCATTTCGAAACCTCTCAATGCGTCGAGGTTTGCCCGGTAGACTGCATTCCATTCAATCCCGAGTACCCGGAAACCCAGGAAGAGCTGCTGCAAAAATACCAGCAACTGACCGGCGAGGATTGAAGCAGGGCGATCGCTTGCGCGCTGGAGATTTCGTTTAGAATATCTCCTCAGTAACCGCCGACCGCGCCTTCGCTGCGATTGTCGTAAGTCGCTTCCAGGTAGTTCCGGTCATTCAGTCGCACCGCCTTGATCCGGCCCAGGTAGCCCGGTTTTTGCTCGACGGTTACGTGCCCGCGCTGCTGCAGAGCGGCCACGATTTCCGGCGAAAATTTAAACTCGTCCATGTACAGCTTGTTCGGCAGGAACTGGTGATGCACCCGCGGGAACTGCACCGCGCGGTCGATATCGAGCCCGGTGACGAGCACCCGGTACACGGTTTGAATCACGCTGCTGATGATTCTGGGGCCGCCCGCGGCGCCGAGCGCCATAACGATTTTTCCGTCCTTTTCGACCAGCGTCGGACTCATCGAGCTGAGCGGCCGCTTGCCCGGTTGCACGCGGTTGCCGAAACCCTGCACCAGGCCGAAGGCATTCGGTTCACCGGGTCTCGAAGTAAAGTCATCCATTTCATTGTTCAGTGAAATTCCGAATTTCTCGGAAACGACGCCGGAACCGTAACTGCCATTCAGGGTGACCGTCAGCGTGATGGCGTTGCCGTCGGCGTCCAGAATCGAAAACTGGGTGGTTTCGTTGGAATCGTCGAGCGGCCTGTCGACCAGCGGCTGCAGTTGCCTGGATTTTGACAGGTCGATGCTAGCAGCCATTTCCTCGAGATAGGCGTCGGAAAGTATCTGATCGAATGGATTGTTGTGAAAATCCGGATCGCCCAGCAGGGCGCGGCCCCTGAAGGCTCGATTCAATACCTCCGCCATCAGGTGAATTTCGTCGACGCTGAGCGGCCTGTGTTTTTCGATACCCACCTTGTCGAACAGTTCGAACGCGGCCTTGATCACCGCGCCGCCGCTGCTCGGCGGCGGCATCGTGTAAAGCCTGTGCCCCTTGTACTCGGTGACCAGAGGCCTTAACCAGCGCACCTTGTAGTTGGCCAGGTCGGCGATGGTGATGACGCCGTGGTTGGCCTGCACCGTGTCGGCGATGTCCTGCGCCACTTCGCCGTGATAAAACCCGGCAAGGTTGTCGTCACGCAATCGCCTGAGCGCATCAGCCAGTGCCGGCTGTTGCAGTACTTCACCCGGGCGATAATGCCGTTGCGACTTGTAGAAGTGGCGTAGCCCGGCGGCGTTGAAGCGATCTTTCTGCGATTCGGAGTAGCGCGATTCGGTGCCGGAAAATTCGATTCCGTCAATCGCCAGGCGTAACGCGGTCTCGAAAAGGAGCGGCCATTCCAGCTTGCCGTATTTTTGATGTAGCGCCCACAGCCCGGCGGGTACGCCGGGTACGCCGACTGCCGCGCCGCCGTCCCAGGAAGCGCCCTTGTCGCGTTTGACATAAAAATCGGGTGAGGTGGCGGCCGGCGCCATTTCCCTGAAATCCAGCACCTCGACCTCGCCGCCCATGCTGACCAGGGCGAAGCCGCCGCCGCCGAGCGAAGCGTTGGAGGGATTGGTTACCGATAGCGTGAGTCCGACCGCGACCGCGACGTCGACCAGGTTACCGCCCTGGTCCGATATCGCCTTGCCGGCGTCGACCGCGTAGCCCGAGGGTGCGGAAATCATGATTCGGGTGCCTTCGCCGGGTACCGCCTGCACCGGGGTGAAACTGGCAAGCGTGAAAACGAGTAGCGTTAAGCGGCTGAATATATTCTCGGACATGATGTTGGCCCTTGTTCTGCGTGAGACAGGATGGTAATGAAGCGGCCGGCGCCGATCAAGGTTGCTTGCCGTTGACTGATTTTTCGGCAGCCGTAGGCCTGATTAATCGCGGCCGCGTTTGCGGATCTAGTCCGCGTAACCCGGCATTTCGCGGTCGAGCACGCGTTTCATTGCGGCAAAATAGAGATTATCGCGCTGGCCTTTGTGGCGATCATTATCGTCTGGGGTTTGCACCTGTTCGATAATTTGCCGCGAAATGGGCTGCAGTTTCTGGCCGCTGCTCATCGCGCGTATCTGCGCGCGGCAGACACGCTCGAGCATATACAGCAAGCGGTAAGCCCGGGCAATCGAATCCACCGCCACCAGCACGCCATGGTTTTTCAGGAATACGACTTCCTTGTCATCGATCAGAGCCGCCAGGCGCTCGCCTTCTTCGAGGCTGTCGGCGGTGCCGGGGTAATGATCGTCATAGGCGATCCTGCCGTCGAAAAAGGCCGATGTCTGGCAGGCCGGGATCAGGCGGTTGTCTTGCAGCATATTGAGCGCCAATGCCCAGTTCTGGTGCGTATGGAATACGACCCGTCTGCCGGTAATACGGTGGATTGGCGCGTGAATGCATTGCGCTGAAAGCTCGACCATGCCGTCGCCGTCGAGAGTGTCGCCGGCCTCGTTGAAAGTGATCATGTCGCTGGCGCGCGCTTCCGACCAGTGCAGGCCGAAGGGCAACACCAGGTAGCGATCCTCGTGACCCGGCAGGGTGACGGTGAAGTGGTTGTCGATACCTTCCTCGAGTTCGTGGTATACCGCCAGTCGCAGCGATGCCGCGAGGTCGATTTTCGCCTGGGTAACCGGGTCGGTACTGGAATCGATTGCGTGGATAGACATGGTGTTACTCATGATAATTCATAGCCGCGTGGACGTCATCCCCGTCGGCGCTTTATAAGATTCCCGCCTGCGCGGGAATGACTCGATTAGCTGTCATCCCCGCGCAAACGGGGATCTTGCAATGGTCGTGTGGTGAGAGGTTTAGCTGCGGCTGTAATTCTGTGGTGGCTGGTTCGATTTAAACTGCGGAAATTTTACGAGATCCCGGCGGTCCGACGTATCGGTAAGTGCCGGCGCAGTTTCCTGTCAGGTGGTCAGGCCGCGGTAAATCTCGGAGATGCGGTAGGGTAGCTTGTCGACGTCGTCGATCAGCACGTAGCTGGAATCGCCGTACATGTGCGGCAGGTAATCGCGCGCCTCTTCGTCGATGGTGATGCAAAAAGGGTGAATGCCACGCTGGCGCGCCTCGTACAGAGCCATGCGCGTGTCTTCGATGCCATACTCGCCATGGTAGGTATCGTAGTCGTCGGGCTTGCCGTCGGACAGCGTGATCAGCAACTTGGTGCGCGCGCCGATATTCTCCAGTACATGGCTCAGGTGGCGAATGGTGGCGCCCATACGCGTATAGTCCTGCGGTTCGATCGCCGCTATACGCGCGCGGATTTCATCGTCGTAGGTTTCGTCGAAAGTCTTTATCCGGTAGATTTCGCAGCGCTTGCGGGTGTTTCCCGAAAACCCGTAAATGGCGTAGTGGTCGTCGAGCGAGCTCAGCGCTTCGGCCAGCAGGATCAGCGCCTCGCGCTGCGCGACATTGATCCAGCCCTTGGTCGAGCCGCTCATGTCGACCATCAGCACCACCGCGATATTGCGCTCCACGCGATGCGCCTTGCGGTAGATACGCGATGTCATTTCCATACCGCTGCGCACGTCGGCAATGGCTTCGACCAGCGCGTCGAAGTCGAGGCTTTCGCCATGCGGTTGTTTTTTCAGCACCCGGTACTCGTCGCGCAGGGCTTCGAAGCTGCGACGCAGCGACTTTATGTGACCGCGATACTTGTGCAGGGTGTCATCGACAAAATTCGACACGTAGTCGGGCTGGATCTCGCGTTCGCGCACCGCGCACCAGCGTTTGCGATGCGCCTTACGGGTGCAGTCCCATTCGTCGTAAAGGAATGCGCCGCTTGCGTTGCAGTTTTCGTCTTCTGCAGCGCCTGCGCCGAGGCCGTCATTAAACTCGCCGCTAGCCGCCGCCTGCAGGTAATCGGACGGAATCTCGCCGAGATCCTGCCTGATCGAGGTGACCAGGCTCGTGACTTCGTCATCGGCCGGCATCGGTCTGCCGTCGAGCTCGAGCCCGGGCTCGGAATCCTGTCGCGATCTGAAGTCGAATTGCCGATCGGCGGGCTTCGATGTATCGACACCGGCATTGCTATTGCCTTGCTCGGCGCCGTGTTCCTCCGCCACTCTTGCCAGCGCCAGCCGTAGTCGCTGTTTCTCGCGTTTGAGGCGGACTTCGAGGGTCGCCTGCACGCGGTCGGGATCGAGTCTGCCCTGGTAAACGAAGGGGTCTGGCCGTGGCTTGTCCCAATGTTCGGCGCTGAGCCTGATCGAATCGAGCACGCTGCTCGACGGATCGCTCAGCTGCGCTTCCAGTTCACGCCAGATGACCGGCGTATCCGGCTGCAGGTTTTTCAATTGCCGCGCGAGCCCCGGATAATCGCGTTCGATGCAGGCGTTGAGGCGTAGCGTTTCGAGATAGTGGAAGGTGCGCAGCATCGGTTGCTCGCGCGGAATCAATGCGATCGTATCGGCTTGCCAGGTACCGTACCAGCACTGCGCCCACTGGTGCACCGCGGTGGCCCTGTAACAGGCGAAATTTTCAGCTTCGACCGATGAATGGTCGATTACTGCCGGCAGCTGCAGAATTTCACTATCGGTCAACACTTCGTCGGCGGCCTCGAGCCGGAGCCGGCGCCCGTTGAGGCCATGAAGAAAATGTTGCAGCACGCCACGAGCCTGGCTGAATTCCAGGCCGCGCGATCTCTTACGCTGGGCCGCGATAAACTGGTCCAGGTTTTCCAGCGACTCTAGAGCGGGATTCAGGCCCTGGTCGAAATAAACATCTAGCGCGGACTGCAGCCAGTTTTCACAGCCCTCGCGGCCGAGGGCCGGAAGCGCCGCGCCGACCCTGCTGGCGAATCGGTAACCGATCTCCGGTTGAGTTTTGGCGACCGACAATACCCAGTCGAAAACGAATTCCCGCCAGCGCGGTTCGAGCGCGAGAATATGCTCCACCACCTGGTCGACAGTCGAGCTGTTGAAGAAGCAGGACTCCAGTCGCTGTTGCAGAGTTTCCCGATCTAGCGTCATGACTGGCATTTCGGGCAGTAGTAGCTCGAACGCTGCGCCTGTACCAGGTGCTTGATCTTACTGCCGCAAACGCCGCAATTGCCGGTATTGCCGTATACCTGCAACGACTGGCTGAAATATCCAGGCTTGCCATCGGCCTGGGTAAAATCCTGCAGCGTCGTTCCCCCCTGTTCGATCGCGCTGGCCAGCGTCTCGCGCACCGCGTCAACCAGCCGGGCGATCGCGGGTCGGCTGATGCGTCGTGCCGCGCGGGCAGGGCGGATGCCGGCGCGAAACAGCGCTTCGCTGGCGTATATGTTACCGACGCCGACGACGATATGGCTGTTCATCAGGACATTCTTGATTGCGGCGCTGCGCCTGCGGCAGCAGCGGTGCAGGTAGTCGGCATCGAAATCGTCGCCCAGCGGTTCCGGACCGAGCTTGTCTAACAGGCGATGCTGCAACGGGTCGGTCGGGCAGTATAGCAGCGCACCGAAACGGCGCGGATCTCGAAACTTCAATGCCTGGCCGTTAGCGAGCTGCAGTTCGACATGTTCATGATCCTGACTGCAGGCGCCAATCGGCAGAATGCGCATACTGCCCGACATGCCCAGGTGCCAGATCAGGTTGCCGCGGTCGAGATGCATGATCAGATACTTGCCGCGGCGCGATACGTCCTTTATGCGGCTGCCGGCAAGGCTTGCCACTTCGGCGCTTATCGGCCAGCGCAGGCGGGTTTCGCGCAAGATGACGGCTTCGATGCGCTGGCCGCGGACGTGAGCTTCGATGCCGCGCCGGGTGGTTTCCACTTCCGGTAGCTCGGGCATTACCGGCCTGCGACCTGTGTCGGGTTCCCGGAGGCCCGCGCCGGCCAGCTGCGACTGAACGCCGGCTCTGAAGAAAGCCTGCGCGGCGCGCTCGGTTCGGGCGTGGCTGAAGCGGTCAGCGACGGCAGAGATTGCAGGCCGAAGCGGATCTGTGCCTGTGATTTGAGTGCGTTGATCATGAGACTAAATTAATTAATGTGATCATTTGTCGCAAAGTCCACGGCCGAGCGATGCGAGCTTCAGGCCTGTTTATTTCTGGTGGAATACCCATGCCAGCGCGATGCCGCCCATCCAGGATTCAGTTTCGGACACCAGCGGGCTGTCGTCGATCTCGGAGTCGTCCAGGTTGTCGTAACGGATGAATCCCCCCAGCCAGTAGTCGCCGAAACGTTTGCTATAGGTGAATTCTGCGCGGTAACCGCTAAAGCCGGCATCGGCGTCATAGGCCGGGCGGGTGGCGGTGACTTCGTCGTCGGCGACCGAGTAAAAATACGCGTGATGCTGCTCGTTCGAATAGACCGGGCCGACGAGAAAATGCAGCTTCCATTCACCCAGCCTCTTTGCCGGCTTGCGCCAGGACAGTCGTGGCTGGAACACGCGGCCGATAAACTCGTGCTTGCTATCGATGGCGTAAACAAAACGCAGCGGCAGGTCGATCCACCAGGCGCTGTTTGGCAGGGCCTTGATGCGGTAATTCAGCGAAGGGCCGATTTCGAAAACCGCGTCTAGCTCCTCCATGCCCTCGCGTTCGGGCGTATCGTCGTCGGCCGGCAGCGAAAAATCGGCGCTCAGGGTAAACAGCCATTGCGGCGATTCGAATACCACGCCCTGCACGCCTTCGTCGACCCGCAGTACATCGCCGCGATACTTGATGTACGGCACTGGCAGCAGGTAGGTGTCGGATTCCGACGAGCCGCGATAATCCGGTGCGCTCAGCGCGAACAGGCCGGCGCCGAGTTCCAGGCGCGGTAACTCGTCCTGCGCCAGCAGGCTTGCCGAAACCAGCGACAGTAGCAGACTAGTCAGAATTTTCATCATCACGCAAGGATATCAGCTGGTAGTAAAGGTCGCCGCTGAAATGATACTGCAGGCCGATCCGTGGGTTGGCGATGATAATTTCGGGATCGATCGACATCAGATAAAACGCGTGGCTTTGGCCGTCTCCGAGCTCGGCCCTGATTTTCTGCCGCGGCGTGCCGCTGGCGTTGTAAACTTTGATCCGCGTCGCCTCGAGGCCTTGCCAGTTTGCCACCAGCTGTTCCAGCTGTTGACTGCTGAAATCGCCCGCCCCGTCCGCTTGCCAGCTGCCGTCTGCGTTGCGGGTTAGCTGCAACCCGGGAAGCGCCAGCATCTCCAGCCCCAGCTTGCGCGGCAGCAGACGTCGATCGACGATTCCTGTCAGGCCCTGCGAGATAAAAGGCAGGTGTATATCGGGTAACAAAAACACGGTTGAATCGACCATCGTGTAACGGCGCTCACCGATGTTGTTGCTGGCGCCGAACAGCACGCGGGTATCGTTCAGGCGCAGCATTGCCCGTGGAAAATCGAGGCCCAGGGTTGCCAGGTCGATTTCGGCGGCATCGAGCCGTGACTCGGTCTGGCTGTTGACGATGTCGATCAGACGCCCGATATTGACATTGTTGGCGGGCCAGCGAATCGGGGTTTCGATGCCCCAGCCATCGGGTTGGCGCGCGAGTGTCAGCGAGGCATCCGCGGTTTTGATTTCCATCGAAACGATATCGGCCGCCTTGATCTCGGTAATTGCCAGCTGCGGCTGGAACCCGGGTTGCACATCGAAGCGGTTGCCGACCCAGGTGAACAGAATGATCAAAAAGACCAGAACGAAGTTGATGATCATGCGCCGCGAAAGCATCAGCGTTTACGTCGCTTGAGCCAGATGCGCAAGCCGCTGACGAGTAGCCCCAGCGGCATCAGAACTAGGAAAAGGGTGGCGATAAAAATCTGCTTTTGCCGTGACAACTCGAGGCGGGTATCGGGTGCCGGACGCGGGCTGATGGCGATCAGCTGATCGTCGTGGCTCAGCCAGTTGAGCAGGTTGACGCCTATTTCCAGGTTGCTGCCGTTACCGAGGTAACGGTTGGATAAAAAATCGGCGTCGCCGATGACCGCGACGCGCTGGTCGAACAGTTCGCCGACATCGTTTTGATGGCTGCGCGCCAGCGTGAAACCGATATTCAGCGGCCCCTGGGTTTCATCTTCATGGTCGCCGTTGAATATTTCACCGCGCATTTCGCCGGTTTCATTCCAGCTACGCTCGTCGCTGCGCAGGAAGACCTGTTGTTGCCAGATGTCATCGCCGTGAAACTCGAGCGCCTGCGCCTGTGGGAACAGCGACAGGCTGCCCAGGTTCTGCGTAACCGGATGGCGCGGGTACTCGCCCACTAGCGCGAAATCAACTCGGTTGAGCCCCATTAACTGGCTATTCGGATCGACGATGATGCCGGGTAAGAACTCGACTGCAAGCTGGTCCGCTAGCATGTCCAGTCCATCGATCGCCTGCTCCGGGTCGGCCAGCCATACCAGGTTGCCGCCGTCTTCGATCCAGGCGCGCAGAATATCGATCTCGCCGGGCAGTAGCGGCACCCTGGGGCTGGCAAGCACCAGCACGTTGGTGTTTTGCGGGATGCTGCTGGTTTGCGTCAGGTTCAGGCTTTCGATTCGGAACCCCCGGCTGGCCAGCTCGGTGGCGAGCTGGCTAAAGTCGTGATTGGCTTCGCGATAGGGGCTGCGTTCACCATGACCTTCGAGAAAAACCAGCCAGCGTTCGCCCTGGCGCAGCAGGCGCTGGATCGTGCTGCTGACGGCGGCTTCGCTCACCTGCGATACCTTTTCGCTGCGGTCGCCATACTCGATCAGCACTTCGCCGTCGTAGCGGATGTCGTGAATGCGCAGTAAATCCGGGTGCAGGTCGGGATTAAGACTGCTGACCCTGATATTTGGCTGCAGCAGGCGGTAGCGCTCGAACAGGGCTTCGATAAGCGGTTTGCTGTCGTTGATTGGTGATACGAAAATCGTTACCTCGAGTGGATCTTCGATTTCAGCAACCAGGCGAACCGATTCCTGCGACAGGCTGTTACGCTGGTTGGCGCTCATGTCGATGGTTAACGAGTAGCGATCGGTAATCCAGGCCAGTACCGCCATTAGCGCGATAAACAGCAGCAGGAATACACCGGACTGAATGCGATACTGCAAACGAGTGCGCGCGTTGACCTTCACAACAGGCGCTCGCGGTCGAGCTGGCGGATGGTCAGCACCAGGAAGCCGGTAATCAGCAGCAGGTAATAGGCGATATCGCTGGACTTGAATATGCCCTCGAGCATTGCCTGGTGGTGTTTGAGTATCGACAGGTAGGTGAGAATCGACTGGCCGTTGCTGACCGATGAGCTGATCCAGTCGATAATCCACAGCATCAGCAGTACGCCGAAAGTGGAGATCGCGGCAATGGTCTGGTTCTCGGTCAGGCTCGACAGGTAAAGCCCGATAGCGGCAAAAGACGCAAGCAGCAACAGCATGCCCAGGTAAATCGAAAGCAGCTTGCCCGTGTCGGGGCTGGTGCCGAGGTAGAGCGACAGCGGCATCAGCATCAGCATGCTGACCAGGATGACGATAAACAAAACCAGCCCGAGAAACTTTCCGAGTACGATCTCGGTCATGCCCAGTGGAGCCGAAATCAGCAGGCTAAGCGTGCGGTTTCGTTTTTCGTCGGCAATCGAGCGCATCGTCATCAGCGGCATCACCATCAGCAGTATTATCGCCGCCACCTGCATCAACGGTGTGATGACGATGTCGGTGACGCCGGGTGTATTGGCGAGCTGGGTCAACTGGGGCTGCAACAGGAAAAAATTATCCAGGTTGGTCAGGAACATGTATCCGAGAATGGTCTGAATCACGGCCAGAATGATCCAGGCCATCGGCGACAGGAACATGGCGCCGACCTCGCGACGGGCGATTACCCAGATCATTGCGCGTTCGCCTCTTCGTTATGAGTCAATTCGATAAACAGGTCTTCGAGCGATTGCTGTTCCGGAATCAGCTCGTAAAGCCCCCAATCCCGTTCGACCGCGGTGGCCACCAGCGCATCGGGCGTCGAATCGGGCGCGAAAAACACTCGATAACGCCCGCCCTCCAGTTTTTCCGCGTGATCCACGCCCGCCAGCGACGCGAGTTTCTCGAGTCCGGGCGATTGCCTTAATGCGATTGCGTAGGATTGTTCGTGGCCCTGGTTCAGGGATTCGGTCGAAGCGTTATAAATCAGCTCGCCGGCGCGGATGATCTGCACCCGGTCGCAGGTGGCCTGGACCTCGGAAAGTATGTGGGTCGACAGAATGACGCTGCGCTCGCTGCCGAGCGAGCGGATCAACTCGCGAATTTCACGGATCTGGATTGGATCCAGTCCGACCGTCGGCTCGTCCAGTATGACAACCGGGGGATCGTGGATAATGGCCTGTGCGATGCCGACCCGCTGTTGATAACCCTTTGACAGGTTGCCGATCAGGCGTTCGCCGACCTCGGTCAGTCCGCATTGCTGTTTGACGCGATCCAGCGAGCCTGTTCGCTGTGGCGATGGAATCCGATGCAGGCGCGCGCAAAACTTCAGATACTCGTCAACGCTCGACTCGCGGTATACCGGGGGATGTTCGGGCAGGTAGCCGAGATGGGCCTTGGCCGCGCGCGGGGACTCGATGATGTCGTGACCGGCAATGCTGACTTCACCTTCGGTGGGTGCCAGATTGCCACTGATCACTTGCATAGTGGTCGATTTTCCGGCGCCGTTCGGGCCCAGGAAACCCAATACTTCGCCCGCTTTCAGGCTGAAGCTCAGGTTGCTGATGGCGCAGTGATTCTGGTAATAACGGGACAGGTTTTCAACCTGAACGAGTGCCTCTGTCATGGAGATCCCGGGGTTTTATGTGGGCCTAATCATACCTGACTGGAGGCGATATTAAAGCCTGTAAAACAGGAACAATTCAGGCACAAAAAAACCGGCTCGCGCCGGTTTTTTCGGTATCGATCAAGACGCGCCAATTACTTGATTTTGGCTTCCTTGTAGTCGACGTGCTTGCGTACCACTGGATCGTACTTCTTGAACACCAGCTTGTCCGGGGTGTTTTTCTTGTTCTTGTCGGTGGTGTAGTAGTGGCCGGTGCCGGCGGTCGAAACCAGTTTGATTAAATCTCTCATGATTCTACTCCTAACACTTGATGCCGCGTTTGCGCATGTCGGCGATAACCGCGTCGATGCCGTTTTTATCGATAATGCGCATACCCTTGGCGGAAAGGCGCAGTTTTACCCAGCGATTCTCGGATTCGACCCAGAATTTATGGCTGTGCAGGTTCGGCAAAAAGCGCCGGCGCGTCTTGTTGTGCGCGTGCGATACGTTATTTCCGGCAACAGGTTTTTTACCTGTCACTTGACAGACCCGGGACATGGTGGAACTCCGTTGAATGCGAGATTAATTCGAGGGCGCGAACTCTACCAGAAGCATATCGAGGATTCAAGCGGCTTGGGGACAAAATCTTTCCATTTTTCAGGGCTTTGGCGTTTCCTTTTAGCGCTGCGAGCCGCTAACATTGCAGGCTGTTAATTTTAGCCGGATAACCGCCCGATGGACATCGTTTTCATCCACGACCTGCAAATCGAAACCGTAATTGGAATTTATGACTGGGAGCGCAAGATCAGGCAGGTTATCAGTCTCGATATCGAAATGGCGACCGATATCAGCAAGGCCGCAAAATCGGACAAAATCGAGGACGCCCTGAGCTACAAGGACGTTGCCAAGCGGCTGATCGAATTCGTCGAGCAAAGCGAGTACGAGCTGGTCGAGGCGCTGGCGGAGGAAATCTGCAAGATCATCCGTGACGAGTTTGACGTGTCCTGGGTCAAGCTGACGCTGCACAAGCCGGGTGCTGTGCGCGGTTCGAAATCGGTGGGCGTCATCATCGAGCGCGGTGACAAATAGGCATGAGTGCCCGCGTTTACGTAGGCTGTGGCAGCAATGTCGAACGCGAAACCCGCCTGCGACAGGCGGTCGCCGCGCTGCGTGAGCGCTTCGGCCAGATCGAGCTATCCCCGGTTTACGATTCGGCCGCGGTCGGATTCGACGGTTTTGACTTCCTCAACCTGGTGGTTGGTTTCGATACCGAGCTGGGCGTCGAGGCGGTGAGCGCAATTTTCCACGACATCGAGAACCAGCTGGGGCGGGATCGCGCCCTGCCGAAGTTCGCCAGCCGCTCGATCGATCTCGATATCCTGACCTATGACGACCTGGTATTGAGCCAGCCCGGGATCAGGGTGCCGCGCCCTGAAATACTGGAAAACGCCTTTGTGCTGAAACCCTTGCAGGACCTGGCGCCCGACAGCCCGCACCCCGAAACCGGAGAAACTTACGCCGAGCTATGGCGGCGCATGGCGCCGAGCGCGCCACGATTGGACCTTTTTCCCCTCGATCTATAACCATTAGTCAGATTGTTATCCCCGCGCAAGCCGGGGATCCTGTAGCGTTCGGCTACTTTAGGGCTGGCCGATATCCCTCCGGTGCCTTGCTTGAAATACTCCTGCCTGTGATCCGATGCGTCGGGACCCGCGGGGCCTAAAACCGCCGCTTACATGGGAATGACTCAGAAAAAGCGTTTTCTGGTTACCCGCCGCTACCGAATCCTTAACCGAGAATGGTTTTCAACGCCCCGATCAGCTTTTCGCATTCAGTCTCGGTGCCGATGGATATACGCAGGCAATCGTCGATGCGTGCTTTCCTGAAGTAGCGCACCAGGATGCCCGCCGTTTTCAATTCGAGGTACAGGGTTTCCGCGGCGCATTGCCGGTGACGTGTGAAAACGAAGTTGGCGCTCGACGGAAACACTTCGAAGTCCAGTTCGCCCAGCGCGACCGCCAGCCGTTCGCGGTTCTCGATCACGCGCCGATTGCAGTCCTGGAAATATGCTTCGTCAGCCAGCGCCGCGAGGCCGATGGCGCTGGTCAGGCTGTCGATCGGATACGAATTGAAAGAGTTTTTGACGCGTTGCAGGGCCTCGATCAGGTTTTCATTACCGAGCGCGAAGCCCAGTCGCAACCCGGCCAGGTTGCGCGATTTGGAATAGGTTTGCACCACCAGCAGGTTTTCGAACTCGTCAATCAGCGAACGCGCCGATTCGGCGCCGAAATCGACATAGGCTTCGTCGATGATAACCACCGATTCGGGATTGTCAGCCAGCATTTCGCGAATCTCGGCGAGCTTGAGCGCGATGCCGGTCGGTGCGTTCGGGTTGGGGATGATGATTCCGCCGTTGGCGCGTCGAAATCCGTCGAAGTCGATGCGGAAGTCGGCGTCGAGCGCGACCGTTTCGAAGGCTATCTGGTAGAGGCTGCAGTAAACCGGGTAAAAGCTGTAGCTGATGTCGGGAAACAGAATCGCCTCGTCCTGTTTGAAAAAGGCCTGGAATGCATGTGCCAGCACCTCGTCGGAACCGTTACCGACAAAGACCTGCCGCGGGTCGAGGTCATGGTAGTCGGCCAACGCCTGGACCAGTTGGCCGCTTTGCGGATCGGGGTAGCGGCGCAGGCGGTCGGGGTCGAAGCTCTTCAAAACCTGTGCTACCGCCGGCGCCGGCGGGTAGGGACTTTCGTTGGTGTTGAGCTTGATGTATTGCTGGTCCTGGGGTTGCTCGCCCGGCACGTAGGGATCGAGACTTTCCACCAGCTTGCTCCAGTACTTGGCCATGTCGTTCCTCAGGTCTTCAGCAGGCGGCCGCCATCCACGCGGATGACTTCGCCGGTAATATAGTCGTTGCTGGCAAGAAACAGCGCGGTGTCGGCGATGTTCCGCGGCTTGCCGCTGCGCCGCAACGGAATCTGATCGAGAATTGATTGTTGTCGCGCCGCGGAATCGCCGGATTCGGGCCAAAGTATGGCACCCGGGGCAATGCCGTTAACCCGCACTTCGGGTGCCAGTTCCAGCGCCAGTGACCTGACCAGCATCTGATTGGCCGCCTTGGCGCTGCAGTAGACGCTATGCTGATTCAAAGGCATCGAGGCGTAAATATCGAGCAGGTTGATGATACAGCCTTTCGATTTTTTCAATGCCGGGTAACAGGCCTGCGCGAGGAACAACGGCGCGCGATAATTGCTGGCAATCAGATCGTCCCAGGACTGAAGGTCGATGTCACCGAAAGGCGTTGGATAAAAGCTGGAAGCATTATTGATCAACAGATCCAGACCATCGAAAGCCGAGCATGCGCCAGCTGCGAGCGCTTCCAGTTCTGCCGCCGAAGCCAGTTCGGCCGCGATCGCGCGCGCCGAATCTTCACGCTGCTGATTAAGCGTGGACACCAGCGCCTGTGCATCGCTCGACGAACGGCGGTAATGGATAATGAGATTTGCGCCGTTTTGATGTAGAGTGCGGGCGATCTGCGCACCCAGACGCCCGGCTGCCCCGGTAACCAGCGCAGTTTTGCCTGATAACAGCATTAAGTTTTAAGAACCCGAAAAATGCAATCATATCATTCCTGCAAGCAGACGCCAGATCGCGGCATACCGTTTAGGAGTAACAATGGATACGCCAGGCGCAATTGATTCCGAGGGCCTGTCGTTGCCGCAACCCGATGCCGACGCCATTGCCTACAGCAATCGACTGGTGGAAGCCATAGTCGCCCGTATTGACGACCGTGGCGGCGTGATCGGATTCGACGAATACATGCACATGGCCCTGTACGAACCTGGCCTCGGCTATTACTCGGGTAACGCGATCAAATTCGGCGTGTTTGGCGATTTTGTCACCGCGCCGGAAATTTCTCCGTTGTTTGGTAACTGCCTGGCGCGCCAGGCGGCCGAGCTGGTCGCCCAGGGCTGTGCCCCCCGCATTCTCGAGTTTGGCGCCGGCAGCGGTAAGCTCTGTGGCCATATTCTAAGTGCTCTGCCGAGCCTGGAGCAGTACCTGATTCTTGATTTGAGTGCCGAACTGAAGCAGCGCCAACAATTCTATCTGAACACTTGCCTGGATGCGGAGCAATTGGAAAAAGTCGAGTGGTTAACCAGCCTGCCCGAGACCTTCGACGGCATCGTGCTCGCCAATGAAGTGCTCGATGCGATGCCGGTACAGCTATTGTACAAGCAGCAGGACTGGCAGGAGGTTGGTGTCGGTTACGATGGCGAGCGATTTGAATGGCGCTATTTCCAACCCGCTGAGCGGCCGCTGGCGGCGATTCGCCAGATTGAATCCAGGCTGGGCGATTTACCCGATGACTACCGTTGCGAAGTAAACCTCAATTTTGGACCATGGTTTGCCGCTTTGGCGCAAACTTGCCACAAGGCGGCGGTGTTTATCATCGATTACGGCTATGAACAGAGTGATTATTATAGCCCTTCGCGCAAACGCGGTACGCTGGATTGCTATTACCAGCATCGCCTGCATTTCGATCCATTGATTTTCCCCGGGCTGCAGGACATCACCGCCTTTGTCGACTTCGATGCCTGCGCGGACGCTGCCGAGGCCAACGGTTTCGAACCCCTGGGGCTGGTGTCGCAAGGGCAGTTTTTGCTGGCCAACGGTTTACTCGAAGATGCGCAGCGGCTATCGCAAGAGGGGGATATCCATGAGCAGCTGGCGCTGTCGCAGCAGGTCAAGACGCTGAGCATGCCGGGCGAAATGGGGCAGCAGTTTCAGGTACTGGCGTTGCAGAAACAGCTGTCGCTGGAAATGCCCGCCATGCAGCGCGGGAGAGCAGTTGGATAACCTGCAGATTCTTATCCTGGCGGTTGTCCAGGGGCTCACTGAGTTTTTACCCATTTCGAGTTCGGCGCACCTGGTGTTGCTGCCGCAATTACTGGGCTGGGCCGATCAGGGGCTGGTTTTCGATGTCGCCGTACACTTCGGTTCACTGATCGCGGTGCTGTTTTATTTTCGTCACGAAGTACGGCGCATGCTCATATCCTGGACGCGTTCCGTTGGCGGTGGCGCCGCCGACCAGGACAGCCTGCTTGCCTGGTGGATTATTATCGGCACCCTGCCGGCCGTTATTGTCGGATTCCTGCTGCAGGGTCCGATCGAAGACAAGCTTCGCGAACCCTGGATTCTCGCCAGCGCCTCTATCGGCTTCGGCCTGTTGTTGTGGTTTGCCGACGCCAATGCACGCCGTGAACGCGATGAGTACCAGCTGGTATTGAAAGATGTGCTGATTATCGGCTGCTGCCAGGTGCTGGCTTTAATCCCGGGCACTTCACGCTCCGGCATTACGATTACGTTGGGGCTTTTCCTCGGCTTGACGCGCAAGGCCGCGGCGCGCTTTTCCTTCCTGCTGGCGATGCCGGTCATATTCGCCAGCGGCGTGTTGCAGACGGTGCGCATGTTTACCGAGGTCAGCCCGATCGGATGGATCGAGCTGTTTTCCGGGATTGTTTTATCGGCGATCAGCGCGGGGCTTTGCATTCATTACTTTCTGCGCCTGGTCGAACGGATGGGCATGCTGCCCTTCGTGATTTATCGCGTGTTGCTGGGGCTGGCTATTTTCGCCCTGATGACCCAGGGCTGATGCCCGTGCGCGATAATCCCGAGCCGGCAATCCCGCCACAGGTTGCGCTGAAACTGGTCCGTTTCTGGTATCTGCTCGGTGTGCTGATGTTGATCGTGGTTGGCGCGTTATCGCTTTTGCCCATGCCCGAGGTCGGGGTTAGCGATAAACTGTCGCATGTAGTCACCTATGTTTTTCTCGCTGGTTGGTTCAGCCTGCTGGCGCCCGATTGGCGAGCGCTGGCCGCAACGGTCATCGGCCTGATGGCTTACGGTATTCTGCTCGAGCTGTTACAGGGGATGACAACCTACCGTTACCTGGAATGGGCCGATATGGTCGCCAACGGCAGCGGTATCGTGATCGGGGCTTTATTTTACTTCACCCCGTTAACGCGGGTGCTGGCTTTGGTCGACCGCAAACTAGCCCGCTTGCTGTCGCGCTAATTCCTGTTCCTGTTTGATCAGGTGCAGGCGGGCGTCCCGGATGGCCTGTCCCATGGCCTTGCCGCTCAGGCCTCTCTGCTGGATCTCGGTAATATCGAGCTGGCGAAGCTTGTCGGCTAGCCCTGCCAGAAATTCCGCCTGTGGATAATCATCGTTTTGCGAACCTTCGCGGCCGCGGATGTCGGCTCGACAGGCGTCGAGCATTTTCTGAAAGCGCTGCGGTTTACGCAGGGCGTCGGCACGGGTTAGCAGCTTCAACAGGGTGCTGGCCTTGAGCTCCCTGCATCGATGCGCCAGCAAGTGCAGTTCGGTGGTGATCAGCGCCAGCTCGGTATGCGCCTTCGGCACGCGCCAGCGCTTGCAAAACTCCCGCACCGGCTTGCTGCCGCGCGCCTCGTGACCGTGATGGCTGGGCAGCATGTCGGCCGGCGTGTAGGCCTTGCCGAGGTCGTGCATTAAAACCGCAAACCGGGTTTCGTTGTCGTAGCCGAGCGCGGCGCTTGCCTGCAGCGCCATCAGGACGTGCAGCCCGGTATCGATCTCCGGATGATACCTGGCGGTTTGCGGTACCCCGAAGAGGGCGTCGATTTCGGGGAACAGGCGATGCAAAACGTCGCAGTCTCGCAGCGTGGTAATAAATATCGATGGGTCGGGTTCGTCGAGGGCGCGCGATAATTCCGACCAGACGCGCTCGGCAACCAGCGCTTCGAGTTCACCCGACTGGCCTATCTGGCGGATCAGTTCGCGCGTGTCTTCGGCGACGGTGAAACCCAGGCGGTGAAATCGCGCCGCGAAGCGGGCGACCCGCAAAACCCTGACCGGATCCTCGATAAACGCTTCGGAAACGTGGCGCAGGCATCGCGCCTCGAGATCTCTTTGACCACCGTAGGGATCGACGATATCGCCGTTCTCATCTTCGGCCAGGGCGTTGATGGTCAAATCCCGTCGCAGCAGATCCTGTTCGATGGTGGTCGCGGGATCGGCGATGATTTCGAAGCCCTTATATCCGGGGCCTGTCTTACGCTCGCTGCGGGCCAGCGCGTATTCCTGTTTGCTTTCGGGGTGCAGAAAAACCGGGAAATCCTTGCCGATCGATTTGTATCCCCGCGCCAGCATTTCATCGGCGGTGGCGCCGGTCACCACCCAGTCGATGTCGTTTACTTCGAGCCCGAGCAGGCGGTCGCGAACGCAACCGCCGACACGGTATGTCTTCACGAATGGTCCTCGGTACCGTCAACCGAAGGGTAGTTCCTGCGAAACTGGTCGTAGTGACGCTTGTTGCCGAACATCGCGGCCAGACCGGGCAGGTATTGCCGCAGGCTGGTTTCGCAGGGTTCGCAATCGTTGCAAACGTTATCGCTTTGCAGCGAACGGTAGTTATCCATGGTAAACAACTTGCCCGGCAGATTCTGCAGCACCATCGCCTGCAGTCGAGACAGGCCCTTGCCGAGCGGTAGTACACGCACCGGCAGATGCAGGGTATCGATGATCAGTTCGAGAATCTGCCGCAGCGTGAACACTTCGGGCCCGCAGACCGGGTAACGTTTCGAGTAGCTGCCCGGATCGTCGACCGCGTTGACGATTTTGTCGACCAGGTCGCCGACGTAAACCGGTTGCAGCTTGCTGTCGGGGCAGGCTAGCGGGAATAATCCTGCATACCACCGCAGGATACCGGCAAACTGGTTGACGAAGTTGTCTTGCCTGCCGAACACGACCGAGGGCTGAAAGCTCGTCACCTGCAACTCGCGCTGGCCGAAGGTGTGCAACAGGTTTTCGCCTTCCCCCTTGCTGCGCAGGTAGAGGCTGCTGCCGGTCGCCTGGTCGGCGCCCAGCGCGCTGACGTGCAGCAGGCGCCTGATACCGGCCTTGCCGCAGGCGTCGACCACGGTCTTGATGAACTCGACATGGTAGCGGCGGAAGTCGCCCTTGCGCCGCTCGTGCAGTATGCCGACCAGGTTGATAACCGTCTGCTGACCGGCACAGAGTTCGCGCAGCTTGCTGGCATCGGTGATATTGCCCTCGAGCAGGCGTATCCCGGGATGCACCAGCAGCGCGCGGTGACGATGGGGGCGCCGGCTCGGGACGGTTACCCGCCAGCCCCGGTTGGCGAGCGCAAAGGCGAGTTGCTTGCCGATAAAACCGCTACCGCCGAGCAGTAAAATATTAGGCTGTTTACTCATCCTGCCTTTTTGTTTTGCTGGTTGTGCTGTCGAGGCGGCCCCTTGCGCCGCCTGGAGCGCTGATTACTGCCACCGCCGCCTGGTCGACCGCCCCTGCCGCCGCCGGGTTTGCCGCCACCTCTACCGCCGGGCTTGATGCGCCCGCCCTTCATCTTGACCGGAGGCCTGGGCTCGACCAGCAGATCGTTGCTGATCGCCATGGTCGGGATGGTGCGGTTGGTATAGGACTCGATATCGATCAGGTTCATCGCGTGGTTCTCGCAGGCGAAGCTGATCGCGGCGCCGGATTTACCGGCGCGCGCGGTGCGGCCGATGCGGTGCACATAGTCCTCGCCGAGTTCGGGCAAATCATAGTTGAACACGTGGGTTACGTCGGGAATATGCAATCCGCGCGAGGCCACGTCGGTGGCGACCAGGATGGAGTACTCGCCATCGTGAAACTTTTTCAGCAGGGATTCACGTTTGTTCTGGTGGATATCGCCGGAAATGATGGCCGCCGACAGGTCGTTGCCCTGTAGATATTCCCAGATCTTGATGGTTGCGTACTTGGTGTTGGCGAAAATGATGCTGCGTTGCGGCTGCAGTTTTTTCATCAGTCCCAGCAGTAGCGGAATCTTTTCGTGATTCGCCGGGTGGTAAACGCTCTGCTCGATGCGCTCTACCGCCGGCGTATCGGCGTCGATCTTGATCAGTTGCGCCTTGTTCATGTGTTCGTAGGCCAGTTCCATGACCTTTTGCGCCATGGTCGCCGAAAACAGCATGTTGAGCCGTTTCTCGGGCGCGGGCAGGCGCCGCAGCATGTAACGCACGTCGGCGATGAAGCCCATGTCGAACATGCGATCGGCTTCGTCCAGCACCATTACCTCGATCGACTTGAAATCGAACAGGCGCTGCTTGAAAAAATCGATCAGGCGCCCGGGCGTGCCGATGAGAACGTCCACCGGTTCGTCGAACTGCCTCTTTTGCTGTTCGTAGGCCTTGCCGCCGTAACAGATAGCGAGGTTTAGCGGTAGATTACGAAACAGCTCTTCGGCGTCCTTGTGGATCTGGATCGCGAGCTCGCGTGTCGGCGCCAGGATCAGCGTGCGCGGCTTTCCGGGCTCGGTCTCGGGCTGATCAGAAGTGAGCAGCCTTTGCGCGCAGGCGAGCAGGAAGGCTAGCGTTTTGCCGGTGCCGGTTTGCGCCTGCCCCGACACGTCCTGCCCGGACAGCAGCAGCGGCAGCGATTGGGCCTGAATCGGTGTGCAAAAAGTGAATTCAAGCCGGTTCAGTGCACTCAATAAACGTGGATCCAGCTCGAGCGAGCCGAATTGCTGCTCGGTTAAATGTTGTTGCCCCATTTTATGGTTGATTCTCGTAGGTTTGTAGATGAATCGGACTATGGTAGCAAATTGCATTAAAAGCTGCGCTGTGATTTGAAAAATGAATTGCCATCCCTATATATCTATTCTGTGTCGCGAAAGGTTCGTGGAGTTACTTCCCTTTTGCATTATTGACAGTTAATACTGATGCGACTAAATTGTCGGGTCTAAATTTTAAAGACGCCCTGGGCTGGAGACACGCGTGAGTGAGAAGATTGTTTACCTGTCGGACGATAGTTTCGAATCCGATGTATTACAGGCGGAAAACCCCGTGCTGGTTGACTACTGGGCTGAATGGTGTGGCCCCTGCAAGATGATCGCACCGATTCTCGAAGAGATTGCGGAAGAGTATGACGGGCGCCTCACGGTCGCCAAGCTCAATATCGATGACAATTCGAATACACCGCCCAAGTATGGTATTCGCGGCATCCCGACATTGATGCTGTTCAAGGGCGGTGCGGTTGAAGCGACCAAAGTCGGCGCCTTATCCAAGTCTCAGCTGACCGCCTTCCTCGACAGCAATATCTAGCCAAAAACCATAGCCAGAATTAAGTGAAAAAGGGTCGTCGATTAGGTAGACGACCCTTATTTCATGTGCTAACCTCTTTTTAATCGTTGCCGCGTTCCCGTTGGCAAACCTCTTACAAAAAACCGAATAAGTTCCCGATTTCATCTATAGGCCGTTCTTACGTCTTTATTCCCCCAACCCTGCACTAGTGCATTCCTGATATGAATCTAAACGAGCTGAAGCAAAACACCGTCCCCGAATTAATCGAAACCCTGAAGGGTATGGGGGGCGATCATTCGGCCCGCATGCGACGACAGGATATTATTTTTAGCATCCTCAAATCCCAGGCGAAAAAGGGCGAGGATATTTTCAGCGAAGGCGTGCTCGAAATCTTGCAGGATGGTTTCGGATTCTTGCGATCGGCGGATAGTTCCTACCTCGCCGGTCCCGACGATATCTACGTTTCACCAAGCCAGATTCGACGCTTCAACCTGCGTACCGGCGATACCATTAGCGGCAAAATCAGGCCGCCGAAGGACAACGAGCGTTATTTCGCGCTGCTCAAGGTCGATGAAATCAATTTTGACGTGCCTGAAAACGTCAAGCACAAGGTTCTATTCGAAAACCTGACCCCGCTGCATCCGAACGAAAGACTGCCCCTGGAGCGCGGCAACGGCAGTACCGAGGATATCACGGCGCGCATCATCGACATGGTGTCGCCGATTGGTAAAGGTCAGCGCGGCCTGGTGGTATCGCCGCCGAAAGCGGGTAAAACGCTGATGCTGCAGAACATCGCCCAGAGTATCGCCAGCAATCACCCCGAGTGCTACCTGATCGTATTGCTGATCGACGAGCGCCCCGAGGAAGTAACCGAGATGGCGCGTATGGTCAAGGGTGAAGTCGTCGCCTCGACTTTCGACGAACCCGCCAGCCGCCATGTGCAGGTTGCCGAAATGGTGATCGAAAAGGCCAAGCGCCTGGTCGAACACAAGCGCGACGTGGTCATACTGCTGGATTCTATCACTCGCCTCGCACGCGCCTACAACACCACGATTCCTTCGTCTGGTAAGGTATTGACCGGCGGTGTCGACGCACACGCTCTGCATCGCCCGAAGCGTTTCTTCGGCGCCGCGCGTAACATCGAGGAAGGCGGCAGCCTGACCATACTGGCCACCGCGCTGGTCGAAACCGGTTCCAAGATGGACGAAGTCATCTACGAGGAATTCAAGGGGACCGGCAACATGGAAATCCACCTTGATAGACGCATTGCCGAAAAACGCGTGTTCCCGGCAATCAATATCAATCGCTCAGGCACGCGCCGTGAAGAGTTGTTGATCGATCAGGAAGAACTACAAAAAGTCTGGATCCTGCGCAAGTTCCTGCATTCGATGGACGAAATCGAAGCCATGGAATTCGTGCTCGGGCGTATGCAATCCAGCAAGACCAACCTCGAGTTCTTCGACCAGATGAAGAAATAGAGTTTCGACCAGCAATAGGATTCGAAATCCCGGACCACATCCACCTAAGTCCCTAATGATGTCATCCCGCGGTTTAACCGCGGG
>Ga0224508_10000264_pt1 | contig 54101 bp, 55 predicted proteins | sample SF_Jan12_sed_USG_4_FD_170157 | JGI IMG/M metagenome (GOLD analysis project Ga0224508, IMG submission 170157) | Sediment microbial communities from San Francisco Bay, California, United States - SF_Jan12_sed_USGS_21 | ecosystem: Environmental > Aquatic > Marine > Sediment | place: USA... | reverse complement strand
TGTCAGCCCGACGCAGTTTTTGGTCGCCGGATATTGGACTAAGCAGTCAATTCTCCGAGGTGTTGGAGGAATCACGTGTTGCGGGTGAGTCGCAGGATGGGGAGAATGACTGGCAAATTGGCGTTAATTTTTCTTTGCCATTGTTTCAAGGCGGAGCGCGTAAGGCACAACGTAACCGTTTTCTGCACGAAGTAAATCAGCTACAGTTTCAGCGCGATGCGACCCATGATCGCGTAGAACAAACCATTCGTGCCAACCTGCATGCCGTGCGTGCATCCTTCCCATCCATTGAACTGGCTCAGGATGCCGCTTTAGCGGCGCGCAAGAATCTGGATCTGGTACGGGATAATTATTCGCAAGGGACGGTGTCCATTATCGATTTACTCGATGCACAAAACGCATCGCTTAACGCCGAGCAAAGTGCCACTGATGCGGTGTATAACTTTTTGTTGGACTTGATGAATTTACAACGAAGTGTTGCCGCATTCGACTTTTTTCTTGACGACCCACGTAGAGATCGTGCTGCCCAAGCCATCAAAGACTATATTTCAGCGGGTGGCGCTAACAAACAAACACAATGATACAAATGTACAGGCAGCACTTGCATATGGTGCTTATCGGTGTGGTATTTTTGGTTTCCGCTTGCGAACAAAAACAACCGCCGCCGGAACCGCGTTTGCGGTCAGTGAAGTATGTGGAAATAGTGGATACAACCGCTGCCCGCATACGCACTTTTACCGGCGTATCGAAATCCACTCAGGAAGCACGCTTAAGTTTTAAAGTCGCGGGCACAATTCAGAAGTTTGATATTTCCGTGGGTGACGTACTGGAATCAGGCCAACTCATCGCTGAACTCGATGCTTCCACCTACGAATTGCAGGCACAACAAGCTCAAGCCGACCTCGCTCGTGCGCAAGCCGAAGAGCGTAACGCCGCTTCCAACTACAAGCGTGTGCAAGGTTTGTACGAGAATGATAATGCTTCCCGCAACGATCTGGACTCGGCACGTGCGGGCGCGGAGTCGGCGCGGCAACAGGTCACCGCAGTGCGCAAGGCTCTGGACATAGCCCGTCTAAGCGAATCCTACACTCGGCTTGAGGCGACTGATCGTTGCGCAGTGGTATCCACCAGCGTGGAAGTGGGTGAAAACGTCGGTGCCGGACAGGAAGTGTTATTGGTAACCTGCGGCGATAGTTTGAAAGTGGATGTATCCGTGCCCGGGAGTGTCATCACTGCATTTCGTACCGGGTTAGCCGCCGTGGTTAGATTCGATTCCATACCTGAAAAGAATTATCAGGGTGTGGTCACCGAAGTGGGTATCGCGGCGACGGGGGGTACCACATTTCCTGTTACCGTTGGCATTCCCGATACCTATAACGAGTTACGCTCTGGTCTTGCCGCTCAGGTCAGCTTTCAATTTAATGATGAACGTACTGATGTCTACGCCGTTCCATCGGCGTCGGTCGGCGAAGATCAAGCCGGTCGATTTATTTTTCTGGTCGTACCCTCTGAGCAATCCGGGGAAGGGCTGATAAAACGACAAGCGGTAGAGGTCGGTGAGTTTACCAGCGCCGGAATTGAACTCATGTCCGGCGTTGCGCCCGGAGATAAAGTTGTTACTGCGGGTGTATCAGTTATTCGCGATGGAATGCGGGTCAAGTTCAATTAGTTCAATGTGCTCTTATACTGCTGTTTGCAGCGGTGTAGGCAATCGGGTTTCCAAAGGGGAGAAGCGCTGCCCTCCCTTTTGGTTGTCGACGGGTATTCATACCGCGACGGCGAAACAATAGTTGATTAAATGGGTAACTTGACCGCGTTTGCCATTCGTAATCGTGTGACAGTGATGTTACTGGTCACGTTACTGTCGATCTACGGCATATTCTCGTACTTTGGATTATCCAAACAACAAGACCCCGGTTTTACCATTCGCGCGGCCGTGGTTACCACACGTTTTCCAGGCGCCAGCCCAAAGCGTGTCGAGCAGTTGGTGACGGACAAGATTGAGCGTGCCATTCAGGAAATGCCGGAGCTGGATAACGTCACCAGTGAATCACAGTTGGGATTTTCCTTTATTACCGCCAACTTTCAGGAACGTTACACCGACATGCGCCCCATCTTTGACAAGTTGCGGCGTAAAGTGGGTGATATCAAAGACCTTCCCGAAGGCATACGGGGGCCAGAGGTAAACGATGAGTATGGCGATGTCTTCGGGAGTGTATACGCGCTGACCGGTGATGGCTTTAGTTACGCGGAACTGAAGGAAACCGCCAACGAAATCAAAGACCGTTTATTGAAAATCGATCAAGTGGCCAAGGTCGAGATTCAGGGTACCCAGGAAGAAGTCATCTATGTGGAGTACAACACCGCCCGGTTAAAGGAGTTGGGTTTATCGCCGCAGCAACTCAGGCAGATTCTGGGCACGGTGAATATCATTCAAAGTGGTGGTGACATCGTGTCCGGACGTGAACGCATCAGGCTTGAACCCACCGGCAGTTTTGAAACTATCGAAGACCTCACCAAGACCGTCATCGAATTGCCCGGAGGCAATGGCATTGTTTATCTAAATGACATCGCCGATATTTATCGTGACTATGTTGATCCACCCGACAGCTTTGCCCGTTACAACGGTGGGCCCGCTCTCATACTATCCATATCATTGCGCGAAGGTGGCAATATTCTCGAGCTGGGTGAAATTCTGGCGCGTGAAATTCCCGATATCGAAGCCAGCTATCCTTTAGGTATAAAACTAGCGCCGGTTTTTTTACAGGCGGATTTTGTAAATAACGCCGTACAAAGTTTCATGAGTAATTTGTTACAGGCGATCGTCATTGTCATGGTGGTCATGCTGATATTTCTCGGTTTGCGTGAGGGGCTGATTGTTGCCACTCTGATTCCGGCAACTATTTTTGTGTCATTAGTGTTGATGTCGGTGTTTGATATTACTGTGAATCAAATTTCTTTGGCGGCCTTGATCATTTCATTGGGTTTGTTAGTGGATAACGCCATAGTCATGGCCGAAACCATTATCGTAAGGCGGGAAAATGGTGAAGACCCTGTCGCCGCCGCTACCGCGGCGGGGAAGGAAATGGCGGTTCCTCTACTCACCTCATCGTTGACCACCGCTGCTGCGTTTTTGCCCATCTTTTTAGCGGAATCCGCGGTGGGAGAGTACACGGCGGATATATTTAAAGTGGTGACCATCGCCTTGTTATCGTCATGGACGCTGGCCATGACGTTTATTCCCTTAATGACGATTATTTTTCTCAAGCTAAAGAAGGACGAGAAACCTCCTACTTATGATGGCATGGGGTATCGTGTCTACCAGACGATATTAATGACAGCGGTAAGAAATCGCCTGTTGTTTTTGCTATTAGTTGCCGGGGTCTTTTACAGCGCGTTGTGGGCGTTGCAATTTGTACCGAATGTGTTTATTCCGCCACGTACCGACCCCGTCATTACCGGCACGTTTAATATGCCGCGTGGAACAGCCATCGAGACCACGCAAACCATTGTGGTGAATCTGGAGCAACACATACGTGACAGTTATCTGTTGCCTTCTGCGGAAGAGGAAAGTGATAAAGATGGCGTTGTCAGTTGGGCGACCTGGATAGGCGAAAGCGCGCCGCGCTATACCCTGGCACTGGACCCTGGTTCCAGTGATCCCGGTGCAATCAGTATGGTCTTGAATACTACAACGCACCTCGTTATTCCTGACATTGTTCAGGGCATCCAGAACTATGCACGCGATCAATATCCTGATCTCGAGGTGCAACTGCGTCGACTGGAAAACGGCACACCGATTCCTTATCCCATTGTCGTGCGCGTGTCCGGTCCGGAAATGAGTCAGTTGTATGAACTCATTAACCCAATCAAGGACAAACTATGGGCTACCCCCGGGATTCTAAGTGTAAAAGACGATTGGGGTATGCGGCGTAAAAAGTTGTTGATTAGTGTTGATCAGGAACGCGCACGCCGCGCCGGTGTCACCAGTGAAGATGTTGCCGTGTCGCTGGAGGCGGGATTGTCGGGGATCGAACTCACACAATTTCGTGAAGAAGATGAACTCATCCCCATCACCATGCGTTCCGTTGCGGCGGATCGTGAAGATATCGGCAAGCTGGAAGGCATGACAGTGTATTCGCAAAGTACCGGTCAAACGGTTCCTTTGCGTCAGGTAGCGGACATTGAAATGGCGTGGCAACCGGCCATTGTTAAACGCCGCGACCGTGACCGAACCATTGCAATTCAGGGACAATTGTTACCCGGCGTTACGGCTACCGATATTAATGCCGAGTTACTACCCTGGTTGGCTGAACAGACAAATGCCTGGCCCCGGCAGTACCACTACGAAATCGGTGGCGAATCTGAAACATCGGGCGATGCGAATGCGGCCATTGGTGAGAAGCTTCCGTTTGCCGGAATGATCATACTGTTGTTATTGGTTGCCCAGTTCAACAATATTCGTAAACCGCTGATTATCTTGATGACGATCCCATTAGGACTGGTCGGTGTCATCTATGGCTTGCTGATTGCGCGTTCCATATTCGGATTTTTTACCATCCTCGGTTTGATTTCCCTGTCCGGGATTGTTATCAACAACGCCATCGTATTGCTCGATCGTATCAATCTCGAAATAGCAGCGGGTCGGTCTATAACCGATGCCGTCATAACCGCCTGCAAACAACGCATGCGGCCCATCATGTTGACCACGGCTACGACCATCGGCGGCATGATGCCGCTATGGTTAAGTCACGATCCCATGTTTGAAACCATGGCCATCGCAATCATTTTTGGTTTGTTATTCGCAACCTTGTTGACATTACTGGTTGTCCCAGTTTTGTATTCGTTGTTATTTAAAGCTAACTTTCGCGCTAAATCAGCTTAGCACCCGGATTTCCGAGTATAAAACGATAATTAACGGTTGGCGATTCATGAAAACTCTTTATCGCGTAGCTAGGCTTTAGTACTTATTGACGCTTCAACATTCTCAGGCAGCTGTGAGAAATATTTAAGCATACTATTGCCAACTAGCTATATTTCGTTAGGGTCAAACTGGATTCTTTGTATGTCAGAAAGGTTCGACTTTATATCTCGTGGTATTGCGCCAGAAACTTGTTTACGTAGGCGATCATTGCAGGCTGCAGCATCGTGAACGATTACGTTTCTCGCCGCCTGCGCTATAATAATGTTGTTAGTTATCTCATCTTTGGGTATTGATACACTAAAGTACTTTCTGAAGGCACGGTTAATGCTCTTCATATCCTGAAATGAGATATCATTCTTTTCGGCAACAAGTTGACCGATTCGCCCATCTAACCTGTACTCGAACTCTTCAAGCTCTCGAACTGACAATTTGAATTCTTCATCCTTGAGTTCATTAGATTTGCCGGTATCGATTAGTATATCGATTGCACTACGGAACAAGTCTCCAACGCTAGATGCAAACACTGATACCTGTAATACGACGCATTGATTGAATATGGTTTCGTATTGAGGGCGTAGGGATTTGTTACTACGAATATTTTCTAACATAGTTAGCGTGGTCGAAGCCATTAAATTGGGATTATTGATATCAATTTTCGACAACTTGCCTTGTAAATCTCGAATGGCAGAGATTGAAAAATCTAGTATCACATTGTCAAATCCCGCCAATTTCTTCACATCCTCGATGTTCTGTTTCAAGGTTGTCTCAATTTGGATAAAGGAATCTTCCATTAAATTTTCCATCTAGGTCTACCGGTGATTAGGAATTACATTACGATAGATGGTTAAACGATATCTGACCAATGGCCAATGATGTGTTTACACAGAACGTCCCGTTCCTCCGGTGTCAAATCGCGCGGATCATTTAGTTTCGGTGGCCCGGGCCACCCATGATCATGTATCGTCAATCCACAGGCGCTACGCTCCGCCGCGTATCGTGGAAATACATGAAAGTGGACGTTCGGATCAACCATCATAAGCATGAGATAGTTGATCTTCTCGTAGCCGACCACGGCGCCGAGTACACGCTCAATGTCACGCACAACTGTTCCCATCTCCTCGAAAGCGTCGGTGGGAAGATCGGAAAACGCCGTAGCATCGGATTTCGCACACAATACAAGGGAGCCGAGTGTGACCTGTTGCTCGCGCAACAATACAACCCAGTGTTCGTATTCTCGAATCAGGGTTTCAGGATGCCCGAATCGAATGATGGTTTGATTTGGCATTGGTTCTCCTAAAGTTTGCGGCTTATTCTAAAGTTTTTATTAATCGACTGAAAGATGGACATATTCGTATGAAGTCAGTTGCAAGTCTGAGTACCTATAACAATATATAAAATCAAAGTCCTCGTAGGGTGTGGTGAGTAACGAACCGCACCGTTCGTGGAAGAAAACGACGGGATGCTTCACTTTGTTCAGCATGATGAACAACTTGTCATCTCGAACCGAAGGGAGAGATCTTCTTGGTCTAAAAGATAAGATATCTCCGCTCGCCGCGCGAGTGTTCGATATGACAAACACGCGAAGCAATATCGCCACGCCGCTGTCGTACCTCGCGATGGCGTGAAACCAGGTCAACTTGAACAATGACTGGTCAATCCGAGCGAGTCGGTAGCGTACCCAGTACAGTCGTTACAATTCGATACAAAAAGTTACCGCGGCGAAAAGAATGCCCGCCATTCAATCTCTATTATTGGCAACATCATTTACTGACAGGAGATTGAACGATGAAGAAAGTAACAAAAGTAGTATTGGTAACATTGGCGAGCGTCGGAGTTGTTGGTGGCGCGGCAGCCTATGCGGGTTCTAAAGGCGGGTGCGGTTTTGGCTACGGTCATAGCGGACATCGTATGGGTGGTCATATGGTCGAGCGCATGAGTGATCGCATGGATTTGAGTGCGGATCAGGAAGACAAGCTGGACAACGTATTTGACGAAATGCGCCAGATGCGCCGCGATGTCATGCGTGATCGAAAAGATAACATGCAGGAAATCGTCAGCTTGTTAGATGCGCCTAACCTGGATCAAGGAAAAGCCATGGCCATGTTCAATGACAAGGCGGACGCCATTAAGCAACATGCACCGGAGATTGTCGCCGCAATGGCTGAATTCAGTGACAGCTTGAAGCCAGAGCAAAAGCAACAAATCCGTCAAATGATGGAGCAGCGTTTTGAGCATCGTGGAAAATTCAAGGAAAAATCAGACGAATAGTGTTTAAACCTGGCGGTATCCGCAAAAGTTAGACGATATCGTTAACCACAACACGCCGTGGATGAATTGCCTCCACGGCGTGTTTTTTGTTGGCCTAAGGTATTCGTTTTCATTCATTATCAGCCGATAATCCCGTCATGTATCGAATTCTACTTATTGACGACGATGAACGTCTGGCCGGACCACTCAAAACCTATTTCGAGCGTTTCGAGCTGGAATTGGTCAACGCAACTCATCCTGAAGTTGGTCTCGAAATTTTACGCAAAAACAATGTCGATCTCGTGATCCTCGATGTCATGCTGCCGGACATGGATGGGTTTGAAGTCTGCCGAACGATTCGAAAAAGCAGTGATATTCCCGTGATCATGCTGACAGCACGTGGTGAGGTGACAGACCGGGTGGTAGGGCTTGAGATCGGTGCGGATGACTACTTGCCAAAACCGTTTGAACCGCGCGAACTGGTTGCGCGAATTCATAATGTCTTAAAGCGCACCAAATCAACCAAAATATCAGGCACGAAACTGGAGTTTGGTCGATTGGGTATCGATCTTGATCAGCGGCAAGCTTACCTCGATAACAATGTTGTGAATCTGACTACAACGGAATATCAATTACTGGTGTTGCTGGCGCAACAACCGGGTAAAAATTTCACTCGGGATGATATTTTGAATCAGTTAAAAGGAATTGACGCGGAAATCTACTCGCGCTCCGTTGATATTCAAATCAGCCGTTTGCGTCAGAAACTAAGACCGCTGGATTGTATAAAAACCGTCTGGGGTTCGGGTTATACATTCATAGAACCAAACATAGAACCAAAAAGCCGATGACGGTCTTGCAACGATTACGTTATTCACTGACCGCACGCGTCATGTTGTTGTTCGCGACGACAGCGATTGCGATTGTCGTCATCATGAGTGTCACGATTAGTCTGGCATTAAGGCATCAATTTGATCGCAATATGCGCCCGCATATTGCGCAGTATTTAATTTATCTGCAAAATGAAATCGGCGTGCCGCCGGATATCGAACGGGCGCGCGATCTGGCAAATCGATTACCCGTCAACATCTATATAACCGGGCCTGCCGTTAATTGGTCATCCACCGGCCTGCCGTTGGACGTGAATAAAATCGATTTTCGCGAACACCGACATCGAATAAGTCCGGGTAGTGCCAGAAGCTGGGTACAACGCGGTGAGCACCGGCACCGAACAGTGCTAAAGACACGTGCTGGCCGGCATGATGTGTACTATGAAATACAACGTCGTGCAGGCCCAGGAATTGGGCGCTGGATTCCGCCTATAGCGTTACTTCTTATGTTGGCAGTGATATATCTGTGTTATCGGTTCGTGCGCTGGATTTTCAAACCGGTACAAACCATTCAACAAGGCGTGCAACAGTTTGCCACGGGTGATCTTGATCATCGCATCACGTTGCACCGCGAGGATGAACTGGGTAAGCTCGGCGACAGTGTGAACCGCATGGCGGCGGAGATCCAGAAAATGCTGGAAGCAAAACGTCAGCTGTTACTCGCTATTAGCCACGAGTTACGTTCCCCCATAACGCGGGCGAAAGTTTCCACGGAATTACTGGACGATTCCAAACTCAAGGATGAAATCAACAAAGATCTGATTGAGATGGAAATACTGGTTGCCGATATTCTGGAAACCGAACGCTTGAATACCCAACATAGTGTTTTGAACAAGGAGCCGGTGTCGCTGAATGAGTTAATGGAAAATGTGGTTGCCACGCATTTCCCAGATAATAAATTGGATTTGAAAATACCCGAGCAAGAACACTACGTGCTTATCGATGCCGCGCGTGTCAAATTGTTGTTGGTAAATTTGATTAGCAATGCTTTACAACACAGCGCTCCTGATTCCGCGTCGCCGCAGGTGAGTGCGCATATTGCGGGTGGTATACTCACATTTTTGGTGACGGATCACGGTCCAGGTATACCGGTGGAACACATCCCTCATTTGACGGAACCATTTTATCGTGTCGATTTATCACGCCAGCGCAAGACTGGTGGTTATGGTCTTGGTCTGTATCTATGCCGGGTGGTGGCGGAAGCGCACGGTGGAAAACTTATATTGGAGAGTCAGGTGGGAAAAGGCACATCCGTTAAAGTGACTATTCCGCTTGGTGGTGACAAACAGGTTCACTAAACGGCGTGTTCATGCTTGCTTCAGGTATCAGCGCCACAATGCACAGGTAATATGGATTCATCTACAACCTTTTCATTCTTTTTAACTTAACCATCTATTTATCAGGAGTCGTAAATGAGTTTGCATAAAAATCTGACAAAGCTTTTGCTCGTATTCGTAATGGGTGCCGTGTCAACACCGGTACTGGCTCTGGAAGGCGGCGACCCCGGTTTCTATATCGGGTTTGGAGCCAATCGATTAACCGTTGATGACAGTGATATCGACGATAGTGATACGACGTTTAGTGGTCGTATCGGTTATATGTTTAATTCCGTTATCGGTGTAGAAGGCCGATTTATTGATTTGGGTGAATTCGAAGAAGACAACGCAAAATTGGATGTCGATGGCATTGCCGCGTCGTTGGTACTTAGCGTGCCGATTGGATTCGTCGATTTGTACGGTAAATTGGGCGTTATCAGGGTGGAGGGTGAACTGGAACTGGATACGCCCTTTGGCAGTATCAGCGAAGATGGCGATGGAGCGGAGGCATTTGCCAGTCTGGGTGTGGAATTTGATACCGGCACACTAAACATATTTGGTGAGTATTCCCGGATAGACAATGAATTGGATATCGATATTGATGTTATTACCGCCGGTCTTAAGTTCGAACTCTAATCTGCCTCCTTCGCAGGCGCGTACAGTCTTCTGTCGCTAACCAAAGGGAGGAGCGAGACCTTCTCCCTTTGGATACTCCATTTCAAACAACACCGTTATAAACTGCGGGTTGTTTTCACCTAAGGACACCGGTGGCATGCCAGTGTACCCCTTAGCGTATGTGTCTAAGCTTTCTGACCTATAATATTTAATGTGTATCCTTACAGACTAGAGAATCGTGTTTAGCAAGAGGTCGATACCGCGAACGCGCTGGCGGCGAGTTCAGTACACCGCAATTGTTATTTGCGGGATTTTGTATAGTGGCTTTAGCCTTGCGGCATTGCCTGTGGCAGTGGATGGCGAACCGTTGCCCAGTCTTGCGCCTATGTTGGATGAAGTGCGGCCATCGGTGGTTAATATTTCCACGGTTGGACGCACACGCGTGCCGGATAATCCGCTCTACAGTGATCCGTTTTTCCGCCGTTTTTTTGGCGAACCGCGATCAAGACCGAGTCAAAGCCTGGGCTCTGGAGTGATCGTGGATGCAAAGAAAGGTTTTGTCATTACTAACCATCACGTCATTGCGAACGCTGATGCCATATTAGTCACCTTGTCGGATTCGCGTTCGTTTGAAGCGGAACTGGTAGGCGCTGACCCAGATTCGGAAGTAGCGGTTATTAAAATCCCCGCCGAAGATTTAACCGCTATCGATATTGGTGATTCCGAAGCCCTGCGTGTCGGTGATTTCGTCGTAGCCATTGGCAGTCCATTCGGACTGAGCCAAACCGTCACATCAGGTATTGTCAGTGCACTCGGTCGCAGTGGTTTATTCGAGGGTTACGAAGATTTTATCCAAACCGACGCATCGATTAACCCCGGCAACTCGGGTGGTGCATTGGTGAACTTACGTGGCGAGCTGGTTGGTATCAACACCGCCATTGTCGCACCAGGTGGTGGCAGTGTCGGTATCGGATTCGCGATTCCGGTGAATATGATTCGTAACTTGATGACGCAAATTATCGAATATGGCGAAGTTCGGCGCGGTTATTTGGGCGTGCGCGTACAAGATTTAACACCGGAGTTAGCCCAGGCGTTTAATATCAATACGCAAAAAGGCGCGGTTATTTCGCAGGTCTTGCCCGAGTCTGCGGCGGAAGAGGCAGGATTACAGGAAGGCGATATCATTATAGGAGTCGATGGATTCGCGGTTGACGGCGCATCGGATTTGCGCAATACGGTCGGTTTGTTGCGCGCCGGCGAGCGGGTCAAACTCGAGATACTGCGTGATGGAAAACGTTTAACCATTAAATCGAATATCAAGGCGCCGGAGTCTATCCAACGTTCAGGTGAACGCGTGAGTTCGCGCCTGGAAGGTGCTGCCTTGTCCGATCTGGCACCGGATGCCGAACGGCCCGAAGGCGGGGTTCAGGTAGTCGATGTGGAACCGGGCAGTCCCGCATGGCAAGCAGGTCTGCGCAAAGACGATATAATTGTTTCGGTAAATCGCTTGCGTGTGCGCAATGTCGAAGAAATGCGCGAAGCGGTGCAGCGCAATCAAAAAGCACTGTTGCTCAATATTCAACGTGCCGGCGGCGCGCTGTTTTTAGTTATTCGATGACGAGATTCTCAAACATATGTCTAACTATATAATTGCACCATCCATATTGTCCGCGGACTTCGCCCGTCTGGGAGAAGAAGTTGAAACCATTCTGAAAGCAGGCGCGGATATAGTGCACTTTGATGTGATGGATAATCACTATGTGCCGAATCTAACTATCGGTCCGCTGGTGTGCGAGGCTTTGCGTAACCACGGTATTGAAGCACCTATCGATGTGCACTTAATGATAAAACCGGTGGATAGGATTATTCCTGACTTCGCCAAAGCGGGCGCGAGTTACATTACCTTTCATCCGGAAGCCAGTGAACACATCGACCGCACCTTGCAACTGATTCACGAAAACGATTGTAAAGCCGGATTGGTGTTTAACCCTGCCACACCGTTAGATGCACTGACCCATGTTATCGAAAAAGTTGATATGGTGTTGTTGATGTCGGTCAATCCGGGATTTGGCGGGCAAAGTTTCATTCCTTATGTATTGGATAAACTGCGCGCTGCGCGTGAATTGATTACACAAAGCGGGCGGGACATTCGGCTCGAAATCGATGGTGGCGTAAAAATCGATAACATTAAGGCCATTGCCGAAGCCGGCGCCGATACTTTTGTTGCCGGCTCGGCTATTTTTGGTACTGAGAACTATGTCGAAACCATTGCCAAAATGCGTGAGCAATTGGCACAGGCACAACTTTGATGCCTACGAATTCAACAAACATTAACGCAGTTGTGGATGAGAATGTATTCCCGTTAGCAGTTGATGCGGTGTTGTTTGATCTTGACGGGACGCTAGTCGATAGCGCGCCGGATTTAGCCGGAGCCGCCAACGCAATGTTGAATGATCTCGGTCGCGCTGCGGTTGAGGTCGATGAGGTTCGCGATTGGGTTGGTGATGGTGCGAAAAAATTGGTCGAACGCGTGTTACTCAATGATGCATCACAAGCAGACGATGGCCAGGTTGAGCGTGGATTCGAGTCATTTCTCCAACACTACGCGCGTATGGTATGTGATCAAAGCCGACCTTATCCGGGTGTGCTGCAAACCATCAGGAACCTGAATGCGCAAGGCATGCGCCTGGGTTGCGTTACTAACAAGCCGGATCGTTTTACCCGACCTTTGCTGGAGCAGTTGAATCTGGACTCGTATTTTTCTTCCATCGTGTCAGGCGATACCTGCGTCGCCAAGAAACCCGATCCCATGCCCTTGCTAAAAGCCTGCGAGGACATGGGTGTCTCGCATGAGGCCTGTGTGCTGGTGGGTGATTCCGCCAATGATGTTCTGGCCGCCCAGGCCGCGAAAATGCCTGTAATCTGCGTTTCCTATGGGTACAATCGTGGTTTAAACTTAAATGCAATGAACCCGGACGCCGTTATTGATACATTCGAGGACTTGCCACCGTTGCTGACCAAAGCATAAAACCTGACGGCAGCCATACCGAACACTTTAATGAATTTTCTTTTACCAACCGTATTCGACCTTTTCCGCAGCGCCCCCCGTCAGACCCCGGTCTGGTGGTGATTGGCGTATTTCTTTCTTAACTTTTCCGAATCATGGCAATCTCGAAATCCGATTTCGATGGATATGTAGAGCAGGGGTTTTCACGCATACCGCTGATGCGAGAGGTATTGGCTGACCTCGATACGCCGTTAAGCACTTATCTCAAACTGGCGGACGGCCCCTATTCGTATTTATTCGAGTCAGTCCAAGGCGGCGAGAAATGGGGGCGATTTTCCATTATCGGTTTACCCTGCTGCACCCTATTACGCGTAAGCGGCAATGATTTAGGCATCGTCAGTGATGGAGATATAATCGAGTCAAGCACGGTCGACGATCCCATGCAAGCGGTGCGTGAATTTCAACATCGCTATAGCGTGCCTAACGTACCTGACATGCCACGATTCACCGGTGGCCTGGTCGGTTACTTCGGCTATGACACCGTGCGGTATATCGAACCGCATCTTGGGCCATCGCATAAACCCGATCCGATCAATGCACCGGACATATTGTTGATGGTCTCGGACGAGGTCGTTGTGTTTGATAATCTTGCCGGCCGTTTGTATGTCATCGTGCATGTGGATGCGTCATGTGATGATGCCTGGGAAACGGGTAACGAACGCCTGGATGAGATTGTTACACGGCTGGATTTGCCGTTGGTTAAACCCGAAGGCCCGAAAGAGCGGCGGCAAGTAAGTGAAGACGAATTCAAGTCCGCCTTCGCCCGTGAAGATTTCGAAGCTGCTGTCGAACGTTCCCGTGAATACATTCGTAACGGCGATATTTTCCAAGTGGTGTTGTCTCAGCGTTTATCAATACCATTCAAGGCGCCGCCGTTGGATTTATACCGCGCCCTGCGCACTTTTAATCCATCGCCTTACATGTACTACCTCGATCTGGATGATTTTCATGTGGTCGGTTCGTCACCCGAAATTTTAGTACGTCTGGACGACGACGAAGTCACCGTACGACCCATAGCCGGCACCCGGCGCCGTGGCTATACCGAGGAAGAGGACGAAGCCATGGCCAAGGAACTTTTGGCCGACCCCAAGGAATTGGCCGAACATGTCATGTTGGTCGACCTTGGTCGCAACGATGTCGGTCGGGTGGCGAAAGTGGGTACGGTGCGATTGACCGAGAAAATGAAAATCGAACGTTATTCTCATGTCATGCATACCGTATCCAATGTAATCGGTGAATTGAATGAGGGGCTGGATGCCTGCGATGTGCTCAAGGCCACGTTCCCCGCGGGCACGGTATCCGGCGCGCCAAAAGTACGGGCTATGGAAATCATCGAGGAACTCGAGCCGGTCAAGCGCGGCGTTTATTCCGGTGCCATCGGTTATATCGGCTGGAATGGCAACATGGATACCGCCATCACCATACGCACGGCGGTGATTGCGGACGACACCTTATATATTCAAGCCGGTGCCGGTATCGTGGCGGATTCCGTACCCGCGCTGGAGTGGAAAGAAACCATGAACAAGGGCCGGGCGATTTTCAAAGCGGTAGCCATGGCCTCTGCCGGTATTGAAGCGCGCGACGCATGATTTTTATTCCAGCGAGAAAGCACGCATGAGAGCCTGGTGTCAAAATTTAGTCGATGCCCGCTGGTTTGAACCGTTCATTATTACGGTAATTATTCTCAACGCCATTGTGTTGGGGTTAGAAACCATACCCGAGTTAGTTGCACGTTATGGCGAGTGGATGCTACTGATTAACCGTCTGGTGTTGTTGATCTTTATCCTTGAAGCCATCATAAAAATCACTGCTGTCGCGCCGCAATTCAAGCGCTACTTCGGTGACGGTTGGAACTTGTTCGACTTTTCCGTCGTGGTTTTATCCCTGCTGCCCGCCACCGGCGAGTTCGCCATGATCGCCCGTATGGCGCGTCTGTTACGTGTGTTGCGTTTGATCTCGACCCTGCCCGAGTTGCGTCTTATTGTCGCCACGTTGGTGCGTTCGTTACCGGGTCTGGGCCATGTTATTTTGCTATTGATTATTATTTTTTATATGTACGGTATCGCCGGATATCACTTGCTGCACGAGCACGATCCGGTGCATTGGCGTTCACTGGGTATTTCACTGCTGACCCTGTTCCGGGTGTTGACGCTGGAAGACTGGACTGACGTCATGTACGCCGCCATGGAAATGAACTCATTCATGTGGATTTATTTCGTCAGCTTCGTGGTCACCGCAACATTCGTAGTGATCAATCTGTTTATTGCCGTGGTCATTAATAATCTGGAGGAAGCCAAACAAGACAGATTGCGCGAAGAGCGTCTAAGTGAGAGTGAGTTATTGAAAGAGTTGCATGCTGCTCAGGCCAATCTGGCAATGCTTGAGCGGTCATTAAATCAAAAGCCATCGGTATAGTAAGGTTTACAGGATACTTCCATGCTATTCATGATCGACAACTATGACTCCTTCACCTATAACCTGGTGCAGTATCTGGGTGAATTGGGTCAGGACGTGCGTGTGTCCCGCAACGATCAAATCACGTTGGATGAAATTGAAACGATGGACCCGGCATATATCGTTATTTCACCGGGACCGTGCACGCCGAACGAGGCCGGAATTTCGGTCGATGTAGTAAAACGGTTTGGCGGCAGCAAACCCATACTCGGTGTGTGTTTGGGCCATCAGAGTATTGTTCAGGCTTATGGCGGTAAAATCGTGCATGCCGATACACTGATGCACGGCAAGACCTCCATGATTCAACATAATGGTAAAGGCGTGTTTAACAATATTGAAAATCCGTTTCAGGCGACGCGTTATCATTCGCTGGTGGGCGAGCGCGAAACTTTGCCGGATTCGCTGGCGGTGACTGCCTGGACCGATGACGATGAGATCATGGGTGTAAGTCACAACGAATATCCCGTGCATGGTGTCCAGTTTCATCCGGAATCCATATTGACGCAGTACGGTCACGACTTGCTACGAAACTTTTTGAATATGAAACAAAAATGAATCCAGAACCAGTCAGTCCGGCGCCCGACGTGTTGCAACGCATACTTGCACACAAGGCCCAGGAAGTAGAGCAACGCACCCGAGAGTTACCATTGGCTGAGTTACGCGCCAGGCTCACCGATGTTGCTCCCACTCGCGGGTTTGCCGATGCGATTCAAAAACGCATCGAACGCAATGAAGCGGCGGTTATTGCGGAGATTAAAAAAGCTTCGCCCAGTAAAGGCGTTATACGCGAGAACTTTGAACCGGTACTCATCGCAAAAAGTTATGCACGTCATGGTGCGGCGTGTTTATCGATCCTGACCGATAGTGAATTTTTTCAGGGAGCCGATGGTTATTTGTGCGATGCGCGTGCGGCGGTGGATATACCGGTTTTACGCAAAGACTTTATAATTGACCCGTATCAAATTGACGAGTCACGTTATCTGGGTGCGGATTGCATTCTGCTGATCGTGGCGGCCTTGTCCGATTTACAATTGACCGAATTCACTGGTATCGCTACGGATTTGGACATGGACGTGTTGATAGAGGTTCACGACGAATTCGAATTATCTCGTGCACTGGATTTGACGGTACCGTTAATTGGTATCAACAACCGCAACTTGCGCACTTTTGACACCACGCTTGAAACCACGCTTAATCTTTTGCCTGCCGTTCCCGGTGAACATATCATCGTGACGGAAAGCGGAATTCATACTCCGGCGGATGTTGCCTTGATGCGTGACAATGGCGTGCACGCGTTTTTGGTCGGTGAGGCTTTTATGCGCGCCGATGAACCCGGTGAGAAGCTGTCGGAGTTGTTTGGGCTTGTGAGTAGATAAAATTTAACGTGGCTGATTAAATCTGATGAAAGCAACAATCAATCTCATTGACGGGGTTAACTTTTCCGCCAGCGCGGACAGTGGCCATGAAATCTTGATGGACGGCCCACCGGATTTTGGCGGACGGAATCGTGGCTCACGCCCGATGGAAGTGGTGTTGATGGGCATGGGTGGATGCACTGCCTTTGACGTTGTGCATATTTTACGCAAAGCGCGTCAGGACATAACCGACTGCCGGATCGAGTTGAGCGCACTGCGGGCGGACAATGAACCCAAAGTATTTACCAAAATTCATGTGCATTTCATTGTGTCAGGGCGTGGCTTACGCGAGAGCGCCGTTGAACGGGCGGTAAAATTATCCGCGGAGACTTATTGCTCAGCATCTATTATGCTTGGAAAGACAGCTGAGATTACGCATGACTATGAGATTATCGAGGCCAGTTAACGCCGGACTTTAAGTATTTAAACTCTGCTAACAACATGCAAAGCATCACCAACTGGTTCAAACGTCAATTCGCCAACCCGCAGGTGGTGTTTCTTGCGTTGTTTCTCGTCGGCGTATTCGCCGCGGTCATGTTTGCCGGCGATATGCTGGTGCCGGTCATCGCCGGTGCCATCATTGCTTATCTGCTTGAAGGAGTCGTGCGAGTATTGGAGAGGCGGCACGTACCTCGTTTGTTAGCCGTTTTGGTTGTGTTCTTGCTTTTCATGTTGTTTCTAACGCTGATCATATTTGTATTGTTGCCACAATTGTCCAAACAGTTGACCCAGTTAGTGCAACAAATACCCGTTATGTTAGGAGAAGGTCAACGTGCATTGTTACGCTTGCCTGAAAAATATCCCGAGGTCATTTCTACCGTGCAAATGACGGAAGTGATTTCCGAGATACGTTCTGAAGTTACTGAATTTGGGCAACGCGCATTGAGCTGGTCGGTATCTTCGGTGGTCGGTTTGATTACCTTGCTGGTCTACTTTATTTTGTTGCCTATATTAGTGTTCTTTTTTCTCAAGGATAAAAAGAAAATTGTCGACTGGTTTGCCGGTTTCCTGCCCAAAGACTATCACCTGGCGGAAAAAGTCTGGAACGATGTTGATCGTCAGATCGGTAATTATATCCGAGGCAAGTTTTGGGAAATCCTGATCGTTTGGCTGGCAACTTTTGTTACCTTTACCTTACTTGATCTGAATTTCGCCATGCTGCTTAGTGTGTTAGTCGGTTTATCCGTGCTAATCCCTTTTGTCGGCGCGGCCGTTGCAACGGTACCGGTTGCGATGATCGCGTTGTTTCAATTTGGTTGGAGTGCCGAGTTCGCTTATGTAATAACAGCTTATTTGGTGATCCAGGGTTTGGATGGCAACCTACTCGTGCCGCTTTTGTTTTCGGAAGTTGTGAACTTACATCCCATCGCTATTATCGTAGCGGTATTGTTCTTCGGCGGCCTGTGGGGTGTGTGGGGTGTGTTCTTCGCCATACCGCTGGCGACATTGGTGCAGGCAGTAATTACCGCATGGCCGAAAGGGGGGCCGCCACCGGATGAAGCCGCGGTGACGCCGTAGATAATTAATTCTTGGGCGGACATGCAGCCTGTCAAGGCGATAAAAACCCGTGGCGCGGTTAGTAACGCTGAGGATCGTTACAATCAATTGACTCACGAAGCGACGGACGATGGCTGGTACGCCGAAGAGGAAACGGCTCGCGTTAAGACAACGGTCACCATCGATTCCGCGCGTACGATAATCGCGCATAATCAGTCCCCCGATCTGCCTTTTGACCAGTCCATAAACCCGTACCGTGGTTGCGAACACGGTTGTGTTTATTGTTACGCACGTCCGACCCACGCCTATCTGGGCATGTCGCCGGGGCTCGATTTTGAAACAAAATTGTTAGCACGGCCGAATGCACCTGAACTATTGCGTAAGGAACTTGGCCGTAAAGGTTATCGTTGCAGCGTTATTGCGATGGGAACCAATACCGATCCTTACCAGCCTGTTGAACGACGATATGAGATCACGCGGGACATATTAAAAGCGATGGCCGAGTGCGCCCACCCCGTTACCATCACCACCAAGTCAACATTAATTCAACGGGATATCGATATATTGTCAGATCTGGCGAAGCGGAATCTCGTGCAGGTGCAAGTCTCGGTGACGACCTTGGACAATAACTTATCGCGAAAGCTGGAACCACGCGCCGCCGCTCCTGCCCGGCGTATTGAAACTATAAACAAGCTAGTCAACGCAGGGATTCCCACTACGATATTGGTAGCACCCATTATTCCGTTTCTAACCGATAATCACCTTGAACATATTCTGGAAGAGGGCGCAAAAGCGGGCGCACATCGTGCGTCGTATATCTTGTTGCGTCTGCCACTGGAAGTGAAAGAATTATTCAAGGAGTGGCTGACCACGCACGAGCCACTGAAAGCCGAGCATGTCATGAGTCTGGTCAGGCAATATCGTGACGGTCGCGAAAATGATGCCACATTTTGCAGCCGTATGCGTGGCACCGGTGAGTTCGCCGATTTGATTCGTCAACGCTTTCAAATCGCACGGCGAAAGTTTGGTTTAAATACGTCGCTGCCGCCATTGGATGAAAGTCAGTTTCGACCACCTGCGAAAAATACAGCGCAACTAAATTTATTTTGAATTAATTGTGTAGACTGCCCCCTGATCTGACAGTACTAGAAGTTAGTCCCAAACTCTTCCGACAATCCTTGTCTCGTTGCCGCTATGTGTCTAATTTTCGGCATAGGCAGCACCCAAGGTTTTTCTCACAGTATTAAACTATGTAATGAAAAGCACCATCGGTGAAAAATACGATACACGTAACGCCAGTGAAACCATGATCGCGGTCGTAACGACGGGTAATGGGGGTTACGACAAACTCCAGTACGTCGAGGTCCCAGTACCCGTCATTGCGTCTGGAGAAATTCTGATCAATGTGTTAGCCGCAGGAGTAAACAATACCGAGATTAACACCCGGTTAGGGTGGTATTCGGAGTCGGTTTCAGAGAGCACTGACGCTCTTTCTGATACGCAGCAGGCAGAGGCGAAACAAAAAAGCGATGGTGGTTGGAATAAAGTTACCCCTTTTCCATTTATACAAGGCACGGACTGCTGCGGCAGAGTAGTAAGTACATTTAACAAAGAACACGAGCATTTACTAAACAAACGGGTGATCGTTCGGGCCTGCATGCGAAAACACGGTTTTTCCTCACTGGAGAATTTTTGGATGGGATCCGATTTTGATGGCGCTTTCGCGCAATATGTAAAAGTGCCGGTGAGTGAGGTTTTTATGGTCGATTGCGACTGGAGCGATGCCGAGTTAGCTACGATTCCATGCGCCTACGGGACGGCGGAGAATATGGTTGAACGCGCCCAGATCGCGGAACATAGTTGTGTATTGATAACAGGGGCTTCTGGCGGTGTTGGTTCCGCCGCGGTTCAATTGGCCAAAAGGCGTGGTGCCAGGGTCATTGCTGTTGCGGGTGCTGCAAAAGCAGAACAGGTCAAGGCGCTCGGTGCGGATAAGGTGATTACCAGAGGCGACAATATTTTGCACAGGCTAGGCGACGAAAAAGTGGATGTCGCTATCGACAATGTGGCGGGAGCAGGGTTCGCTGACGTGCTTAAATCTATTAACCGGGGTGGCAGATACGTATCTTCAGGAGCAATAGCGGGTCCTGTTGTGTCATTGGATATGCGAAATTTCTACTTGAAAGATACTACATTGATTGGGTGCACGGCATGGGATGAGCCGGTATTTCCTAATCTTGTTTCCTATATCGAAAATAAAGAAATCAAACCATTGCTTGCCAAGGTGTTTCCACTGAAAAGAATTGCAGAAGCACAGAACGAGTTTCTAAAGAAAATCCATGTAGGAAACTACGTGCTTATTCCACCTGAAGTGATGTTAAAAGTCTGATATTGAATAAACTGCCTGATCAAATCCAGATTTTTACGCTTTAATCCTAAGGCGTATCGATACGCCGTAACAGATCGAACAAGGTGGCTTTTTCATCCGTCGATAAATTTCGTGTTAATCGTCTCTCGTTTTCATCAAGATTGGTTTTAGCCTGCTGCAAAATTTCCTGACCACGACGAGTGAGAAACAAAGTGTGTGTGCGCCGGTCAGTGCGGGAGCGGGCACGGCGTAGCCAACCGCGCTTTTCCAATTGGTCGATTTTGTTGACTACTGTAGCGGGTTCGACATGCGTAGCCCGGGCTAACCCGGTCTGGCTCAAGTCTGGGTTCCGGTCTACCAGCATCAGAATGTGCAGCCAACCTGGGGTAAGGCCGTCCACCTGCACCCGTTGAGGGAAGCCCGCAAATAGTGATTGATATGACTCCAGCAGCTGAATACTGATGGAATCAGTCGTTAAGCTCAATGCGGAATATACATATAGTTAATTGATTACAAATACTATTATAATACATACTATATATAACTTATATTAAATAATATCTGATATTCGAATAATAATTTAAACCATAATTTATAAATCTCGATCTACTATAGTGTTCGTTCTTTGAACGCTATAAGCTCAAATAATATTAGGTTTGAGGCACTAATGCTTGTTCTTTACCGTCAAAGTGCCTTAATCCGACACAGATCAATAACTGCGTCATTGGAACAATTAAAAATTGTCCGTTGGATGTGATTTAACAGATGCCAGTTCGGGAATTGGCCTGAACAATATTTTCGGTAAAATACACCCCGAGTAGTTGGCAATCGGAAGTCATGGTTACTAATTGCAATGTGTAAGGATGGAGTTAGAAATGACTAAAAATAATACAGCATCGATTGACGTGTCCCAGGTTACTGGTCTTGGCCAGGATAGGGTGTCCGCAGATGTGTCCAGCCCATCGACAGCGGTTGAACGTCGGGTATTAGCGAAAATGCTCAAGTCATTTGGTGAACCAGCCATCCGTGTACGGCTATGGGACGGCTATGACATCGCGCCGACCAGCAAACCGGCACTGGTGACAGTGAACATCACTACGCGCTCAAGTTTGAAAAAATTATTCATTCAACAAGGCGTTGGCTTTGGTGACGAGTATGCTGCGGGGCGAATCATTGTTGATGGTGATTTGCTGGATTTTGTTGTTGCAATGAGTGAATCCCGAATGGACATTGAAGAAAAGGGCGGGATTGCCGAAGCGATGATGAAAGTTGCTCAACGCCGACCACGTGTGAATACGCTAGAAGGTTCAAAAGCGAACATTCACCACCACTACGATCTTGGTAACTCTTTTTATCGTTTGTGGCTGGATGAAAAGATGCAATATACCTGTGCGTATTTTCCCGATCAGACAATCTCGCTTGAACAAGCCCAACATGCCAAGTTGGATCATGTGTGTCGCAAGTTGCAACTCAAACCTGGTGATCGCGTGGCAGAAGCAGGTTGCGGTTGGGGTGGGTTGGCTCGGCATATGGCACAACACTATGGTGTGAAAGTGCGCGCATACAATATTTCTCACGAGCAGGTTGCCTTCGCACGCGAGCAGGCCGAGCGCGAAGGTTTGTCGGATTCGGTTGAGTATGTGCTCGACGATTATCGCAATCTGGACGGCAAGTTCGACGCTTTCGTATCCGTTGGTATGCTGGAACACGTCGGCACTAAGAATTATTGTGAACTGGGTGGCGTTATTAATCGTTGCCTGAGCGATTCTGGCCGCGCCCTGATTCATACTATAGGACGCAACCAACCACGATTAATGAGTGCATGGATTGAAAAACGTATTTTTCCGGGCGCTTACCCGCCGACTCTGCGGGAAATGATGGATATTGTAGAGCCTTATAATTTTTCCATTCTCGATGTGGAAAACCTGCGCTTACATTACGCTAAAACCCTGGAGCATTGGTTGGATCGATTCGATAAGCAAGAGACTGCAGTTGCGGAAATGTTTGATGATGCTTTCGTGCGCGCCTGGCGTTTGTATCTGAGCGGTTCTATTGCGGCATTTCTCACCAGTTCACTGCAATTATTCCAAATGGTTTTCGCCCGTGGCCGGGACAATACGGTGCCATGGTCGCGGGAGCATATTTATTCCGCAAATTAAGCGTTAGCTCGACGCCCGATTAGCTTCGACTCGACATGCAGCGAGTGTACGATGCGGCGGATTTGCCGCAAGCGCAACTCATCGTAGATCTGTTGCAGTCCCATCGCATTGAATCCCATGTATTCAATGTAAACGCTCAAGGTGGTTTGGGTGAGCTGCCCTTTGTCAATCCCGAAGTGTGGGTCGAAGAATCACACGATGTTCAGCAAGCGCGTCAACTCATTAGAGATTTCGAAGATTCTAATTCCGTCAGTGGCAACTGCACTTGCGCTGATTGCAATGAATCAAATCCGGCAAATTTTGATTATTGTTGGCAGTGTGGGGCCTTGTTACCGTAAAGTAGGGTAGTTGATATTTGACGCGCTCCGGCGCGCTGTAATGGTTGCAATGGCCGTCCGCAAAAAACGCACTAAATCCAAAAAACGGAAATCAAAAAATGCACACTCCGGTTTGTTCCGGGGTTTGTTGTTACGTGTTTTTTTTCTTCTGCTCGTTGCCGCCGTTGGTTATGTCGTTTATCTCGACATCAGTCTGCGCAAGCATTTTGAAGGTAAGCGCTGGGCATTGCCCGCCCACGTGTACGCCCGACCGTTTGAATTGTATGCCGGTCTTGGCCTGTCTCGCGACCAATTGGTGGCGGAATTGTCCGCGTTGGGTTATCGCCTGACTAAAAACGCCGCCAACGCGGGAACCTATGCGCTGAATAGCAGAACGGTGCATATCGTCACGCGTGCGTTCGACTATTGGGATGGCCGACAGAGCGAAGTATCACTGGAGGTTCAGTTCGATGGCGAGCGTGTAAGTTCACTGCGTGATCGCAACAGCGCATCGGACATTCCGGTGTTGCGTTTGGAACCACGCCTGATTAGCAGTATTTCGCCTTCTCATCATGAAGATCGCAAACTGGTGCAACTGCACGAGGTTCCAGAAGATTTACTAACCGCTTTACTGGTGACGGAAGACCGCAACTTTATGTCTCACTATGGTGTCGATCCGCGTGGTTTGATGCGCGCGGTAGTGGCTAATTTACGGTCGCGTGCTCTGGTGCAAGGCGGCAGCACGTTGACCCAGCAGCTCATTAAAAATATGTATCTCACCACTGACCGAACACTGCGGCGCAAGCTGGTGGAAATGGTGATGGCGGTGTTGTTGGAGTTGCATTACGACAAACACGAGATTCTTGAGGCCTATATCAACGAGGTTTTTTTAGCCCAGGCCGGTAAACGCGCGATTCACGGTTTTGGTCTTGCCAGTCAATATTATTTTGGCCGGCCGATTAGTGAACTGGCAGTACACGAAAGCGCGTTGCTCGTGGGTATGGTTAAGGGCCCGTCTTTGTTTGAGCCACGTCGTAATCCCGAGCGCGCATTAAAACGTCGCAATTTGATTCTGGAAACCATGTCGGGCGAGGGTCATATTGATGCAGATGCATTGGTTTCGATTAAACAACGGGAGCTCGGTGTGACACCCCGACCAGCGGCGAGTAATCGCTATCCCGCCTTTATCGATCTGGTGCGCCGTCAGTTGCAAGACGAATATCAGGAAGAAGATCTGCGCGCCGAAGGTCTGGCTGTATTCACCACATTGGATGCAAATGTGCAGGCAGCAGCGGAAATAGCGGTGAAAAAGACACTGGCCAGTTTCGAGCAGACGCGTAATCTTAAATCCGGCACCTTACAAGCCGCGGTTGTCGTAGCGCGGGTGGACAATGGCGAAGTAGTTGGTTTGGTCGGCGGCCGCGATACTGGATTTGGCGGTTTTAATCGTGCTCTGGATGCCGCCCGGCCCATTGGATCGTTAGTAAAGCCAGCGGTGTATTTGACCGCGTTGGAACAGACGGATCGTTTCGCGCTGTCCAGCCGTATTGAAGACGCGCCGGTTTCAATTCAGCAACAAGGCGCGCCGGACTGGCAGCCACAAAATTACGACAAATTATTTCATGGCGAGGTCGATTTACTCACCGCCCTGGTAAAGTCGTACAATGTTCCCACGGTCAAGCTGGGTGTCGGTGTCGGGGTGGAGAATGTTGTCGATACCTTGCACAGACTGGGCATTGACAAGGAATTGAATCCTTTTCCTTCGTTATTACTGGGCGCGGCCGAACTATCGCCTTTGGAAATGACGCAGATGTATCAAACCCTGGCGGCGGGTGGTTTTCGCGCACCGATGCGTTCCATACTTTCTGTTTTGGGTGGTCGCAACGAACCGCTGTCGCGATACGCTTTGTCCGTTCAACAAACCGTCGACCCGGCGCAGGCTTATTTAATTGCCTATGCGATGCAACAAGTCGTGCGCAGCGGTACCGCCAAAGGGTTGAATTCACGTTTTGATGCCGGCTTGGGTCTGGCCGGCAAGACCGGTACGACGGATGGTTACCGCGATAGCTGGTTCGCGGGGTTTTCCGGTAACTATGTCGCGGTGGTCTGGATTGGGCGCGACGACAACAAACCGGTAGGTTTGAGTGGTGCTTCCGGTGCCTTGCAGATTTGGGCGAATATGATGGCGCGTATGGATTTGCGCCCATTAAATCCGATACAACCGATCGATATCGAATGGGTGGATATTGACCAGCAGAACGGTTTGTTGGCGGACGGCGGTTGTGAATACATGACCAACATGCCATTTGTTCAAGGCACGGCGCCTCGGGATTTCTCGCCCTGTGCCGGTGGTTTGGCCAGTCTCGACGGTTTAAAACTACCCAAACTCGATAAGCCAATCGAGCGCAGCGACATTAAGCGCTGGTTTAAAAATTTATTTAAAAGAAAATCCAATGGTTCCAGTGTAAAGAAAAATAACCAGCAACGAAGCATCGAAGATCGTAAATAATGACTCGAATTCATTTAATGAGTAAAAATTTTCAAAGAATTGCGCTGATATGTTTGGCGTTGGTACTCACCAGTTGCGCCGCGCCATTGCGCTTGCCAACTGAAGAAGGGCCGGTAGTCTATGATTCGCAACCCGCCGTAGTGGCATTGTTATCAGATGCGGAGCGTGAGACCAACGCCGGGGATCTGGATCGCGCGGCGGCTGCACTGGAACGCGCACTCAGTATAGACCCCGGCGACGCTATGGCCTGGCACCAGTTGGCGAAACTACGCTTACAACAAGGAATCCTGAACGAGGCAATCAGTCTGGCGAATAAATCCACGCAACTCGCTAACGATACTCCTGCGTTGCAACGAGCAAACTGGCAATTGATCGCCGACGCATACGATGAAACAGGCGACACCGTAAAGGCCCGGCAAGCAAGAGAAAAAGCTTTCGGCGGTTAGCACTCAGCTGTCCGCTATCAGGTAAGGATTAAGGCAAGTCATCATCAGTCGCTGAAAGCAGATGGCTGAGCGCCGAATGCCACGCAGTTACAAATGTCGCGAATTCGAAATATCATCTGCAAGTATTCCGGTAATTATCCGAACTCAGCACACCGTTATAGTAGAATCGCGCGTTTCCAGAACTAAACTCGCGCTCTGCCGTCAGCTTTGAGTCTTACACGGTGGAAGGCACTTCGCTTTTCCACCCTACGGGGCAAAACCAAAAGTATGGTGGACAAGTCGCGTAGCGACGCCATCCGCCAAGTAATAATCTAAGCCCTGGCTTTCGGAGAATGCCAAGGGTTTATCGATTTTTGTTGGAGGCGCGCCTCGCGGCGATAATTTGGTTATTCTTGTGCGAGTTACTATCGTGGCGAGGGCGCCACTCCCACAAGACTATTTGAATTCCTCCCTCCGCCACAAGACGATTTAATTTCTTTCCCCTCACATTCGAGCAAACCGGCGTTTAACCAGTGGGGTGGAACACGTTCCGCCGAATGAAGATATAACGTAGAATCGCGCGTTTCCACAACTAAACCCGCGCTCTGCGCCATTCAACCCATAACATAATCAATGCAAGACCAGTATCAGCCCGGACAAATTGAATCGTCGGTTCAACAGTATTGGAACGAACAAGATAGTTTTCGTGTGACGGAAGACCCATCGCGGGAAAAATACTATTGCCTGTCCATGTTCCCTTATCCATCCGGGCGATTGCACATGGGTCATGTGCGCAACTACACCATCGGCGATGTCATCAGTCGCCATCAGCGCATGTTGGGTAAAAATGTGTTGCAACCCATGGGTTGGGATGCGTTCGGACTACCGGCTGAAAACGCTGCTATCGATAACAAAGTGCCACCGGCCAACTGGACTTACGACAATATCGAGTACATGAAAGGCCAGCTCAAGCGTTTGGGTTTCGCCTACGATTGGGAACGCGAACTAGCGACGTGCAAACCGGACTACTATCGCTGGGAGCAATGGCTGTTTACGCGTTTATTCGAAAAAGGCATCGCCTATAAGGAATTAGCTGAAGTGAACTGGGATCCGGTCGAGCAAACCGTGTTGGCGAACGAACAGGTGATCGATGGCCGTGGTTGGCGTTCTGGCGCGCTGGTAGAGAAAAGAAAAATACCCCATTGGTTTTTGCGGATCACCGATTATGCCGAGGAGTTGCTCGACTGTCTCGACAAACTCGATGGTTGGCCGGAATCGGTTAAAAAAATGCAGCAAGACTGGATTGGGCGTTCCGAAGGTCTGGAAGTGGATTTTGCCTTGGCCGACCCCTCGTTAAACAATGGAAGTCCGCTGCGCATTTTTACCACGCGCCCGGACACGATATTTGGCGCGACGTTTATGGCAGTGGCGGCGGACCATCCGCTGGTGTTGGCTGTTGCTCATGCAAACGAGGAAATCGCCGCGTTTCTCACCGAATGCCGACAACAAGGCACCAGCGAAGTAGAGATGCAGGCGGCGGAAAAACGCGGCATGCGTTTGGGTGTGGAAGCGGTTAATCCGCTCAACGGCGAAAACATTCCAATTTTTGCCGCCAACTTCGTATTAATGAGTTACGGCACCGGTGCCATCATGGCAGTCCCGGCCCATGACGAACGCGATCACGAGTTCGCGACAAAATATGATTTGCCCATTCGCCAGGTAATCGCACCCGCCAGTGGCGAAGCACTCGATGTGCAAGCCGAGTCCTGGACATCAAAAGAAGATTTGATCACTGTGAATTCCGGTGAATTTTCCGGGTTGTCTTTCAAGGACGCATTTGACCGCATCGCGGATTTCATCAAATCTAAAAACATCGGTGAGCGTAAAGTAAACTTTCGTTTGCGTGACTGGGGGGTTTCACGTCAGCGTTACTGGGGTTGCCCGGTTCCGATGATTGAAAGTCCGGACAAGGGCACGGTGGCCGTGCCGGAGAACGATTTGCCGGTGGTGTTGCCGGAAGATGTCACCGTGCAAGGCGGTGGCTCGCCGTTAAAACAAATCCCGGAATTTGTTAATACGATCTGTCCCGAGACCGGCGAAGCGGCGCAGCGCGACACCGATACCTTCGATACCTTCGTCGAATCGTCCTGGTATTACGCGCGTTATGCCTGTCCAGATAACGATACGGCCATGCTGGATGAACGCGCTAACTATTGGTTGCCGGTAGATCAATACATCGGCGGTATTGAACACGCCATATTGCATTTGCTTTACGCGCGTTTCTTTCACAAGTTAATGCGTGACGAGAAATTAATCGACTCCGACGAACCATTTACTAATTTGCTCACGCAAGGCATGGTATTGGCCGAGACGTTCTCGCGGGTCGGTGATGGCGGCAAAAAAGTGTACTACGCGCCGGACGAAGTGGAAATCGAACGCGACGCGCAGGGTTGCATCAGTGGCGGACGATTAAAAATAGACGGACAACCCGTCGACATCGGGCGTTTGGAAAGCATGTCCAAGTCGAAAAAGAACGGTGTCGATCCGCAAGACATGATCGACAAATACGGTGCGGACACCGTGCGTTTATTTGTGATGTTCGCTGCACCACCGGAACACACATTGGAGTGGAATGCTGACGCGGTAGCCGGCGCCCATCGATTTTTACGCCGCTTGTGGCAGTTGGTGTACAGCAACCATAATCGCTTAGCCACGATAATGTCGCTGCTCGCGGACGGAAACTTCGATTTTGCCAATGCGGATGCCGATGTGCGTGAATTGCGTACGAAAACCCATACGACACTCGAACGTATTAACCGCGACTACCAGCGATTTCAATTCAACACGGTAATTGCCGCCTGCATGGAACTGGTCAACGCTTTATATGACTTCGACTCAGGCGATGCGCTGCAAGATGCGGCAACTGACGTGCGTGGTGTCGCTTTGGCCGAGACCGTTGGCGTTATATTAAAAACACTCGCACCCATCGTGCCCCATGTTGGACATATTTTATGGAGGGAAATTGGCAACGAACAGGCATTGATTGATGCACCCTGGCCGATTGTGGATAGCCAGGCTTTGGTGCGTGATACGGTGAAATACGTGGTGCAGGTTAACGGAAAACTACGCAGTCACGTGGATGCAGGGGCGGATGCGGATAAAGACGATGTATTGGCGACAGCGCTGCAGGATGAGGGTATTCAACGTCATGTGGGTGATCCGGATGCGATACGCAAGGTAATTTTTGTGCCGGGGCGGTTAATCAATGTAGTGGTTTAGACCTGCAAGCGGCGTATAATTAACCACCGAAGCTCAACTAATCATCTTATTCAGGAATCATAAATGCAGTTGCGTCTTATTGTCGTTTTAGTCGCCACGCTTGCTCTGATGCAGGCCTGTGGCTTTCACTTGCGTGGCAAAATTGATTTACCGGAGCGTCTTACCTCGTTTCATGTCAATGGCAAAGACCCCGATCTGGTTGCCGAATTACAGGATGCATTGGAATTCAGTGGCGCGGAAATTGTCGATGGCGATGCGGGTGCGACCGCGGTGTTGGAATTAACTGATATTGCATTTCTGCGCGAAGTACGTTCGGTAGACGAACGTGGTTTGGCCACCAGCTACAACCTCAGATACCGTGTGCGTTTCAGAATTGAAGAAAACAATGGTGAAGAATTGTTGAAAGAAACCACGATTACACTATCGAGATTTTTAAATTTCGACAGCAGTCAAATCCTGCAGGCGGAAGAAGAGCAGGAATTTTTACGCGAAGACATGCAACGCGATATGGTGCAGCGCATTTTGCAACGCCTTGCTACGCTTGCTTCCGTGCAGCCGCTGCGAAAGGTCATCGCGACGTAATTCACCACCGGAAATAAAAGGACTGCGTGGCGCGTATTCCCTCCACCGCAATCGGGTCTCAACTCAAGAGAAAACTCGAATCGCTTTATCTGGTCTTTGGCCAGGAAACTTTATTGATCGAAGAAAGTGTCGATGCGATTCGCGCGGCGGCGCGCGAACAAGGGTTCGACGAACGTATTCGGCTCACTGTCGAAACCGGATTCGATTGGTCAACATTGCGCGAGCATTCCCGGTCCATGTCGTTATTTGGTGGCAGTCGTTTGATCGAACTGCGCATGCCCACCGGCAAACCCGGTGACAAGGGCCGTGATGCCATTTTGGAATACATCGAGTCACAATCGCCGGACACTGTATTAGTGATTATCGCTGGGCGCATTGATAAAGCCGGTCAGCGCACCAAATGGTTTAAACAAGTCGAGTCCAACGGTGTTGCAATAGAAACTCAAGCCGTGCGACCCGATCAACTACCGACATGGGTTGAACAACGATTGCAACAGGTGCAAATTAACTATGATCGCGACGTCGTTTTGCCGCTGTGTCGGTTTATCGAAGGAAATCTGCTGGCCGCCGCGCAGGAAATTGAAAAATTAAAACTGTTACTCGGCGACAACAAACTAACAGCCAACGATCTGGAAAAAATGGTCGCGGATCAGGCTCGTTATAATGTTTATGGTTTTGTCGACGCCTGTTTGGCGGGCAACGCGACGCGCAGTCTGCGTATGTTGCGTGGTTTGAAAGGCGAAGCGACCGAACCCGCGCTTGTGCTGTGGGCGTTGGCGCGAGATACTCGAACCATGACCCGTATCGCCGGGGAATTGCAATCCGGCAAAGCGAAAGCGGGTGTATTCAAGGCGCACCAGATCTGGTCAAGCCGCGCCGGTATGGTAGATCGCGCTATGCAACGATTGAGTTTGTCGCAATGGCGGTCGGTATTGCAACGCGTCGCCTTGGCTGATCGTGTAATGAAAGGCCGGGCGAGCGGAGACATCTGGCATCAGTTTGAAAACATTGCATTGGCAATTTGCGGTTTTAACGCATTGGCACCTGCCAATCAGGCATAAAACGATTATTCGAGAGCGTTATAGAGAGTTTTATAAATAGGGCAGAGCGATGTCAGCTCAATTAAAAGAAAACGTAGACAATAAGATCGATCTCAAGAGCTATGTGCAGCAGATCGGTCGTGATGCGCGCGCAGCTTCGCGACAAATCGCGAAGTCCGGCACGGCAATGAAAAATGCCGCGCTGGAAGCCATTGCAGATCAGATCATGACCGCTCAGCAAAACATTCTCGACGCCAACGCGCAAGACATGACGGCTGCGAAAAATAATCAGTTGTCCAGCGCTTTATTGGATCGTCTTGAATTAAACGCCGAACGTGTCGCGGCCATGGCCGAAGGTTTGCGTCAGATCGCACGCCTGCCTGATCCGGTGGGTGCGATTTCAGATCTGGTGTATCGCCCATCTGGTATCCAAGTGGGTAAGATGCGCGTGCCGCTCGGCGTGATTGGCATTATTTACGAGTCGCGTCCGAATGTAACCGCCGATGCCGCGGCACTGTGTTTAAAATCAGGCAATGCGACAGTCCTGCGTGGCGGTAGTGAAGCGATAAATTCCAATCTCGCTATTGCTGATTGCATCAAACAAGGGCTGGAAAAAGCTGGTCTGCCATCGACGTCGGTGCAAGTTTTAGAAATTACTGATCGTGAAGCGGTCGGTGAATTGCTGCGTATGCCGCAGTACGTCGACATTATTGTCCCGCGTGGCGGCAAGAGTTTGATCGAGCGTATTAGCAGCGATTCGCAAGTGCCGGTGATAAAACATCTGGAAGGCTTGTGTCATATCTATATCGACGATGACGCCGATGTGCAAAAAGCAATCGACGTCGCATACAACGCCAAGACACGGCGCTATGGTATTTGCGGTTCCATGGAAACATTGCTGGTAGCCGAATCTATCGCGCCAAAGGTGTTGCCTGAGTTATCAAAAATGTATCTGGACAAAGGTGTCGAGTTGCGTGGTTGCGAAAAATCCCGTGCGTTGATTGAGCAGATGAGTCCTGCTACCGAAGACGATTGGTATACCGAGTACCTAGGCCCGATCTTGTCGATAAAAATAGTCGATGATCTGGATGCCGCGATTCGCCATATCGAAACTTATGGTTCGCAACACACGGATGCCATCGTTACCGAAAACCTCACCCACAGTCGCCGCTTTGTTACCGAAGTGGATTCGAGTTCGGTTATGGTCAATGCATCGACTCAATTCGCGGATGGTTTTGAATACGGTCTGGGTGCGGAAATTGGAATCAGCACGAACAAACTGCATGTGCGTGGCCCGGTAGGATTGGAAGGTTTAACCTGTCAAAAATACGTGGTGTTTGGTGACGGTACCATCAGACCTTAAGTCCCGTGCGATTTGAGATAGTACTGGATAACCGTTGTTGATGAATTTGATTGGTGTTTTCGGTGGCACCTTCGATCCCATCCACTACGGTCATTTACGAACAGTCGCTCAAGTTAATCAGCACATCCAGTTTGGTAAGGTATTGTTTATACCCGCTGCGGTGCCACCACATCGCGATGCGCCTCAAGCAACAGTAGAGCAACGCGTGCACATGCTGCAACTGGCGTTAGGTAAATATCCCGGGTTTGAGATTGATGAACGCGAGTTACATCGGGACGGTCCTTCCTACACAGTCGATACGTTGCGATCTTTGCACGAGGATTTTCCCGAGAGTGTATTGTGTTTGATTATCGGCATGGATGCTTTTTTGGGTTTCAATACCTGGCATCAATGGCAAGAGATCCCGGCTGTCGCACATATCGTTGTCATACAACGGCCGGGTTGGAATTCGAATGAACAGTTTCCAGATTGGTGCTGGCAGTCAGAATTTGAAAGTATTGAAGCGTTACGAGATAAAGAGGCTGGTGTTATTTGTATGTGCGAGGTCGATCCTATCGACATTTCCGCGAGTGCAATTCGCCGGGATTTAAAGCACGGAAATGAGAATACCGGGCGTTTACCGGAGCTGGTACTCAACTACATTTTAGAGAATAAGTTATATCAATGACGAAAACCGATAACGAAGCAAATAAAGAACTGGACAAAACCATTAACGGAATGCGCGACACGATAGTCGGCGCACTGGATGAGGCCAAGGGCCAAGACATTCAGGCATTCGACGTACGCGACATGACCGATGTCACTGACTACATGATTGTTGCCAGTGGCACATCGGATCGCCACGTAAAAGCCCTGGCAGGTCAACTCATAGACGCTATGCGCGAAAACGGCCATCGCCCGATGGGTGTTGAAGGCGAAGATACAGCAGATTGGATACTCATCGACTTTGGCGACGTGATTGCCCACGTTATGCGTGAACAAACCCGGGAATTCTATGACCTCGAAGGCTTGTGGAGCGAGCAAGTGCGCGACTTGGTTAAAGCCCAGCGTGAGGGGCGGTTGGATTAAATTTTTTTATAGTTAAGTTACCCCTTTATGGCTCACCTACATGAATCAATGGCTACGTTACTAGTGTGTGGCGACGCTCTAGTGCCGTCGAAAATTACTCAATTACTTGGTTGTGATCCGCCTGGAGAGCAAACTAAAGGTCAGATTTTCACGAATAAGCGAAATGGTGAAGAACGGATTGCGAAAACAGGTATGTGGAGGTTGGATGCGGCTATTGCGCAGCCGGAAAATCTTGATAAGCAAGTCTCAGAAATTTTGATCAAGCCAAATCAAAACATTCCCGTCTGGGAGGAGATAGCTCGTAAGTATGAGCTTAATCTATCGTGTGGATTTTTTATGGAGAGGACAAACGAAAGTGTCGTGCTTTCACCCGACACCATTCGACGATTGGGACAAAGAAGCATTGGATTGAGCGTCGACATCTACGCTCCTTTAGGCAATAGCGATTAGTGACGATTTAGTTTGTGACTCGAATCCATTTAATCGCCATCAGCGACCGCATGCCGGGTTGGGTTGATGATGCATTCGCCGGGTACACTAAACGGGTACGCGATAATTGCGAATTTAAACTGATAGAAGTTCCAGCTTTAAAACGTGGCAAGAACGCGGATGTGAAACGTATTGCTCGTGACGAAGGTCAAAAATTATTAGCCGCGGTTCCATCGAATTCGCGCGTTATTGCATTGGAGCGAACGGGTAAACCAATCGATACCGAATCATTGAGTAAAAAAATGCAAGGCTGGATGAATGACGGTATGAACGCAGCTCTGTTAGTAGGCGGGCCGGAAGGTTTGTCGCCCGAGGTGTTGCAAGCAGCGGATGAAACCTGGTCGCTCTCGGTCATGACCTTCGCGCATCCTGTCGTGCGGGTGATGCTGGCGGAGCAGGTTTATCGCGCATGGAGTATTGTTCAGGGATTGCCTTATCATCGTGCCGGTTGACGATTTTCAAATCTATTTGGCTTCACAATCACCACGACGTCAGGAATTGTTGCAGCAAATCGGGGTTCGTTTTGAGCTGATTGATGCGGAAGTCGACGAGTCAACGTTCCCGTCCCGAACACCACAGGAGTTTGTTTTAACTCTGGCACAGGCCAAGGCAAAAGCTGGGTATGAATGCATATCGTCTGAAAACCGGCCACTGAAACCTGTGCTCGGTGCGGACACCTGTGTTGTTATCGATAACGAAATCATGGGAAAACCGGCGAACAAACCTGATGCTTTGCGTATGCTGTCGCGATTGTCCGGTTCAACCCACTGGGTGTATACCGGCGTCGCGTTGTATTATGACGGCGAAATGAATACACGAATAAGTGAGAGTAGTGTGACATTCGCGACATTGCAACCGGGGCAAATCGAAAGCTATTGGGCAAGCGGTGAACCAGCGGATAAAGCCGGAGCCTACGCTATTCAAGGCCGTGCGGCGGCGTTCATAACGCAAATGAACGGCAGTTATTCGGGCGTGGTTGGATTGCCGTTGTTTGAAACGGTGCAACTGCTGCTGAAGCAGGTGTAGAAGTATGAGCGAAGAACTGCTCATTAACGTGACGCCGCAAGAAACACGAGTTGGTGTTGTAGAGAACGGCGTGCTGCAGGAATTGCATATTGAACGCACACGTAACCGTGGCATTGTCGGGAACATATATAAAGGTAGCGTAGTGCGGGTGTTGCCCGGTATGCAGGCTGCGTTTGTCGACATAAAACTCGAACGCACGGCGTTTTTGCACGCAACTGACGTGATGCCAACGGGTTTGCGCGAAGAGCGTTGCGAAAATGAAGCGGCGGAACCACCGCCTATCTCCGGTCTGCTACGCGAAGGGCAGGAGATCGTGGTGCAAGCGGTCAAGGATCCTATCAATTCCAAGGGCGCGCGTCTGACAACGCAAATTACTATTCCTGCACGCAATCTGGTTTACCTGCCCAATTCCGACCACATCGGCGTATCGCAAAAAATTCAGGATGAACAAGAGCGCGAACGATTAAAAGAATTTGTTTGCGAAGCGTTGCAGGACATGGATTTTTCCGGTGGTTTTATTATTCGCACCGCAGCCGAGTCCGCGACACTGGAGGAGATAAAGTCTGACGTTACTTTCCTGCTGAAACTTTGGTATAAGGTGAATGAAAAATCGGCAACCGCTAGTTCTGGCGAGTTGCTGCACGAAGATCTGGCTCTTGCCATGCGCACAATTCGGGATTTAGTGCGCGCCGATTCAGAAAAAATCCGTATCGACTCACGCGAGACTTTTGATAAAGCGAAAGCGTTTGCCACTGAGCTAATCCCCGAAGTGGCTTGTCACATAGAGCATTATCCCGGTGAGCGTCCCATTTTCGATCTGTATTCGGTAGAGGATGAAATTCAACGGGCGCTGGATAATCATGTGCCGTTAAAGTCGGGTGGTTATCTGGTCATCGATCAAACGGAAGCAATGACCACGGTCGACGTGAATACCGGCGCTTACGTCGGGCGGCGTAATCTGGAAGAGACGTTGTTTAAAACCAACCTCGAAGCGGCTCAGTCCATCGCCCGGCAACTGCGACTGCGCAATATCGGTGGCATTATTATTATCGATTTTATTGATATGGAAAATGCCGAGCATCGGCGTTTGGTTATGCGTGCACTGGAAAAAGCACTCGCGAAAGACCGCACCAAGACTTTTATTTCCGATACCGATATGTCGAATCTTGGTCTGGTCGAGATCACGCGTAAACGCACGCGGGAAAGTCTTGAACACATGTTAACGGAACAATGCCGTATATGTAGTGGACGCGGTGTGCAAAAAACGGCGCAAACTGTATGTTATGAAATTTTTCGCGAAATATTGCGCGAGGCACGACAATTCGATGCCAGCGAATTCGTCGTGCTGGCATCACAAGTGGTAGTGGATTTATTGCTCGAAGACGAGTCATCTAGTCTTGCCGATTTGCAGGATTTTATCGGCAAGCCCATTCGCTTGCAGGTAGAAACCATGTATCACCAGGAATTGTATGACGTGGTGCTGACCTGACATCGAATAATTGAATTTTCATCGCATCTAATATATATCGATACATTAAGGAAAGTTCAATTATGGCGACGAAACAGCTAACGCAGGTTTATTTGGATGCTGGTCAAAAAACTGCATTGCAGGAACGCGCGAAAACCAAGGGCACGAAAGTGGCCGAAGAGATACGGTACGCAGTAGATGCATATCTTTCAGGTATTACTCCTGAAGAACTGGAATTGTTGGATGCAGCTAGTCGTCACGCTGAGCAAGAAATCAAAGCTATGCAGGATTTACTTGATGCCTCAAATCAACGGCTGGATTCAATTTTCGATGAAATGACGAAATTAAAGCGAGCAGCATCATGAGTGCTATTACCGAGATTCTGGAAAGGTTTTCCGGTATAGCGGTTGTGCGCGAACGATTGACTGATACGACCTATCGAATTGACAAGTTGGCTGAGTGGGTGCTCGATCATGAAAAAAGACTAATCGCCATGGAGATGAAACAACCTAAACTGCCAGCACCGAAGAGCCGAAAGAAGAAATAATGTTGTGGTTCGGGTAAGTTCGTTCCGCTCATTTCATCTCAAAGTTAATAGGACTGACCTGAACATCATCTCAGATTAAACACGCGAAATGACCAAGCTCGCTGTTATTCAGATGAATTCCGTGTCCTCCGTGGAAGAAAATCTGCTAACTGCAAAACAATTATTACAAGAAGCATCGCAAGCGGGTGCGGCAGTTGCTGTGTTACCGGAAAATTTTTGTCTCATGCCGGTGAATGACGCTGATCGTTTAGCGGCGGCAGAAGACGATGACGGCGGGCCGATTCAGGATTTCTTGTCGAATACGGCGCGTGAACTTGGTATTTTTATCATCGGCGGTACTATTCCTATTCGTTCAACGGTCAAAGATAAAGTCCGCAGTGCGTGTCTTGTATACAACAGCAACGGTGAGCGCGTCGCTCGCTACGATAAAATTCATTTATTCGATGTTGAATTAAAAAATGGGGAGTCTTATCGGGAATCAGATAACTTCGACGCAGGCCGTGACTTAAAACTCGTAAACACACCTGTTGGCCGGGCCGGTCTTACCATCTGTTATGATGTGCGTTTTCCGGAAATGTACCGGCGATTGCTCGACATGGGCGCGGAGTTGTTCGTCGTGCCATCCGCATTTACTGCTACTACGGGTCACGCGCATTGGGAATTATTGCTACGTAGCCGTGCGGTAGAGAATCTGGCCTTCGTCGCAGCGCCGGCACAAGTCGGCAAACATGCCAATGGCCGCAGCACTTACGGCGACAGTATGATTGTTGATCCCTGGGGCAATATACTGGCGCGCAGGAAGCAAGCGGATGCCGGTGTCGTCATTGCTGATATTGATTCGACGCAAATGCAGCAAACACGCGAACGATTTCCGGTGTTATCCCATCGTCGTTTTGGCACGAGTGGGAAACCAACGATGACTAAAGATTGAATCAAGAACGCAAACGTAACAACTGACAATGACAGAATTGATCAAAACCGCACGTGAGACGTTGCTTGAACCTACGGGGCTTGGCGACGCGGAGTTGGATCGGATCATGGGCCACATCATGACCGGTCAGGTGAACTACGCCGATTTGTATTTTCAGTATACGCGGCACGAAGCGTGGTCGCTGGAAGAGGGCAAGGTCAAATCCGGAAGCCACAGCATCGATCAAGGCGTGGGTATCCGTGCAGTGGCCGGTGAGAAAAGTGGCCTGGCCTATTCTGATGAATTTCAACTGCCTGCACTGACCGATGCCGCCAAAGCGGCACGCGCTATTGCACGGCACGGAGCGGACGAGAAATCAGAACAAGCCATCGCATGGAGTGGCAGTGATTCGAATCAACTGTATGCGCCACTTGATCCGCTGGCGACCTTATCCGAACAAGATAAAATCGGTTTACTCGAACAAGTCGATGCCGAAGCGCGCAAACAAGACCCGCGAGTTAAAGAAGTATTTGCCAGTTTGGCTGGTTCGCACGAAGTGGTTCTGGTTGCACGCAGCGATGGTGTTATGGCGGCGGATGTGCGACCACTGGTACGTTTAAATGTGAGTGTCATTGCTGAACAAAATGGCCGCCGCGAACAAGGCTCCAGCGGCGGTGGCGGACGGGTTGCTTATCAATACTTTCTCGATGAAGAGCGTGCATTGAAGCATGCGCGCGAAGCCGTGCGCCAGGCATTGGTTAATCTCGAAGCCATCGATTCACCGGCGGGAACAATGACGGTGGTACTAGGCCCGGGTTGGCCGGGAATTTTGTTGCACGAAGCCATCGGTCATGGCCTTGAAGGTGATTTTAACCGCAAAGGCACGTCGGCATTTGCCGGGCGCATTGGCGAGAAAGTTGCATCTGATCAATGTACCGTAGTTGATGACGGCACGATTGTCGATCGGCGTGGCTCATTGACTGTCGATGATGAAGGTACGCCGACGCAAAACACGGTGCTTATTGAAAACGGCATCCTCAAAGGCTACATGCAGGACACCATGAACGCCCGGCTGACGAACACCACCCCGACGGGGAACGGGCGACGTGAATCATTTGCACATCTGCCTATGCCACGCATGACCAATACTTATATGTTAAATGGCGAACATGATCCGGATGAGATTTTGCAATCCGTGGATAAAGGTTTGTACGCGGTCAATTTTGGCGGCGGACAAGTCGACATTACTTCCGGTAAATTTGTGTTTTCCGCGAGCGAGGCGTATTTGATTGAAAATGGCAAGATCACGCAACCGGTCAAAGGCGCAACTCTGATCGGCAATGGCCCCGATGTGCTTACCCGCGTCGCCATGGTCGGTAACGATTTAAAACTCGATAGTGGTGTAGGTACCTGCGGTAAGGAAGGTCAGAGTGTTCCGGTTGGAGTTGGGCAACCGACTATGAGGATTGACGGTTTAACCGTCGGTGGCGTCGAGGTAGCTTAAAAAATGCTTGTGCTTTGCCAATACTTCGTCAAAAACGGCCTCAAAATTCTCATGTACTGTCGTGTACACTCCGATTTTTCGACCGTTTTCGCCTCGTCTCGCCTGCGCACAAACATTTTTTCAATTGGTGACGGTATCAAAGTTTCAAGCCAGTACTGAATAATGAATAATCAATCAAATACTGCGATGGCGAACGTAAAACAAAGCCATCAACCCCTAGCGGATATCGCGCAAATGGTGATTGACGAGGCCAAGCACCAAGGCGCGAGCGCCAGCGAATCCGCCATCAGTCGAGCGCAGGGTTTGTCCGTGACCGTGCGACTGGGTGAGGTGGAAACCGTGGAGCGTCATCGTGACAAAAGTCTCGTGGTGAGTGTGTATTTTTGTCAGCGTACGGGTTCGGCCAGCACCTCGGACTTTGACCGGGCCGCCATTAAAGATACGGTACGCGCGGCATGCAGTATCGCCAAGTATACGGCGGAAGATGAGTGCAATGGGCTGGCTGACGCCGACCGATTGGCGACGGAATTCCCCGAACTCGATTTGTATCACCCATGGGCGCCGGGTGTTGAACAGGCTATTGAACGCGCGCTCGAATGCGAAACCGTCGCACGTGATACCGATGCGCGCATAAAAAATTCCGAAGGCGCTAGTGTTTCTACACAGGAAAGTCTGGAAGTGTATGCCAACTCGAACGGCTTTATGGGCAGCATGGAAGCCACTCGTCATGGAGGTAGTTGTGCTGTCGTCGGTGAAACTGAGAGTGGCATGCAACGCGATTATTGGTATACGTCAGCACGTGATGTGGCCGACCTTGAAGATGCGCAAACAGTGGGCGCAAAAGCAGCTGAGCGCACGCTGCGCCGGCTCGATGCCCGGCAAATCAAAACCTGTCAGGCACCGGTCATTTACGAGGCACCCATTGCCAGCAGCATTTTGTCGCATTTGATTAGTGCGATTCGCGGCGGCAGTTTGTATCGCAATGCTTCGTTTTTGATCGATCATTTGGGCAAACAAATTTTCCCCGACTGGGTACATATCCACGAACAACCCTTGCTGCCCAAAGCCATTGGTAGTAGCGCCTACGACAATGAAGGCGTCGCCACCATGACCAGGGACATAGTTAAAGACGGTGTCTTGCAAGGTTATGTGCTGGACTCCTATTCGGCGCGCAAATTGGACATGCAAACCACTGGCAATGCCGGTGGTGTACACAATCTGACTTTTGACTCCGGCGGCAAGGATTTACCTGAGTTATGCAAAACGATGGACAAGGGCTTACTGGTGACCGAGCTAATCGGCTTCGGGGTCAATAATCTGACCGGTGACTATTCCCGTGGGGCGGCCGGTTTTTGGATCGAGAACGGGGAAATCCAGTATCCGGTAGAAGAAATCACTATCGCTGGGAATCTCAAGGATATGTTTATGCACGTCGCCGAAGTGGGCGCGGACGTCGACACCCGGGGTAATGTGCGGACTGGCTCGATTTTGATCGACAATTTGACTGTCGCAGGCGAATAGCGGCTGGTAAACGGCTATAATTGAGCGTTGATTTAACAGGAATCAGCCCCCACAAAGATGGGGGCTTCATTATTTAAGAGGGTTAGTTATGCCATTTTACGAGTATCTGTGTGGGGCGTGCGGGCATGATCTCGAGGTGTTGCAAAAAATCTCCGAGGAACCGCTGGTGTTTTGTCCGGAATGCGGCGAAAAAACGCTTAAAAAACAGATTTCCAAGGCCGCCTTTCGTTTGAAGGGCACCGGTTGGTACGAGACCGATTTTAAAGACGGCGGTAAGAACAAATCCGCCGACAGTTCAGACAAGAGTAAGAGTTCGAGTAAAGATACCGGCAAAGACAGCAAGAGCGATTCTAAAAGCAAAACTTCGGACTCCGGCGACGGCAAATCATCGAGCAGTAAAGACTCGTCCAGCAAATCGACCAGCGAGAGCAAGTCCAGTTCCACCAGTAGCGCCGCTTAGTGTTGAAGGCAAATACTTGCTGATTTAATCCGGGCTTTATTGAGTACAGTGATCAAGAGCTAAGCTGGTACACTCCGCGTTTCGAAATTTCATTCCCGTCTTGGTGCTACTAAAAGGCCGTGACGGGTAACTTTATTCCATACAATCTTGTCATTCATGCGAACACATTATTGCGGCACGGTCGATGAATCACTCATTGGCGAGACGGTAGAACTGTGCGGTTGGGTACACCATCACCGCGATCACGGCGGTGTCATTTTTATCGATTTGCGTGACCGTAAAGGCATCGCGCAAGTGGTGGCTGATCCTGAAGTTAAAGATGCATTTTCTGTAGCCGAAGGTGTGCGCAATGAATTTGTGCTGGCCGTGCGTGGCGTAGTGCGACGCCGCCCCGAAGGCACGGAAAATAATGATCTCGCCACCGGACAAATTGAAATCGCCGCCGACAATATCGAAGTCCTGAACAAGGCCGATCCACTGCCGTTTCAGTTGGATGACGCTGACGTCGGCGAAGCTGTACGTTTGAAACACCGTTATCTCGATTTGCGTGGCGAAGCCATGCAACACACCTTGCGTATGCGTCATCAAATTGTGCGCAATATCCGTGCGTTTCTCGATGCGCAGGATTTTGTCGAAATGGAGACGCCCATTCTGACGCGTTCGACACCCGAAGGCGCGCGTGATTATCTGGTGCCAAGCCGCACCCACGGTGGCCAGTTCTTCGCCTTGCCGCAATCACCACAGTTGTTCAAACAATTACTCATGGTGTCCGGGTTCGAGCGTTACTATCAAATCGCCCGTTGCTTTCGTGACGAAGATTTACGTGCTGATCGCCAGCCTGAATTTACCCAGCTCGACGTTGAAATGTCTTTTGTCGATGAGCGTGACGTGATGCAGTTGATGGAAGGCATGATTCGCGCTTTATTTAAACAAGTGTTGGATGTGGAATTGCCTGATCCAATGCCGCAGATGACATATGCAGAAGCCGTGTTGCGTTTCGGAACCGATCGGCCAGATTTGCGTAATCCGCTCGAACTGACCGAAGTCACTGACCTCATGCCCGAGGTGGAATTCAAGGTCTTCTCCGCGCCGACTAGACAGGCGGATGGACGCGTAGCCGCTTTGCGTGTGCCGGGTGGTGGCGAGTTGAGCCGCCAGCAAATTGATCAATACACTGAATTCGTCAAACAATTTGGTGCCAAGGGCTTGGCTTATATCAAGGTTAATGACACTACCCTGGGTCTTGACGGCCTGCAATCGCCGATTGTTAAGTTTCTCCCACAAGCGGTTGCCGAAGCGATACTCCAACGCACCGGTGCGGCCAATGGTGACCTGATTTTCTTTGGCGCGGACACGGCCAGTGTGGTTAATCAGTGTTTGAGCGAGTTGCGTGATCGCATTGGCGCGGACATGAATTTGCTTGAAAGCGGCTGGCGTCCGGTGTGGGTAATCGACTTTCCGTTGGTCGAATACGATAAAGAGGGCGGACGTTGGCAGGCATTGCATCATCCATTCACTTCACCGAATCCCGAGCATGTTGATTTGCTGGAGTCCGATCCCAGCGCGGTGTTGTCGCGTGCTTACGACATGGTGTTGAATGGCTCCGAAATCGGCGGCGGTTCAATTCGTATTCACAATACCGATATTCAACAACGTGTATTGAATATGTTGGGTATTGATGATGAAGAAGCGAATACCAAGTTTGGTTTCTTGCTGGAAGCTTTGAAATACGGCGCACCACCGCATGGTGGTATTGCATTCGGTATCGACCGGATTTGTGCCATGATGAGTGGCGCGGAATCCATCCGCGATGTCATCGCTTTCCCAAAAACGCAAAAAGCATCGTGTCTGCTGACCGAAGCGCCTAACAATGTGAGCGAAACCCAGTTGCGTGAACTGGGGTTGCGGCTGCGTAGACCACCGGCTGCTGCAACGGAATAATTGAGCGCGTCACCGCGTTTATACAAACGACCACAATCAGTCCTGATTGTGGTGCATTCGATAGATGGTCAGTTTTTATTGTTGGAACGCATCGGCGTGGTGTTCTGGCAATCCGTGACGGGTAGTTTGCGCTGGCCTGACGAAACTCCCGCTCAGGCGGCTGTGCGTGAACTGGCGGAAGAAACCGGTATCAATGATACCGCTGCGTTGCGCGACTGGAACAAGACTTTCGAATTTTCAATATTGCCTGAATACCGTGTACGTTATGCGCCGGGCGTCGAGACTAATACCGAGCATTTGTTTTCATTGAAACTGCCTCGTCCGGTCGAAATCGCCATCAATGCACACGAGCATTCGCGTTATATCTGGGCGAATGCCGACCAGGCGCGGGAAAAAGTTTGGTCATGGTCTAATCGCGATGCGATTGATTTGATAATCGACGCGGGAGTGCTTGGGCCTGACCCGGGACAATGCTAAAATCCGTCAAACCCACCGCGTAAACATCTTTTTGATTAACAACTTAGCAGTTCTCTCCCATGGCCGGTCATAGCAAGTGGGCCAATATCCGCTTCCGCAAGGCGGCACAGGATGCCAAACGGGGCAAATTATTCACAAAACTGATTCGTGAGATTACGGTTTCCGCACGCACTTCGGGCGGCGACCCGGACGCTAATCCACGGTTGCGCACCGCTATCGACAAGGCGCTAGGCGCGAATATGGGGCGCGATACGGTGGAACGCGCGATTAAACGCGGTACCGGCGAGCTCGAAGGCGTCAGCTATGACGAGGTGCGCTATGAAGGCTACGCCTCAGGCGGTGCCGCGGTTCTGGTGGAGTGCGCGACGGATAATCGCAATCGCACGGTGAGCGAGGTGCGTCATGTATTCAGCAAGCATGGCGGTAATCTCGGCACAGACGGTTCGGTTGCGTACTTGTTCAATAAAGTCGGAACGCTGCTTTTCCCCAGCGGCAGTGATGAAGAAAAAATTATGGAGGCGGCCATCGAAGCGGGTGCGGAAGACGTGCACACAGATGATAATGGTTCTGTTGAAGTGATGACGACACCGGAGAGTTTCGAATCGGTCAAAGCCGAACTCGTTGCGAATGGGCTGGAGCCGGAGATGGCGGAAGTCGCACAACGACCGAGCACCGAGGCACCGGTCGAAAGTGAAGAAGCGGAAAAAGTATTACGTTTGCTGGATGCGCTTGAAGAACTCGATGATGTACAAGACGTTTTCACCAATGCGAGTTTCCCGTCTGAATTGGCCGAAGCGAGTTAGCCAAGCTTGCCACAAACGTCCCAGTCGCAACACAACCGCATTCTGGGTATTGACCCCGGTTCCAGAGTCACTGGCTTCGGCGTTATTGAAAACAGTGCAAAAGGGTTGCTTCACATCGACAGTGGTTGCATTCGTTTGAGCCAGGACGACTTGTGGTTGCGTTTGAAAACCATATACGACGGTGTTACCGAAGTGATCGAGGCTCATCAACCCCATATCGTGGCGGTGGAAAAAGTATTCGTATCCAACAACGCCAATTCCGCTTTGATACTGGGCCATGCCCGCGGCAGCGCGATTTGCGCGGCGGTGAATTGCGGTGTTCCGATTGTGGAATACACCGCCTTGCAGGTAAAACGCGCGGTAGTCGGTACCGGTGGCGCAGCCAAACAACAGGTACAACACATGGTGCGCGCATTGTTGGGTTTGACCGCTAATCCGCCATCGGATGCGGCGGATGCTTTAGGTTGCGCGATTTGTCATTTGCACACGTCGCACATCAAAGACCGTTTACAAGCGGCCTCCTGATCGGACTAATCAACTAATGATCGGTTTTTTACGCGGCGAAATCCTTATCAAACAACCACCCATGCTGGTGATGGATGTGCAAGGTGTCGGTTATGAGCTGGAAGCGCCGATGACGACGTTTTATAACCTGCCCGATACCGGCCAATCCGCTACCGTGTATACACACATGGTGGTGCGTGAAGATGCACAATTGTTATACGCATTTACCGATCTAAAACAACGCGGTTTATTTCGCAGCCTGTTGCGGGTTAATGGTGTCGGCCCACGGGTTGCATTAGCCATATTATCCGGTTTATCGGCGGAAGAATTTTATACCTGTGTCATGAATGACGATGCAACGCAATTAACCCGTGTGCCGGGTATTGGCCGTAAAACAGCCCAGCGCTTGTTGGTGGAAATGCGCGACAAGCTGACACCGGACGATGAATCCGGTTTACCTGCAATCGCGTCTGCACCCGCCGGCGGAAAGCCGGTTGCGAATCCCGCTCAGGATGCCATCAGTGCTTTGATTTCGCTGGGTTATAAATCGGTCGATGCCACGCGTGCGGTGCGTTCTTTGCCTGACAAAGACGTTAGTAGCGAAGAAATGATTCGTCAGGCATTGCAATCGATCACTGGCGGTGCGCGATGAGTGACCGTTTGATTTCGGCTAACGCCGAACAAGACTCACCGGAAGAACAGGCAATTGATCGAAGTCTGCGTCCGCTCTCTCTGGATGATTTTGTCGGTCAGCAAAAAATTCGTGAGCAGCTGGAAATATTTATTCAGGCGGCAAAGCGCCGCGGTGAAGCACTCGATCATGTTCTGGTGTTCGGCCCACCGGGCTTAGGCAAAACCACATTGGCGCATATCCTGGCCCACGAGATGGGTGTGACGCTGCGCCAAACCTCCGGCCCGGTTTTAGAACGCGCCGGTGATCTTGCCGCCATGTTGACCAATCTCGAAGCGCATGATGTTTTATTTGTCGATGAAATTCATCGTTTGAATCCGGCGGTGGAAGAAATTCTTTATCCGGCCATGGAAGATTATCAACTTGACATCATGATCGGTGAAGGCCCGGCGGCGCGTTCGATAAAATTAAACCTGCCGCCGTTTACCCTGGTCGGTGCCACGACGCGTGCGGGTCTGCTTACTTCGCCGTTGCGTGACCGCTTTGGCATTGTGAATCGTCTGGAGTTTTACGACACTAAAGAACTTGCCAGTATTGTGAGTCGATCCGCGGGAATTTTGGGTGTAGATGCCGAAAGCGATGGGGTGGATGCCATCTCCGAACGCTCTCGTGGCACGCCGCGTATTGCGAATCGTTTGTTACGCCGGGTACGTGATTACGCGGAAATCAAAAGTGATGGCCGTATTACTCGCGACGTAGCGGAAAAGGCGCTGGATATGCTGGAAGTGGATCGTTATGGCCTTGATGTCATGGATCGTAAATTGCTGCTGGCAATTATCGAGAAGTTTGATGGCGGCCCGGTCGGTCTCGACAGCCTGGCAGCAGCGCTGGGCGAAGAACGCGACACCATCGAAGATGTAATCGAGCCGTATCTTATTCAGCAAGGCTTTTTAATGCGCACGCCACGCGGGCGCACGGCCATGCGTCTGGCCTGGATGCATTTTGGTTTTAAGCTGCCCAAAGTGGCGGCAGCGGATTCCCCGCAAGCGGCATTGTTTGCGGATTCCGAGCAAGTAGCGGAACCGGAATAATACTTTCACGATGGCGGTCGAATCAGTATTGGCGAACAATGCGCAATCGCGTGTCGCTGCATTCGAACACTCTTTTCGTGTTTACTACGAAGACACCGACGCGGGTGGAATTGTTTACCATTCGAACTATCTAAAATACATGGAGCGTGCACGCACGGAGTGGCTCAGCAGTCTCGGTGTCGAGATTGATAAACTTGTCGAACAATTTGCAGTTTTGTTTGCAGTGCGGTCGGTAAACGTGCAATATTTGCGACCCGCGCGGCTGAATAACCATCTGATTGCTACGGTTTGGCCCGAACGACTGCGAGGCGCCAGTCTTGAACTCGATCAACGTGTATACCGTGAAGGCGAATTGCTCACAAACGCGAAAATTAAATTAGCTTGTGTCGACGCAAACACGCTGTTACCCAAAGCGTGGCCGGAGACACTCAATGAAATATTTAACGCATGGAAAATGTCATAAATATTGCAGCTTCTAACGATAGCATCTCAATCCTGAAATTGATTCAGGAAGCGAGTTTGCTGGTGCAGCTCGTGATGTTGTTGTTGTTGGCCGCATCTCTCGTATCCTGGACCATGATTTTTTACAAATGGGCCAGTTTTAAATCATTAGGCAAAACCGCGGTTCAATTCGAAGAAGGCTTTTGGTCCGGTGGCGAAATGAATCGTCTGTACCAGGATCTGGCCGGGCGTGGCAAAGACCCGGAAGGCATCGCCAATATATTTGTCGCCGGTTATCGTGAATACAACCGCTTATCGAGTAATGCCACAGTTAAACGCGCCGATCTGGTGGACGGTGTGCAGCGCTCCATGCGGGTTGCCCTGGGGCGTGAAGAAGAAAATCTTGAATCTAATTTATCATTTTTGGCGACGGTGGGATCCACCAGCCCGTATATCGGGTTATTCGGTACAGTGTGGGGAATCATGAATTCATTTCGCGCTCTTGGCGCCATGCAACAAGTGACCATTGCCAGCGTCGCGCCGGGTATCGCCGAAGCCTTGATTGCGACGGCTATGGGATTGTTTGCCGCTATTCCCGCGGTGATTGCGTATAACAAATTCTCTTATACCTCCTCGCGTTTAATGGGTCGTTATGAAATCTTCGCCGAGGAATTCTTGAGCATCGTGAACCGGCAGTCCTGATATGGCCATTTACAACAGTCGCAGCCGCAAAAAGAAACTAATGGGCGAGATTAACGTTGTGCCCTATATCGACGTGATGCTGGTGCTACTGATCATATTTATGATTACCGCGCCCTTGTTAACTGAAGGTGTGCAGGTGGATTTGCCCCAGGCGGATGCCAAGACCGTGGATACCGAAGATCAGGAGCCTTTTGTGGTTACCGTGGATAGCGATGGTAATTATTTTGTTAACGATGATCCGGACAGCGCGAGAGACCCCGAGGCCATCCGCATCAAGGCGGCGGCGGTGTTGAAACACAGTCCAAAGACGCCATTTTTGGTGCGTGGTGACGGTAATGCCCGATACGAACTGGTCGTGCAGGCAATGGTATTATTACAGCAGGCTGGCGTCGCGAGTGTTGGGCTGGTGACGGAGACTCCGGCAGGTAACGCAGATCAGTGATAAGCAGGATTAACAAACTCGGACGTAAATCCAAGGCGATTGTCTATGCTATTGGCGTGCATTTGCTGATTGTTGTTGTGCTCGGTATCAGTTTTAACTGGAAAATCCCTACCTCGGCAGCCCCTGCCGGACAGGCCACCCCGGTACAAGCCACCATCATTCCCGAAGCTGCGCTCAATGAAGAATTAGCGAAGATTGAGCGACGTGACCTGGTTAAGAAAAAACGGGCGGAAGAAGCAAAACAAAGTCTAGAAGACGCGATCGACAAAGCAGCTGAGATCGAAGAAGAGCATAAAAAGAAAGAATTAGAGTTGGAAAAAATAGAAGAGAAACGTATAGCGGAAGAAACGAAAGCCAAAGAAGCTGCGCAAGAACTGAAGAAAAAAGAAGAACGTATCGCAAAGCTCAAGTTGGAAGAAGATGAACGTAAAAAAGCTGAGGAAATAGCTCAGAAAAAGGCCGAAGAAGATCGCAAAAAGGAAGAAGCGCTAATTGCCGAGCGCAAGAAAAAAGAAGAAGTGGATAGAAAAAAGAAAGAAGCAGCGGCAAAAAAGGAAAAAGAACGCCTGGCAGAAATCGAGGCTGAGAAAAAACGCAAGAAGGACGAAGCGAGAGAACTAGCCGAATCTAGAGCAAAAGAAGATGCGCGCAAAAAAGCAGAGCAGGAAATGCAAACGAGACTTGCAGCGGAATCGGCACTGGTAAGCAATATTGGAGCCATTCAGCGTAAAGTCAGCCGTAATTGGTTACAACCACAGAGTTTTAAACCGGGACAGACAGCCAAAATACAAGTCAAAGTGAGTCCTACCGGCGATATTATAGATGCGAAGATTGTGTTTGGTAGCGGAGATCCGATCTTTGACCGTTCGGTGTTTAATGCGGTCATGAAATCATCGCCATTACCGATTCCACAAGATGCAAGATATTATCCTCACATTCAAACTTTCAACTTTTTATTTAGCCCCTATGGTTAATTTTCGTATTCAGATTAAGAATTTATTGCGATTAACTTTTATTCCAGTTCTTTTTTGCTTATCGATTTCACCCAGCGTTGTTTGGGCTCAGGAACAGCCACTCGACATTATTATTACGGAGGGTGTCGAAGGGGCAATACCCATTGCGGTTGTGCCATTTGAATCCAGCACCGCGGGTGATCCACCACAGATCATTAGCGATATTATCGAGGCCGATCTGGCACGCAGCGGTCGTTTTGAAACCGTGCCACGGGAAGATTTCTTGGGTCAACCGACAACATTTAATCAAGTTCGATTCAAGGATTGGCGTCTGTTGAAAGTGGATGCCGTTGTGGTGGGTAAAGTGAGCGCAGCAGGCGGTGGCCAATACGATGTGCAGTTTGAGTTGGTCGACGTTTTTGAAGGCAGACAAATGACCGGTTGGCGCTATCGAGTGGACGGCGGAAAAATGCGTAAAGTCGCCCATCAGATAGCTGACATTATATACAAGCAATTAACCGGAATAGATGGCGCATTCGATACCCGCATTGCCTACGTCACCGTGCAAAAAACTGCCAGTGGCGGCGGAAGTTATTTATTGCAGGTGGCGGATTCTGACGGCTATGGCCCTTCTACCGCATTGACGTCATCGCAACCGATACTTTCGCCAGCCTGGTCGCCGAACGGCTCGCGTCTGGCCTATGTTTCTTTTGAGGGCAGAAAACCCAAGATATTTGTGCAGAATGTGGCGGATGGCCGGCGCGTTAAACTGGCCGACTATCCAGGAATCAATAGCGCGCCTGCCTGGTCACCGGACGGTAGTCGAATTGCCATGACCTTGTCCAGGGATGGCAATCCCGAAATTTACGTCGCGGACAGTAGTGGTGGCAATCTGCGTCGCCTGACCAAACATGGTGCCATCGATACCGAACCCGCTTGGTCGCCGGATGGTCAGACAATCGTGTTCACGTCAGGCCGCTCGGGTAAAGCGCAGATATATCGTATGAACGCCAACGGTGGTGGCGTATCGCGCATAACCTTTGACGGCAAGTATAATGCGCGCGCATCATTTTCGCCCGACGGCAACCAATTAGTCATGATTACTGAGCGCGGCCGGGGTTATCAAGTAGGTCTATTGGATATGCGAACCAATGCAACCAAAGTGCTTAGTGATACCCGTTTAGACGAATCGCCCAGCTTCGCACCCAATGGTGCGATGATAATTTATGGCACGCAATCGGGAGGACGTGGCGTGTTAGCTGCGGTATCATCCGACGGGCGTGCAAGTCAGATTCTTAAGTTCCAAGAAGGCGCAGTGCGCGAGCCGGCTTGGTCACCCTTCAACCGTAAATTGTGAGGAGAAGTTATATGCGCAAGTCCCTAGCTTTAATCGTTATAGTCATGCTGGCTTTTAATCTGGCCGCTTGTGGTAAAAAGAAAGTTGTTGAAAATGTTCCGATAGCAGAAGGCGGAAGTGGGGATGGTGGTGACGGCACCGGTGGTGTTGGTAGTGATGGCATCGAAGGATCGCAATTTGGCCCTGGCAATCCTGATGATCCTAATGATCCGTTAAATAAACGCGTCGTGTATTTTGAATACGATAGCCCGAATCTGGACGCTGAAGGACAAATTATCGCCGAAGCGCATGCACAGTGGTTAGCGAGTAACCCTGGTGTGACCGTCGTGCTGGAAGGGCATGCCGACGAACGCGGCACGCGGGAATACAACCTGGCCCTGGGTGAAAATCGTGCACAGTCAGTTATGCAGGTAATGCAAGGCATGGGCGTCAGTGGCAGCAATATCCAATCTATCTCCTATGGCGAAGAACGACCGGTCGCATTGGGTGCGGATGAAAGCTCCTGGTCGTTAAACCGGCGTGTTGAAATAATTTACGGTAACTAAGTTGAGATCGTTTTGGCTGGTCGGTACCGTCTGACCAGCCAAACATTCGAGTTAATCGTTGATGTCTTTTCCATTTTCCAAAATTATTGCGTTAATGCCGCTGGCGTTAATGGCCGCTTGTTCGGTTACACCGCCGCAACCACCGCCTGCGCCGCAGCCGCAAACGAATCGCGAAGTGATCGAAGCCCTGGGCCAGATCGATCAGTTGGAATCGGAACTGCAAGAGTTGCGTAATCTGGTGGAGATTCAACAGTTTGAATTAGAAAATCTGCGCCGGCAACAGAATGATTTGTATGGTGATATCGACCGGCGTCTGACTGCGGCCGAGAACATCGCGCTGCAACCGCAATCATCTTATGATTCACGAAGCCCGGCTTTGGATCAATCGACAAGTGAGTCGACCAGTTCCACGGAAGATGAAATTCCCGTGGTCGATCTTCAACCGAGTGGAACGAGTGAAAATGCACCAGCGGAACCCGCGTCGACTGTCGCCACAAGTCAATTGGCATCGGCTGACGCGGCCTATCAACAAGGTTTTGAGTACTTGAAGCAACGCCAATACGCGGACGCGATCAAGACCTTCGAGGATTTAATTTACCGCTTCCCCGATAGCGATCAAGCAGATGATTCGTACTACTGGATTGGCGAAGCGCTCTACGTTACCCGTGACTATCAATCGGCTTTAGCGAATTTTGAGGCGTTGGTCGAGCGTTATCCTGAGAGTGAACGTGTGCCGGAGGCGATACTCAAGAAAGGTTATATCCAATATGAAACCCGAGCCTATCCGGATTCGCGCGCAACACTCACTGAGTTAGTGAAACAATACCCAGACCATCACGTTGTGCCCGCGGCGCGTACGCGTTTGCAACTCATGACGAATCAGGGAAACTAACTCGTTCATCTTTCTTGTGTTTCGCCGAATCGGATGCTGGACTCGATCCGGCTAGTCGAACAGTTGTATAAAATCAATTTGACGACGAATTAACAAGTCGCTCACATTCGGTGCAGCACGAATCATCAATGGTGCCGGAGTCACTAAAAGGTGCGCTTGCCGTAATCGCCAGTGTATTCAGATGGAACCTATCGTGAATGTACTATTTTCGCATAGCCGCCCGGGCTGTTTTTTCCGCATTTATTTCGGGAATTATTTTTTATTTTCTCGTCAGCGCAATGTTGGGCGCAACGACAATTGTCGCGAAAAAGAATGTCACCGAACATGCGATCAGCGAGGTCCTCGCATTAGTCATTAACCCGACTTTGTCTTGCAACAATTAAACGGCATGTATATCGCCTATTTTACACCGGCTATTGGCGTCATACTATTCATTGCACGATCCGGCAGCATCATGACCTCCTGGTTAGGCGCCTTAAGTTTTGATAAACAATTACCAGCGTTGGATTCGCTCGGTGTTAATCCCAATCTTTATCTAAGCAGCCCGATATTTTTATCATTGGTAGTAAGCTATGTGTTGACCGTATTTGTCTTCGGTGTCGGTATGTGGATTGGTAGTTTCATCGCCGCCGAGTTACCTCTACAACATCACTAATGCCGCGCGCATGCTGCTGGTGACACCGGACATGATGACTTTCGCGAATGTCCAATATAAAACGATTCTGTATGGCGTGGTATCAGGACTCATGATTTGCACATTGGGCATGGCGCGCAAATCCCACGTCGATGCCGTCGCCCGTCATACCACCCTGGTCATCATCTTCAGCACAGTGCTCATCGCAATCAGTGAATTGGGCTTTTCACTGATTTCCTGAGTGGTGTGAACGAGGATCGCAGCACGAAAAGCCTTAAATTTGACAGCGACAAGGTAGGCCGCGATAATCCGCGGCCCCGCCAGGTTTCTACATAGGGCCATCAGCTAAGTCGGTAGAGTTTCCCGATTTTTGCAGGTGGTCTCTTACGAGGTTGGCGGCATAGTAAGTTAAGTTTATATGGGGCGTTAGCTCAGTCGGTAGAGCATCTGACTTTTAATCAGGTGGTCGCAGGTTCGATCCCTGCACGCCCCACCATAGTTTTCAATAACTTATCTCCTCTCTCACTAAGTCACTTTCATCGCCGTGTGCCAAATTTGTGACACCAGCGACCTCCTGATTAGATTGAGAGATAGAAATTTGGTCTGCATAGTGCGCCGTATGCTCTGCGGACAAGTGTGCATAACGCCGTACCATGTCGACCGTTTCCCAACCGCCGAGTTCTTGCAGTACGTGTAAGGGAGTTCCGTTTTGCACATGCCAACTCGCCCACGTGTGGCGAAGATCGTGCCATCTGAAATCCTCGATACCAACTCGTTGCAACGCATGACGCCACGCTTTTGTGTTCACTTGCTTGACAGGACTTTTGCCGTAAGTAAAAACGTAGTCATCATGTCTGCCTCGTTGTTCCAGTAACACGTCCATCGCGTCTGCATTTAACGGTACTGCAATTGCTCGTCTCGCCTTGGCTTGGTCTGGGTGAATCCAGGCAATCTTTCTGTCCAGATCCACTTGCGACCAGTGAAGGCCTTTTACATTACCTTGTCTCAAACCGGTAGCGAGAGAAAAACGCGCCATCGCCTTGAGGTGCCTGGGCAGTTCGGCGAGTAGCCGTTCTGCCTGTTCGTGTGTTAACCATCGAATACGCCGTTTGGGTTCCGGTAGTAATCGCACTCTTGGAGCGCGATCTAACCATTCCCATTCGTATTCCGCTCTTCTCAGTATCGCTCTGAGTAACGCCAAGATTCGATTGACCGTAGCATTACTGACGTT
>Ga0224508_10000263_pt1 | contig 54233 bp, 48 predicted proteins | sample SF_Jan12_sed_USG_4_FD_170157 | JGI IMG/M metagenome (GOLD analysis project Ga0224508, IMG submission 170157) | Sediment microbial communities from San Francisco Bay, California, United States - SF_Jan12_sed_USGS_21 | ecosystem: Environmental > Aquatic > Marine > Sediment | place: USA... | reverse complement strand
TCCACAGACCCTAGACCATTTCTTGATTAATTTGACGCAAGTGAAATGGTCTATCTCTTTGTTTTTATGCAACTACGTCGTCGCGACCCATTTCGGTTCGCTCGGGATTTGCTCTACCCAACCACTTCCAGCAGACTGAAGAAGTACGCAATTTCCGCCGCGGCGTTCTCGGGGCTGTCGGATCCATGCACCGAATTCGCCTCGATCGATTCCCCGAAATCCTTGCGAATGGTTCCATCGTCGGCGTTCGCCGGGTTGGTCGCCCCCATGATCTCGCGATTGCGGACGATCGCGTTTTCCCCCTCCAGGACTTGAACCACCACGGGCCCGGACGACATGAACTCGCACAAATCGTTGAAAAACGCCCGATCCTTGTGAACCGCGTAGAAGCCTTCCGCCTGCTCCTGAGACAGCCGAATCCGCCGCTGTGCGACGATCCGGAGGTTGGCCTCCTCGAACCGGGCATTGATTTGACCGGTTAAATTTCGGCGGGTGGCATCGGGTTTGATGATGGATAACGTTCGTTCGACAGCCATTTCGAACCGTTTCCTCGATTGTTTCGATCTTTTTTGGGCCGCCGGGTTATAGACGGCCACAACACCTTGAGCAAGCGTATGTTAGCAACAATTTGGCGGGACGCCAGATGCTTCCGCTGGACTACCCGGGCGTGCTATTGACCGCACCATGTTATCAATTAAAGACCTTACCTATCGGATCGGTGGCCGCCTCCTGTTTGAGGACGCCTCGGCGCAAATCGGCGCCCGCAGGCGGATCGGACTGGTCGGCCGCAACGGCGCCGGCAAGTCGACGCTGCTGGGGCTCATCGCCGGCGATATCAGCCCGGATTCCGGCGACGTGTCGTTGGCGGCAAAATCACGGCTCGGCCGGGTCGAACAGCACGCGCCGCGGGGCTCGCGGACACCGCTGGAAATCGTTCTCGCCGCTGATATCGAACGCGCCCAGTTGCTGGAGGAGGCCGAAACCGCGACCGATCCCATGCGGATTTCCGATATCCATATCCGGCTTGCCGACATCAACTCCCATTCCGCACCCGCCCGGGCGGCGACCATCCTCGCCGGGCTCGGCTTCGACGAAGCGGCCCAGGGCCGGCCCGTCGATTCCTTTTCCGGCGGCTGGCGTATGCGCGTCAATCTTGCCGCCGCCCTCTTCACCGAGCCGGACCTGCTGCTGCTCGACGAGCCGACCAACCATCTGGATATCGAGGCGGCAATGTGGCTCGAATCCTATCTCGGCTCCTATCGCTATGGCTTCGTGCTCGTCAGCCATGATCGGGCGCTGCTCAACCGTTCGGTCGACGGCATCCTGCATCTGGAAAACGGCAGCCTGACGCTCTATCCGGGCGGCTACGACCGCTTCGAAAGAACCCGGAGCGAACGACTGGCGCATCAAGCGCATCTGCAGAAAAAGCAGGACGCGGAGCGGCAGCACATCCAGGCCTTTGTCGATCGGTTTCGCTACAAGGCGACCAAGGCCCGCCAGGCCCAAAGCCGCCTCAAGATGCTCGAACGGATGCAACCGATCGCGCTGGCGGTGCGCGAGGAAACCGTCAATTTTGAGTTTCCGGTGCCGCAGGCGCTGCCGCCGCCGCTCATCACGACCTATGATATTGCCGTCGGCTACCAGCCCGGCGCGCCGATTCTGAGCAACCTCTCGCTGCGTATCGACACCGATGACCGGATTGGCCTGATCGGCGAAAACGGAAACGGCAAAAGCACCTTGATGAAGTTTCTTTGCAAGCAACTTCAACATGAAACGGGCGACATCACGCGCAGCGGCAAGCTCCGGACCGGCTATTTCGCACAAGACCAATTGGACCAGCTGAACGCCAGGGAAACCGCCTACCAGCATATCACCGCGCTGATGCCCCGGAAGTCCGAACCCGAACGGCGGGCCCATCTCGGCCGTTTCGGCTTTGCCCAGGAAAAGGCCGACCTTGTGGTCGACCAGCTATCGGGAGGCGAACGCGCGCGCCTGGTCCTGGCGACGATCTGCTGCGACGCGCCGCAGCTGTTGCTGCTGGACGAACCGACCAACCATCTTGACGTCGACGCCCGGGAATCCCTGCTCCGCGCGCTCAACGATTTTGCCGGCGCCGTCGTGCTGGTGACCCATGACCCGCATCTTTTGTCGCTGACCGTGGATCAATTATGGCTGGTCGCGAACGGCACCTGCACGCCCTATGACGGCGATGTCGAAAGCTACCGGACGACGCTGCTCCGTGCGAAGCAATCCCGGTCGCGGCCGGCCAACGGGAAACCCGCGAAAGCGTCATCGAAGCTCACCAACCGCCGCGAGCGAGCACAACAGCGGGCGACGCTGGTGCCGTTGCGTCAGGCGGTGCGCGAGGCGGAAAAGCGTCTCGACACGCTCGGCGCCGAAATGAAGGAAATCCAGCGCCGCTTGGGCGATCCGGAATTTTATAATGGCGCCGCGCCGGAACTGCCGGCACTCAACAAACGCAAGGCAACCGTCGAACGCGAACTCGCCGCTGTTGAAGAACGCTGGCTTGCGGCGCAAGACGCGCTGGACGCCGCGTTGGCGACCGACGGATAGCGCGCGCTTATTTTTTTAGGCTGTCATCCCAGCCGCAGCGGAGCGGAGAGCCGGGATCCAGGGATTCCCAGGGATTCCGAAGTGCTGTGCCAAAAGCCCTGGCCCCCGGATCGGCGCGGCTACGCCGCTTGTCCGGGGTGACGGTGGCAATTTGCAAGGCGCCTACACCCGACCCGGCACCCTTTCTAGCCGTTTTCTTCGGCCTTGATCTCCCAACCGCCGGTCTCCGATTGCTGCCAATAGGTCAGCTTGTGACCGGCTTCCTTACAGGTGGTCCAGCGCCCGCGCGCCGCCTCGACCGCGGCCTCGTCGCGCCCGTCGAAGAGATCGCAGCAAAGCTCGAAATCGCCGACCTTGGCAGTGTTCGCCCCATCGACCAGAAACAGGACCGTGGCCGAATTCGGATTCTCGTCGAGATGGGTAAGCCAGACCGGCTGCATCTCGGCGTGCCCGTCCTTTTGGCTGCCATGGGGCAGGAAACTATCCTTGGTATAGGTCCAAAGCTGGCCATTGAGCGCGTCCACCCGCTCTTCCGACCCGGCCATGACGACCGCGCGCCAGCCCCGCTCCAGCGTCTTCTCGAGCAGTTGCGGCAACGCACGCTCGAGCGCCATATGCTGCAAATGGTAGAAACGGATTTCCATTGCCGGCGCCCCGCCCGGTTCAGCCCTCGTAATTGTCGCGCACCAATCGGTCCAGCAGGCGCACGCCAAAGCCCGCGCCGCCCTTCGGCACCGTGTCGGCCACCTCGTTCGTCCATGCCGTCCCGGCGATGTCCAGATGCGCCCACGGCACCTCGTTGGTGAAACGCTGCAGGAATTGCGCGGCCGTGATCGATCCCGCATCGCGGCCCCCGATGTTTTTCATATCGGCGATATCGCTGTCGATCATCTTGTCGAACGCCTTGCCGATCGGCATCCGCCAGACCTTTTCGCCGGTCGCCTCGCCGGCCGCCGACAAAGCCTCGGACAATTTGTCGTCGTTGGAAAACAGCCCGGCATACTCATGGCCGAGGCTGACGATGATCGCGCCAGTCAGTGTCGCCAGGTCGACCATGAACCTGGGCTTGAACCTTTTCTGGCAATACCAGAGCGCGTCCGCGAGCACCAACCGCCCCTCGGCGTCGGTATTGAGGATTTCGATCGTCTGACCCGACATCGATTTGACGACGTCCCCCGGACGCTGCGCATTGCCGTCCGGCATGTTTTCGACCAGCCCCAGGATGCCGATCACGTTTGCCTTGGCCTTCCGGCCGGCCAGGGCCTTCATCAGCCCGGAAACCGCACCCGCGCCGCCCATGTCCCACTTCATCTCCCCCATGCCCGGACCCGGCTTCAGCGAGATGCCGCCTGTATCGAAGGTAACACCCTTGCCGACAAAGGCGATGGGCTGTTTCGATTTGGCGGCGCCGTTCCACTGCATGACGACGAGCTTGCTTTCCCGGCGCGATCCCTGTCCGACACCAAGCAGCGAGCCCATGCCGAGCTTCTCCATCTGCTTTTCGCCGAGCACTTCCACCTTGACGCCAAGTTTACTGAGGCTTCGAACCATCGTCGCGAAGCTCGCCGGGTACAGGACGTTCGGCGGTTCGGACACCAGATCGCGGGTGAAAAACACGCCGTCGGCAACCTTGTTCATCGGCCCGAAGCTCCGCCGCGCCTTGGCGCTTCCCTTGACCGACACCGCGAGACTGGCCAGCGAAGGCTTTTTCTTCTTCTCATTTTTCGTGCGGTACTTGTCGAAGCGATAGCTGCGCAATTGTGCGCCATAGGCGATCCGCGCCGCCGCCAGGGTCGGATCATCGACGCCAAGATCGACGGCGATGGTCGCCTGGCTTTCCCCCGCCTCGTCCAAGCGTGCCTGGACGCGCCCGCCCAGATCGATCTCGCCCCGCTCATCCAGCTTCTTGCCGAGCCCCATTAAGACAATTCTGCTCACCGTCATTCCCGCCGGCGCAACGATATCGAGCATCTGCCTGGCCTTGCCTTCGAAGGTGCTGCCTTTGAGCGCGCGCGCAACCGCGCCGCCGCAGGCCTGATCCGCCTGTTTCGCGGCCGGGCCGAGCTTCTTGCCCTCGGCGATGCCCACGACCAGGGCGCCTTTTTTCGGAATGCCGGGTTCGGCGAAGGTGATTTTCATGCGCTAGCCTCGTTGGTGATGCAGTTGGGGGGTGATGCACTTAAGTCGACGGCGATATCGTCGCCGTCGCCGGAGCGAAAATGACGGCGGACAAATCCGTCCGCACTGTAGCGGCGATGGACAAAAATGAAAGTCCCGTGCCGCGCTTCCCGAACTCATGCAATGGGCGCCCGTAAGCGTGTCTGGCTTCCGCACGCGCCGGGCGGTAGCATCGGATGCCGACTTCAATTATGGCTGATCGACCGGGACATGGCACCGCACACGACACACACTGAAATCGGTCAGGCCCGCAAGCGTACCGAAGACGAACGATTCCTGACCGGCAACGGCCGCTATGTCGACGACATCGTGTTCGACGGCATGGTGTACGCCGTGATCCTGCGGTCGCCGCATGCCCATGCCCGCGTGCGGAGCGTCGACACCGAAGACGCCGTCCGGGGTCCGGGCGTTTTGGCGGTGCTGACGGGCAAGGACCAGGCCGCGGCGCAGATCGCCTCGCTGCCGCCCGCGGAACGGGCCAACGAACATACCGGGGAGCCCTTCGCCTATACGCCGTATCCGCCGCTCGCGACCGACCGGGTCCGGCACGTGGGACAGCCGGTCGCCCTGGTCGTCGCGCGCACCGTGACGGAGGCCCAGGACGCGGCGGAATGCATCCGGGTCGACTACGACCCCTTGCCGGCGGTGACGACAGCCGAAGCCGCGCTGGCTGGCGGCGCGGTGCAATTAAGCGACGACATACCCGGGAACATTATCCTGGAATGGCAGACCGGCGACGCGGCGGCGACCCGGCGCGCGTTCGACGGCGCGGCGCATGTGACGCGGCTCGATGTCGACAACCACCGCATCGTCACCAACCCGATGGAGCCGCGCGGCGCGATCGGCGTCTACGACGGCGATGCCGACGCCTACACGCTCCATGTCTCGAGCCAGAGCATTCACGCCGGCCGCGACAATATTGCGGCTGTGCTCGGCATTCCTCCGGAACGGTTGCGCTTCGTCGCACCCGATGTGGGCGGCGGCTTCGGCACCAAGAATTTTTCCTATGTGGAAAACATCCTGACGTTATGGGCAGCGCGCACCGTGAAGGCGCCGGTGAAATGGATCAACGAGCGCGGCGCGGGCTTCGTATCGGACCATCAGGCGCGCGACCATCGCGCGACGGCCGAACTCGCGCTTGACGCCACGGACAAATTTCTCGCGCTGCGCGTCGGCAGTTGGGCCAATGTTGGCGCTTACCTGTGCGGCTCGAGCGGCCGGGTTCCCCTCAATCAATACATCGCAATGCCGAATACGGTCTACCGGATCCCCGCCCTGCACCTCACCATCGGCGCGGTCACCACCAATACGGTGCCGATCGGCGTGACGCGGGGTCCGGGCTTCGCCGAATCCGTCAACATCCTGGAGCGCCTGATCGACCGCGCCGCCCGCGAAATGCAGATCGACCGCGCCGACCTCCGGCGGCGCAACCTGATCGGCGCCGACGCCATGCCCTATACGAACACCACGGGCACGACCATCGACAGCGGCGATTTTACCGCCAATCTGGATGCCGCCCTGGAATACGCCCACGGTTTTGCGGACCGGCGGCGCGCGTCGGAAGCCCGCAGCCTCCGCCGTGGTCTCGGCTTCGCCTATCACATTAAGGGAACGGGTGGAGCACCCGAAGAAAAAGTAGAAATTCGATTCGGCGACGACGACACCGTGACGCTGACCACCGGGACTCAATCGATCGGCCAGGGGCACGAAACGACCTTCCCGCAAATCGTTTCCGGCCGTCTCGGCGTTCCCTTCGGGCGGGTGCGCTATCGCCAGGGCGATACCGCCATCATCTCGAAAGGCGGCGGACACGGCAGTTCGCGCTCGACCTATATGGGCGGCACGGCAATCTACCTCGCCACCGAGAAGATCATCGAAAAGGGCCGGCGCGTCGCGGCCCGAGCGATGGAAGCAGCCGAAGCGGATATCGAATTCGCCGACGGCCAGTTCCGGGTCGGCGGGACCGATCGCGTGCTCGATCTGCTGACCGTGGCACGGATTGCGCGCGAGAGCGGTACGCGATCCGAGGACGGCGACATCGGCCTCGACACCCCGCAGGAATACATCCGCGAGGCGATGACCTATCCGAATGGCTGCCACATTGCCGAGGTGGAGATCGACCCCGAGACCGGCACGGTCGCGGTGGTCCGCTACGCCGCCGTCGACGATTACGGCGCGATCATCAACCCGATGGTCGCCGAGGGCCAGGTGCACGGCGCGATCGCCCAGGGGATCGGCCAGGCGCTGATGGAGCATGCGGTCTACCAGCCGGAAACCGGGCAGCTTCTGTCCGCGTCCTTCATGGATTACGCGATGCCGCGCGCCGCCGACCTGCCCTCCTTCGACGTGGCATTCAACGGCACGAACTGCACCACGAACCCGCTCGGCGTGAAAGGCTGCGGCGAAGCCGGCGCGGTGGCGGCGTATCCGGCGGTTACCAGCGCGATCGGCGACGCGCTGGCGTCCCTGAACGCCATCGGGGACCCCAATGAGTTCGCCGGCCCCGCCACGCCCGAGCGAATCTGGCGCGCGATCAACGGCATGGCCCCGCACGGCGGCTGAACCACCAAGATCGACCCGAAAACGCAACAACGCCACGGACGGCGGCGGGCAAGCCCGCATAAATAAATTGACCTTATCCGGCATTTATATAATGATCTTGTTATGGAACAACTGCGTTATATGAATGCGCAACCGACGCTCGACGCTGTCTTCGCGGCGTTGGCCGACCCCACGCGCCGGGCAATCCTGTCCCGGCTCGCGGAGGGTCAGGCGTCGGTCACTGAGATCGCGGCGCCCTTTGAAATCAGCCAACCCGCGGTCTCGCGGCATCTGAAGGTGCTGGAGCGGGCGGGATTGATTGAGCGCGACGTCGACGAGCAACGGCGCCCGGCGCGATTGAAGGCTGAGAATATGGCGGCTGCCGTCGACTGGCTTGCCGAATTCAAGGAATTTTGGGGGACGAGCTTCAACCAGCTGGATGACGTCCTTGCCCATATGAAACGAGCCGAAGCGAAGGAAACAAGCCATGAGTGAACTACCCGAGTACATCACCGACCGGGTCTTCGATGCACCCCGCGCAATGGTCTGGCGCGCCTGGACCGATCCTGAATTGCTCGCGCGATGGTATGGCCCGGGTGCGGAAACGATCATCCACGCGTTTGATTTGAAGCCCGGCGGGATGTGGCTCAATGAGATGAAGTGGGGTGAAAACTCCATGCTCAGTAAGGCTATTTTCAAAGAAGTCGCGCCGTTGGAGCGGCTCGTATGGCATCACCATTCATCCACGGATTCAGAGTGGAACACCGTAGCAAATCCGAAAATGCCGGACTGGCCGCGCATCCTTTTGACAACCGTGACGTTCGAGGATGACGGCCCAGGAACCAAGGTGCGGCTGATCTGGGCGCCTTTTGAAGCGACCGACGCGGAGATTGCCTGTTTTGCCGGTGCCGTGGCCAATATGGGCAAGGGATGGGAAAGCGGTTTCGCGATTATGGACGAGATGTTCGCGGAGTTGCAGGCGGAAAATTCCTAAGCGTAAGAAAGCGGCGGCGCCGGTCCGGACGCGAGACCGATAGCGCACGGCAGCGGAGAAGTATCGTCTGGGCGCGTCGTTCCGGGTTGCGGCCGGGCATAAGCCCTTGATCCTGAGGGATGACCGGTCATTGGCATTGCATTTGCGGTGGATGGCGCTCAGCTGAAAATTCGACCATGTCCCAACATTCCAAGAACGCCGCCGGCGCAATGTGGTATTGAGGGTTGGAATCCGGCTGGGTAAGGGTCATATATGCGGGCCCCCAGTCGGTATGCTCTTTCCTGCCGGCTGTGGCGGCATATGAGGATTGACGCCCAGCGCCGCGTCGCCGAAGACTGAAACAGCCCCTGCCGAACGCGCGACCTCCCTTCTTCACCATAGGCTCCGAATGCACCTCAGGAACTGGCAACAAAAGATCATCGATGATTTTCCGACGATCCTGAAACAACACCGCCGGTTTATCCTGAAAGCGCCCACGGGTGCGGGAAAGAGCGTGCTTGCGAGTGAAATCGTCGAGCGGTTTTACAAAGGTAAGAAAATTATCGTTCTGTGCCACCGGCTGGTGCTGCTGGAACAGCTCGAAAAGGCGCTCGGCGAAAAACACACGGTCCGAAAGCTGCAGGTTTCCGACACGGGTCCCGCCTTCGACGGTTACGACATCCTGCTGTCGACCAATATGCGCGCAAAGGAGGTGTTGGCGGACGCAGTGCCAAAGGCCGACCTGATCATCGTGGACGAGGCGCACCGCGTTTCACCAAACGGTCAGGGCTACAAGCGGATACTCGACAATTTCAACAAGAACGGAAAGACGGACGCCCAGTTCCTGGGGCTGACCGCATCGCCCGAACGCCGCACCGGCGACCAGCGCGACCAACTCCATCTCGCTTTCGACACCATTATCGATTGCGCGAATATCGAGACGTTGATCGACGAAGGCGTCTTGGTGCGGCCGGTCTATCGGCCCCACTTCGTGCACGACCTGGAACTCAATGACATCGACATCAGCTCGGGTGACTTCCCGGTCGCGAAACTGGCGCCCGCCATCATCAAGTCGTCGATGATCGACTATGCCATCTGGAGCTACAAGGAAGAGCGCGGGAACGTTACCGGGAGACCGGTCTCGGCCTGGTTTTGCGCCGATATAAGCGTCGCGGAAGCAACGCTGCAAACCATTCGAAATAACGGGATCGAAGCCGCCATCGTGACCGCCCAGACGCCGATCAATGAACGGATGAAACTCCTGGCACGACACGAAAACGGCGAGATCGAAGCGATGGTGTCGGTCGGCGTCCTCGCCGAGGGCTGGGACAACCCCCAATGCAACATCATCGTCCACCTCCGGCCCACCCTGTCGAAGGTGCTGTGGGGCCAATCGGTCGGCCGTGGCCTACGGTCCGCGCCCGGCAAGGACAAATGTATCGTCATCGATGTGAGTTCCAATTGGAGCACCTTCGGTCCGGTGGAGAAATTGGAATGGAGCCTTTGGAGCCACCGGCGTTCCTATATGCAGTTCATGAACCGGTTCAACTGGATCGGCCTGCAACAGGACGATGAAGACCACAGCGAAACCTACCTGCTCTGCACCAATGAATTGCCCAACAAAACGCGATGCTCGCACATCTATAAAAAAGACGCCTTTGATGACGACACCTGCCCGGTCTGCGGAACCTACGCCGCCATCGACATCTACAAGGAGCAGAAGCTCGGCAGTTCGCTGAACGAAAACGGGCTGCACCGGCTGTTCTTCGAGCGGGTGCCGAAGGTCTTCGAAGAGATGAACCTGTCCGTTTGGAACAGCCTCGGCAGCACGGCGTGGAAATCGGCCAATACAAAAGAGCAGGTGTTTCTCTCCTTCTGCATGGCGTTCCTAGAGGTGTCGGGCGAGCCGACGCAAACGGAATCCGAGTATTGGGACGCCGCGCTGGCGGCGGAGGCGCGAATCCGCGCCTATCTGGTGGAAAACAATCTCCAGATCGTGAAACAGGGCGATTTCGACCTCGCCCTTCTCGCCGACGGCATGCTCGCCGGCCGGGAAATTCGCACGTTACAGGCGCATTACGGAATTTCCCTCTGCGGCACCGTGTTCAAAACACACACGCCGGAAGATCGCGAACGCAAGTACCAGAAAGCGATCAGAATTGCCGAAAGGCTCGCCGTGATCGGCTGCTCACCGCAAGACAACCTGCCCTATTTCAACGCTGCGGATCATCTGGCCGGAACGTCTCTGGGAAAATCGGCCTGAGGCAGAAGCGCCGACTCATCCCCCCTGCCGCCGGCGGCTTTCGTCCACTGCGGCCTGCTCGGCTTTCCGGCGGACTTCGGTAATTTGTCGGGCGGCGTGGTCGGGAACGCCGGCGCCTGTCAGTACCATCTCGCTAAGCTGTAAACTCGCCTCCGTTGTCTCGGGGACGGCATGGCTGGCACCGAGCGCAATAAGGCGCGTGGCGTGGCCGATATCACGGGCCCGCGCGTAGATGGTCAGATCCGGCCACCGTTGGCGCGCGGCCGTAACCACGCTCTCGGCGGCTTTTGGGCTGTCCATTGTCACCACCAGCGCGGCCGCCTCTTCGGCACCGAATTTTCGCAACATCTCGGGCTGACTCGCATCGCCAAAGAAGATGTTTGCGCCCGCCGCACGGAACCGCGCGACCAGGCTCGCATCGATATCAAGCGCAACGTGGGGCAGCTCCTGCGTGTCCAGGAGCGATCCAAGCATCTGGCCGACGCGACCATAGCCGACGACGACGACATGGCCGGCAAGACCGGCCGGCATGTCAGCGTCGGGTTCGCCATGGCTTGCCTCCCAGGTCTCGATCGCGCGCGCCATCCTGCGCGCAGCGTGCGCAACCGGCGGCGTCGCGATCATGGTCATGCCAGCGACGATAAGCATGAATTGGGCGGTATCACCGGGCATCAATCCCAGACCGTAAGCCATGCCGAAGATCACGAAGGCGAACTCGCCCCCCTGGCCGAGCAGGAGCGCGGCTTCAAGCGCCACCGACCGTGGTTCATTAAACAATCGTGCGAGGACGTAGACGACCGGGCTCTTGATTAGAAACAGCCCGAAAACCGATGCGATCAGCCAGAGCGGATTAGCCGCGACTTGGGCGATGTCGATCGACATGCCGACTGAGACGAAGAACAGACCCAGAAGCAGGCCCTTGAACGGCTCGATATCGACCTCGATCGCATGACGATATTCGGTCTCGGCGAAGAGGAGCCCCGCCAAAAACGCGCCGAGTGCCATGGACAGACCAGCCTTCTCCGTAACGAGCGCCGTGCCGATAATCACCAGCAGTACCAAGGCGAGGAACATTTCGCGGCTGGCCGCGCTACCGACGATACGGAACAGAGGCCGGATTACCAACCGGCCGATTACAAGAATGACGGTGACGGCGATCAGTGCCTGGCCGATCGCCCACACGAATGCGAGCGCTACCGATCCGTCGCTTTGCTCGGCGAACGCGGCCACCAAAAACAGGATCGGTACTACTGCGAGGTCCTGGAACAGTAGTATGGAGAACCCGGTGCGCCCGGTTCTCGTGCCCAGGCGTCGGCTCTCGGCCAGGACCTGCATAACAATCGCAGTCGAGGAGAGCGCGAAGCCGGCGCCAAGCACCGTTGCGACCGGTAGCGTGTTGTCGAATTGAAAGGCGATTGCCGCGATCACGGCGCCGGTCAAGACGACCTGCGCGCCGCCAAGTCCAAACACGAGACGGCGCATCGCCCAAAGCCGATTGACCGAAAGTTCGAGGCCTATCATAAAAAGTAGGAATACGACGCCGAGCTCAGCCAAGGCGCGCACCCCCTCCAAGTCGGCAATTGCCGCGTAGCCAAGCCACGGCAGCACGTCGACAAAACGCGCGAGCCCGTGCGGCCCAATTACAAGTCCGACGACCAGGAAGCTGAGTACTGGGCTGATCTTGAGGCGACGGACTAACGGCACGACGATGCCGGCAGCGACGAGAAAGACAATCACCTCGCGTAGACTCAGCGTCTCGATATTCACAGGACCCTCCCGATCATTCTCACGAGTTGGGTCTGTTTAGCTGATCTCGGCAACCTGACGAACGGAAACGTTGCGAGGCGCGGCGAGACCGGAAAAATGATGAACCACCGAAAAGCGAATAAGCGACGGGAAAAGAACTACCGCCGGGGAAACTTAACTGCAAAGGCTATCTTGAGCGCGCCGACCCCCGTTTGGCCCCGCCAAAGCTTTTGGTGTTTGCATTCACGCGCGGCCCCTTAATCGAACTCGCGCCCGGATCGAACTGTCCGGGCCGGATTTTCTTCCCGGGCAGGTCCACTTCGGTGTCCTGCTTTTTGGCTCTCTGAGCCGATTTTGCCTTTGCCCGTTGGCGGGCTTTCGCTTTGGTCATATCAATTTCGTCTTTCTGAATTGAAATCCTGCAGCAAGCGACCGCCGGGACGGCTATGCCAGCTTGGGTGAGGTTGCCCGAACTTGCAACCGCTCTTATACCGCGAAGCCGGCCCGCCGTCTTGATAACGCTACAAGCACGGGCCGACTGCCGCACTATATCGGTGCATATCCCATCGCGTCCTTTTCGGTGCAAGAAGCCGAAGGTTGTACAATACCTAACGGTTTCGGCGTGTATCACCGCGCTTACCCTGGCTCTGCGGCCGGTTCCGGACACGCTGGCAACACACTGTTCCACGTGCAGGTTGAATCACCCGCCCGATCTGCACACTGGAAATGCCGTCGCGTAGCTGCAAACATGCCTGACGCCCGACGGTAGCCGGGTGAGAATTTACGGTCTGGACCAACACATCCTACCGAGCAGAAAGGGGGTAGCCGATGTCGAATACCTTTCTTGTGGCCGTCGATGGCAGCAAGGGCAGCGTCAGAGCTGCTGACTTCGCGACCGAGCGTGCGCTCGCAAGCAAGTCGAATTTAGTCCTTGCCTACGTCATCGAATGGTCGCCTTACAGTTTTCACACGCCCGAGGAACTGGCGGAGCGGCACAAACGCCGCGAAGAAGAGATCGAGCGTGCTCAAACAACGGTGCTTGAACCGATTGCCAAATCGGTAAAAGGCAAGGGCGTCAAAGTGGATGTCGTCGTCAATCACGGGCATCCGTCGGAGACACTGGTCGACCTCGCCAAAGAGCATGGCGCCACACAGATTTTTATCGGCCGCAAGGGCGAATCGCGCGTGGCATCTCTGTTGTTCGGCAGCGTCGCTGGATCACTGGTCCAGACGTCGCCGGTTCCCGTCACGGTCGTTCCCTAAAAAATTAACAAGTCGGACACAATTAAGGGGGGTGTCATGAAACGTATTCTTGCTGCCATGGCCATCATGCTGTTGGCCACCGCCACGGCACATGCCGCGGGCATTGACGAAACCATCAATACAGCAACCGCACCGATCGCCGCGTGGGTCGGCAAGGTCGTATTCTTCAAAATTCCGATTTTCGGCGCACAGTTGCCGCTGGTCGTATTGTGGCTGGTCGCCGGCGCCGTATTCTTTACTTTCTATTTGAGATTCATCAACATTCGCGGATTCAAACTCGCCATTCAGTTGGTACGCGGCGACTATGCCAATCCCAAAGATGCGGGCGAAGTCTCTCACTTCCAGGCCCTTGCGACGGCGGTCTCGGGCACGGTCGGAATCGGCAATATCGGCGGCGTCGCCGTTGCCGTAACGGTCGGCGGACCCGGCGCCACATTCTGGCTGATCATGGCCGGTTTTCTCGGTATGTCGACGAAGCTCGTCGAATGTACGCTTGGCGTCAAATACCGGAATGAGAATCCCGACGGCTCCGTTTCCGGCGGGCCGATGTACTATCTGCGCAAAGGATTTGCCGAGCGCGGCATGGAAGGATTCGGTAAGTTCATGGGGACCTTCTACGCCGTCGGCATTTTTATCGGCGCCCTTGGCATCGGCAATATGTTCCAGTCGAATCAGGCCTATGTGCAGTTGAACCACGTGGCCGGCGGCGGCCTGGACGGCCTCGGCTGGCTGGTCGGCCTGATCATGGCCGGAATCGTCTTTATCGTTATCGTCGGCGGCATCAAGTCGATCGCCCGGGTGACGGAAAAGATCGTGCCGTTCATGGCGATCTTCTACTGCTTCTTCGCCCTGATCGTCATCTTCCTGAACGCCTCCGTCCTTCCGGAGGCCATTGGCAATATCTTCTCCGGCGCATTGACCGGTGAGGGCGTAGCCGGCGGCGCCTTGGGGGCCTTGATTATCGGCTTCCAGCGGGCGGTTTTCTCGAACGAAGCGGGTATCGGCTCGGCATCCATCGCCCACTCGGCGGTACGAACCAAGGAGCCGGTCACCGAAGGCATCGTGTCGCTGCTCGAGCCTTTCATCGACACGATCGTCATCTGCACGATCACCGCCTTGGTGATCGGGACCTCCGCGGTCGCGGATCCGAACTTTGCGGGGACGGCCAAGGGCATCGCCATGACGTCGGCGGCGTTTGAGCGTCAGTTTGCATGGTTCCCGATCCCGCTTGCCTTCGCGGGCGTCCTGTTCGCCTTCTCGACCATGATTTCATGGTCGTATTACGGGCTGAAGGGGTGGACCTATATGTTCGGCGAGAGCATGCGCGGACAGACGATATACAAGCTGATCTTCTGTGCCTTTGTGGCGCTCGGCTGTGTCGTGCAGCTCGGTCCGATCCTGGATATCTCGGACGCGCTGGTGTTCCTCATCTGCGTCCCGAACATCCTGGGGCTCTATATCCTGGCGCCGATCGTCAGGAAGGAGCTCGAATCATATCTTGCCCGGATCGAAAGCGGCGAGATCAAGAAGTACAAAGGCGTTTAATTCGAAAACGGGAAGGTATTTTCCCAAGGCCCGGCCCATCGTGTGGCCGGGCCTTTTCTCGTTCCGTGTTTGAGACGGGCTTTGATGTGTACAATACCGGCGGCGCGCGATATGTAAGCCGGACGATGGAACCCGGGCGGCGACAGGCATCCTAAAATGAAGACGGTCACCTGGTACATCACCAAGCAGGTCCTCGGCATGACGCTGCTGGCCGCCCTTGTGCTCTGTTTCATGGTCTGGCTGTTCCGGTCCCTGCAGGTCGTGGACATGGTCTTGAACCGCGGCATCTCGCTGACGGGATTTCTGTATTTCGCATCGCTGCTGTTCCCGCGGTTTTTGCTTCTTGTCGCGCCGATGGCGGTATTCGGCGCCGCGCTGTTCACCTACAACAAAATGATTGGCGACAGCGAACTGGTCGTCATGCGCTCCGCAGGGTTGAGCCAGATGGCGCTGGCCAAACCGGCAATCATTATCGGCCTCGCGATTTCGCTGTTGTCGATCTTCATGAGCACCTATTTCGTCCCGCTCACCTTCCGGGAATACAAGGAACTGCAGCTGAAGTACCGCAATGACCTACCCAAACTATTGCTGCAGAAAGGCGTCTTCAGTCCGATGGCCGATGGCGTCACGGTGTATTTCCGCGACGTTGCGAAAAACGGCGCGCTGCTGGATGTACTGGTCCACGACAACCGGGACCGTATAAGGCCGGAAACCTACATGGCGAAACGCGGACTGGTGCATGAAGGGAAAAAAGGCCAATGGGTTCTCACGCTGAAGGATTTCAGCGTGCAGTACCTCGCAAACCCAAAAAAGGCTGCGGTCTGTGGGCCGCGCGCCCTAGCCGACAACCCCGACCGGACCGATTGTAGTCCACCGGCGTTCGAGCGCGCCGCGTTCTCCGACGCCAATCACGTCGAATTCGATTTCTTCACCGGGGGCGAGAGCAGCCTCTACCTTGGCCCCCGGGAACGGATGTTCGTCGAGTTGTTGGACCCGACGATTGTAGATCCAAGACTTCGCCGGGACATGCAGGCGGAGCTGCACTACAGGCTTGCCATGCCGCTGCTGCCGCTGACATGCGCCGTGATCGGCATCGCGATTCTGCTGTCGGGCAGCTTCAGCCGCCGCGGCCAGTTCAAATTGGTGCTCATGGCGGTGATAGCGGCCGCAGGTGTCATCATCGCCACGCATCTGCTGCGGAACTACGCAACGCAGCGTCCGTGGTTGATCGCCGTTATGTACGCGACAGTGCTGTTACCGCTGCTAATCGGCTTGCTTTCACTCGCGGCGCCCAGGCAGCTGCCCCGCGGCGGTCCCGCCGCACCGCAATAGCCGGCGTCCGCGCCCGGCCATTCAAATGTTGAGGCGCTTGAAAATTGGCTCCGGAATAGACCGGATAATGGTCATGATGCCCCACCAGAAAAACGGAAAATAGGCGACTTCCCTGCCCTTTTCCGCGAACCGCCAACACGCCGCCGCGCAAGCTTCGGGCGACGCCACGAGGAACAATCCCGGCAGACCGAAAGTCATGTCGGTATCCAGGAAACCGGCCTTGATCGTGGTCACCGATACGCCATGGCGGCACAGCCGCGCCCGTAACCCCTGAAGATACAGGTTCAAGGCGCCCTTCGCCGACCCGTAGACGTAATTCTTGATCCGTCCCCGGTCGCCTGCCACCGATGACAGGACAACCACTTTCCCCTCTCCCCGCGTCTCCAGATGCGGCGCCAGCCGGCTCAACAAAGAAACCGCGCCGAGATAGTTCACGTGGACGGCGCGCCGCGCCAAATCGAAATCAAGATCGATATCGTCCTGTTCCGGCATCGCGCCGAACAGGACAAGCACGTTCAGCCGTTCCGCCTTGCCGACACAGGCATCCACAAATGCCTGATGACTGTCGAAATCCTCCGCGTCGAACGTCAAAACCTCCGCACGGCCGCCGCCGCGCGCCATCGCATCATTGGCGGTGCGTTGCAGGTCGTCGCCGTCGCGGCCCGCCAGCAGAAGATCTGCGCCCTCGCCGGCGGCATGCCGGGCGAAGGCCCGCCCGATCGAAGAAGACGCGCCGACGATCAGCCAGGTGGTCCGGGCATCGGTCATTTGCCGCCGCCCTCGCGAATTTGCAGTCGCCGCGCGAGATCGGAAATGAACATTCCATCCGGATCGACCTGCTGTAGCACCTCGCGGAATGCCTTTAGCTTCGGGTACATCGTCGCGAAGCCTTTCGCGCTAAGGCAGGAATCCTTGGCAAGGTAAATCCGTCCCCCGTGATCCAGGGTAATGGCCTCCAGCCGCGTCATCAGATCGTCCATGCCGGCCCGCATTGGAAAATCCAGCGCCAATGTGTATCCGGGCAAGGGAAAGGAAAGGTGTCCTTTGCCGGCGGCGCCCAAGGTTTTCAACACGGCGAGAAAGGATCCTGCGCGCGCCGCGCTGGCGGTTGCCAAGAGCGTTTCAATGCCGGCGCGGGCCTCGGCGTCCGGAATGACGCATTGGAACTGATGGAAGCCTGCGGGCCGTACATTCGGTTCCATTCGTGAATACTGTCCAGCGGGTGAAAAAAGCGCGACATTTCGACCCGGCGCGAGCGGCCGGTCGCGCTCACCCGGCGCAAATACAGCGCGTTGAAGGCGGCAATCGACCAGCGGTTCAACACGGCACCGGGCAAATCGAACGGTATCTTGCGGGGGCGGCCGGATCCCGCCGGAACCCCGTCGGCCGCAACTTCCGCCGTCTCCAATATTCCGCGGCCCAGGTTCCCGCCCTGCGCCAGCGCATCGATCCAACCGACCGAATAGGTGGCGGTCCGGCGCGCATCCTCGAGCAATTCAAAAAACTCGTCCAGGTCGCGTGCCCGCCGTTCGCGCAGATCGACCGCATTGCTCGCCACGGGCAGAAGGCCGATGCAAACCGCGAGGATCATACCGGTCAGGCCTAGCCCGCCGATCGTGGCGGCGAACAGATCGTCGTCATCCGCCGCTGCGACGCGGCGGATCGAACCATCCGCCAGCAGCAGGTCGATCCACACGACATGGTCGCCAAATCCGCCATGCCGGTCATGGTTCTTGCCGTGCACGTCGTTGGCGACCGCGCCACCGATCGTGGCGAAGCCCGTTCCCGGTATCGACGGCAGCAGGAAGCCCTTCGGCACGAGCCACCGGTGCAACGCGGCAATGGTCGCACCGGCTTCGCAAACAAGTTCGCCTTTCGCCGCGTCGAAGGCGAGCACACGGTCCAACCGCTCGGTCAGCATCGCGTGTCCGCCATCGTTCAGCGCCGCATCGCCATAACTGCGGCCGCCGCCGAATGGGATCAAGCCCCCTTCCGGCCGAGACGCCACCGATTGGACCGCCGACGACCAGCGCTCGGGACGGCAGGCCCGGACCGAGGCGCGGCTGCTTCGGTCCCAGCCGGTCAATTGCAGTTCTTTCCAGGTCATGTTCGGCGCGCGCAGGCTTCTAAAAATGAATCATGTAGATGTATGTAGCGAGCCATGCGGCCACGGTCACCATGAGAAATGGATCATTAAAAAGTAAACTCGTCGGCGAGCCCGAACGCTCCTCCACCAGGGTGAGCTGCAGATACCGGAAAACGCCAGCGATTACATAGGGCGTCGTCAGATACAGCTTTTCGCTGCCAAGCCGCGCCATCGCATCCTGATCGGCGGTAAATATTAAATATGAAACCAGCAACGCCGACAGAGTCACCACGACGCACACATCGAGGAAAGGTTTCGTATATCCCGCCAAACTCACCCGATGTTCGGAATCCAATGCCATCACCAGGTCGTCGCGCCGTTTCGCCAATGCGATGAATAGCGCAAGCATACCGGCGCAAATCTGAATCCAGGCGGTCGGTTCCACTGCGATCACCGCGGCGCCCGCGTGCACACGCAGCACGAATCCCGCCGAAATTATCAAGACGTCGACAATGGAGATTGATTTGAGGCCGAGACTGTATCCCAAGTTCAGCGCCGCATAGGCGAGCACCACCGTTGCCGCGGCAGGACTGGTCAAGATTGCGATCAGCAGACCGGTGAAGACCAGCCCGATCGCCATTGCCAGACCGGTTGCCGGCCCGAGCAGACCCGACGCCAATGGCCGACGACATTTGATGGGGTGCCGCTTGTCGGATTGCCGGTCGCGCAGGTCATTGAAACAGTAGACACCGCTCGACACAAGGCAAAAACTCAAGAATAACAAAAGAGTCGCGGCTAGTGCCTTTATCGAAACGGCACTGGGTGTAAAGAATATCGGCGCGAAAACGAACGCGTTCTTTACCCACTGGCGCGGCCGCATCAACCGGACCATACCCAACAGCCGGCTTTCCACGAAATCCGTGTCGTGCCGATCGCCTTGCGGAATGGGGGTACTCATGGGGCGGCTCCTGGGTCGTCCGGCGGCTGCAGGACTGCTCAAACGGCGACTATTTCATAACGTTACTAATAGCCTGTTAACGAATTCGGCAGCCACAAAGTGAAGCGTGATGGATATTCGGTGACGGAAAGAACCTTTCAATACCGTTCCGTTCCGTACTATTAATCAAGGATAATAAAACCAAAGACAGGGAATGGGCAGCACTTCGATGAGTATCGACCAGTATTTTGCCGCACCGGCAGTTGCTTCCGCTGACATCGCGGGATCAGGCGCCCCCGTCGCACAAAGATCTGCGATGGCGGGACGGATGATGCGGGCAGGCGACGTGGCGTCCTAATAGCCACCGTCTGATCGGAGCGTTCTGGTGAAACTCTCGGCAACATTGTCGTCGTATTTGGGACGCCAATACATGTATTGGCTGTTCGGCGTGTTCCTGTGCTTTATGGCGATCGCCCTGCTTTTCGATTTTGTCGAAATGATGCGCCGCGCCGCAAACAAGGAAAATGCGACCGTCGGCATCGTCCTGCAAATGAGCCTTTTTAAGCTGCCGCACCTTCTGCAGACGACGCTGCCTTTCATGGTTCTGTTTGCCGGCATGTTCAGCTTTTGGCGCATGGCGCGCGCCAACGAAGCCGTGGTATCCCGCGCGGCGGGAATTTCCGCGTGGCAATTCATTCTGCCTGCCTTCCTGATCACGGCCCTGGTCGGGTTCGCGCAGATCACGGTTATCAATCCTTTCGCGGCGGCGATGCTCGCGAAATTCGAAAAGCTCGAGGCCGACTATCTGAAGGGCCGAACCAGCATGCTCGCCGTTTCAAGGAACGGATTGTGGTTGCGGCAATCAAATGACGATCAGGGCTATTCGGTCATACACGCGCTCCGTGTTGCGCAAGACAAGATGGACCTCCGGGACGTCATCATTTTCCGCTTTTCCCAAAAAGAGGAATTCATTGAACGGATCGACTCTGAATCGACGATGTTGCGGGATGGGTATTGGCTGATCCGATCGGGCTGGCAATCAACGCCGACCGAGGGGACGAAAGCCGTCAAGGACTTGAAGATCAAAACGGATCTGACGCAGAACCGGATCTTAGACAGCTTCGCCCCGCCCGAGACAATGTCATTTTGGGACCTGCCGGCATTCATTCGCGTGCTTGAAACGGCTGGATTCTCGGCACACCGCCATCGGCTGCATTTTCATGCGCTGATGGCCTATCCGCTGCTCCTGAGTTCGATGATACTCATCGCGGCGGCATTCACGCTGCGCATCAATCGCAGGACCCGCGCCACCATTACCCTGCTCGGCGGATTGTTGTGCAGCTTCGTGCTCTATTTCCTGACTGACGTGGTGCACGCACTCGGCCTTTCAGCCAGCATCCCCATTCCTTTGGCGGCTTGGACGCCCGCCGGCGTGTCGACACTGGTCGGGCTTGCCATACTGTTTCATTTGGAGGATGGCTGATGGGCGTCTTTCGAATGGTCGCCGTGCTGGTGACGATCCTCGCGGCGTCGATTCCCGCAGGGCAAACGCGCGAGATCGGTTCGCCAGACACCCCGGTATTGATCACAGCCGATGAGCTCAGCCGCGACGATGAACTCGGCGTGGTTATTGCGCGCGGCAATGTGGAGATCACCCAGGGCGACCGTATCCTCATGGCTGACTCCGTCAGCTACAACGAAAAATCGGATACGGTAAGCGCATCCGGCAATGTGCGGCTGATGGAGCCTTCGGGCGAGGTCATCTTCGCGGAATTCGTTGAACTCCGGGACCAGTTCAAAAACGGGATCGTCAAACAGATCCGCGTTCTGCTGAACGATGACAGCCGATTCGCGGCCCAAGAAGCGCGCCGCGAAGATGGCAATAAGTTGGTCATGAGACATGGCGTCTACTCGCCGTGCAAGGCATGCAAGAAAAATCCCGACCGACCGCTGATCTGGCAAATCAAGGCCACGCGAATAGAACACGATGAATTGCGGCGCGAGGTCCGCTACCACAACGCATTCCTGGAGTTGTTTGGATTGCCGGTCGCTTACATACCCTATTTCACCCATCCGGACCCCACGGTGAAACGAAAGAGCGGCTTTCTTGCTCCGGATTTCGGTGCAGGCGGAAATCTCGACGGATTTATCCGCGTGCCTTACTTCCTCACAATCGGCGACGACAAGGATGTGACGATCAGTCCGATCTATACCGTTGCCGAGGGCTTGGTCTTCAGCGGGGAATACCGACAAAGGTTCAACAAGGGTGAGGTAATTATTTCCGGAAGTGTCACCGAAGCCGACCGAACCGACACGGTCAACGGAGTCAGCGTGACGGAACGGGACAAGCTGCGCGGTTACGGCGAGATTAATGGTCGGTATGACATCGATCAGACATGGCGTGTTGGCGCGGACGCGCAACGGTCAACCGACCGCACCTACCTCAAGCGGTTCGACTTCTTTGAAAACAATCCGGATGTCTTGAAATCCAATGCCTATCTGGAAGGGTTTCGGCCACGCACCTACGCCGCGGCAAATGTGTATGCGTTCCAGGACCTCCGGCCGGTATCATCGAGACCGGAACAGCCGATTATCGCACCTCTGCTGCAATTCAATCATGTCGGCGAGTCCGACCAATACAGCGGCCGCCTGAGCTTCGATGCGGATTTCCGGCTGCTGACCCGAACCGACGGCCCGACAACGCAGCGGGTATCGGTCCGGCCGGGCTACGAGGTTTCGCACACCGCCGACGCCGGGTTCGTTACGACATTCTCGGCATCCGTCCTCGCCAACTTCTACAACGTAAATCAGACCGCCGGCCCATCCTTCAGACCCGATATCGAGAACAACATGAGCGGCCGGCTGTTGCCCCGGGCAACATTGAATTGGCGGTTTCCCTTCGTGAACACATCCGGGGCCTTTCGCAAATTAATTGAGCCGGTAGCCATGTTTACGGCGACGCCGAACGGCCAAAATCCCAAAAAAGTCCCCAATGAAGACAGTACGGTATTCGAAGCCGATGATTCGAACCTGTTGAGTCCGGACCGGTTACCGGGCACCGACCGAGTCGAAAGCGGTCAGCGCGCCATCTATGGATTGCGTGTCGGCGTCTACGGTAGCGGCGCCAGCCAGATGACGGCCTTCATTGGCCAAAGTTACCGGCCCACTACCGACAGCAGCTTGAACCAAGAAAACTTCATCGAGCAAGGCTTCTCCGATATCGTTGGACGAGTCGATATCACGCCAATGAAATACGTGGATGTGCTGTATCGCTTCGCCTTTTCATCGGATGACATCGGACGCCCGAAGCGGAGCGAGGTATCCTTCTCGCTCGGGCCACCGGCACTGAAATTTGAAGGATTTTATTCCTTTGTCGATGCCACGGGCGATTTTTCGGAACGCGAGGAAATAAAGCTTCGATTCTCGACGAAGATCACCGATCATTGGTCGCTTGCCGCAACGACACATCGCGACGTCGCCGAGGGCCGGGCACTGAAACATTCGGGGATTCTGCGATACGAGGATGAATGTTTTGGGCTCGAATTGGTGGGCACAAGAAGCTTCTTCGACGAGGAGGATATTGACCCTTCCGACTCCCTACTGATTCGTATTAAATTCAAGCATCTCGGTGAAGTCGGCACGACGACCGGATGATCTGGTGGGAGCGATGGTTATCAAGCGAACATGGGCTTACTCCCCTGTTGCGATTGTACGATTCAAGCGGCTTTTAGCCGCCGTCTTGATTTGTGGCGCATTCATCGCATCCACGGCAGGAACCGTCGATGCACAGGGCGTCATTCGGATCGCCGCGGTGGTGAACGAAGACCTCATTACCGCCTATGACCTTTCGAACCGAATTCGCCTCGTCATGCTCACCAGCCGGCTGCCCAACACGCCGGAAATCCAGCGCCGCCTATCCTCCCAGGTGTTGCGCAACCTCATTGATGAACGACTGCAATTGCAGGAGGCCAAACGCCTTAAAATCGAGATCCCCGACAAGGAGGTCGATAGCCTTCTTCTCAAACTGAACCAGCAGAACCGCGTGGAACCAGGTACGATCGAGCGCATGCTCTCGCGCGGCGGTATCGACGCGAGTGTTCTGCGTGCGAAACTCCACGCTGAAAACGCCTGGGCAAAAGTGGTTCGCCGGCAACTGCGGCGCCAGGTTTCCATTGGAAGCGAAGAGGTGGACGAAGAGCTGGAGCGCCTCAAGACGGTGCGGAATCAGCCGCGCCAGCAAATAGCCGAAATTTTCCTCAGCATCGACAACGAGGAAAACGAAGACCGGGTCATGGAACTCGCGGATCGTCTCATTAAACAGGTTCAGGCCGGCGCACGGTTCACGGCGCTTGCGCGCGAATTCTCACAAAGTTCCAGCGCCGCGGTCGGCGGCGACATGGGATGGGTTTCCAAAGGCCAGCTCGACCCGGCTTTGGAACAAAGCATCGCCGGACTAAAAAAGGGCGAGATTGCCAAGCCGGTTCGCACACTGGCGGGCGTTCATATCCTGATGCTGGTCAATCGCGTGAACGCGCAATCGACGTCCCTGCGCAAGACCACGATGGATCTTGCGCAAATCGTATTGCCCGTCGGCAAGGATGCCACCGATGAGGATTTGCGGAATATGCGTCTCAAGGCGCAGAATATTCGCAATGCGACTAAGGATTGCGCTGAGCTTCGGGAGGCCGCGAAGTCGATTGCATCTCCGAAATCCGGCGACCTCAAAGGGGTGACCGCCGACGACCTTCCCACCCAATTGCGCGATGCGGTTGCGGCGTTGAGAGTGGGCGAATCAACCCAACCGATACGGGTTGCCGAAGGATATCTCGTGATGACATTGTGTGCCCTCAAAGAGGACCTGGCCGGCCTGCCGAGCCGGAAACAGATCCAGCGGCGCCTCGGCGACCAACGGCTCAACCTTCATATCCAACGGTATATGCGCGATCTTCGGCGGACCGCCTTCGTGGATATCCGCGGATGATCGGATCGCCGCTCCCGATAGCGCTCACGATGGGCGAGCCCGCCGGCATCGGTGGAGAATTAACCCTGCGGGCATGGCTCGATCGTGAACGGTTGGGCTTGCCGATATTTTTTGCCGTCGACGATGTGGCGCGGCTGAAGGCGCTGGCCGGCCGCCTCGGTTGGGATGTTCCAATTGCCGAAATTGGCGATCCGGACGACGCCGCCGATCGGTTCGACGACGCCCTCCCCGTCCTCGCCAATCCCATTCCGGGATCGGTCGTGCCGGGACAACCGGACCCGAAAAATGCCGCCGCCGTCATCGATGCCATACGCATCGCCGTGGACCTGGTCGTCGCGGGCAAGGCCGGCGCATTGGTCACAAATCCCGTGCACAAGAAAACGCTTTACGACGGCGGCTTCCCCCACCCCGGACACACGGAGTTTCTGGCCGAACTGGCCGGCGGCGTGCGGTCTGTCATGATGTTGACCTGTCCGGGGCTGCGTGTAATTCCGGTCACCGGGCATGTCCCCCTTTTGGACGCGATTTCCAAACTCAGCAGCGCGGAGATCGTCGAGGTGGTGACGATCACGGACGCCGCCTTGCGGCGTGATTTCGGCATTGAGGTCCCGCATCTGATGGTCGCCGCGCTCAATCCGCATGGCGGCGAAGACGGGTCCCTCGGGCCCGAGGAAGAAGCCATCATCCGGCCCGCAATCGACGAGCTCAAGAAACGCGGACTTTCGGTCAGCGGCCCGGCGCCCGCCGACACGTTGTTTCATGAACGCGCGCGGGAAGCCTATGACGCGGCCATTTGCATGCATCACGATCAGGCGCTGATCCCGCTCAAGACCATCGACTTTCACAACGGCGTCAACGTCACCCTGGGGCTGCCGTTCGTCCGCACGTCGCCGGATCACGGAACGGCGTTTGAAATCGCCGGCATGGGCGTCGCCGACGTCACCAGTCTGGCGGCGGCACTTACCATGGCGCGCGATATCGTTGCGTGCCGAAGCGACGGCCGCAGGACGCAGCGAACCGCCCTTGCCTGACCGGGCCGACAACGACCAACTTGCCACTCTGCCGCCGCTGCGCGACACGATCGGCCGGCACGGTCTGAATGCGCGCAAGTCGCTCGGTCAGCATTTTCTGCTCGACCTAAATCTGACCCGGCGGATCGCTCAGGCGGCGGGCGATTTGAGCACGGGAACGGTAATTGAAATTGGGCCCGGCCCGGGAGGCTTGACGCGATCCCTGCTGGCCGAGGGCGCCCGCCGGCTAATTACGATCGAACGCGACGCCCGCTGCATCGAAGCGTTGGCACCGCTCGCACAAGCCGCCGGCGGCCGGTTGGAAATCGTTGAAGGCGACGCCGCCAAGATCGATTGCGCCGCACTGGGGACACCACCGCGACGTATCGTCGCCAATCTGCCCTACAATATTTCAACGGTTCTCCTGATTCGATGGCTGCGCGATGCGGCGGCGTTTCACAGCATGACCTTGATGTTCCAGAAGGAGGTCGCAAACCGGCTGATCGCATCGCCGGGAACCTCTGCATTTGGCCGGCTTTCCGTGATGGCGAACTGGCTCTGCGAGACTCGGATATGTTTGAACCTGCCAGCCCGCGCCTTCACGCCGCCGCCGAAAGTCGACTCGAGCGTGGTCCAGTTTTCCCCGCGGGAATCGCCCGAACCGGCCATCTGGGAGGCCATGGAAACCGTCGTCGCAGCGGCATTCGGGCAGCGGCGCAAAATGTTGCGCAGCGCGTTGAAGACTCTGAAAACGGACCCGCTGCCGCTGCTGGCCGCGGCGGAAATCGAACCGACCGCGCGGGCGGAAACCCTAACGATCGGCCAATTCGCGGCGCTGGCGCGCGCCTTCAGCGCCCGGAACGCAGCCCCTTGACGAATTCACCCAATCCGATCATCCGTTCGCGGCGCAGCCGCTCGGCCTCGAGGATCGCCGTCACATTCCGGACGCTTTCCTCGATGTCGTGATTCACGATGATGTAGTCGTATTCCGCATAGTGGCTCATTTCGTCCGACGCCTTGCCCATCCGCCGCGCCACCACTTCCGGCGGATCCTGCGCGCGCTTCTTGAGCCGGCGCTCCAAATCCGCCGTAGATGGCGGCAGGATGAACACACTGACCAGATCCTCGCCCGCCTTCTCTTCGATCTGCTGCGTCCCCTGCCAGTCGATGTCGAACAGCACGTCCTGGCCGCGATCAAGCGCCTCCAGGACCGGCGCCGCCGGCGTGCCGTAATAATTGTCGAAGACTTTCGCGTATTCGAGCAGCTCCCGGCGGTTGACCATCAAATTGAAATCCGCCACGTCGACGAACCGGTAATCCCGCCCCGCCACTTCGCCCGGCCGCTTGGGCCGGGTGGTGACGGACACCGACATGGTAATCCCCGAATCCCTTTCCAGAATAGCGCGGGAAATTGTGGATTTCCCCGCACCGGACGGCGACGAAAGCACAAGCATCAGCCCGCGCCGGGAGATCGTATCTAAATCGCTGCTGGCACTCATTCCAGATTCTGAACCTGCTCGCGGAATTGCTCGACGGTCGCCTTCATGTCGAGCCCCACCCGGGTCAAATCGACATCATTCGACTTGGAGCATAACGTGTTCGCTTCGCGGGTCATCTCCTGACACAGAAAATCCAGCCGCCGGCCAATCGCCCCGCCGCCCTCGAGCAATTCCCCCGCCGAGGCGAAATGGGAAGCGAGCCGGTCGAGCTCCTCGCGAATGTCGCCCTTCACGGTGAGCACCGCGAGTTCCTGGGCCAGGCGCTCTTCGGGCAGCGTGGGAACCGCATCCAGCAACTCCTTGAGCTGCATGGTCCAACGTTCTTTGACTTTTTCCGGCCGCAGCGATTCAACCGATGCCGCCTCCGCGCGCAGCGCTTCGAGGTCCGCGAGCTGTCCCGACAGAACCACCGCCAGTCGATCGCCCTCTTCCTGGCGGGCTTCGGCGAGCGCATCAAGCGCCTCACCCAGCGACTGAGCCATGCCGTCCAACCGGGCCGCGACATCTTCCTCGGATTCCGGCGTATCGACCGCCTCGACCACGCCGCGAACCGCCAGCAAGGCCTCGATCCGCGGTGCATCGGGCGACACCCGGCCCTGATACCGGCGCGCTTCCTCTACCAGCATGTCGAGCAGGTCGCTATTGATGCGCATCGGGACCTCCGACTGCGCCGTCCCGGTCCGGCTAAGGCCGAGATTCAAGGAAAACGCGCCGCGTTGAAACCGCTTGGAAATCGCTTCGCGAACGACAATATCGAGCTTTTCATGGCCCTGCGGCGGACGGAACCGGATGTCACGGGAGCGCGCATTTACGCTCTTGGCTTCCCAGCTCCATTGCCAGGACCCGTGCTGTCCGCCGGCCCGGGCGAACCCTGTCATACTGGCAACGGCCAAAAATATGCTCCTTCAAGAAAACTTGCAGCTGAGGCGAGACATTTTCGCGCCGCACTATATCCTGCTCCCCGTGACGCAACAACAATCGCACGGTATCCCCAACCCCATGTCCGTACGCGTTCCCGCACCGCCGCAATCGATCCTGCTCACCGGCGCATCCAGCGGCATCGGCGAGGCGCTCGCCCTCGCCTACGCTGCGCCGGGCGTCCGTCTCGCCTTGGGCGGCCGCCACCAAGGCCGGCTGGACGCGGTCGCGGAACAATGCCGGCAACAGGGCGCGGAAGCCGACGGCCGGACTATCAACGTCACCGACTGCGACGCCATGCGGGACTGGATCCGGTCGGCCGAGCGGGCGCGCGCGATCGACCTGGTCATCGCCAATGCGGGAATATCGGCCGGCACTTCCGGCGGCGGCGAAGCGGAACGCCAAGTGCGCCTGATCTTCGACACCAACTTGACCGGAACCTTGAACACCGTACATCCGGCCATCGACGCGATGCGCACGCGCCGCCGGGGACAAATCGCCGTCATGAGCTCGGCCGCCGCCTTTCGCGGCTTCCCGGGCGCGCCCAGCTATAGCGCCAGCAAGGCCGCGGTACGTATTTACGGCGAGGCGCTGCGCGGCATGCTCTATCGCGACGGCATCGGCGTCTCGGTGATCTGCCCGGGGTTCGTCCGCAGCCGGATAACCGCGGCCAACCAGTTTCGCATGCCGCTGTTGATGGACGCCGACCGGGCCGCGGCAATCATCCGGCGCGGTTTGGCAAAAAACAAACCCCGGATCGCCTTCCCGTGGCCGACCTATTTCGCGTCTTGGCTGACCGGCGCGCTGTCGCCGGGCCTGACCGATGTGTTCTTTCGCAATCTGCCGGAGAAATGATGCCGCCTCGGCTTGGCGCGTCCAGCGCTCTGTCGGCGACCTGGATGCGCAAAATTGGGTCCGGTTATCGTTCGAGCCGGGGATTGAGAACGTCGCGCAAACGGTCACCAACCAGATTGATGCTGACAATGGTGACAAGCAGTGCGACACCCGGCAAAACGCTGATCCAATATTTCCCGCCCAACAAATAGTCATAGCCGTTCGAGATCAACAGGCCGAGCGAAGGTTCCGTGACCGGCAAGCCGAGGCCGAGAAACGATAGCGCCGCCTCGAGCGCGATGGCGTTCGCAACTTGCACGGTCGCGATGACGATGAGCGGCGGCAGGCAATTCGGCAGCAGATGGCGGAAGATCATACGGAGACTGGACAACGCAAGGCTGCGCCCCGCCTCCATATACTCCTTGTTCAATTCGGCCAGAGCGGTGCCCCGGACCGTGCGGGCATAGTACGCCCATTGCACGATAACCAGTGCCGCGACCACCTTGTCGACCCCCTTGCCCAATACGGCGAGGAGGATCAGCGCGATCAACACGGTGGGAAAACTGATTTGAACGTCGACCGCCCGCATGATGAGCGTATCAATCCGGCCGCCGTAATAGGCCGAGCACAAACCGACGCAAGTCCCTGCGATTACCGCGAGCGTGGCGCTGCCGATGCCCACAAAGATGCTCAGCCGCAGGCCGTAAAAAATCGCGCTCACCATGTCACGGCCCTGATCGTCGGTGCCGAGCCAGTACGTGCCGCCGGTATAAGCCTTAGAGCCCGGCGGCAATAGACTGTCGAGCACGTCGATCTCGCCGAGGTTGTACGGGTTTTGTGGCGAAATCAGCGGCGCGAAGATCGCGACGCAGAGGATTATCACGGTGACCGCAAAGCCGAACACGGCCAGCGGGCTTTCCATATAATCCGTCAGCAACCGCATGAAGGGCGTCTGAACCGGTACTGCGGCCGGATCCTTGCCATCTTCAAAGCGGCGCTCGGGGACGGTGCTCATACCTTTTCCTGCGTCAGCCGAACGCGCGGATCGACCAGCGAATAAATAATATCGACCACCAGGTTGATGAAGATGAACAAGGTCACGACGATCAGCATGTAGGCGACGATCACCGGACGGTCGAGCAGGTTGATCGAGTTGACGACGAGACGGCCGATACCCGGCCATGCAAATACGGTTTCCGTGACGATAGAACCGGCCAACAGGTCGCCGAATTCCAGACCGACAACGGTGACCAGCGGAATCAGGATATTCTTCATGGCGTGGACCCCAACGACACGCCGGTTCCGGAGCCCCTTGGCACGGGCAAACTTGATGTAGTCGGTCAGCATCACTTCACGCATACCGGCGCGCGTCAGACGAATCACAAGCGCCATCTTGAGCAGCGAAAGATTGATCGCCGGCAGCAGGATGTGCGTGAAGCCGTCCCAAGTCAGGATGCTCAATTGAATGCCGAATACTTCGACCGTGTGGCCGCGACCGGTCGACGGCAACCAGCCCAGCATGACGGCGAAGACCATAATCAGCATCAGGCCAACCCAAAAAGACGGCAAGCTGAAGCCAAGAATCGATCCGGCCATGATGGTCCGCGAAACCGGCGACTCCGGATAGAGTCCGGCGAACATTCCAAGCGGTATGCCGATGCCGAGCGACAGCAGAAGGGCGACGATCGTCAGCTCGAACGTTGCCGGAAGACGTTGCGCGAGCAACTCGACCGCCGGCACTCTGAACACGAAGGATTTGCCGAGATCCCCGCTGAGCGCATTGCCCACAAAAACGCCGTACTGCTGCCACAGGGGCTTGTCGAGCCCCATTTGCCGGCGCGCCAGCTCGACATCCTCATCGGTGGCGTCCTCGGCAATCAACAGTTCGACCGGATCGCCGACGGCAAAGACTCCGGTGAAGACGATCACCGACATCACGAACAGCACGACGACGCTTTGCATCAGCCGGCGAATGAGGAAGACCGACATCGTCTACCCGGCGCGTATGCTGATAACGGTCGGCGGACGCGGACAGCAGAACACTGCCGGCCGTCCGCCGGCCGTTACCCGATCATTTCTTTTCACGTACCGACATCGCCAGCGTGTATTGGTCGAGCCGCGGCGTATAGACCAAATCTGGTTTGGTACCCCATGAAAAAACCCAGAAAACGAGAGGCATCATCGCGACCTCATCCATCGCAATCTTTAAGCCTTTCATCGAAAGATCTTCACGCCTCTCGGCATTCACCTCGACCGTAGACAATTCGCCATACCGATCGACTTCGGCGTTGGAATAGCGCCCGCGATTGGCGCGACCGGTGCGCTTCTTCTTATTGTAGGTCATGACGTTGGGATTGAGGATGCCCATCGGGTCCATCAGGCTGTTACCCCAACTGCTCATATACAGCGGAAGCTCCAGCTTGCCGCGGCGCTTCGAGAATACCGAATGCGGCATCGTCTCGACCTTCATCTCCATATTGAGGTGCCGCGTCCACATCTGCGCCACCACCTGGATCGTCTTGACCGCATTGACGATACGGTCGTTGGACGTGTGGATGGTCACCCTGAAGCCATCCGGATAACCCGCTTCCGTCATCAGCTGCTTGGCCTTCTTGGGGTCGAATGTCGACATGTCGTAGTTTGGGATGTGGCCGAACATGCCCTCGGGCAGATACTGGCGGGCGCGTACCGCCTGGCCCTGGTTGACCCGCTCGACGATGACATCCCGGTCGATCGCCAGATTGAGCGCCTGACGCACCTTGAGTTTGCGAAACGGGTTTTCCTTGAGCGGCTTGCCGTCCTTGCCCGAGAAATGTTTCGTCTTGTCCGGTTCCTGCACGAAACCAGGGACGAACATGGTGAATCGGGTTGTCGGGCTGGTCCACAGTTTCAAACGCTTATCCGTCTTCAGGCGCTTGATGTCCGTCGTCGGAACCGCGGATATGATATCCACATCCCCGGCGAGCAGCGCGGCGAGCCGGGTAGAATCGTTCTTCATGATTTTGAACGTGACTTTGTCCCAGGGCTCCTTGCCACCCCAATAGGTATCGTTGCGGACATATTCGACGCTTGCGCCGGGCACCCATCGCACAAACTTATATGGTCCAGTGCCAATCGTCGCCTTGCCGGTGGTGTAGTCTTCGGTCTTTGCCCCTTTGCCGTTCTTCTCCGAAATGATGTAGATGCGGCTGATATTCTTAAAAATTAGCGGGATCGGTTTCTTCGTGGTAAATCGCATCGTCCAATCGTCAACGGCTTCAATTTTCGTAACGCCCTTCATGAAGCCCGCAAAGGAACCCGGGCTGTTGGGAACCCCCTTGATCACGCGGTCGAACGAAAACACGACATCCTTCGCGGTGAATGGCGTTCCGTCGTGGAACTTCACGCCGCGCCGAAGCTTGAGCTCGTACTCGGTGGGGCTCAACGCCTTCCAGGAGGTCGCGAGACTGGGAACGAGGTTGCCCTTGACGTCCGTTTTTACCAGCGTCTCGAAGACGTGCATGGCGTTCGAATTGTTCTGACCGTTGTTGTGCCAATGGGGGTCGACGCCCGTCAGCACTGCGCCGAGGCCGATCACCAAATCCTTGGCGGCGACAATCGAGGCCGACATAGACACGGCGGCGGCCACGACCGTGGCAAACAATATTTTGCGATTCATGGTTTCCTCCCGTCCTGTGTGTTATCGAGCAGATTATTCGGGACTTGGCGTTTTTTTAGGGTAGCGCTCTCTACAGGGAATAATTATCCGCCCAATTCTGTTGCGCTGACTAGAGCCAAACGCGAATAAATTTAAGCCGCACTTGGAGACGGGTCCCTGAAAACCAACCACACGGCGAATACGCTCCCGGTGTCTCGGAGTATCGACCAACGACTCGGCGCCTGGTTCGACCGACGGATTCTGCCGCAACGCGCCGGAGAAATGCGTGCGGCGCGACTTGGTATCGAAGCCGCCGAACCGCGCCGCGCTACTTTTCGTCAGGCAATACCAGACGGCTTCAGTTTCGAATTCCTTTCAACTACCATGGCGACCGGGCCAACTGAGTTGCCGGAGTGGGTCGAATGGCGAATGGCTTCACCGTGCATGAATCGCTGGACCACGCCCCGCGCATGTCTGGTCCTACCTCACGGATTTTAGCAACGCCCCGGAATGGATGGCGGGAATTGGGGCCTTTACCCAGATCACTCAGAATCCCCTGGAAATCGGAACGCGGTTCGGCTTCCAGGCGCGCGGCAAGCAGCGCGAGACCCGCGTGACCGACTTTGACTCCGGCAAGCGAATTGCCCTGACGTCGACGCAAGGCGGCGTAACGGCCACCTATACATATTCGGTCGCGCCCGCCGGCGGCGGAACGGAGATGACTCTAAACGCCGTGTGCGACGCCACGGGTCTTTGGAAACTGATCCATCCGGTTATCGTCTTTGCGATGAAGAAGAGCGACGCAACCCAGCTCGCGAATTTGAAACGAGCCATGGGCCGGACGGCCACCCCTTATCCATAGATATGGATATCAAGCTGGCATTCCTCGCGGATCGACCGGATCTCATTCCGACCCTTTGCGAATGGTTCGCTGAGATTTGGGCGCCGTATTACGGGCCCGATGGACCAGGCAACGCGGCGGCCGACTTGTACGCCGGCTGCCAAGTGAACGCCCTGCCGGTTTGCCTCCTTGCGGTCGACGGCGCGGGCGAACCAATGGGCACCGCATCGCTAAAGACCGTTTCCGTGGCCGACTTGCCGCGGCATGGCCCGTGGCTGGCAGCCCTGGTCGTCCGGCCGAACTGCGCGGGACGCGGCATTGCAAATTTTCTCGTCCAGGCGATCGAGATTGAGGCGGCGCGGCGTGGCGAAACCGCGCTCTATTGCGACGCCAACACCGACGAAACCCTCAAGAACCCGGGCGGCTGGGAGGAAGCCGATGCCAACCTCCTCGTCAATCGTGGGTGGACCGCCATCGGCACCGGCGATTCCTTGCGCGGCGTGACCGCGATTTTTGAATTTGCAATCCACGCGGACTGACACGCTACGGATCGTGATAATTATTCATCAATCAGAGTGGTGCCGTCACCTGATGGTCAAAACCAAAATTTCACGCCGGAAACGAAATATACGTTCTCCGTATCCTCGCCTTCCTCCCGCGCAAAATCGGCGGTCCTGCCGAATTTTCTCTCCCAGTGAACGCCGACGTACGGCGCCAATTTACGCCAAAATTCGTAGCGCAGCCGCAATCCCAGCTCGAGATCGTTCACGCCGGCCCCCGACCCAATCGCGGTATCTTTCGTGAACGCTACATTGACTTCCAGAAGCGGCTGCAGAATCAATCTCTGCGTCAGCAGGAAATCCTTCTCCGCTTCGAACCGGACCGACACCGCGCCGATCTCGCTAACGAAGAGATTAGCGTCCATCTCAACAAACTGTACTGCCAAACCTTCTACGCCGATTACGCCGTACGTCCGGTCCGGGTCCGGCCGGATGTCGTGGCGGACCCCGACATTGGCGTCAAAGAAATCCGAGATGGGACGGCGATACAGCAGTTGAAATTCCGCCGCTTCCAATTCCTCGTTGACCGGATTCTCTCCCTCTGACTTGAAGGCAAGACGGTGGTCGTCATTCCCTATCCAGGCGTTGACGTCCCACGCCACCACATCGGTTCCATCGCCGATCCGGTATTCGAGCTGCTCGACCTCGAAAGATTTGAAGATCGTATCGTCGAGCTCGGCCGCCCCGGACGGCGCCGGCAAAATCAACACCCCCGCCGCAAATAGCGCGGCACGGAGACTCAAAACTCGCGTCCTCATTGAGGCGCTTCCGCCAGATCGCGCTTGACCACCACCTTACGGAACATGCCCGACGCCATGTGAAAGGTGAGATGACAGTGAAATGCCCACTGGCCCATCGCATCCGCCTCGATATCGGCTTCGACCGTGGTCCCGGGCGCAATCGAAATCGTATGCTTGGCCGGATTGTATTTGCCGCTGCCGTTGTCCAGAATTTGCCACATGCCGTGCAAATGCATGGGATGGGTCATCATCGTCGTGTTAATGAACTTGAAGCGCACCCGCTCGCCGTATTTCAGGTAAATCGGCTCGGCGTCGGAATATTTCGTGCCGTTGATGGTCCAGACATAGCGCTCCATGTTGCCGGTCAGGCGGACGACGATCTCACGATGCGCTTTTCGGTGCGGATACAGCGGCCTGAACGCCTTCAAATCCGCATAGGACAGGAACTTTCCGCCATTCGCCGCCTTCGGCGTCAACCCGCTGCCCGCCGCGTAGAACGGGTCGGCCTTCTTGGCCGCCATCCCGTGCGCCGAATGATCCATGCCTTTCATCACCGTGCCGTCAGGCATTTTGTGAGTGCCCGCCGGCATGCCCTCGGCGCCATGCTTCATCGCGCCGTGATCCATCGAACCGTGTCCACCGTGCCCCTCATGCCCGGCCATGTCGGCCATGGTCAGGAACTGCGGCGGACGCGGCCCCGGCACCTTGTCTTTCATCCCCATTCTGGGCGCCAGCGTGCCTCGCGCGTGCCCCGTTCGCGCCATCGCCTCGGCGAAGATCGTATAGGCCTTGTCTTCCTTCGGCCGAACGATGACATCGTAGGTTTCGGCCACCGCAATGCGGAATTCGTCGACGGTGACCGGCCGCACATTGTTCCCGTCGGCCTGCACCATCGTTAGTCTGAGACCGGGGATCCGGACGTCGAAATACGACATCGCGGACGCATTGATGAATCGGAGCCGGATGCGCTCCCCGGGCTTGAAAAGTCCTGTCCAATTCTGATCCGGATTCCGACCGTTCATCAGGAAGGTGTAGCCGCTGACATCGGCGATGTCGGAGGGCACCATGCGCATGTCGCCCCAGTCCATGCGGTCGGACAGTGCGGCCCCGAGCCCCATCTTACCGATATCCTCGAAAAATGTGCCGACCGTGCGCCGCTGATAATTGTAGTAGTCAGATGACTTTTTCAGGTTGGCCAAGATGGTTTGCGGGCTATCCGTGTGCCAATCGGACAGGACGACGACATATTCCTTGTCGTAGCGGAAGGGTTCGCGCTTTTTCGGCTCGATGATGATCGCGCCATACATGCCGACCGGCTCCTGCAGGCCGGAATGGCTATGATACCAGTAAGTACCGCTCTGCTGCGCCGGAAAGGTGTAGGTGAAGGTCGTTCCCGGCTTGATGCCCGGGAAACTGATCCCCGGCACGCCATCCTGCTGGTAGGGCAGTATCAATCCATGCCAATGAATCGACGTATCTTCGTCCAGCCGGTTGGTCACCTTGATGGTGAGCTCTTCGCCTTCCTTGAAACGCAGAACCGGCCCGGGGACGGTGCCGTTGAAGGTCATTGCCGTCTGGCGTTCGCCGGCGACGTTGATGGCCGTCTTGGCGATCTCCAGATTGTATTGTCCGGCGGTCGCCATCGACGCGACGCCGAGCGCAAAACAGAAGCCCATCGCGATAGCGCCGGCGAATTGTCTGAGGTTTCCGATCATTGGTGCCACCTATCGGATAAATCGTTTATCGAAACTTTATCTCGCCCATCATACCGGATTCGTAGTGACCGGGAATGTTGCAGGCGAACTCCAGCTTGGCGCGCTTGTTGAACGTCCAGATGATCTCGCCGGACTTGCCCGGTTCCAGGAGAACGCTGTTGGGATCGTCGTGGGACATTTTCATCCCGTCGCCGTGATCCATTTTCATACGTTCGTGATTGATGCGATCGGCCTCGATCATGCCGTGCTCCATCATCACCAGCATCTCCTTCTGGTGAGCGGCATGCATGGCCGCCGTGCCGAGCCCGAACTCGTGCAGGAACTCGCCCTTGTTCGTGATCTTGAAGCGGATGGTCTCGCCGGGCTTCACGGATATCGATTCGGGCTCATAGAAATTGTCCCGCATGGTGACGACGATCGTGCGCGTCACCTTTGAAGCCGTCCCCGGCTTGCCAATTGCCGCCGCAGCGCCATGGTGACCGCCCGCGCCATGTTTGCCGGCTGCGTTGACGCGGTCGGCCGCTCCGCCGGCAAACGCCAAGAGCGCGGCGGCCAGTGTCCCAGCCGTGAAAAAAGTCTTCGTGGTGCCCCAATTCATTGACCGCATAAGACGTTTCCTTTCGATCTGCCCGACAATGCCTGCCACCGACAAAGATAACCCGCCGGATATGGCAATTCTATGAATGAGTTGCCGAAGCGAACTTCAGGCGGCGCTACCATGTCGCGCCAAACCGTCGCGGACCCTAGGGCTTCCCGTAACGGGAGGGTCAAGCGCAAAAATAGCGCGTGATGCGCATTCGATAGGCCCGGAAACCCGGATGGCTCTGATGCCCGGTTATCGCCCAAGTTCGGCGATTACAATTTCTGCCATTGAAAATCCCTAAAGTCGTCAGAATAAAACCGCAAACAACATTTTTAATTTAGGCTCATACTTAGTCGTAAATGTCGATTGACACTTTGATGTGTGGAATCAAACATATCATGACGAGATATGAGTTCTTAAAATACAGCGTGAATTACTTGTTCGCTAACCGCGTGCACGGCACTTTGCCATGGCGGTGAACGATCGCCCTGCATTCGGTCATCACCCCATTTCCGTGGCGTTCGTAGCGGCGCTTAGTATTCCGTTTATCCTGCTTGCGGCCTGCGACGACCGGCCGGTCGAACCAACCGATCCAAACGCCGAACTCATCGCAAAAGGCCGGGATATTTTCTTCAATGAGACCTTCGACGGCAACGGCCGCACCTGCGGGACCTGTCACCCGGCGGAGAATAACTTCACGATAGATCCCGCTTTCATCGCGACGCTGCCGCCCGATGATCCACTGTTCGTGGCGGAGACCAACCCTGCCCTTGCCCGGAATTTTGAAAAACCCGTTTTGATGCGCGCCCTTGGCCTCATACTTGAGAATCAGGATGGGTTCGACGATCTCGAAAACAATTTCAATATGCGCGGCGTGCCCCATACGCTTGCCATGCCCACGTCCATTGCCAGCCCTCAAGGGCCCCGCACCGGGTGGTCCGGCGATGGCGCGCCCGGTGACGGCTCGCTACGATCCTTCGCGGTCGGCGCGGTTATCCAACATTTCCCAAAAACCCTGGGTCGCGTGCCCGATGTCGATTTCCGGCTGCCGACGGATGCGGAGCTCGATGCGCTGGAGGCGTTCCAACTATCGCTTGGACGACAGGCGGAGTTGAGCCTGCCCCTGCCGCTCAAGGGCGACGTGGCGAAGCGCGGACAGGCAATATTCGTCGACGACACTCTCGGCAAATGCAATATCTGCCATCGGAATGCCGGTGCAAACGCCTTGCTTGCGGGCCAGGACGCGGGAAATGCCAACTTCAATACGGGCGTTGAGAATCTCCCCGACCAGCCCGCGGACCTGATCGACCCGAAAGTGCCGCCGGATGACGGATTTGGCACGCCGGGCGACGGGACGTTTAACACGCCAACCCTCGTGGAAGCCGCGGATACAGGCCCCTTCTTTCACAACAACGCGATCGAGACGATTGAAGGAGCCGTCGCATTCTATAACGGCGATGCGTTCAACAATTCACCCGCGGGACAGGTTCTTTCGGGCCTGGATCCAAACGGCGTCGGCATACGCCTGGATGCAACGCAAGTCGTGGCGGTCGCTGCATTCCTCCGGGTAATTAATGGCCTCGAGAACATCCGCCAAAGCATCGCACTTTTGGAAAAGCGCACCAAAAGCTCGCTAAGCCAAGCCGCGGCGGAAACGGAAGATGCCGCAAAGGTTCTGAGTGGCGGCGGGCTGCATCCGGAAGCGGTTGCAAACCTGCGTGACGCGAGGCGGCATATCCGAAATGCGGGCAAGAGTTTTTTCTCGAAGACACGCCTCATTCGCGAAGCCCTAAATTCATTGAAGAAGGCGCGCGCGGACCTGATTCAAGACAGCTAACCGGAGACGAACGATGCAACCAGTCGAGATTTACACAGGATGACCGGCATCCTTCGAACCGCCGTTGCGACGGTAGCGACGGTCCTCGTCATGATGGTCGGACAACCGTCCACGCAGGGCCACCAGGAAACGGAACGGTATATCCCCATCGACCGATCGCCTGGAATATCAGGCAAGCAATCCTATATCGGCACGATCCAGGCTTACGATCCCACGCAACGCACGGTCACCGTGAAAGGCGAGGCTGAACCGGTAACCGTTTCCATCACGGAGCGGACACGGATCTGGCTTGATCTGTCAAAGATAAAGAAATCGAATCGCGCCGGCGAAACATCGGCGTTACAGGTCGGACGTCGAACGGAGGTGAAATTCGAGAACCTGGATCGCAGACAATTCGCCGACTGGATCAAAGTGGAAATACTGCAATCCGAATAGACAGATCGAACGCGCGATTTTGACGGATACGCCGATTATAGGGTTTGGGCAGCCATAATTTCAGGCCCAGGACAGGTCGGCCCAAACGCCCGCATGGTCGGACGGCCATAAGGATTCATCCTTGACGTCCGGTATATTGAAGCAGACGCCGCTTTCACCCACATCGATCGGGCCGCGCACCCAGATATAGTCGATGCTCCGGTCGAACCGGTCCCAATAGGGGTGCGTCACCGCGCCGGCCGCATCGGCGAGCGGGGTAAATGCGGTGGGCGCGCTTTGCGTCGCCGTGAATTGCCCGGCCATGCGCCGCGCCGCCGCTGCGTCCGGGGGCGCGTTAAAATCGCCGCAGACGATTTGCGCATCGGCATCGTCCCGCGAAGCAATCCATTCCAGCAATTGCTGGACCTGAAATTCGCGCAGGGATTCGTCGCCCCGCGACATGAACAGATGGGTGACATAGACGTCGAGGATGCGGTTCTCGATCTCCATCCGCGCGACCAGCGCCACATAGTCCCGCGTCTGGTAGTCGAGATTGCCGGTCTCCAGGACCGGAAACCGCGTCAACAGCCCCTCGCCTTCGACACGCGATCCGGAATTCGTCTTGCTCTGTTGAACCAGTGCGTATCGCCGGCCAAGCCGCGCGATCGCTTCCCGCTGGAGCCAGCGGCCGGTCTGTTTCGGCAGGCAAATTTCGTTCATCGCGAAAATGTCCGGCGCCAAATCGCCCAACTGATCGGCGACGAGGCCGCGCCGCTGCTCCCAGCGCCGATGATCTTGCTCCAAATTCAGGAATGCGACACGAAACGGCATGCTATCGGCTCCGTCAGCCCTCGGTCCATACGGCGAGTTCATACCCATCGGGGTCGGTGAAATGGAACCGGCGCCCGCCCGGAAACTCGAAAATGGGTCTCACGATTTTGCCTCCGGCGGCTTCGACGCTCTTCAGGACATCCGCCAGGTCGTCGCCATAGAGAACCACCAACGGTCCGCCCAAGGTCACCGGTCCGCCCGCGTCGAACCCACCCTTCATATGGCCGTCCGAAAATTCACAATACCCCGGTCCATAGTCGGTAAACGTCCAGCCAAACGCCTTGCCATAGAAATCCTTGGACCGGCCTATATCCGCCACATTGAACTCGATGTAGTCGATGCGACGATCCTGCTGCGGCTTTTCCATCCCTGCGGCGCTCTCCATCCGAGTTACGGCAATCGCATGCCGAACAGTGGCACATCATATCGCGATAGCGGACGGAGGAAAAAGCGGCATCCATGCGGTGCGCTCCAGAGCCCGTCACAAACGTGCCAAATTTCGATGCTACCCAATTGGTTAAAGGACCCTAGACTGTCGAGAGGATGGTCTTAGGGCCCGTTACTCGGAAATTGCAATCGGCACGAACCATGGAAAAATCCCACCTTCGATATGCTCTGATCCTGTTGGCCTTGTTCGCCGCGGTCTTTGCCGCCCTCGCGATCGAGCCGAATCACCGGGACGATTGGGCCCTGGAGAACGTGCTGGTCGTCGTTGGAATCATCACTTTGGTGGCGACCTACCGCCACTTTCCGTTCTCGCGCGTTTCCTACACGTTGATCTTCCTCTTTCTCTGCGTGCATGAGGTGGGTTCGCACTACACCTATTCCGAAGTGCCCTACAACGCGTGGACCGAGGCCCTGTTCGGAAAATCCCTGAACGATATGCTGGGGTGGCAGCGCAATCACTTCGACCGGCTGGTCCACTTTCTGTACGGCCTGCTGATCGCCTACCCGCTGCGCGAGGTCTTCCTGCGAATCGCCGCCGTGCGCGGGTTTTGGGGATACTTCCTGCCGCTCGATTTCACCATGTCGACCTCGATGATCTATGAATTGATCGAATGGGGCGCAGCCGTGCTGTTCGGCGGCGACTTGGGCGACGCCTTCCTCGGAACGCAAGGGGACATCTGGGACGCCCACAAGGACATGCTGTTGGCCAGCGTCGGCGGCACCATCGCGATGACAATCACCGCACTGATCAATATTGCGATGCAACGGGATTTCTTCCGCGAGTGGGCGGAAAGCCTGCGAATAAAGCGCAGGCGGCCGTTGGGCGAAACGGAAATCGATCACCTGCGCCGCGAGGGCGACACGCGTTGATCGCGTCCAAACACGGCGGATCCCTGTGACGCGAATATCCCGAACGTGCCAATACGAGGTTGCATCGGTGATTGGTTAAACTTTTTCCATATCCTGGTTTCATCAAAAAATGCTACGCAATACATGAGTGCGCAATAGCAACGCGACCGAGCGTTTTCGGTAAGGAATCGCGGTTTGATTCTTGACGCCTGACCTTGGAACGAGAGGGATGAACGAGCCAGCCCCAGCGACCCCGAGGACCGGAGATGGCGCCCGTCTACACAGGATCAATCACAAACGATGGGCCGTTTGGCTCCTGTGCCTCTTCCTCGTACTGCCCATCATTTATTCCTACGTCTTGCATTTTGCCGCCGTACCGGACGGGCATAGAGGCACCGGCTTTCTTCAATATGATCAGCCGTACTACATGGCGAACGCGCGTGAGCATTTTGATGGAGGGAAATTCTCCTTCCTCTATGGATTACCATTCAGCAACGATCCAAGCACGCCACGAATATATGTGCAGATACTCTCGCTGTTTCTCGGAATGTTGCACCAGCTAACAAACTTGGATCCAGGGTATATCTATTTTGCGTTTGGCCTGATCGCGGCACTGGTTTGCGCGAGAATTGCCATTGCGCTCTACGATGACGTCATCGGTCGAGATAAGGCTGCACAACAGATCGGACTCATTTGTTTTTTCTGGGGCGGCGGGCTTTTTGCCATAGCCGGCGTGCTCTATGCCGTCCTGATACAGCGTGTACAGATTTTCGCCTTCGACCCGCAGAACGGGTATTGGTTTCTGAATTTCGGGCGCAACCTCTTTTACCCAACGGAAGCCTTCTATCACGCCGTATTTTTTGGCACCGTCCTGATGTGTTTCCGCAGAAGGTACGGGTTGGCGGCCATCGGCCTTGCTGTAATGGCCATAAGCCATCCTTTTACTGGTCTCCAACTTCTACTGATTGTCGGTGCGTGGACTGCGCTCGAACGCATCATCCTGCGCACGTACGATCCGCCCCGCTTCTTGCTGTTCGTTGCGATTATCCTGTCGCTCCTTCATGTCGGGTATTACCTGGGCGTCCTAAACATTTCCTCGGAACACAGGTCACTGCAACAACAATGGTCGTTGGCCTGGATCTTGGACATCAAGGCGATACTTTTAGCTTATGCGCTGGTCGGCGGTTTGATTGTTGTTCGGTTCCTGTGGCGCGACCGGTTCGCACTTCCGTGGTCAAATAGGCAGGACCGGTTCTTCATTGTCTGGTTTGTCGTTTCCTTAGTTTTGGCTAACCATGATCTATTGATCGAGCCGCGCCAGCCAATTCATTTCACGCGCGGTTATATTTGGATTCCCCTGTTTTTCCTCGGTGCTCCGGTACTCGTACACGGAATACAACACGTCCTGGACTCACGAACCGCCATTCTTTCCAAACTTGCCGTGGCCGCCGGGTTGCTGCTGTTTCTCAGTGATAATGCGGCGTGGTTCGCAGGCCACGGCTATCGCACGCTGGTTCGCGACGCACCTTTGGGAATCACCCTATCCGATGAAATGTCGCGTGTTTTGGCTATCATGAATGCGCAAAAATTTCGCGGATCGTTGATCATCAGCGAAGATGCGCAAATTGGTTATCTAGCAACCGTTTATACGCCTTTACGATCATGGCGCTCACATAAATACAATACGCCTTTCAAAAAGCAACGCGATCAGGAGTTGAATCGGTTCTTTGCCAGCGGAATCGAAGCCCCTCAGTGGCGGGATCAACCCATCCTGCTCTTGCGGACAAAGGGCGAACATTTCGAGGATTTGAACTGGCTCGAAAACTTCGGCTTCCTTCCGATCTTCGACGGCGCATCGTACTCGATGTATGCGCGGCCCGGACAGCGATCCCAGAAAAATTAGGGCCCCTGACCACGATCCCCCGGCTTCTCGTATCACCCGCGCCGCGAGGGCGATACGCGTTGAAGCCCGTCCGGCTTAAAGTGGCGTGTAGTCGCCCGCCTGATAGCCGTCGCGGAGGGCGAATTTCTGGATCTTGCCGGAGCCGGTGAGCGGAAACGTCGCCACGCCGAACCACAAGACCGGCGTCTTTTGCGGGGCCAGGCGTTCGCGGCAATGACGGCGCAATTCGTGCGGGTCCAACTCCTGAAGGGATTCCGGTCGAATGAAACACGCGATAATCTCGCCCCACTTCGCGTCGGGCAGTCCGACCACGGCGACTTCGGCGACCGTTGGGTGCTCCAGCAACACATTCTCGATTTCCGCCGGAAAATGATTCTCACCGCCGCGGATAATCATTTCCTTCACCCGCCCGGTGATGCGGATATAGCCCCGGGAATCCATCGCGCCCAGATCGCCGGTGTGCAGCCAGGCCTCCCCGTCGATGGTTTCGCCGGTGGCCGCCTCGTTGGCGTAGTACCCGATCATGTTGCAGTACCCGCGCACGCAGATTTCGCCCACGGCGTCGATGGGAACGACCGTGTTGTCCGCGACCGAGCGGATCGAAACGCCGGTTTGCGGCAAGGGCTGGCCGACCGTATTGCAGATGTCTTCGATCGTATCGTCCGGATAGTGCTGGGTGACGAGCGGCGAGGTTTCGGTCTGGCCATACACGGTTTCGAAGTCACAGCCAAAGACCCGGCGAATTTGACGGACCAATTCCGGCGCGACCATCGAACCGCCGGACGTCACCATATCGACCGATGACATGTCGCGGGGGTCGTGTTCGAGCGTCTCCAGCAGCGCCACCAGCATCGTGGGAACGCCCAAGATCGACGTTACCCGTTCGCTCTCGATCAACCGGACGATCGCGGTCGGCTCGAAATATTTTAGCAGCAGCATCTTGCAGGCCGCTTGCATACATCCCAATGAAATCATGCCGCAGCCGCTGGTATGGAACATCGGCATGAAGTTCGTACAGACGGAGTCCTGCCGCGTCCCGGCGCGCTTGTTGAAGAAACGGGCGTTGTTGACGAGCCCGCGGTGCCCCAGGATGGCGCCTTTCGGAAAACCGGTCGTCCCCGAGGTGTATTGGATCTGCGCCGCATCGCCCGGCGCGACATCGGGAAGCCCCGGCGCCCGGTCGCCGGTCCGATGCAGCGCGTCGGCGTCCTCCAGGTCGACGATGTCGCGAATCGCATCGAGGCCTTCCGTCGCCTTAAGCGCGATCTCCGCCATCGGGTTGCCGCGATAGGTCGCGACCAGGAACAGCGCCGATGATCCGGACTGCTCGAGCACGTAGCGCAATTCCGGCGCTTGATAGGCCGGGTTCGCGGTCACCAGAACGAGCCCCGCCAGCGCGCAGGCATATTCCATCAACAGCCATTCCGGAATATTCGGCGCCCATACGGTAATCCGTTCGCCCGGGCCGTACCGCGTCGAGAGGGCCAAGGCCAATTTCTCGCTGTCCGCCAGCAAATCGCCGTAGGTCCAGCTCCGGCCAGTCCGCCCCTCCATCGTGACCTCGACCAGGGCCGTCGCAGACGGATGTTGTGCCGCCACCTCGCGCAACAGGCCGCCGACGGTCGCCTCCTCGACGTCCTCGTCCTGTTGCGGGGCGATCAGCGACTCCGATAGGCGAAGATCGTACATCCGTTAGAGTCTCATCGGTTCAAAATTGCCGGGCTGTGACCGCAACCGCGTTCCGATACAGTGACCGCCTCCCCCGCGCCAGCCATAAGACCAAGGAGACCACGGGAATGTCAAAAGTGCTGTTTGAAAAAACGGGGCGAATTGGCCGGATTACGCTGAATCAACCGGATGTCTTGAACGCGATCGACGATGAAGTCCCCGTGCTTCTGTCCGGCGCGGTCGCCGCCGCAAACAAGGACCCGGACATTCACGTAATTGTTCTCTCGGGAAACGGTCCCGCTTTCTGCGCGGGGTATGACCTGACCTCCTATGCCGAGGGCGGCGGCGAGAATCCGGTGACGCAGGAAATGCCGTGGGACCCGATGAAGGATTTCGCCTTAATGGCGGCCAATACCGATCACATCATGTCGGTCTGGCGCTCCCACAAACCGGTGATCTGCAAGGTGCACGGCCACGCGGTCGCCGGCGGCTCGGACATCGCGCTGTGCGCCGACATGATCGTCATGGCCGACGATGCGAAGATCGGCTACATGCCGTCCCGCGTCTGGGGCTGTCCGACCACGGCGATGTGGGTCTACCGGCTCGGGCCGGAAAACGCGAAACGCATGCTGTTTACCGGCGACAAGATCGACGGCAAGGAAGCGGCGCGCATCGGTCTCGTGCTGAAATCGGTTCCGGCCGACGCGCTCGACGCCGAGGTCGAGGCGCTCGCCGAGCGCATTATGACGGTCCCGGTCAATCAGCTCATGATGCACAAAATGGTGATCAATCAGGCGATCGAGGCGATGGGGCTCGGCAACACCCAGCAGCTTGCCACCATCATGGACGGGATCGCGCGCCACTCGCCGGAAGGGCTGAATTTCAAGAACCGCGCCGAAACGGTCGGCTGGAAACAAGCGGTCGAAGAGCGGGATCGCGGCACGTTCGACTGGACCGGCAATCGACCCATCGACCCACCGGAGTAGCGCATCGCGGCAACCCGACTTTCCTGGCGTCCTGATCGTCCCGCGCCATCTGGGAATTCGCGATGAAATCTGCTTTAATGGTATGCGTTAAGAGCCACCGTCACGCCGCCGCCCGGCCCGGGCTTCCGGCGCACAGGATATCGAACCAACCATAGATTCCAGAGCTTATCTCTGCCACAGGAGGACCACGCCATGGCTGTCGTCAACACGCTCGACGCGATCGAAGTTATTCCCTCTGGCAAGGCGCTCGGCGCGGAAGTCCGCGGCATCGACTTTGCGCAGGCAGTGCCCGAGGAGGTCGGCGCCGAGATCAAGCGGATTTGGGGCGAACACCTGGTGCTGCTGTTTCGCGGCCTGAAGCTGAGCGACGAACAGTTGCTGGCCGCCGCGGACGTCTTCGGCGGGCAGCAGGCCGCGGGCTCGCGCGACTATTTCCTGAAAGCCGGCCACAAGGCGGGCGAAACACACCGTGTCGCCAAACATGCGGGCATCAGCATCGTCTCCAACCTGGACAAGGACGGCAAACCGGTAAAAATCACCGAAGCGGTCGGCAGCCTCGAGCTGAAATGGCACACGGATAATTCCTATGTGGACACGCCGCCCGCCGGCAGCCTGTTGCACGCCCATGTTCTGCCGGTCAACGGCGGCGGTCAGACCTCGTTCAACAATCAATACCTCGCCTACGAGACGCTGCCCGACGACCTCAAGCAGCGGATCGAAGGCAAGCACATCCGCCATGACAATACCCGCAACACCGCCGGACGGTTCCGTCCGACTGTCGAGCCGCCGAAATCACGGGACGACATCAAGGGCCCGGCCCATCCGATCGTCCGCATTCATCCGCTGACCGGCAAGCGCGCCTTATACCTCGGCCGCCACTATGAATGGCCGTCGAGCTTCATCGTCGAACTCGACGACGCGGAGAGCGAAGACATTCTCGGCAAGCTGTGGGATCACGCAACCCAGGATCACTTGAAATGGACCCATGACTGGGCGATCGGCGACCTGGTGCTCTGGGACAACCGCTGCACCATGCATGCGCGCTCGGAGATCGACCACACGCAACCCCGTGTGCTGCACCGCGCCCTGATCAAGGGCGAGCCGATCATCTCCGCCTGGGAATCGAACGCCGCGGCGGATTAAAGCAAATCCCGCGCGAACCGAAACGGTTCGCGACGACGTATTTGCGTATAAACAAAGAGATAGACCATCTCACTTGAGTCACTTTGAACTAGAAATGGTCTAGCGCGCGGCGGCAATCGCCGGCTCAAGCCGCTTCGGGAAACTGCTGGTCCGAGATAAAACGCGGACATTGGCCAAGCCGGATCCGGTCATCGACTTCGCTCAGGGTGAAGGCTTGTTCCATCATCCAACTTCAGTTTGCCGCGCGGATTGCTCCACCCGATCCAAAGGCACCTTACCCCTTCGACAGCGCTTCCCAATCGAACAGCGGCGTATCCTTATCTTTGAAGCGCCGTACCGCCTCGCGGTGGAAGTCGGTGTCGCGGACCAGGCTTTGGCCCATCGCTTCCATTTCGATCAGGGTGCGGAAATCCTGATTGTAGGATTGATTCAAGATGTTCTTCGAGACGCCGATCGCATCGGTCGAGGCGTGGCGGAACCGGCCCGCGAACTCGCGCGCTTCCGCCATGGCGTTCTCCTGATCGACGATCTGCAGGACCATCCCCAGTTCCTTGGCTTCCTCCGCATAGACCCGGCGGCCGGTGTAGATCAGTTCCTTCGCCCGTTGGATTCCGACCAGCCGCGGTAGGATGTAAAAGCCGCTCCAATCCGGCACAAGACCGATGCGCGCGAAGGCCTGCATGAAAAAGCCGCGCGGCGTCGCCAGCACGAAATCCGCCAACAGCGCCAAGTTACAGCCCGCGCCGGCGGCGGGACCGTCGACCAGGCTGATGACCGGCACTTCCATGTGAATGATATCGTAAATCCGGTTGTGCGCGGACCGCATCGCCTTGCGGTGTTCGATGCCGGTTTCGGTTTTGCTGCCCATCCGCTTGACGTCGCCGCCGGCACAGAAGGCGCCGCCCGCACCGGTAAGGATGACCGCTTTCACCGTATCGCCCGCCCCTTCGCGGATGGCCTCGAGCGCATTGCTCAAATCTTCCCGCATCTCGAGGCTGAGCGCGTTCCGCGCCTCGGGCCGATTCAGGGTAATGGTCGCAATTTGATCGCTGATGTCGAAGAGAATGTGCTTGTAGGTCATGATCCGCCCGTCCGTTCGTCGCGTCCACAAAGGACATGCGCGGGCCGCGCCGAAAGGCGCAAACCCGTCGCAGGTTACATCCATAGAGTCGTCCGTAGTTTAGTCGGTCGGGGCGATAGCGAAAGCCGTGAAACGAAATTTAAATCCCGTTCCGATCAGCGACGCTTCGAAATGCAGGCGTTTCGCACCTGCCGCAGGTCGGTTTTGACCTTGATATTGTGCGGCCGGTATCCGGCCGGGCACTTGAAGCATCGCTTCGCGCCCCGTTGCTTGAAGGCGCCGGCCGGGCACCGTTTTCCCATATACTTGGCGCGCACGCCGCCCAGGCTGACGATCGTGCCGCGTGGCTGACACGCCCGCTTGCCGGTGACGGGCAGCACCGTGCGTTGCGGATGACTGCCGGGGCATTTCCAGCACTGGCCGCCCTTGCGCGGATCGAAAAACGCGCGCCTCCCGTATCGCTTGCAACTGAACGGACCCGCATACCGCGCATGCGTGAAGCGCGCTTGGCGATCGGGTCCCGGTACAGGAGCAGGCGTTACGCCGGGTCCAGGCCCGGTGCGGTGCGGCGGTTGCTGGATGACGCATGCGCCCAGTAAAAGGACGACGGTCAGGGCGGCGACCGTGCGGATCGCCCAAAGCAAAGACGGCATAGGAGGGATACTCGTTTGATTGTTTAACGGATGTATTTGACGGTATCGGGATGCAGCCCCTTCCGGGACAGCGTCAATGTCTCTTTCACATTGTTGTTTTTATCCGCTCCAATAAAGCCGCCACTATCCTGATATGTCAAATTCAGGTCCGGCTCGCCGGGCGCTCACTTGCCCGGCGGCGTATAGGGATCGGGCGCACCCGGCGGGATCGGCGGGTTTTCCTTTAGGCTCTGGCGGAACTCATGGACCATGCGCATTGCAACGCTGCGCACCCAACCGTTCTCTACCATCACGTTGGTCTCTTCCTTCGGATCCTGGATCAGGTTGAACAGGTATGGCGCCTCCAGCTTGATCGCGCCGTCATTGACCTCCGGCTCCCAGACAAGATGCACTTTCCATTCGCGCCACTTCACCGCGCGCAACTCATCCTTGATGTAGTAAACGAAGCCTTCCCGGTTGGATTTCTCCTGTTTGCCGAGGAAGAAATCGAGTTGGTCCACACCGTCGAGCGGTCGGTCGGCCGGCAGGTCGGCGCCGATCAGGCCGAGCAGGGTCGGGAACAGGTCGGCGATATGGACGATTTCGTCGCTGACGCCGCCTTCCGGAATTTGACCCGGCCAGCGCATCATGAAAGGCACGCGCAGACTGCCCTCCATCGCGGTGTGATAGGTGCTGCGCCAATATCCCGCCGTGCCGCGCCAGGGCCGGCGAAATTCCGGCCCGTTGTCGGAGCCGAACATCAGGATGGTATCCTCGGCGATACCGAGCGCATCGACCGCATCCACGATTTGCCCCACCCGATGATCCATCTCGGCCAGTGAATCGGCCATCTCGCCGTGCCCGGTAACGCCCATAAAGTCCGGATGGGCCAGATTTGGGAAATGCAACTGCGTAATCGGCACATAGGCAAAGAACGGAGTCTTCGCCGCGGTCTGTTTTTTCATGAAATCGATCGTCCGGTCGACCAGCTCACCGTCGATCAGCCGCCGTTCATCGTTGTCGAATACCTTGACGTTCGAGGATTTCCCGCCCTTCTTTCCCTCCATGACATAGGGCAAACCAACAATGTCCGAGTCATAGCCATGCGATGTTGTGAAAAGCGATTCGTTGGTCGTGCGCGGCAGGCCGTACCATTCGTCGAATCCGCGATCGTTCGGAAACCGGCCCTCGATATCGCCGAGATGCCATTTGCCGTAATGCGCGGTGGCGTAACCTTGCGCCGACAACACCTCGGGCAGCAGCACCTCCCATTTGGTCAGCCCCTGGGGCAAGCCGGCAGGGACCGATTGAAACGCGCCGGTGCGGATCGCCTGGCGGCCGGTCATCAGCGCGGAGCGTGTCGGCACGCAATCGCTCTCGACATTGAAATTCAGGAACCGCAACCCCTGCAGACCCAACGCGTCGATGCGCGGTGTCGGCGCCCCCCGCAGGACGCCGCCGCCGTAACAGCCAAGTTCGCCCCAACCGAGATTGTCGGCGAGGATGAGGACGATATTCGGGTTTTTCTTGGCCATGGGGGCTCCATTTAATTGCGGATCGCATGAATGCCGCAGAGACGGGCGTGTCGGACGGCGGGGCTGCCGATCCTACCGCGCGCCCTCACCGCTGGCCAGATATTGGGCCGTTGACCAACCGGTGAGATGCGCGGATAATCGCCGTCGAAAGCGAGGGCCAAGCCGATGATGCAGGATGATCCCGACGACCTGATGCCGGATCGGATGAATATCTGGACCACCATCGGCGGGTATGCGCTTGGCGCCATTATCGTCTTCATCATGTTCTACTGGTCGCTTCCCGCCACCAGCCTGAACTGACCGCCTCGCTTTAAACCTACAATTCGAAAACAAAAACCGCCGGCGCTCAGAGCGCCGACGGCGTTGTGCGTTATAGCAAATCCCGAGCGAACCGGAACGGTTCGCGACGACGTATTTGCTCAAAAATAAAGAGATAGACCATTTCTCTTGGGTCAATTTAAACAAGAATTGGTCTATCCGCCCAGCAGCCGCGGCAGGACCAGCACGATTTCCGGAAAGACGATCACCAGCGTCAGACCGATGATCTGCAGTCCGATAAACGGCAGCACGGCCATGAATATTTCCTGCAGCGTTATATCCGGAGGGGCCACGCTCTTTAGCCAGAAACAGGCGGGCCCAAAGGGCGGCGACAGGAAATAGATCTGAATGTTCATGACGAACAGGACGCCGAACCAGATCGGGTCGAAGCCGAGACCGACGATCACCGGCGCGAAGATCGGCACGGTGATATAGGCGATCGCGATCCATTCCATGAACGTGCCCAGCACGATGAGAATGCCCATGATCACGAAGATCACGCCAAGCGGCGGGATATCGAGACCGCGCAACAGCCCCTGGATGAATTCATTGCCGCCGATGACGTTGTAGATCCCGACGAAGCTGACGGCGCCCAGGATCAGCCAGACGATGGTGCCGACCGTGATCATGGTCTTGCGCAGGGCTTCCTGGAGCATGTCCCAGGAAAGCTTCTTGCGCGACGCCGCCGCCGCGACGGCGCCGAACACGCCGACGGCCGCGGCTTCGGTCACCGTGGCAATACCGCCATAGATACTGCCGAGTACCCAGAGGATCAGCAGCATCGGCAGGATCAGGCCCTTGAGCTTTGTCGCCTTTTCCGCCCCGGACAGTTGGATCAATCCCTCTTCGGGGAGCGGCGCCAAATGCGGCTGCAGTCTGCAGCGAATCATGATGTAGGAGATATACAGGCTCGCCAGCAGCAGGCCCGGCAGAAAACCGCCCAGGAACAGGTCGGAAATCGAGACGTTGGCGGTCAGGCCATAGATGATCATGATGACCGATGGCGGGATCAATGTCGCCAGCGAGCCACCGGCACAGATCGTTCCCATCGCGAGCTTCTTGTCGTAGCCGAGCCGCAGCATCTGCGGCAGTGCTATCAGTCCGAGCATGACGATTTCACCGCCCATGATCCCGGTCATCGCCGCCATCAGGACGGCGACCAGCGTCGTTTGCACCGCCACGCCGCCGCGCAGCCGGCCGGCGATCATCGACATCGCGTCGAACAGGTCTTCCGCCACGCCGGAGCGTTCGAGGATGTTCGCCATGAGCACGAACAGCGGCACCGCCACCAAAGGATAGGCCTCGAGCAGGCCCTGCGCGTTGCTCGCCACCAGGAACAGGCCCGGTATACCGAAATAGGCCAGCGCCGTGCAGATCGAAACGGTCAAGGTGACGATGCCGAGCGGTATGCCCACCATCATCAGCAAGATCATCGATGCGACGATGATCAGCGTCGCTGTTTGGATATCGACCATGGGTTCAGTCTCCCGGAAGCTCTGTCGACTTCGGGACACCGTGCCCGGTCAAGTGCTTGATAAGATTCACGATCAACTGCACACCGTAAAGCAGAGCACCGACGAACAGCAGTGTCTTGAGGATGAGCGGCTCGGGCGAGTTGAAGGATGTGCCGCTGCGTTCCAAACTGGAAACCGCATGGACCATCGGGTCGTAGAGCGCGTAGGTAAACGTAAACATCGCGGCCAAGCTGATCAGCAGGATGACCAGGTCGAGCCACCACTTGCCTCTGCCCTTGGCATGTTCATACACGACGGTGATCGCAATATGCGCCCGGCGCATCGTGATATAGGAGCCGGACAGAGCCCAGGCCGAGCCGCACACCACCATGACAACCTCGAACGCCCATTGCGGCGGCGCGTTGAAGAAATACCGCATGGCCACCTCGTAAACAGTGACGGCGGCGCAGATCATGTAGAGGTGGCTGACCGACAAACCGATATACTGGTTGAGCCGGTCCACGGCGCGAAGCAAAGCATTCATTGGCAGGGCTCCAACTGAAACGTGCCGTGACGAGGCAATCCCGTCACGGCATGTTCAAGTTTAGATTTTATCGTTGTCGAACCGCCTACTTGAGGAGGCCCAACGTTTTCATGAACTTGATGTTAGCGTCGTAGGCTTCCTTGGCCAACGGGCTCTGCTTGGAAACGTCCTCCCAGGCGCCCTGCGCAACTTTGCGAAACTTATCGCGCTCGGCTTGGCTCCAGTTGACGATCGTAATTCCCTTTGTGCCGGTCCCCGCCCGATCGGCGGCAACAAGCTTGCGATCCTGCAAATCGGTCGCCCGGGTCATATCGGTCCACGCGGCATAGTACCAGGTCGTGAGCGCGGCCTGGCCCTGCGGCCCGATCTTGTCCCACACCTTTTTATTGATGACGAATTGCAAAACCGCCATCGAATGAATTCCCGGATAAATCGGGTACTTGGCGATCTTGTTGAAACCGAGCGATGAGTTGTTCGTATAGGAACTCGCATCGGCGGCATCGACGACTTTTTTCTCGAGCGCGGTGTACAACTCCGGGAACGGAATGGAGGTCGGTGCGGCGCCGACGCGGCGGAACACTTCGGCCGCCATGCCTTCCGGCGACCGCAATTTCAGCCCCTTGAACTCCGCGACGGTCCTGATCGGCACGGTCGACACGAAGGCTTCTTTCGCGAACGGCCCGGCGCCAACGACGTGAATCTTACCCGGCAAATGCTTGTCCCAGGCTTTCTGCAAAACTTCGACGCCACCGCCGAAACGGAAGAACATCTGTTTCTGCGCAGGGGTGTCATACCCGGCGATCAGATCGCCAAGAATGCCGAATACCGGATCGCGCCCGGCAAAATAGGCGACGGCGTTGTTATCGCCCTGCAGGATGCCGGCGGCGACCGCCTGCGGCGTTTCGCGATGCGGCACAACGGTCTTGCTGGGTCGAATATCGATCTTGAGATTGCCGTATGTCATGGCCTCAAGCTTCGGCACCCAATTGTCTTTCAAATACTTCAGCGAGAAACTGCCGGCGGCGTTCGCGGTCTGAATTTTAATGACGGTCTGTGCGTTCGCGGCCCCCGCGAATGCCACAGCGGCGGCAGCAACGGCGCCAACCAAAATGTGTTTCATGATCTCCCACCTTCTCTTATCGGAACTGTTCATTCAGTCCCTGACTACCGCTGCGAGTAGACAAGCGCCGGTCATGCAAGTTAAAAAATATGTGAGGAATCACGTGCGCGTAGCCTCCGGCTCATTGCGCAAGACAATAAATTTGGTGCTAGTATCGACGCTACTCACACACATCCCATACCGCAGGAGTCCCCCGATGGAACGCGCGCTCGACACCACGCAAGGCTCAACCGATGTGACGCGGAGGCTCGCCGAACTGGCAAGCGGCATGACCTTCGAAAGGTTGCCCGCCACGGCGGTCGAAGTTGCCAAGCAATGCCTGCTGGATTGGCTCGGCGTGACGCTGGCCGGCGCGCAGGAACCGCTGGTGCAAAAGCTGTTGGATTTCGCGGCGGCCGACGGCCTCGGCGACAAGGCGACCCTGATCGGATTGAACGCCCGGGGAACCGCCAGCCAGGCGGCGCTGATCAACGGATCGGCCGGGCATGCACTCGATTACGACGACTGCTTGCGGGCGCTCAAGGGACATCCGACCGCGCCGGTGGCGCCCGTCGTCTTCGCGGTCGCGGAACGCGACGGCGCGTCGGGCCGGGACCTGCTCACCGCCTTCGTCGCCGGCGTCGAGGCGGAAGCCCGTGTCGGCATGCTGATGGGGGATGGCCATTATCTCAACGGATGGCACTCGACCGCGACCAACGGCACCTATGGTGCAGCG